>SDBV01001829.1_pt1 | contig 31844 bp, 30 predicted proteins | sample 2277081 | NCBI WGS metagenome assembly SDBV01 (sample SAMN10402039, study PRJNA504765) | marine sediment metagenome | isolation source: marine sediment core GS10_PC15, 223 cmbsf | place: Arctic Ocean: Southern Knipovich Ridge | collected 2010 | reverse complement strand
GGGCGATGTGTTTCGCAACATGATGATCGCCTCTACCTGCGGGGCCGACACCGAGCTGATCGAGCTTCCCGATACGCAGCGAAAGGCCGTCGCCGAACTGGCCGCGCGATTCGACACGCCCGCGCTGGTCCAGGCGGTAGGTATGTTGCAGGTGGCAGGGCGGGCGGTGCGGACATCTTCCCTGGCCCGGGCGCTGCTGGAGGCCGTCGTCGTGCGGCTGGCCGAAGCGGAGAAGTTCATCGGCGCCGACGCCATCATCGAACGGCTGGAGAATCTGGCGGGCGGTAAGGGCGGCTTGCCCGGGCAAAAAAAAAATCCTCCACTGAGCGCCCCGGGCGCCAATAGCGCCGCCGGTTCCGCTCAGGGCCGGCTTATCACACCTACCCCCGCCCCCGCGCGTCCGGCGATGGATGTCCAGATCCAATGGGAGGCGGATTGGCTGTCCGCCAACTGGGCGGTGCTGATCGAGTCTCTTCTGGCCCGAAGGCAGATGCAGGTAGCCGGCGCCTTGAGGGCTGCAAGCGTGGCTGGATTCGCCGACGATACGCTGAAGCTCACCTTCGACACCGACCACGAGACGCTGCGCGCCCGCTGCGCCGGACCGATGTATGAGGCGGTCTGTTCTGCCCTGACGCAATTGGCGCCCGGGCCGATTCGCTGTGAGTTTGTATCGTCGGGTAAGGGTGGCGCTGGCGGCGCCGCCGCGGCGCAGGCGCAGGTTTTGAGCACGGCCGACAAGAACGAGATTTCCAAAGATCCGGCCGTCCAAGCGGTAATGGGCCTGTTCGGCGGCGAGATCATCGACATGCAGAAAGACCCCAACGCCCCCCAGCCGGCGGAGGAAAACGACACGACCGAATAACCGCGAACTACTCCAACGCGCCCCACCAGCGGGAGGAACCTTCATTTGGTTTCTGCCAAGCCGCTCGCGGCCAGGACGGAACAGAAAAGCTTAAATTGCTCTGAAGGAGACGAGATGTTCGGCGACCTTGGGAAGATGATGAAGCTGGCCGCTCAGATGCAGCAGAAGCTTCCCCAGCTCAAGGCCGAGATGGAGGCCAGCACGTATGAGGCGTCTGCCGGCGGCGGGGTGGTAACCGCGACGGTCAACGGCAAGTTGGCGTTGGTGGATATCAAGATCGCCCCGCAGTATCTGGCCGGTGACGATTGCGACGGCGAGATGCTGGAGGACTTGATCAAGGTAGCGGTCGGGGCTGCTCAAGACAAAGCCTCCCAAGCCACTCAAGAGGCGATGATGAAGCTGACCGGAGGGATGCAACTACCCGGGATGCAAGAGCTGATGCCGTGAACTGATCGGCCACGAGCGATCGGTAACCGGTAATTCGCGCCCGGTGATGTGTAGGCGGTAGGATGGGGTGGCGATGTCTGGGGTACTTCCCAAATATTTTGGGGTGATTGTTGCTCGATAACTGGTTACAGATTACTGGTAAGCGGTTACGAGGTGGCGTCCCATGGCGAAATACGCAGAGCCCGTTGAACGATTGATAGCGCAGCTTGGTAAGCTGCCGGGGATAGGCGTGCGGACGGCGGAGCGACTGGCGTTTTATATTCTCAAGTCCAATGAGGTCGAGGCGCTGGCGCTGGCCGATGCGATCCGCGACGTCAAGAAGCTCATCCGGCCGTGCAGGATCTGCTTCAACCTCACCGAGAAGGAGACCTGCTCGATATGCTCCGATCCCCGCCGCCACGCCGGGACGATCTGCGTAGTCGAACAGCCCAAGGACCTGCTCGCCTTGGAATCGACCGGGGCCTACCAGGGCGTCTACCACGTGCTGATGGGTCACGTCGCCCCGCTGGAGGGGACCGAGGTGGAGGACCTGACCATCGAGGCGCTGGGCCAGCGGGTAAAGGAAGGCGACGTCAACGAGGTGATCCTGGCTACCAACCCGAACATCGCCGGGGACGCCACCGCTCTTGCAGTGGTATCTGTCGTTGCGCCGCTGGGCGTCAAGGTCACTCGCCTGGCCCGCGGCTTACCGACCGGTGGGCAAATCGAATACGCCAACACGTCCATCCTCTCCGACGCCATCAACGAGCGACGGGAATTCTAGAGCACTTTTACTTTACTGCTAAAAGTCATCCCTCGTCCCTTATTCCGACATCCGCAAGGGGTTTTGTAAACCGGTCCGTCTGCGGTTCCGATATAAGGAGGGGACCGAAGCTGTTTTGCTTATCAGCGTTGCTGGGACCGATAAAGAGGTTAGAATGGTATGGAGGCCCGTGTCTGCTGGTCTTGGTCGCGAGGTGAGCCCGTAGCTTGTTTAAGCACCCGTTGGATGCTGCACATCGCGAGGTCCGCTGATAACCGTATTACTGAATAACCGTCTGGAAGCAGGTTGGAGTTAGGTTTTCCATGAGACTGGACATGACACAACATATGCGCTTGGAGCAGCAGATGAAGCTGGCTCCGAGGATGATCCAGGCAATGGAGATCCTCCAGCTTCCGATGATGGCGCTGCAGGAGCGCATCGAGGCTGAGCTTCAGTCGAATCCCGTCCTGGAGATGCGACAGGCCGGTGAGGAGTCTGGTCCTGCCGAGCGGACCGAAGAGGCGTCCGACCGCGGTGAGCGGGACATGGTCGTTGACGCCGACGCCGCCCAAAGCGAGGACTTCCAGCGCCTGGCGGATTTCGAGGACGAGTTTGGACCCGAGTCGACGGCCTCGGATCCCCCGCTCCAGTCGCGCCGCGCCGCAGCGGCGATGAGCGACCGCAAGCTGGAGGCGATGGCCAACACCCCCGCTCCCCAGCAGTCGTTGAATGAGTACCTTCACGGGCAGTGGTCGTTCGTCGAGACGGATGAGGCGGTTCGGCAGGCGGGGCGGGTGATCATAGATAACATGGATGATGATGGTTACATTCGCACGCCGATCGAGGAACTTACGTCCGGCCCCGGCGAGGGGATGACGATGGCGACGCTGCAGCGGGCCCTTGGGCTGATCCAGACGCTGGAGCCTTGCGGTGTCGGGGCACGGGATCTGAAGGAGTGCCTCCTGACCCAACTGGCCGCCGAGGCCAACACCGGTGCGGACGTCTCGCTGGAGGTGGAGCTTGTCGGGCGTTTCCTGCACGATATCGAGATGAACCGCCTTCCGCAGATCGCCAAGCGGACCGGTAAGACCATAGAGCAGATCAAGGCTGCCATCGAGAACATCTCGCACCTCAACCCGCGGCCGGGGCTTCTTATCGGCCAACGGACCGTCCCGGTAATCAACCCCGACGTGATCGTCACCATTGACGACGACGGGGAGGTGATCGTGACGATGAATGACGGCGACTTACCGTATCTGCACATCTCCAGGAGCTACCGTAGGCTGGCCAAGAACCGCAAGACGGACAAAAAGGCCCGTCAATTTCTGCGCAATAACATCCGCTCAGCCCAGTGGATCATCAGCGCGATCCAGCAGCGTCGCGGGACGGTTCGCCGCGTGGCCGAGGAGGTCTTCAAGGTCCAGCGCAGCTTTCTGGATCAAGGCCGCGAAGCCCTCGTTCCGCTGCCGATGGCCGATATCGCCGGAAAGGTCGGAGTCCACGTCGCTACCGTCAGCCGGGCCGTCGCCGGGAAGTACGTCCAGACTCCGCGGGGGATTCACCCGTTGCGGATGTTCTTCTCCGGGGGCACCAGGAGCTCCGACGGTAAGGACGTGGCGTGGGACGCGATAAGGGTCAGACTCGCCGAGCTGGTCGAGGCCGAGGATAAGTCCAAGCCCCTCAACGACGATGAACTTGCCGCTAAGCTGCAAACCTGCGGGCTGAAGATCGCTCGCAGGACGGTCGCGAAGTATCGAAAGCTGTTGGGTATCCCTCCGGCCCGTAAGAGGCGCCAATACTGAGCCTGGAGCAATTCAAGGTTTTCTGTTCCGTTCTGGGAGGGGGCGGGATCGGGATACCGCCGGGCGTTACTTCGCGGCGGTTTTCTTGGTGTTCTGCTGGGCCTTCAACTCGTCGAGTTTTGACAGGTCCATCGCGTTCCTGCATTTGGGATAACCCGAGCACGCCAGAAACTCACCGCGTTTCCCGGACCGGATGACCATCGCCTTACCGCACTTGGGGCAGGGGACCCCGGCGTCTTTGGGTTTGGACTTTGGCGGCGGCTCGATATAGACCCCATCCGGCAGGGGCGAGGTGTTCCTGCATTTGGGGTACTGCGAGCACCCCAAGAACGCCCGCCTGCCTTTCCACTTAACTTGCATACCCGAGCCGCATTCGCTGCACGTCTCGTGGATGTCGGCCTCGGTTACTCGCTTGAGCGGGTCGCCATTCTCGTCGCAGGGCATGGTGCCTTTGCAGTTGGGGTAGTCGCTGCAACCCAGGAAGACCCCATAGCGGCTGCGGCGTAGGACCATGTTCTTTGAGCAGTTGGGGCAGGGGGTCTCGACCTCGACGCGGTCGATCTTATTACCGTCAGTGTCGACAGGGTGGGTAGTCTTGCACTTGGGGTATCCGGTGCAGGCAAGGAACTTCCCGTTCTTATTGACGCGATAGACCATGGCCTGGCCGCACTTCTCGCAGGTGTATTCGCTCGGCTCGCCGGCGGGGTCCATCTGCTCGGTCGCCTTCTTGAGGCTTTCGCTGAACGGCTTATAGAACTCATCCAGGACCTCGGTCCACTTGGCTTGGGCGTCCTCGACCTTGTCCAACTGATCTTCCATGTGCGAGGTAAACCCCACGTCGAAGATCTGCGGGAAGTGCTTGATAAGCTTTTCGGTGACGACCACGCCCAGGTCGGTCGGGCGAAACGCACGGTCGACTTGCTCGACGTAGCTGCGATCCTGGATGGTCTGGATGATGGCGGCGTATGTGCTGGGGCGGCCTATTCCCCCCGCCTCCAGGGCCTTGACCAGCGACGCTTCCGTGTATCGCGGCGGCGGCTGGGTGAAATGCTGCGTGGGGTCGATCTGGATTGGCGCAACACTCTGGGCTGCGGTCAGCGTTGGTAGTATCTGATCACCGTTTTTCGGTGTGCCCGCGACGCGAAGGAACCCGTCGAACACCAACCGGCGCCCTGTCGCCTTAAAGATCGCTTCGCCGGACGGTGTCGAGGCGGTGATCTGTGCCTCGGTGACCTTCCAGACGGCGGGGGACATTTGACAGGCGACCATTCGCTTCCAGATAAGCTCATAGAGCTTCAGTTGCTCTGGGCTCAGGGCGGCTTTGATGTCATCCGGCCGGCGGTTCGAATCGGTGGGCCGGATCGCTTCATGCGCCTCTTGTGCCCGTTTACCGCTGCTGTAGAAGTTGGGCTTGGCGGGCACATACTGTTGTCCGAAGGATTCGCCGATGAGCGTTCGCACCTGGGCGACTGCTTCACCCGCCATATGCCGGCTGTCCGTTCGCATATACGTAATCAACCCGACCATCCCGTTACCCGGTATCTCGACACCCTCGTAAAGCTGCTGGGCGATCCGCATGGTTCGCGCGGCCGACAGTCGCAGTTGCGTCGAAGCCGCCTGCTGCAACGAAGCGGTCGTGAAGGGCGCCGGGGGGGTCGTCCGCTTTTCACGCTGATCCAGAGACGTCACCGAGTACTGCGGAGCTGCTTGACCCAACCGGCCGCGCAGGAGAACCAAGTGAACGGCCGGTCCCTTCCCCCCCTCGTCCTCGGTCCGCTGGACCGTTTCAATCTCCATCCCGAGGGCCTTGGCCGCCTCGATGGTTGTCTCTGCGTTATCCGGTTTGAACGTTTCGCCCCGCCAACGGGCAAGTTCTGCTGTAAAGCCCTCGTTCTGCTCGAGGAACTGCTGCTGCTGGGCCTTGGAAGGCCCCTTCCCGTTCGCGTCCTTCTGGGCCAGAAACTCAGACCACCTAGATCCTAGATCCTGGGCTTTGGTCAAGTCTGTCGTGAAGACGCCGCCGATTCGCCAGTATTCTTGGGGTACGAAGGCGTCGATCTGGCGCTGGCGTTCCACGATTATCCGAACGGCCACGGACTGCACACGCCCGGCCGAAAGCCCTGAGGCGATCTTCTTCCACAGAAGCGGCGAGACCTGATACCCCACGATCCGATCGAGTATCCGCCTTGCCTGCTGGGCGTCGACCTTGTTCATGTCGATGTCGTGCGGATGTGCGAACGCCTCTCGTATCGCCGAAGCGGTGATCTCGTTGAAGATAACGCGGTGAATCATATCGGGCGGGGTGCCCAGGCTCTCAGCTAGGTGCCAGGCGATCGCCTCGCCCTCCCGGTCCATGTCCGTAGCGAGGTAGACCTCCGTGGCGCTCTTGGCGGCCTTTTTCAGCTCGGCGAGGATTTTCCTTTTACCGGACAGGGGCACATACGTCGGGGTGAAGCCATCCTCCAGATCGACCCCCAGACTCTTAGGGGGCAGATCTCGGACGTGGCCCATGCAGGCCTTTACCACGTAGTCTTTGCCTAAATAGCGGTTTATGGTCCTGGCCTTGGCCGGGGATTCCACCACTACCAGCTTCTTACCGGCTGGAGCCTTCACGCTACCACTGCGCTTCTTGGAACTCTTGGCAGTCTTCTTGGTGGCTCTTGCCATCGTCTGCTCGCATCCTGTCCCTCAGGTCGACCGGCTCGCCATGTCAGCTAGCCTACCTCCCTGCGAGGAGCGGTCGAACATGATTTGCCCGAGAACGGGCCATGTCAAGCCTTTGGCGGATATTTTCGGCATGTGGTGCGGAGAAGTTTAGCCGTAAACCGGGGGTTTATTAGGATCGACATGGGTTTTAGACGGACTACCTGTGGAGAATGAAGGGCTTGCGCCGGATATAAGACGATCCCTGACTGAATCAAAAAGCTCACAAAACAAAGATACGGCTCGCGCCGACCCCTCCTCAACTATGTGATTCCTTGCTCGCCTGCGGTCAATACTTCCCTGAACGTCTCGGCGCTTGGGCGGTCGAATAGGACAAAATAGACGTCAGTAAATCCGGTTTCGCCGGCGATGTGCTTGCGGACTTCGCCGAGCATGATCTCGGCGCAGCATCGCATGTCGAACCCCGCGATCCCGGTCCCCGTCGCTGGAAACCCCAGCGTCTTGATGCCGTTTTCTTCGGCCAGCTTCAGGACGGCGGTGGTGGAGCTGCTCAGGCTCTGGGGTGTGGTTCGCCCGCCCAGGCACATTGACGCCTGATGGATGATGTACCTGGCCGGGAGGTCCCACGCGCCGGTTATCGCCGCCGAGCCCAGCGCCACCGGGCCGTGCTCGTTGCATTCTTGTTGGATGCGGGGTCCGCCGCGGCGTGCGATCGCCCCGGCCAGACCGCCGCCGAGCAGCAGATCGTTGTTGGCTGGATTGACGATAGCGTCCAGTTCGTATGTGGTCAGGTCGCCTTGTTCGATATGCAGTCTGGTCATCGAAGTCGTCCCTTACCGCAGCATTATAAGCTTCAGATGGTCCGGGTGGGATCGGGGATTTGGCAGTTGACCGCCTTGGTATGCGTTGGTAGGTTTGTGGGTCTGTCGAGGCAACAGTCCGTTGCGAGCGACGTTACCGAAAGAACGAAGCGTAAACTATGCCCCCCGAACCGCTATTCGACGTATCCAGTATCGATACCAACCGCGTTCAAGTAGACCGAGAGGATATCTACAAGATCAATCCTCAGCGGTTCGAGTTTCAGCAGCTTGATGGGATCTTTCTCGTGGACACGAAAGGGTGCCGAATTGCGGGATATCGCGACGTGCACGACGATGAGTTCTGGGTCCGCGGTCACATTCCCGGGCGGCCCATATTCCCCGGGGTGCTGATGATAGAAAGTGCCGCCCAACTCGTCAGCTATTACGTCATGAGCCAGTTCCCGGACAAGGGATTCATGGGCTTTGGCGCCGTAGACAACGTGAAGTTTCGTGGGACGGTAATCCCAGGCGAGCGGATTATCCTTATCGGCCGAATGGTGGAGATACGGCAGCGACGGTGCGTTGGGTCTACCCAGGGATTTGTCGACGGACGGATGGTCTTCGAGGGAGTTATCACGGGGATGTGGGTTTAGAGCAGTTTAAGGTTTCCTGTACCCCTCAGGCTGGCTGCGGTGTCGGCCGGCGGCGTCCTCCCGCCTTGGCCCGCGACAAGACACACTACGTCGCGGCTACGTCTCATTGGTGTTAGGGGCTCTAAACCTTAAAATGCTCCAGCTGCCCGGACCGACCGGGCGAGTCGGCGATGGCCAAGTGGAACACTATGTTCGATGAGCGGGTCGAACTGCACCCGCCGGTGGACCCCAAAGAGCTGGCACGGATTCCCGCCAAGCGCGGTGTTGTCCTCCTGCAAGCCGCCCATGCAGTCCCGATTTCATTGATTACTTCAGCCGATCTGCGTTCGTGTGTTCGGAACCGACTTTTCCGCCCGAGCGAAACTGTCACACCCGCCCGCGCTGATCTTCGCAGTATCACGCGGTGCGTCTGTTGGAAGCTGGCGTCTAGCTGGTTTGAAAACGACCTGTCGTATTTCGAGCTGGCCAGGTCGATCTGGCCGGACCGATACACCAAGTTGCTCTCGTGGCGGTGCGCGTGGTTCGTCCACGTCGGTGAGGCCGATGAGTATCCTCATTTTCAGGCGACCCGGGAGGTCTTTGCCCGCCAAGGGCGATACTTCGGCCCGTTCGTTACCGCCCGATCCGCCCAACGGTTCATAGAAGCTGTGCAGGATCTGTTTGACTTGTGCAGGGACCACAAGCTTCTTGCCAAATCTCCCGGTGCCGACCCGTGCAGCTACGGCCAGATGGGCCGATGCCTACGCCCTTGCGACGGGACGATCTGCATGGAGCGGTACAGGGAGGTGGTGGGAGATGCCGCCGATTTTGCCGGCGGAAATCGCACCCAGCTGCAAGAGTCCCTTGCTGGGAAAATGGCGCTGGCCTCAGAGGCACTGGAGTTTGAAGCAGCGGGCGGAATCAAGAGCAGGATCCAGCGCATCGGGCAGTTTGACTTGCCCGAGTACCGTTATGTTGCTGCGGCCGAGCTGCTTCAGTTCATCTTAATCCAACCCGGTCCGACCCGCCGAAAGGCGAAGGTCTTCCTGGTAGACCGTGGCTGGATTACCCCGTGCCGCGTGCTGGATTATCCACTGCAAGAAGCCCAGCTTGGCGATATCGTCCAGTGGATGACCGATTGGGCTGGGGCGGATCGGGTGTTTGGCAGCGCCGAGCGATGGCGGTTAGGGCTTGTTGTGCGTTATTTGTTTTCCGCCCTGCAGCGTGGGGGGCTTATCCTGCGGTGGCGCCCGCAGATGCATCCGGAGCAATTGGGGCGGGCCATCGAGCAGGTACGCGACCGGTTGAAGCTGCGCGGCCCCAAGCAGCCGGGCCGAAAAGGTTCTGCCAAACGCACCCGCCGGTAGAGTAATCTATGGACCGGATGGCTCATCAGACCGGGCAATGACTGCTTAACCAGCTATGAAGAAGCTTATTAGCGCAGTGTCGAAGGTCTTACCCAAGCGGCGCGGGCGGTCATGGCGGTATGTCTCGCCGCGCCGCAGGGGCTTAGCTGCGCTGATGCTGGCGCTGCTGGTGACGATGACGTTCGCGTATTGGCACTTCACCAACGATCGGAGGATACGCCACCAGGCCGAGAAGTTTCTGCGGGACCTGACCGGCGGGCACGTTAAGTTGCACTCGGCGAGCTTCAGCTTTTTCGGCGGCGTGAAGCTCGATGGGGTCAGAGTCGACCTGGACGTCGACGGGGTTCGCAAGCCGTTCTTCCACGCAGAGACGGTCATCCTGAGGCACAAACCTTGGTCGCTGTTTGTGGGAGGGCGATTGGAGCCTGTCGAGGTCATTTGTTCGAGCCCGGCCGTTACCTTACCCCACGGACTGGCCGGGATCGCTGGATTCCTGCCTTGGAAAAGCCGCCTGGGCGGCGAGAGATGGCTCGGTCAATTACCCAAGATAAGCATCCGTCAGGGCCGCCTCAGCGTGGTGGACGTCGAGACCGGCGTGCCACTTTTGGTGTCCGAGTCGGTCGAGGTGTCCATGACCCCTTCCGGCCGCGATCTGTATACCATTACCTTCGACGGTAAGCAGACCGATAGCGGGACCGCGATGTGGGGTAAGTTCACGCTCGATATCGCGAGCCGGGAAGTTAAGTTTCTCGCCGGTTCGGTCCCGATCCAGGCGCTTGATGAGGCCCTTCCTCGCAAATACAGGAAGTGGCGCCGCCGCTACAAGGTTACGGGCAATTTGGTCCCCAAGTCCGCCTCCGCTGCGGGTGGCGGGCCCAACTTGCTCGTCTTCGATCTGCTTGACGTGGCGCTGAAGCTTCCGCGTGACGAGGGCGGGCTGGGCCTGCAGAACATGACCGGGACGCTTGGGTTTGATGAAAACGGCGTGACGGTCCGCGATGTCTCTGGGCGGATTGTCGAGGCCGGCGGCGCCAGGTTCACCCTCACCGGGCGCTATGACGGGTTCGAGCCCGACAGCCCATTTGAACTCAGCGTCCGTCTGGAGGATATGGTCTTACCGGAAGGTGAATTGGCAGGAGCGCTGGGTGAGCTGCTCAGCACCCTGAAGGATAATTTCAAACCGCAAGGCAAGTTCAATCTTACCGCCACGCTTCGCAGACAAAGCGGTGGTGTGACGTCTTACGAGGGGATAGTCGAGCTTGGGGGTATGTCAATTCTGTACAGGAGATTACCCTATCAACTGACGGACGTGACTGGGACGATCGCCTTCGTGCCCGGCAGGGCTGAGCTTCGGGGCTTGGTGGGAAGGCACGGCCCGACGTACATTGAGATTGGCGGGTTCCTGACTGGTCTGGATCGGGGCAGCACGTACGATGTCACTCTCAGGGTCGCCGACGGCAGCGAACTTATCCTTGACGATGACTTGCGTCAGGCCATCCCGCGGCGCTTTGTAAAGATTTGGGACGCTGTCAACCTATCCGGCTCGGCAGGGGGGTGGGCGCGTGTCTATAGAGCGAAGGGCGACACGCCTCAATCCATCGACGTTCAGCTTGATCTGCATGGCAATACCTCGATGAGTTATGTGGGGTTTCCCTATCCGCTGGAGTCTCTGTTCGGGCGGATCGAGATCTCGAATGGTGACGTGCAAATAAGGACACTGCGGGGCACGAAGGGGCCCATGGGTTGCAGGATCGCCGGGTCGTTGGCGGATCTGGATTCGCCGCGCCCCAAGGTGGATTTGCGCATCAGGGCTTGGCGTGCACCGATTGATGATATCTTCCTTACTGCACTGGCCCGGCTCAGTCCGAAGGCTTCTGCGACGCTGAGCAGCGGCGGGACAATTGAAGATCTGGACGCGCACATAACGCGCGCGGCGAGCGACGAGCAGCTCAGCTACAGGCTCGAAGTTGCCTTGCGCCGCGCCAGGTTTGTGCTGCAGGATTTCCCCTATACGGTTACCGATGCGTCGGGCAAGTTGACAATTGAACCGAGGCGGATGACTGTCCACACCATGCGCGGGATGCACGGCCGGACGCCCATTACGGTCAGCGGGCTGGTGCACCTTGGTTCGCAGCCACCTGGGTTTGATCTGGAGGTCCTCGCCGATGAACTCAGGCTGGATGACGATCTTTTCGCGGCCCTGCCGCCAAACCTGAAAGACCTCTGGCGCAAACTTGGCCTGGATGGAACGGTGGACATGGAACTGTCGATCCAGCGCAACGTGCCCGGTTTGCCTGTCCGCCCGACCGGGGTGGGCGGCGGCTTTGATTACCGGGTGTTGGTGAACGCTAAGAGCCTTCAGCTACGCTACAGCGGGTTCCCTTACACCTTGTCGGGCCTGTCGGGGCGGGTGGTGGCGACGCCCGGTCTGGTCGTGCTGGAGAACCTTACCGGGCAGAAGGGACGGACCAAGACGCTGATCAACGGACGGATCGACCATGCCTCTTCGGGCATGCGGGCGACGCTGTCGGTTACGGCTGAGAACTTACCGCTCGACGAGGAACTGCTGGGTGCGCTTCCTGGGGAGCTGGCTCCGTTGTTGACTCGCCTGCGGACCGGCGGTTCGTGCAGCGCCAAGCTGCGTAAGCTCAGTTTTGCTTACACACCTGCGTCTGCCCGGTCGCCCCCGACGACAGGACCGGCAACTCGCCCGAGCGATCATGTCACCTGGGATCTGGATGGGGAGATTAGCTTTGAGGACGTGGTCGTCGATCTGGGTTTTGGCCCCAAGAAGCTCTCCGGACGGTTGGACGGTGTGGGAGGGTGGACGCGGGCGGGACTGAAGCTTGACGCTGCCGTAGATCTCGCCAGTATCCAGATCGGCAAGCGGTCTATCAGCGAATTGAGCGGGCGATTGATGAAGAGCCCCACAAGCGGGTACTTGATCGTCAAAGACCTGCTCGCGAACGCCCACGGTGGACGCGTAGCAGGATACGCCGAGATCCTGCTGGCCGAGCCGCTGCAGTACGGGATTCGCCTGGACGTCCAAGGGGTGCGCCTGGAGGAGTTGTTCCCTAAGGGTCCATCGTCCGGTCGGTCACCGGCTAGGGGGGTGCTGGACGGCAGGTTGGAGCTGACTACCGTCGCCGGTCAGCCCGAGCGGCGGCGAGGGGCGGGTGTGATAAGAATCAGCAAGGCAAGTATCTACCAGCTTCCTGTCGTGCTGGGATTCCTGCACGTGATCTACATCGCGCTGCCTGGGGAATCAGCCCTCGCCGACGGATACCTGACGTACCGCGTACGGGGCGACAGGCTGATCTTTGATGAGATTCATCTGAGCGGCCCGGCCATGTCGTTCGTCGGCTCGGGCACGGTGAACCTGGGGACGGACAGATTGGCGCTGAACTTATTTGCCTACACGGGCCCCCCGGGGAAGCTACCGAGAATAGCCGACCTGGACGAGTTGCTAAGTGGGATCATCAGGGAGCTGATGGAGGTGCAGGTAAGAGGCACTTTGGCGAATCCTCAGTATCGCACGGTTCCTCTGCGCAGCCTCGACGCGGCGATCCGCCGGCTCGTAACCCCTGGCGAGGAGGACCAGTAAGGCGTATTATTCCTCATTACCTGGCTGGGCATCGGAAAGGAGGCCGGACCGACATGGCAAAAGTGAAGGTTGGAATCATCGGAGGCAGCGGGCTGGACCGTGCCCTGTGTGATCAGGCACAAGGACAGCGTCTGACAGTGGAGACCCCATTCGGCCCACCGTCGGATGTGATCGTAGAGGCAGAGTGGGAAGGTACTCCCGTCGCCATCCTCAACCGCCACGGGCCCGGACACATTCTGTGCCCCGGTAGCGTGAACTATCGAGCCAACATCTATGCACTAAAGGCGCTGGGCTGTACGCACGTTATCGCATCCGGGGCTGTTGGGTCGCTGCAGGAGCAGATCAGACCCAAAGACATCGTGATTCCCGACCAGCTTATCGACAAGACCTACCGTCGGGCGGGGACATTCTTTGATGAGTTCCTGGTGGCGCACATAGAATTAGCCGCGCCGTTCTGCCCGGTGCTGCGTGCTCATTTGTTCGCCTGCGCCGCTGAGATTAGCACCACCGTCCACGACGGGGGGACCTACGTCTGTATGGAGGGCCCCGCCTTCTCCACACGAGCCGAGGCCGAGATGCACCGCAGATGGGGCGGTGATCTTATCGGTATGACGGCCATGCCGGAGGCCAAACTAGCCCGCGAAGCCGAGATGGCCTACGCTCTGGTGTGCCTGGTCAGCGATTATGACTGCTGGCGGCCTTCTCCGGCGAAACTCGACAAGCACGAGCTGCTCAAGGAGATTATCTCCAACCTTACCGAGGCGACCGCAAACGCCCTTGAGCTGATCAAGGCGGCGGTGGCGAGATTCGGCGAAATCGCAGACACGCCCTCACCGGCCCACGGTGCCCTGGATCTGGCGATCTGGTCCGACAAGGACAAGATCTCCCAGGCCGGAAGGGAGAAACTCGGTGTGCTGGTGGAAAAATACTTGCCGCAGCGTTCTCAATGAACGGTGCTAAACGGGCCTCGTTGTCGCTATCGGCGCCAGCACCTTCCGCAGATGGCGGGAATTTGCTATTCTTATCACTCCATGTTCGAGGTGTTGACAGAGAGACTGACCGGTGTGTTGCGGTTGGTGGCGCTGCGCCGAATGCCGTTAACAAAGCCCTGTGAGACGGTCGGCGTCAAAACCACAGTTGCTTTGCAGTACCTAGTTCTCTGTTTCGTTTTCTGCTTGGGTGCCTTGGGAGGGCAGACAGCTCGCGCCGGCCTTACTATTGAGTTCGTTACCGATCAATACGAGGTCGATCGAGCCACGGAACGCAGAATCTGGGTAGCCGTCTCGAGTATATATCGGGTTTATTCAGATGCGCTGGGGCTGAAGCAGGAACAGCCGCTGCGTGTCAAGATAAGGATATTCGGTCGGCTTGACTCCTACAAAAAGTATCAGAAGAAAGTGTCCAAAACGGCGAGATCGGAGGCCGGATTCTACTCCCGACGGTTGCGAGAAGTAGTTGTCTGGAAGAACAAAAGTACCGAGAAGATGTTGCGCACTATTCATCACGAGTCCAGCCACTTCATTCTTCGCGATAAAATTCCTAAGTGCCCGAAGTGGTTAAATGAGGGTCTGGCCGAGTTCTATGAAACATGCACAATCAATGGCCCCTCAATGATCATAAAGCCGCAAGACAAAAAGGATGCTAGGACCAAGCGATCGGTTAGAGATATGTCAATCATGCCGCTCAAGGAATATCTCGCGCTGTCCAATAAGGAATGGACGAAGTTGAATCGGCGCGCCGAAAACCCGGCCAGCACAATCGCTTGGTCCCTCGTATATTTCTTGATGTCAAGCGACACGGGCATCCGAGCAGTGCGGGGCGTGATGCACTCTTTATCGCACGAAAAGTCCAAGACATTCTCCAGCATCAAGGCAATTGACAGAGCGTATCCGGGCGGATTGGTCAACCTAGAACGAGATTGGCATCGCTGGATTCCACAGAAGCGGAGACCTCTGTCAGGTGCCGCCGTAATCCGCTTGGGGAAGAAATCGGTCCGACAGTGAAATAGGGACCTCAATCCTCCCCGTCCTTCTGCGGATCGGTACTCACTTGTTTTGTTCATTCGGCGAACGTGGTATTCTCTGTGTAGCATGTTCGAGGTACTGACGGAGAAACTGACGGGCGTTTTGCAACGGCTTTCGGGGCGGGGACGGATCAGCGAGGATAACGTCCGCGAGGCGATGCGGCAGGTCCGAACGGCGCTTTTGGAGGCTGACGTCAGCCTTCAGGTCGTCCGGAAGTTCTGCGACGACGTGGCCGAAAAGGCACTTGGGGCCGAGGTTATCAAGTCTCTTCATCCCGGTCAGGTGATGATCAAGATTGTTCACGACGAGCTGGTCGAGTTGATGGGCCCGGTCGATTCGCGGATCTATTACGTCAGCCCCCCGCCGACAATCATCATGGTGGCGGGTCTGCAGGGCTCGGGAAAGACGACCGCCTGCGGGAAGCTGGGCAGATACGTTATCTCACAGGGCAAACGTCCGGTGCTGGTGGCCTGCGATTTACAGAGACCAGCCGCCGTCGAACAACTCAGGATCTTGGCCGAGCAGGTCCGGGCCGGATTTTTCAAAATCGACGGTGAGACCAACCCGGTCCGTGTCGCCAGGGAAGGCGTCAACTGGGCTGAGGATAACGAGCACGATGTAGTTATTATCGACACGGCCGGGAGGCTCCACATCGACGACCAGATGATGGCCCAGGCTGAGGATATCGCCCGTGCCGTCAAGCCCCACCAGATGTACCTGGTGTGCGACGCAATGACCGGCCAGGATGCAGTCAACTCCGCCGGCCAGTTCAACCAGCGCCTGGAACTGGACGGCGTGATACTTACCAAATTCGATTCCGACGCTCGCGGCGGCGCGGCGCTGTCGGTAAAAGCCGTCACAGGAAAGCCCATTAAGTTCCTCGGAGTGGGCGAGAAGCTCGACGCCTTGGAGGAGTTCCACCCGGACCGCATGGCCGGTCGCATCCTGGGCATGGGCGACGTCGTGACGTTGGTGGAAAAGGCCCAGGCCCAGCTCGACCAGGCCCAGGCCGCAAAGCTCCAAGAGAAGATGGCCAAGGGCCGCCTCACCCTTGATGACTTTCTTGGCCAGATGAAACAGCTCCAGAAGGTCGGGCCGCTGAAGGACATCCTAAAGATGATGCCTGGGGGGGCTGGTCAGATAGACGCGATGCAGCTCGAAGGCGGCGAGATGACGCAAATGGAGGGAATCATCCGCTCCATGACGCCCGCCGAGCGCGCTGATCCGGCGATCGTTGAGGCCTCCCGCCGTCGGCGGATCGCACGCGGGTCCGGGACCGAACCGCAGGAAGTCTCGGGCCTGATTAAGAGCTTCAACATGGCCTCTGGGATGATGAAGCAGATGGCCGGGATGGGCACGCGAGACCGAATGAAGTTCGCTCAGCAGGTGGGTCAGGCGGGCATGGGCGGCGGGATGCCCAAGTTCAAGGTCAAACAGCGATCGAAGCGGCTGTCCAAGAAAGAACGCGCCAAGCGAAAAAAAAGGCGGCGCTGATAGCGTTTTGCGATGGGGACATTGCATCTGACCTGGAGAAAATCCCCGCGATTGCCGAGAAGATATTGACTGCCCCCCCATGCGGCGTAGGATGGATAGGTTAGGCTGGGAGGGGGTTCCAGAGGGGGTATAGTCGTCTTAGTGAGGGCTTGTAGCTCAGCTGGTTAGAGCGCGCCCCTGATAAGGGCGAGGTCGCTGGTTCGAATCCAGCCAGGCCCATTGGGTTATCTTTTGCCGAGGGCTAGTCTTAGCCCACTGCCCGGCGACGGGCATGGCGGCCGACAAAGTGAGTAGTACTACTCACTAGGTGGAGGTTGTCATGTCTGGATCGAAGGTTGTTGGTCGGCGGGTTCCTTCCTATCGTTTGCACAAAGGCTCCGGCCAGGCGGTTGTCCTCCTGGACGGTCGAGCGTTCTACCTTGGCAAGTGGGGGTCGCCAGCAAGCCGCCGGGAATACGCTAGGCTTATCGCCGAATGGTCGGCTGCGGGCTTTCGGGTCCCGCAGCGGTCGGTGGTCCTCACGATCGAGGTCCTCGCGGCCGACTTTGTGCAGTACGCGGTCGGATACTACGGCGAGGGCTCCTCGGAGTTCCGCAAGATTCGCGATAGCTTGCGTTATCTTGTGAGGCTCTACGGGCCGGAGACGGCGGAGGCCTTCGGGCCGCTACAATTTCGGGCGGTCCGCCAGGCGATGGTCGAGGTAGGCCTGGCCCGGGTGACGATTAATGGGCTCACATCCCGGCTTGTGAGGATGTTCAAGTGGGCGGCCGGTGACGGGCGGATCGGCCCGGCGGTGTGGCAGGGCCTCCGGGCGGTCGGCGGCCTTCGGCGGGGCAGATCGGCGGCTCGCGAGGGCGAGCCGGTGAGGGCGGTCCGTAGGCCCGACGTGGCGGCCGTCGAGCCGTTCGTGAGGCCCGTGGTCTGGGCGATGATCGAGGTCCAATGGCTTACGGGGATGCGGTCCGGCGAGCTCGTTTCCATGCGTGGGGCGGACCTGGAGGTCGGCGGGGAGGTCTGGCTCTACCGGCCCCGGCGGCATAAGACCGAGGGGATCGGATCGGTGAGGGTCGTGGATCTGGGACCGCGGGCCCAGGCGGCGATCCGGCCCTATCTGGTGGGCGATGGCGAGGCGTTCTTGTTCATGACCGACCAAGGCACGTCGTACCGGGTCGATTCCTACCGTCGGGCGATTCGGCGGGCATGCGACTTGGCCTTCCCGGCGGATCCTCCGTTGGGCCGTAGGGCCGATGAGACGGATAGGGCCCGGGTGGCGAGGCTCGATGAGGTACAGCGGGCAGAGCTTGCGGCTTGGCAGCGATCGCGGCGGTGGTTTCCGCACCAGTTGCGGCATTCGGCGGCGACCCGGCTCGCGCGTGATTACGGGATCGAGGCGGCCCGGGCGGTTCTGGGCCATAAGTCGCTTGTGACGACGGAGCTCTACGCGGAGGTCGATCGGCGAGCGGTGAGGCGGATTGTCCGGGACACTGGCTAGTGGCCCGGCGGCGGCCTGGGCGTCGGTGCGGCGCTTGGCCGTCTCGGCTCGAGCCCGTTCGGCCAGGTACAGGAGCACCGTGCCGGCCCCGAGGGTTGCGAGGCGGCGTTGTGTGCGGAAGGCCTCGGCGGCCTGGATGGCGTTGGCGTCGATCTCGGCGAGGATCCCCGGGTCGCCGTGGTCGTATTCGCGGCGGAGGCGTCGTCGCCATTTGGCAGGTAGCTTCCGGCCGGCGTGGACCTGGCCGTAGGCTGTTTGGATCTTGGCGATGAGCTCTTGAAAATCAGCCGCGCGCTCGGGCCCCCTGGGGGGCTGTGGGGGGAGTGTTTCTTTGAGTGTTTCTTTAAGTGCTTCGGGGTCAGAATCTGGCCGGGTGTCGGCTATATTCTGGCCGGGTGTCGGGCATATTCTGGCCGGGTCCTCGGTTGGGGGTCGGTCAGATTCTGACCGGGTCGGATCGCAGAACCCGTAGAGCGTCGCTTTTCCCCGCTGGCGGTGGGCGGAGATCCAGAGGCCGGCCTCGAGGGTAGCAATAGCGTTCTTGACGGCCCCCTGGCTGGATCCGGTGAGGTAGGCGAGCCTGGCGATCGACGGGTAGACGGTCTCGGCCCGGCCCCGCAGGTGTTTGGCGAGGGCGATGTAGACCAGCTTGGCCGTTGCCGTAAGGTCGGCTCGGGCCAGGACGGCGTCCGGGCAGGCGGAATAGGTCCCGGCCCTAAGCAGTTGGTCGCGTCTCACAGGCGAGCTCCTGTGCGTTCCTTGCGGCTCCAGCAGTGGATCCCGTGTAGGCAAAGGGCGAAGAAGATCGCGTCGCGGATGGCAGGCGGCCGACGGCGGCGGCGTCATAGCCGGGCCGAGCAGCGGGGACCCGCGGGCGATCGTAAGACGAGAGCCGAACGCGCGCGACCGGCTTGGTCGTTCCCGGCGTTGGCGCAGATTCTTGAGCCTTTGTCGCGGTGTTCGTCATCGTGGTCCGCTGAGTTTCATTGGGGATATCGCAAAGCCGCGGCCGGTCCCGGCCGCCGAGTGCGTGAGTTGGGCTTTGAGTCTGGCCAGGGCCTCGGCGATCTTGGCAGGGTCGGCGTAGCGCGTGGTGCGGCCATTCTCGGTGAGTTCGACGACGCCGCCCAGTTCGAGGGCTTCCTCAAGGGCGGCTATCTGGTCGGCGAGGGCCATACAGTCATCGTCGGCCGGCCGGGGGGTGAATCTTGCGCGTTGGGGGCGTTTTGGGGCCTCAGGCGCAGAAATGGTCTATATGTATACTACTTTCTTGGATTGGCGGGCTGGGATTGGTCGATCGACGCTACGGTCGCCTCACTTTTCGATGTCAAGTTGCTTGCGTCGATTGGCCTCCCGCTTTGCCCAGGCCTTCAACCCATCAGGAATTGGGGCACTATACGTGGTCATCCCCTTCCTTGCAGAAAGAACTCTTCCAAGCCGGATCCGGAAATCCTCTAGTGGCAGTTGCGAATGGTGTCGAAGGAACAGTTCCCATAGCTGCACAAGGTCTTCCGCCAATTGGTGCAGCATATGGAGTTCCCCGTTGTAATTCACAAGGGCTCCTACGTCTATTACGCGGTCGTCCGGAGTGGCCACATCATATGCCCTTTCATAAATGGGCACCTCTAGATCGATAACCGCGCAATCGTGGCTACGGCCAACGACGCCATGCTTCAGCACGTTGACCAAGCTCGCACTGATGCGGTAGAGACGGAATTTCGTGATGACGTCAAGTTCGGCAGTGCGATCCTGCTTGCGTAGCCACTTCCTAACACTGTGTGGGAGGTGAATCAATTCGCTGAGAAGCTCGGTTTCACTATTGCGAATGCGCGTTTTGTCGCGCTTGGCATCCTCGTTCGAGGCATCAGCAAGAGTCTTGCCGGTGTATTTCGTCAATGCGGGTCGGAGGAGTTCACGCTCTTCCAGATTGAATGCCACTCTTCCGAGACGTGCAACGATCTCTGCCTCCAGCACCTCAATCGAGGCACTCGCGGGAGCCACCTCTGGGCTCGGCATCAGTCTCCGCAGTGTTGCTTGGTGAAACACTGTATCTGTCACGCGTCCAAGCAGTCCGCGTCGAACGGCCGCGCTGAACTCCTTCAAGTCAAGGGTAGTATGGTATCGAAGGAATAACTCCCAGAACTGAAGCAGGTCGTGAGCGAGCTCACGCATCTGGTATTTGCGGGTCTCCAATTCCACGGAGGACCGGGCATCGTGGATCAGATATTGGCCAGTCGGTCCGTCTTTCTTGCTGATGATCGAGTAGGTGTGCTCTACACCTGAACACCCAAACGCGATGGTCTTTGCTGCCTGGAAGCCACGGAATCTGTCAACGATGCACAAATCGCCGTCTTCCTGTCCTAGGGAAGGATGGTGGGCGGCAACATCATCGTGTAGCCGCACGAGTTCGGATAGTGCGAGTCTTTCCTCTTTCGACATGATGCCGAGGAGCCTTGCGATCTCCACACCGGCCGCTCCATGTTTGTAGTCAGCCTTCGCGTAAGAAGTGAGCTTTAATCGGGCCTGTTCGCGCTGTCGCAGGTGCTGGCAAATGGCCAACAGCCGGGAGTCCACCGCATTGCGAGAGTCTGAAAGATTCATCCTGCAATTATAAGGCCTTCAGCTGAAGAAGGGAGCCAAAAGTGTCGGATAGAGCCATGCCGTGCCTATAGTAAAGGTACGGGATTTTGTCCAGGCGGCGACGGAGGATTGTGAGAGGGGGATCATGTTGTCTCGATGCGTTCTCGCGTGTAGACGACGTGGCCGCAGGCCCGGCAGACTCGCCGCCGGCGGATATAACCACGACGGATCTCCGTCTTGACGACGCGCCAGTATCGGCTCCATCCCGGCCCGGAAGGGTCGCGTACGTCCCGACAGCCGCAACGGGGACAGGTGATCCCGGCCGGGGCCGTCTCAGGCGTTTCGGGCGGCGGCCTTTGTGTTTCGTTTTTTTGGTCCGGGCATTGGTCTTGCGTTTCTTTCTTTTGCGCTGTGGCTTGCGCAGTCGGCGTATCGTCTTGGCGGCTTGGCGGTCAAGTCTTCCCGGGAGGCGGTCCGCTCGCGGGTGAGGGCTTCTTGGGCTCTGGTCGAGGCCGGCGGCATGTGTCCGGGCGTTTTCTCCTATCTAACTATGCAGAAAAGGCGCGAGCTGGCGAGTCTCAATGGCCGCACAGGAGTTTGGTAGTACCTTATCGATTCCCCGGGAATGTCGCACAGTGGCCCAGGGGCGCGGATCCGCCGGCTCGTTGGCGAGCAGCTCGGCGACGTGGATCCTCGCCTCACGGGCCCGCGTCGCGGCCCCTGGACCGTTTTGTGCATGTACGTTACTTAACATAATAGGCGTTTAAGCTAGTAACAGCGTCCACTTCTTTTTTTCGTCTAACCCAAGGTGGCGGCGATCTCTGCGCTGATCTGGCCGGCGACGTCGACCGCGCGGTCAAAGTAGGCTTGAATCGTCTTGAGCTTGCGGTGTCGGGTGAACTTCTGGATCTCCGAAAGCGGCCGTCCGCAGAGGATCGCGTCGGTCGTGGCGGTGTGGCGGATACCGTGTGGCGTGGCGTGGACCCCGACGGCCTGGCCGAGTCGGTGGACGATCGCATACAGGCCGACGCCGGTGAGCCGTCCACCTTCCCCCGGCCGTCGGGCCGTTTTTTTTGCCGCTTTGTCCGGTTTTTTCTTCGGTCCCGTCGGATCAGTCGGCCTTGTCCGCATCATCCGCATCATCACGTGGCACAGGGGCGGCCCCCTGGCCCGTTGGGGCGGCCTGATCCACACAGGCTTTCACCCCACTCGATCTTCTCCAGGAACGCAATCCGGGGCTGCATGAGCGCCCTCAGCGCCCAGCGCGTCCTGGCGACGGACAGGCCCAACATCTCGGCGATTTCGCCCTCGCCGGCGGGCTGACGGAGGTGGTTGATCAGATAGCCGCGAAACCCGCCGGGCACCGCCGGCAGATCGGCGGCGGTCACCAGCAGTTGCACGGCCATCCCCAGCAGTGAATGACCTCCTTCCTTGACGATCGCTCGTCGTTGGCCCTCGACCTGTTGTCGCGTGACGGCCCCGTCGTGCGATGTGTTTATCCACAGGCGGACGTAGAGCATGCCGTAGCCCTTGGCGTCGCGCCCGTACTTGGGATCCGGCTCATACAGCCGGGCGAAGTGGCGGATCCGGTAGACGAACCTCTTGGCGTCCGTGCCCCGCCGCGTTTTGTTCTTGGCCTTTTTTGCCATCCTTGGCGTTCTCTTGACTACGTGTGCGTTCGACGTCTATAGTTGCCGGCGACATGTCCGACCAAACAAAGCAAGAGCAGTCCGATTGCGAGCTGGAACGACAGCACAAGATTCTCGATCGCCAAGAAATACATGCGTTCCTCGTCCACAGTAGACGCTCCGTGCGAATGTGGTTTCTGGCCTACGCAGTCGGCGGCCCCGCGATCTTCCTGTCCACCGAAGGGGCGTGGGCCGCCGTTCGCGCTTCCACGTTGGCTGCCGTAGTGTTTGGCATAGCTGTCGTCAGTTTCTTTGGTGCAATAGCGATTCAGATCCTCGCCGAGATACGCCACAAGGATTTCATCGCACATGTGCGATTCAGCATGGTGAAGAAGCGACGCGACCCCAACGCAGCGGACCCGCCGAAATTCGGAAGCCTGCCGCAATGGTGTAGTTGGTTCGATACCCTTCAGGGGGACCTCTGGACGTTGGGCCTCCTGACACTTGCCACCGCAATCGTTATCGTTATTCTGCTTGCCCATGATCCGTCCGCTTCTTCTGCCGCGACTACGTTGCCCGTTCCGTAATCACGCCGCTTTCACCTTCCTGATACACCTCATGGGGCAGACGGCTCGCTGGCCGTCGTCGAACTCGATCTGTACGTTGTGCGGCCCGCCATAGCCTCGTCCGACGGCGGGTCAATTTTTGTTGACATTATCGATCCTCGAAGTAGGCGAGCGCCATTCGTAATCACCCCATCCCGTTATTTGCTCTTCTTTTTTGTTGACGTAATTAGGGTCATTGGATACGTTGATGTATGGGCGCGTTCCGTTCACATGCTGACAGGCTTCGCGGCGGGAGCAAAGCCCCGCCGCACACAGCACTTAATAGCAACCTTGACGCATCATGCGCCTTGTGCAGAGGGCATAACTCCATTTCCCGGCATCCCTTAGCGACTGGACCCAGCTCATTGTGTGTGTTTCTTACCTTCATAAGGTCGCTCCAGTAATATACACTGTAGAGTTTTTTTAAAGACCTGCTTGACACGTGTGACAGTGCTTCTCGTAACAGAAATTACGGGAGGCCACCGATAATGTGGTACAGCACGCAGACTAGCTAGCTTCGGGCCTATTCCTGATCTGAGGGTGGCCAGAACATGGAAATCGTTACCGGACATAGTCGCAGGCTTCGCATAGCAATGCTTCCAGCCTGCGGAAGTGGACGTACACCCGGTTGCCGGAATCCACGTCTCGTCGGTCAAGTTAGAATTCTTACTGCGTTTTTGCATATTAATTACTCGATTAGGAAGAGGTGCCGAGTACTCCGACGCAACACGCAGATCAGATGGAGTTCGGCGTATTCGGACTCTTAGGATCGTCGCAACATGAATCCTTTTGCCACACGACACAGTCATACACTTCGCGGCGAGCCCAAAACCCCGCCCAGCGGTAAGGGTTTGCGAGCGTGGTTCGTGACCTGCGGCATGGGTGGGCCAGTCTTCCTGATGTCCGTCGATGAGCTTCGTTGCGCTATCCTCGATTCGGGCTTGATGGGATGGATCCTGGGATTGTTTCTCGCCGCCGCGGCCGCACAAATTGTGGCGCAGATTTTTGCGAAGGCTAGCGAGACATGGTCTGGCCAGACCCAGCGCGATCCAACCGGCGTCATCATCGACGGACCTCGACCAGATGCTGCTGAGGAAGCGCGAGAACATCGTATCGGTCGAGCAATCAGCCAGGCCCTGAACGGCTGGACCGCGGATATGCTCACGTTTGCGCTCCTCGTTGCCGCTGTCCTGTTGACCGGTGTCGCGCTCCATTTCAACTAGGCGATATCCCTCTCGCCGCATTTGATGCAGCAACCGTCGTTGGTCTTCGCCAATTGCGGGGTGTGTCATGAATTCGGGCACCTCGCACTTCACCTTCTGTACCTCGGCCCCAGCGGCTTTGTAGCGACATTCAGGACAGTTATAGAATGGGCATGCCGCCACTGGGACGTATCTCACGCACCAACCGCTGGGGGTTTCTTCCTTTTCGCTCATGGGGTTCTCTTCGTCTTCTCTGCTGCCTGCAGTCTGGAGCCTGGCCCTTCGCCATCATTCACCTACCTCTATGTTGACCATGGCGAATGCTTCGGCCCGAGTCCGCAGGCACTGCTCACCGCCAGCGAGGAAGCCCCGGCATTCGTCCGGCCGGGTGTCGTAGATGTCGCACTTGTGGTCGGTACTTAGGAACGGACAGGGGCCTGCGCACGCCAAAGACCAACTCGCCTCATCGCGTGGGATCTTCCCGTGACCGTCGAGGATCAGGCACTCTTGCTCGATGCGTGGCTCACGCCGCACATCGTTGAACGTCGCCTCGACGATCAACAGCCCGCTGCAACAGGCACCGCACCTTCGGCACTTGCCGTTCTTGTCTGTCACACGATCACCTCTTTGTAATCACCAGTTCGCGGGCTTTCCCCGCTCTTGGTCTTCCGTTACAATCGAGATGCGCTTCAGGTCGCTTCACATTGACAAAGGGGTTTACGATGAACTGGAACATCAAAGTCATTGGCCGTTGGTGCATCGCCGTCGCCCTGTGTGCTTATGGGGTCGTCGTCTTTTGGGTTGTCAGAACCCTCGTCCTGAAGGACATCGCTGACGTTAAAGATAACCTGTGGTCTTACCTCATAACGGTCCCGGCTCTGCTGTCCCCAATCCCCATGGCAATTGGGATCTGGCCGCGAGCCAAGTTTAAGGCCCGCGTTCGAAGTTGTCCTCGCACGGCCGAGCAGATCGAAGAGGCACTACTGGAGGTCATACGAGTCATTGACCCCCGACTGCACATCGCACTATATGAGGACATCTGCGACAAGATGAAGCACAGGTACGGTTTCAGCGAGAAGCTGACACGTCGAGCCCTGGACGCGCCCTGCAAAAGCCGGCGACTGCAAATGAGCTCACCACACTCAGGGGCCAGGGGTAAGCACTGCCTGGGAACCAAGTACCAGCTCCTAGGACCGTAAGAACATCCCGACCTGATCCTAAGCGCATCTCAATTGTCAAATAGCGTCTGCCCACCCTCAGCGGCGGGACAGTTTCATCTTTTCATAATCAGCAGCTCGCGGGCCTTGCCCGCGATTGGTCTTCCGTCCGAGAATACCTCTTGCACAGGCGGCCAAAACTCATACAATGGCAGCGTAGTGACCTTCGGGGGTCTCTGCCGATCAACGAACAGATCATGGCATTCTCTGAAGTTGTAAAGGACGCCGTCTTCAAGCAAACGCGTGGGCGCTGCCAATGTGTGCGGCCGTCCTGCAGCCATCACATACTGGGGCGATGCGCCAACGCCGTGACTCGACATGGAGCCGAGTATCACCATATTGTGTCCGTCAGCGCGGGCGGCAGTGACGGCTTGGCTAATTGCCAGGTTATCTGTAAAACTTGTCACAAGAACACTCGCAGTTACGGCCTTATCGCCGCTTTATAATCAGCAGCTCGCGGGCTTTCCCCGCTCTTGGTCTTCCGTTCGAAAACACCTATTGCACATCCCTCGAAAACTCATATAATGGCAGCACTGTCGTTTCGTGGCCTTCTGGTTTTCTGTAGATTAAGGAGCATCCCATGGCATCCTCTGAAGTTGTTAAAGACGCCACCGTCGACAATGACGTGTACAAGACCCCGGAAATGCTTCTCCAGTTGACAAAGACATCGGTGCGCGAGCACATCCGGTCGCTGAACCTTCTGAACCACATCTTCGAAGAACTCTCATCCCATCTGCCATCGGAGTAGCTCTTGTGGGTACGGTGCGCAGTTTCACCTTTTCACCTTTTCATAATCAGCAGCTCGCGGGCCTTGCCCGCTCTTGGTCTTCCGTTACAATCGAGATGCGCTTCAGGTCGCTTCACATTGACAAAGGGGTTTAGGATGAACCGGATAAGGAACTTCTTGCGTTGGATTCCCGCCGCCTTGGCGTTTGTTTTCGCGGCGGGGATTTGTATGTTTGGGTGCTACTTGCTCATTCCCGCCTTGGGAAAGCTCCAAGAGGGACACACGAAGACTATCCCCAGTGTCCGGCAGCTTGAGTTAGACGCTGCGAGAACAAAAATCCAGGCTGGAATTGCTTTGATCTTGGCAACCATGGGGCATTTTTACCTCGGTGTTAAGCTCCGCCCCCCCCGGTCTAAGCCCAAGGAGCCGTTGCGTGCAGTCAGCCGCCCCAAGAGCTACAGACAAATAGAATACGCCATAACAAGAGCTATTTGGGACGCTGAAGGAGGCCCCGCCGCTGCAGTGCATGATGACGTCCTCCGAATCATGCAGGACAGGCATGGGTTCGACCTAGAAGCCACCTTCGACGCCATCATAGAGCTTGAAAAAACTCGCAACGTCCTAGTACACCGACGCTTTGAGGGTGCCGTACTATGTTCGGGGACTACATATTGCCTCGTTGAGTGGTAATCCCAAGCGCATCTCAATTGTCAAATAGCGTCTGCCCGCCCTCAGCGGCGGGGCAGTTTCATCTTTTTCTAATCATCTAATTTCATAATCAGCAGCTCGCGGGCTTTCCCCGCGATTGGTCTTCCGTTACAATCAAGATGCGCTTCAGGGGGCACTGCGAAAGGCTCTTCAATGGCAACCGATGGTGATAATCAAACACGACTCATTGGTGGAATTGGGTCGTCCGGGGTGCTGTTCTTAATAGCTGGCAACGCATACAAGCGCAGCAATTCCAACGTACCGGGTGAGTACGACGCCATCGTCGCGATCGTATTCTGGGCGATGTATCTGGAGGCCTTCATAAACGAAAAGATCTCGCATGCGATGAACATGCTTCTTAACAACGCCCAAGATCCCGAAGGGAGCTTGGGCAAGGAACTATGCACTTTCGCCCACCTCGGCAAATGGGCGTACGACCAGAAGGCCCGCACAGCCACCAAGTATCATGCCGCCAAGCTTGCGTTTACTGGGCGGCCGTACAAGGAGGGGGCTAGGCCGTTCCAGGATTTGGGGCACTTAATAGACCTTCGCAATATGCTCGTGCACATGAGAATTGAAAAAATCCTTGCGGGTCCCAACGGCACACTTGTGGTGACACACCCATCTGTAACTAACCACCTCGAAAACCTCAAGGTCATAGACGCTCTGCCCCCTGATGCCCCAGCACAGTCTTTCTTAGGTCGCATCAATACCCCGCTAGTCGCTAGATGGGCGTACGATACGGCCACTGAGATGGTCCAGGACGTTGTCAAAGACATAACCAACCCAATCGCCAGGGCCGTGCTTCAAGTGGACAGCGATCTATCCCTCATTCCCGAATCGGATGAATGATCTGGCTTGCGAATCCCAAGCGCATCTCAATTGTCAAATAGCTTCTACCCACCCTCAGCGGCGGGGCAGTTTCACCTTTTTCCTCGCGTCCATCATCTTGAGACTGTCGTCAGGTCCTCGTATCTCACCCGGCCGAATCGGAGCCCCCTCCTCAGATTCCTCGCCGCCCGCTTGGCGTTGGATTTAGTCGAATATCCTTCCCCGCTGTCGGCCATAATTCGGCCGTTATCGGCCTTCAGCCTCCACCTGAACTCGCCTGCCTTGTCGATGTAGATCTGGAATTTCATGGTGTCACCTTTCCTGCTTTGTCATCTACTAGCGGCGGTCCGGCGACGTTGATGTAGAACACGTCCATCTAGGCGGTCTCCTGGAGCGGCGTGGGCTTGCGATCGGCCCAGGCGAGCTCTATGGCCAGGGCCTCCCTGGCGGCCGGGTCATCGGGGCAGAAGCGGTTGTCGGCGGCGGCCAGGCGGTAGGGGGCCTGGCTGTCGGTGTCCAGTGCGGCGAAGTACTCCTCGGCGGCGGCCTTGGTGGCGGCCCCCTCGGTGGATCTGTCGTAAGCGGTTCGCTCGGCGGCCTCGACGGCCTGGGCGTCGGCCCGGCGCTTGGCCGTCTCGGCCCGGGCCCGCTTGGCCAGGTACAGCAGAACCGTACCGGCCCCGAGCGTCGCCAGGCGGCGTTGTTTGCGGAAGGCCTCGGCGGCCCATGGACGTGGATCTCGACGCCGAGCGCAGCCGACAAGGTCTACATCTCCACCGGCGAGCACACATTCCAAGTCCGGCGGTGTGAGGAAGACTACCGCACAGGCCGGATCATACTGACCACGGACAGCGGCTACACTCCGTCGGGCACTGGCCCGGCCGAAAGCGCACGAAGCGGGCTGTTCAACTACGCCCCCACGGTCAACGCCGGCAGCGCCGACGAGGTGATAATGCCGGCCAACGCTACGCTGGATGGGACGGTATCCGATGACGGTTATCCCCTGTCACCGGGTTCCGTGACCACCACTTGGACCAAGCAGTCCGGTCCGGGCACTGTGACGTTCGGCAACTCCGCGGCCGTGGACACCACGGCAGGCTTCAGCGAAGCAGGTACATATGTTCTGCGCCTCACCGCCGACGACGGTGACAAGACGTGACCTGCTCACTAGATGGAGGTTGTCATGTCTGGATCTAAAGTTGTTGGTCGGCGGGTTCCTTCCTATCGTTTGCACAAAGGCTCGGGCCAGGCGGTTGTCCTCCTGGACGGTCGGGCGTTCTACCTTGGCAAGTGGGGGTCGCCACGATTTGCCTAAGCGGTCTTACCTGGGCCGGTAGGCGTTGCAAACCGCGAAACGCCGAACAGAGAGACGCCCGGAGGTCTCGTCTGAGACACCTCCGGGCGTCTTGTTTGCTCAGTGCGGATCAGCTGCTTGCGTGCTGATCCTATGTCAAGAACGTCTGCACGTCACTGTCTTGAACTTTCGGCAGGACCGTTGCCCGACGGCGTGTAACCGCTGTCGTCGGTCAAGATGATCCGATCGACGCCATAGTTCTTCTCTTGCTTGCGGAGATTGAACGTATGCTGCGTCGCCGAGATATAGACGGCCGTGCCGTGTTCCTTCCAGATCCACTGATCGTAGTCGGACTGCTGGTCATCAAACGTTCCGCCGATCTGTGTGCCGTCAAGGCCAACCAAAGCGGCGTTCTCGTTCTTCGAGTCGGCATACCGACGCATCCAGATGTAGTACGTACCAGCCGTCGAGAAATCGATCTCATACGTCAGCTCAGCTCCGGTGGCCCAGGTCTTGCTGCCGCCGCCGGGCGCCTGCATGTACCCGTTGCCAACGTAACCGGCATACTCGGTCTCCTCGGACCATGGATTGTTCTCGCTCCTCTGGTCGCTGGTGTCGTAGTTCTCGGTTTCCATGACGACAGTTCCGCCTGACTCGGCGAACGGCGCCAGACCTGCTGCGTTGACTGTGATGGCGACTGTGTCGGAGTCGCTCAGGTCCCCGTCAGAGGCTTCCAGTTGCAGGATGTAGGCACCCGCCTCGCTGAAGCCGGCCGTGGTGTCCACGGCAGCCGAATTACCGAACGTCACCGTCCCAGGCCCGCTGGACTTGGTCCAGGTGGTGGTCACGGAACCAGGCGACAGCGGGAAGCCATCGTCACTTATCGTGCCGTCCAACGTTACGCCGGCCGGTAGCGTGCATTCATCATCACTGCCGGCGTCGGCCGTGGGGGCGAGGTGATTGACGGTTATCTGGACCGTGTCGGAATCGGACAGATCACCATCACTTGCCTCCAACTGCAGGACGTAGACACCGTTCTCACTGAAGCCCGCTGTCGTATCGACGGCTGAGGCATCGCCGAACGTGACATTGCCTGGACCGGAATCCTTGGACCAGGTGGTGGTCACGGAACCAGGCGACAGCGGGAAACCATCGTCACTGATCGTCCCGTCCAGCGTGGCGTAATTCGGCAGCGTCACCGAATCGTCACTGCCAGCGTCAGCTGTCGGGGCTAAGTGGTTCACTGTGATTTGAACCGTGTCGCTGTCTGTCAGCGTTCCGTCGTCGGCCAGTAACTGCAGAACGTAGACGCCGTTCTCGCTGAAGCCCGCCGTCGTGTCGACGGCTGAGGCATCACCGAAGGTGACATTGCCTGGACCGGAGTCCTTGGACCAGGTGGTCGTCACGGACGCCGGCGGATCGGGCAGCCCATCGTCGCTGATCGTACCGTCCAGCGTGGCGTAATTCGGCAGCGTGATCGAATCGTTGCTACCGGCGTCAGCCGTCGGGGCGGTGTTGACCGGCTCGGGGCTGACGACGATCTGAACCGTGTCACTGTCGGTGAGAGTCCCGTCGTCGGCTTCCAGCTTCAGGACGTACGTACCTTCAACGGAGAATCCTGCCGTCGTGTCGACGGCAGAAGCATCGCCGAACGTCACGTCGCCCGGACCGCTGTCTTTGGTCCAGGTGGTGGTCAGCGACGCTGGCGGATCGGGTAAGCCGTCGTCGGATACCGTACCGTCCAGCGTGGCGTAATCCGGCAGCGTAATCGAGTCGTTGCTGCCGGCGTCGGCCGTCGGGGCCGTGTTGCCGGTACCTTCATCACCGACCGTGATCTGGACCGTGTCACTGTCGGACAGATCGCCGTCACTGCCTTCCAGCTGCAAGACGTAAACACCGGTTTCGCTGAAGCTGACCGTGGTGTCCACCAAGGCGGCGTCGTCGAACGTCACAGTACCCGGTCCGGTTACCTTCGACCACGTAGTGGTCAGAGTTCCCGGAGGATCGGGCAGGCCGTCGTCGGATACCGTCCCGTCCAGCAAGGCCGCCGGTTCGGTCGCAGCGATCACGTCGTTCCACGTCGTGCCCATGACGATCTCGTCCACGTAGAACTGATCGTTGGTGTCCAAGTGGGCGCCTTCAAAGATGTACAAGTAATCGGCCGTCTTAAGCGGGCGGTCCGTACTGGTATCCGTTATCACGGCTGTGACGTGCGGGGAGCCGCCCTCGTTCGAGTTGGGATCCACCCACAGGTCGTAGCTCCAATAGTACCCGTTGGGGTCCTTGTCGTACATGTGGACCACGACCATATGCGTCGCCGCCATCGTGTTGGCGTCGGCGTCCCAGTCGTAGTAGTAGTCCAACCGGTTCCACGTCCCGACGTAGAAGTCCTCCGTTCCATAGAGAGCGCATGCCGTAAGCCTGTTGCCCGAACTGGGAGTGCCGTACACCTGCAATCCCAAGCCCTCGTTGGCATTCCACACTCCGCCCAGCTCGTCGGACCAGCGGACCAGGTAACGAAGGTACAGATCCGATCCGGAGAAGCTGTCGGTCAGGTCCCGCGAGACCGTCTTCTGGTAGGTCGCTGCACCTAGAGTATCGCACGTCACTTGCAGGGCCGCGTCGCCGCCGTCGATGCTGATCCCGCCTTTGTCGTAGGTCAGGTTCGTGGACGGATCGACCACCACGGCGCCCAGCAACTGGCGGTTCGGGTCGCTGGGGTATGCGCGGTAATACCAATTGCCCGTCCAGCCCGTACCGCTTCCGCTCTGGCCCGCCAGCGCGCTGTCGAGGGTCATGCCGCTGAACGATTCGGTCGCTACGGCGTCCAACAGCGTGGCCGTACCGTCCTCGCCGGCGTCGACGCTCGGGGCGATATTCTGCGGCGGATTGACCGTAATCTGTACCGTGTCCTCGTCCGAGAGGTCACCGTCGGAGGCTTCCAACTTCAGGACGTACGTACCAGCCGCGGAGAATCCCGCGGTGGTATCTACAGTTGTCGAATCACCGAAGGTCACGGTTCCCGGGCCGGAATCCTTGGACCAGGTGGTCGTGACGCTCGCAGGCGGGCTCGGTAGACCATCATCGGACACCGTCCCGTCCAGCGTGGCGTAATCGGGAAG
>SDBV01001828.1_pt1 | contig 31853 bp, 29 predicted proteins | sample 2277081 | NCBI WGS metagenome assembly SDBV01 (sample SAMN10402039, study PRJNA504765) | marine sediment metagenome | isolation source: marine sediment core GS10_PC15, 223 cmbsf | place: Arctic Ocean: Southern Knipovich Ridge | collected 2010 | reverse complement strand
CATTTAAGAATCCGGAAAAAGTGATGGACTGGATAATTCAAAATCGTTCAGTTGGTTAGAACGTCCCGGCTTTTGGTCGGGAAGGTCGTGGGTTCAAGTCCCATCTTCCACCCTTATTATTGAAGTGCTGAGCAAATGTTCAGGGCTTTTTTATATTTCCCAATCTTGGGAAAGGCTATAATTAGCGGTTTTGGGCCTATTTGAATAAAAATGGTGTAATTTTAATTATGCAATTTTCAAATTACCTCTTTTGGGATACGGATCGTACCGCATTGGACATTTCCCAGCATTCCATTTATATCATCGATCGGGTTATAGGTTATGGCACTTGGGAGGATTGGAGAAAATTACTGGACATGTATGGACACGATAAAGTGAAGGATACGGTTATCAGATTACGATACCTGGATTCTAAGACGCTTAGTTTTCTGAGTTTATACTTTAATCTTCCTCAAAAAGCTTTTAGATGCTACACTTTCAAACAATCGAACCAGGTACGTTATCCATTTTAAAGTTAGTCCTTCAAAATAAGCGCTTTGATCAGTTTTATTTAGCCGGAGGCACAGCACTTGCCCTTCAGATTGGACATAGGAAATCATTCGATCTTGACTTTTTTGGGAACACTAATATAACAACCGATGAAATGTTAATAGAATTGAGAACTTACCCGAATGCAATCGAAATTTCGAGGTCTGAGAATATTGTAATTTGGAGCCTCGATGGTGTGAAGGTTGATTTTGTGAAATACCAATATCCAAACATTGGGAATCCTGTGCAATCCCAAGGATTGCGTTTAATGTCCATTGAGGATATTGCCGCCATGAAGCTTGATGCCATCAAAGGCCGCGGTCGGAAAAGGGATTTTTATGATTTATTTTTCCTCCTAAGAAAATTTACTTTAAAAAATCTTTTGTTCCTTCACCAGAATAAATTCGGGGATAATTCAACCTTTTTAGTTGTAAAAAGTCTGTCATATTTTCAGGATGCCGAAGAAGATCCAAAGGTACAAACGATAGATGATGATCCTGGATGGAATCATATCAAGATGACAATTACTGAAGCCATAAAGGAACTAAATTGAGCAACATTTAAAGTTTTGTTAAACTAACCTCTCATCGTTAAGTGGAGGAACGTATGCACATTAATTTCAAAATCACCTAATTTGGCTGAGTTCGTGGGTTCAAGCCCTGACGCTTCGGTCAGGGTACTTCCATCCAATTGTAAGGTGCTGACAAAGCAAGGCTTTCGTCAGTATCCCATCTTCCACCCATTTACTTTAAAGGAGTTAGCTTATTTGTTAACTCCTTTTATTTTGTAATGTAATAAACATAAATCAGGTTCAGACTTTTTTGAAAATGTGTGTTCTCAGGTATTTGAGCTTGTACTATTCCTTAGGGTAATATCTTTGCTTCCTGTGTGTTCGGTTTCAGGGAGAATCCCGACCAATAACCCGCAATACTTAGTCCGGCAAAAATATGCCAAACCCCCCACCATGCTGCGATAAAAGTCATACCACCAATCGGCATATCAGCAGGGAAAATCATGGGGTTAAACAGGAGTACCAGCGCCAATCCCGAATTCTGAATTCCTGTTTCAATGGAGATGGTCCTTCGATTTTGTTTTGAGAGTTTGAATGCCGCTGCAGTATAATACCCGGTAGCCAGCGCCAATATATTATGTATTAATACAAGCACAAATATGAACTTGATATGTTCTAAAAACTGATCAAAATTCTTGGCAAACATGATCACGATGATCGCTGTAAATGCGAGAATAGAAAATCGTTTCATAGAAATGAGTATTTTGGCTGTAAGCCTAGGCAATTTTAAATTGAAGAGTATCCCCAGGATAAGTGGGACCCCCAGGATAATAAATATAGTGTAAAAGACGTCAATAACATCGATTTCTAATGGCCTCAAAAGAGCCGCCGGGTCTCCCACCGCATAGGTTTTCATAAACAGGTTGCCCCAGAAGGCAAAATTAAAAGGAGTCAGTATCAATCCTGCAATGCTTGAAAAAGCTGTTAGACTTACTGAGAGGGCAATATTCCCCCGTGCTAATGAACTGATGAAGTTAGATATATTCCCTCCCGGGCAAGAGGCTACAAGTATCATCCCAAGGCCCACCGTAGGAGTGATGTAATTCTTTAGAGAGATGGCGATCAAAAAGGTGAGTAAAGGCATCAGTACAAACTGGCTAAGAATACCCACTAATACCGGTCGGGGTTGTCTGAATAAGCGTTTGAAATCATCTGGCTTTAACTCAAGCGCCACGCCAAACATTATTAACGCAATGGTAAGATTGAGGAGAAATATATTATCCTCAGAGAAGTTCAGATGAACATCATCTATACTTATTAAACTCTCCAGCATAATTTATAATTCTAATAATTTGTTTAGCCACCTTATCAATGACATATTCTAAAATTCTATAATATAATCAATTATCAGTATATAAATGCTTAACGTCGCTTTCCATGCCGATCATTTCACAGATAGAATTTACGCTAAATAATCACCTGGGGTTTCGTTATATTGTATGTTGTAACCACTTGATATACTTCCCTTTACGATTAACCCCTTTAACCCAGAATTGTCATTAGAAATTTACTACGGCTTCCAATTTACTGTCATTCAGGCACTTTCTCGCTTTTTGATTCTCACCATAATCTTACTATTCTTCCCCTCCTTCACAAGTTTCGGCGGGCAGGCGATTCAAAAAACTGTGAGAGCACCTGACTAACAGCAACTTGAAACCCTCGCTACAAAGTCTAATGACAATTCTGGGTTTAATTAATTCCACCATTTCAAAATCCTGCCAAAGGTAAACTTGGAAAGATTTGGGTGTACACTTTCAATCTTTTGGGAAAATCGCATATTGCCTGGTAATTATGAAGATCCATTTACACACCCAAATAAAGCAAAAAGCTGGAAGAAACATAACATGTTGAATGTCAATTAAATAATAAAAAATAGCATAAAATATATATAAAATAGTTTGACTTTAAATAATTGTTTATATAATTTGTTGCTCCATTTTAAAAAGATTCGTCGTTGGGGTAATAGGAGAGATTTTTTACTGATTTTTTACTGATTTTTAGTGATTTTTTGCGAATCTTTTGATTAAGAATTGAATTTACTTTAAACTGGAATCTTCAGTTTTCAAAATGCTTCAGCCAAAAAGAAATACAGCCCGCTTTGTCTTTTACCCGGGCCATTAGAATCGGCAGCCAGCCCTACCCCGTAGTCAATGCGAAGATTAACTTTGGAATCCTCACTAAAAAGGACCCTGAGGCCACCTCCCGCCGCCAGATTGAACCGATCCATCCCAAAACTGCCTCTTTCACCGAATACCTGGGCACCACTTAGAAACACAACCAACCCCAGCCGTTTCCAGAATTTACGAAATGGTGCAATGTTATCCTCATTCCAGAATGGCAACCGATACTCAGTTTCAAAAGCGACCATATTGTTATTTTGATAAGTACCTTGAAAATATCCCCGAACAAATTTACCGCCTCCTACCCGCGATAATCCACGCAGAGGTAACGTTACATCATCGGTAAAGCGGAAGTTGAGCAACCCTCTTAGGGCAATTGTATGATTCAATACGGGATTGAAATAGGTCCTGGCATCCAACCTGGTGGAAATGTATCGATAGTCGCTACCCAAATATCCGCCGAAAAACAAAGTACTGAAGTAAAAGAAACTTCCGGATGTACTATTAAGAAGATTATCCCGAGAATCCCATACTATGTTGAAACCCATTCCTGATCTTAATCCGAGTGTATTGTCTTGAAGTAACAGGATATTTGCCTCCCGTTTCAGGATATTAATGCTGTCGGCCAATTCCTCAAAATTCCAAACGTATTCTACATCCGCGTTTAGGCCTACGTAAAACTGGTTAATAATTTCTCTCAGTACCGAGGGTCTGATCCCAAACCGCATTACACTGAACCGTTTAAAATTTTGAACGGCAGTATCTTCAATACCTGTGTTATTCAACTTATACTCCAACACCAGGGCCCCGGCGTCATTACCAAAGCCATAGTTACGATCTGGAAACCGGGCAAAGGTAAACCCACCCCTGAAACGCAGTTTATTGCCATCTGTAAACAAATCCCAATTACTTTCGACAATGACCTGATTAGTTGTTGTATAAACAGCAACGAAATTGATAAATGATCGTGTTGTTTCAGGATCGCTTTTAGACAAATCCAAATAGCGGTAACCTATTGCCCCCAGGGTAAGCTTAGTCTCAGGGGAGTAACTGATCGCTGGGAAAATGTCGTATTTATGGAATTTAATCGAATCTTCTTGTTGCTGTTGTGTTTGGGCATAGGCCGGAAAATTGTATAACACAAACGAATATATCAGAATCAAAAACTTTATTAGTTGGGATTGTGAAGGTTCAAAATAAAATATTGTAGCTCCTGCTTTTTCCAATACGGCTAAGGGTGGAGCCGCAAGAGCAGGTATTATATTTATTATTCTGTCCAACATTCTATAACCGCATTGAAAAAACCAAACCCGTGTAAAGGCCGGTAAAAGGAACAATGGATAGATCTTTATTCTTTTTTAAGTTAATTTTGTATAGGTGGGGTATTAAAGTCCCTGCCACCGCCCCAAATCAGTATATCTGTAATGCATTAACCCCCTGTACCTAAAATAACCAACTAAAGCATAAGATTAATTATAATTATCAATAAAATCTTTTACATAAATAATTGTTTGAACAAATTTTGCATTCAAAATATACAAAATTCTATGTGCATCATATGACAATAATCATATATCGTATTGGATAATATTAGATCTACTTCTTTTCAGAAGCACAATGGAATTGCAGATACCCCGGATTACAAATTACCAGATAAACATCGCAACAAAATACATTCCCAGCTTTCAATACATCCTGTTTATCAAAATAAATCCTATCCATAAAAGGCACTAATTGGGGAACAACCATTTGGTTATAATTGTTTGGATTAAAGCTGATATTAAGTATCTTCACTGTAAGTGAAACAAAATGATGGACTTTTTAAAATTACCACTGGACAAAAAAATACGAAGCCTTTACAGGGATGGTGAGTTCGTGATGTCCATCCGGTATTATAAATACAAAGTCAATTTATTTTTGCTGGGATCTGAGTTTTTTGAAGTATTCATCAATCACAAGCATACCATTGTTGAACGCGTCCAACTGTTGGATAGAAATCACTCCAGGATTAAGTTTTACACCGATCAGATAAACCTTTCTTATAGCTAAAAGGCTGAATTAAGGCGAATTTCCCCCATTTTTCGTGATAACCTGTTTCGGTACGCTCCGTTATAAAGAGTAGGACAAAAACTTATAATTTAACTAAAACTCAAAATCATTATGAAAAGGACTGGTTTTATCATTGCATTGTTGGTCACTGCTTTTAGCACTACTACAATTGCTAAAAACTTTGTAGAAACGGAATTGGGGGAATCAACTAAATTTAATGTGCTCAATAAAAAGAGCCCCGAAAAATTTCACCTGTTTTATGTAAGTGAAAAGATAAGTAAGGTAACGGTACGAATTCTGGATGCGGAAGGAACTATTGTAGGTGTAGATAATATCAAAAGCCGGAAATCCTTCTCGAAAGTTTATAACTTTAAAAAGCTTGAAGCCGGTGAATACACTATTGAAGTACAGAATGCCGACGGCATTGCTCGCCAAACAATTAATTATAACCCTTACAGGCAAAATCTGAACATGTTTGTAAGCTTACAAGATGAAAACAAATTCAAGGTAACGGTGACAGGTTTTGACAAGAATAAGCCTGTAATTGTAAAAATCTATAACGAGGAAGGCCAAGTTGTAAGTAAAGAAAAAATCAATGCCGAGCGAAATTTTACAAGAATTTATAACCTTTCCAAACTCAAAGGTCGTTCTTTTACATTTTCAGCTTCCAATGGTTCCGAATCTGTAGTAAAATACAAAGACATTGAATAAGGAATAAATCCCAACAGTTAATTTTCACGTAACAAGATCGCTCATTTCCCGGGCGGTTTTTTACATTTCAAGAAATGATTCATGAAGTTTCAAAACTTCCGGCAGGATCAATGATTGATGATCATTGGTAATAATGTAGTCTGCAAGATCTTTTTTTTCTTTCTCTGGTAATTGCTTGCTGATAATCGCCAGAACATCTTTCTTATTTCGATGAGTATCTCTTTTTAGCACGCGGGCTATTCGAAGCTCTTCCGGAGCTGTAACGAGGATAATTGCATCAAGTGATTGGTATGAACCCGATTCAAAAAGTAATGCAGCTTCCTTTATTATATATTTATTGTCTGCCTCATGGTTTTTACACCAGTTTTTGAAATCAACACCTACTCTTGGGTGTACCAGACGATTTAGCCGATCCAATACCTCGGGGGAATGAAATAATATTTTTGAAATATAACCACTATTTAGTTCCTGATTATCGTATGCCTCTTCCCCAAACATATCAATAATTTCTGACCGCAGCCCCGGATCCTCGTTCATGAGGTATTTCGCTCTCGAATCAGCATAATAAATGGGAACTGAAAGAATTGAGAAAATGTTACATACAAGGCTTTTGCCAGATCCAATCCCACCTGTAATACCGATTTTCATTATTGATCAAGTCTGATGACTTTCGAGCGCCGGAAATTGATTTGAAGATGCTTGATTTCATGTGGATATGAGAGTATTAATGGTTGTATTGTTGAATCATAAGGAACCATTCTTCCATAATCCACTACAATAATGAATTCATTTTTCTCCGGAAGGTCTTCGAATGACTCACGGATCCAATAAGTTACCAGAATGGTAGAATCCCTGAGGACTACCAATGAATCTTCAGGAAAATTTGCCTTTGTAAGCACAACAGGTTTCTGAATTTCAATAAATCTTTCAACTTCAAAAACGACCCTGATGGGGTTATGATCCAGCTCTGCAAGGTCGTTACCTACGTCGATGCTTACAACTTCGTTAAAATATTCATCAATTCTATTTTTATCAATTTTAACAAATACGGTATCGGCATGTCCTTCAATGAACTTTCTTGGCCCTCGTATAGCCACTGAATCAAATTCAATAACTATCGGACTTATAATGTAATGATTGTTGGCAAGACTGATATCCATGCTATCTATAACTAATAACACCCGCTTTTCTACGATTTTTTCCACACTGAGATATAATGTGTCATCCAGTACATAGTTTAAATCAAGGTCGGACAAACCCTCTGAAATATCGGGAAATATGGATGATCCAACAATTTTGTTATCTTTTTCAGGGTTATCGACTTTTATAAAAATCGGTTCAGCGTTAAAAAGATATCCGCTCCTGAATATTGTCCATCCTGTCCCCGACACATTTATTTGTACATTATCAGGTAGTTTACCTGTCTCTACGTAGCTGTTCCTATCAAAATCAAACAGGACAGGATAGTGAATTGTCGCTGAATAACTTTTGTTTAAGGCATTAAAAAACCAAAAGGTAGTGGCCGCGATAATACTCAGGGCCACTACCTTAATGTTTTTTGTATTAATTGGAATTCGAACTCTTTTTAATATTTGAGCTGCCGGTTTCAACTACTTTTTTAATTTTTTTGTAGATGACTCAAAAGAAATGGCTGACTTATCCAACTTAATTTTTCCACCTTTCTCAACTTCCAGGATGATGGTATCCTGACTGATCTCAAATACCTTTCCGTGAATACCACCGATCGTCACAACGCTCTCGCCTCGTTTAAGTTCTTCAGAAAATTTCTTTTGTGACTTTTGTTTTTTCTGTTGCGGCCGCAAGATGAAAAAGTAAAATACGATCAACATTCCGACCATTAGAATCATGAAGGAGTAATTTCCTCCCTCAGCCTGCGCTTGCAGCAAAATACTATCCAACATGTTCAATACTGTAATTTATTGTTAATCTATTTTGCCTTAGGTGTTACGAAAGTTTTGAATCTCAATGTTGTAACCTTCGGCCATGTATTGGCGGTAACCGTTACTGTTTTTGTCTGGATATTTGGTTTCCCTTTACTATCAAACTTTACAAGTATTTCACCTGTACCACCAACCGGAATTGGCTCCATTGTCCAACTGGGAACTGTGCATCCACATGAAGGTTTTGCATTTTCAATAATCAATGGTGCCTGCCCGGTATTTTTAAATACATAAGTATGTTCTACCACATCCCCTTCATTGATTGTTCCAAAATCCCATTCAGTTCCTGTTCCATCCCATTCCAGTGTTGGTAGTGGACCTTCAGGTTTCGTTGCCGGTGTTGTTACAGCCACAGTGGCTGGAGTCGCAGGAGTAGTTACTCCGGTAGTTTCCAATTCCGCAAGTCTGTCTTCCAGTTCAGCAATTCTCTTTTCTGCATCTTTGTCTTTACATGCTGTAAGGGAGAGGCCCACCACAGCAATAATCATTAATAATCTTGTTCCAAATAGTTTCATGTTTTTTAAATATTTAAGATTTTTAAAATTAATTTTCTTCACTTTTGATATGGTCAATCAAATTATCTACATCTTCAAGTAATTTTTCAGCTCGTTCTTTTGCATCATCAATTACTTTCTGACCCTGTGTTTTTGCAGCGCTTATGGGCAAATCCTTACCTTCGATCAGGTCTTCCAATAAATCTTCAAGCATGGATTTATACTTGTCAAGTCTAAAAGATAACCTGTCGCGTGTATTTGTCCCTTTGTCGGGTGCATATAATATACCCAAAATTGCTCCCGTAGCTGCTCCCAATAAAAATGAGAAAAATGTATTGGATTTGTTACTCATAATTCTTGTTATTTATTGTCAATTAATCCGCGGCCACTTTTCTTAATTTGACCCTTTTCCTGTAAATCTACAGCAATTACATCTAATACTCCATTAACAAATTGTTTACTTTTCGGAGTACTGTATTTTTTAGACACTTCGATAAATTCATTAATAGTCACTTTTATGGGAATACTGGGGAAATTTATCATTTCAGAAATCGCTAACATCAGTATTAAACGGTCAGTGTATGCAATCCTGTCAAAATCCCAGTTTTTTGTTTTTTCAGCTATAAGTTGTTGATAATATTCTCCATTGGTAACAGTCGAATCAAACAGCTTTTCAAAGAACGATTTGTCATCTTCCCAATTATAGGAAAGCATTGACAACTCAAATCCCTCCCCTTTTTCGCGTAGCGATTTGAAAGTTTTTATTACCAGGCTTCGAATAATCGTCTGGTCCTCTTCCCAACTGATATTCTTGTTTTCCCAGTAATTTAAAATTGTTTCATTTTTAAAAACAATTCTGCGAACCAGGTAATCGAGGATTTCATAATCATCGTCCGGCGATGGCTCAAGTTTTAAGTATTTAATATATTCTTCGTCTCTTACTACTATTTCCTTAAACCAGTCACGGATAATGTCGGTTTCACCCTCCCAACCCAGGTCATTTTTCAAAGATATTGATTCAAACTCATTGTGAGATTTTATTTGCTGGATTAACAAATTATTAACAAGGTTGGATTGTTCTCCTATAGAACTTTTTTTCGATCCAACACCCTGTCCGGCAAATTCTGAAAACCGTACAAGCAGATTAAGGATCTTAATGTAGTAGTCGTAAATTTTCCCCGAATCAACGATCATCCGCTTTTTAATCTGGTTAAAATCCTTTTTAACCAGATCATTATAAGTTTTAAACTCCTTCTGTGCTACCTGGGAAGCTACTTCTTCATCGGAAGAAAAATCAATTTCTTTTTTATTATCAACATTTTTTTTAAATAGCGAAATGGCAATAGCTTTGTTTGCATCCATTGTAACAGGATCTTGTATTTCCATAGAATTTAAATCCTGCTGAAAGGCTCTGTCTATGGCTTCCAATGCAACATTATAGCTTGCTTCTTTACATTGTTCAAAAGCAAACATTGCCTGCATCGCTTTTACCCGTAGTGTACGTCTGTTGAGCATAATCAAGAAATTAAAAGAACGTTGGTATTATTCTACCAATGGAAAATCTGAATGAATATTTATTTTTAGTAGGATAAACCTACTCTACCTATCTCGTCAATTCGTTTTTTTGCTAATTTAATTGCTGCTTCCTGCGGCGAAATCTCATGAATTTCTGACTCATGTGCAATATTAAGAATAGAATCGTATATTTTTTCGGCATGCCGATAAGCTTTGTCTCTATTGTAACCACCAAGGTATTCATTATATACATTGATAAGCCCACCTGCATTGATTACAAAATCAGGTGCATATGCAATCCCCTGGTCCATAAGCATATAGCCATGTTTCTCTTCTTCACCAAGTTGATTGTTGGCCCCGCCTGCAACAATTTGACAATTTAACCTCGGGATCGTATCATCATTCAAGCTGGCCCCCAGCGCACATGGCGAATAAATATCCATTTCCAGGTCGTATATTTCGTCCGTCCCAACCACATTTACTCCGTATTTTTTAGACACATTTTTTAATTTTTCTTCATTAATATCGGAAATATAGACTTTTGCCCCCTCTTTGGTCAAATGCTCGACAAGGTACATACCTACCTGCCCAACTCCCTGAACACCAATCACTTTGTCTTTTAATGAATCCGAACCATATGCTTTGTGTGCCATGGCTTTCATGCCCACATAAGTGCCAAAAGCCGTAACGGGTGAAGGGTCTCCCCCACCACCCATGTTCTCGGGTAATCCGGTAACATGATCGGTCTCCATATGGATATATTCCATGTCCCTCGTTTTCATATTTACATCCTCTGCAGTTATAAATTTTCCCCCGAGACTCTCAATGAATTTCCCAAAGCGTCTTAAATAAGCTTCTGATTTCATTGTGGCAGCATCACCAATAATTACGGCTTTACCCCCACCAAGATTCAATCCGGATATGGCAGCTTTAAATGTCATCCCTCTGGAAAGTCTTAACACATCAGTTATCGCCTCTTGCTCACTAGCATACGACCACATCCGAGTACCTCCAAGTGCAGGTCCCAGTACAGTATTGTGAATCCCAATGATTGCCCTAAGGCCTGTATCTTCGTCATTACAAAAGACCACCTGCTCATGACCCATTTTCGCAATTTTATCAAATAACGATATTTTTTTTACGGTTGTTGATTCCTTAGCTTCTACCATAATTGTATTAATTATATTACTTATTTTTGGCCTTTCTTAAAAAGCTTGAATTAGTTCAAAAATAATTGTTTTGGAGGACTATATCAATCATTGGATAGCATTCGAAAAGGACTGTTATTTTGATATATAGTCCTATTTGAGTGTAGCAGATTTATCTTCTGCATTTGTTAATTTTAGTAAAATACTCTTCGGTGAAATCACTTTCATACCTAAATAAATATTTTTACAAATACAAACATTATTTTCTGCTGGGAATATTATTTATCATAATTTCCAACATTTTCCAGATAATTCCTGCTCAACTGGTTCGTCGTTCACTCGACCTTGTTATTGAAAATATCAGCCTATATAAAATTTTTCAGGGAATGTCATTGCAAGAGAAATTTTATGGAATTTTTACCGGCATTATTCTTTTTTATGCGTTATTGATCCTGGCAATGGCGCTTCTTCGAGGTGTTTTTCTGTTTCTGGTTCGACAAACACTCATTGTCATGTCACGACTTATCGAATATGACTTAAAAAACGAAGTGTACAACCATTACCAGACCCTCCCGTTAAGTTTCTACCGACGTAATAGTACAGGAGACCTGATGAACCGCATTTCGGAGGACGTAAGCAGGGTACGTATGTACCTGGGGCCATCGGTGATGTATGGCCTCAATCTTATCATTCTTTTTTTAATGTTAATTCCCTACATGTTTTCAATTAATGTGGAATTGACATTGTACGCACTCATACCATTACCATTTTTGTCTTTTAGCATTTATTATGTCAATAACATAATAAATAAGCGCTCGGAAGAAATACAAGAACGCCAGTCCGGACTATCTACATTTGTACAGGAGGCATTTTCCGGAATAAGGGTAATCAAGTCGTTTGTCAGGGAAAATGATATGACTGGCAAGTTTAAAGATGCAAGCGAAGATTATAAGAATAAATCACTCCGATTAACTTCTGTAAATGCCCTTTTCTTTCCGCTGATCATGTCATTGATAGGCCTGAGTACAATTCTAGTAGTGTTTATTGGAGGCCGGCAGGTTATAAATGGCGAAGCCAGTTTTGGCATTATTGCCGAATTTATCATTTATGTAAATCTGCTTACCTGGCCTGTTGCAGCTCTGGGATGGATTACAAGTATCATACAGCGGGCGGCGGCTTCTCAAAAAAGGATTAATGAATTTTTATTTACAGAAAATGATATTATCTCCGAAAAGAACATAATAAAAAACATTGAAGGTGAAATCAAATTTAAAAATGTAGTTTTTACCTATACTGATTCAGGTATTCAGGCTGTGAGAGATGTGTCATTTCATGTAGCCCCCGGAGAATCACTTGCGATTATTGGCACAACCGGCTCCGGCAAAAGTACCATCGCAAACCTTCTTTGCAGAATGTATGATGTCACCGCCGGTGAAATACAAATTGACGGTGTAAACATCAAAGATTATAATATAGGTTCATACCGCCAGCAACTGGGATATGTTCCACAAGATGTATTCCTTTTTTCTGATACTATTTATAACAACATCGCTTTTGGCACACTGAATATTGATAGTGAAGACATTGTGCAATCAGCTAAAGAAGCTGACCTGTATAACAATATCCAGGAATTCCCGGATAAGTTTAATACTAAAGTTGGCGAAAGGGGAATAACGCTATCAGGGGGACAAAAACAACGTGTTTCAATTGCACGCGCAATGATTCGAAAACCCCGAATTCTTATCATGGACGATGCCCTGTCAGCGGTAGATACAAAAACAGAAAATTCAATTCTCCAAAGTATGGAACGGGTTATGAAAGGCAGAACAACGATTATCATATCTCATCGGATATCATCTGCTAAACTTGCTGATAAAATAATAGTGCTTGATGATGGCAAAATTATTGAAAAAGGAACAAATGATTCTTTGATGGAACTTGGTGGAACTTATCGTGAATTATACGATAAGCAAATGTCTGCTGAGGAAATCATTTAGTTTGTTATTGGTTTTTTTTATTAGCCACCGGAAATTCAATTATAGTCAACCATTCGCTTCGATACCTTTCGATGGCATAACTGCCCAATACAAGGTTATTTTTTGTTGCATATTCACGTGCCTTTTCCATTACCCGTTCAGGTGATGGAATTACTGCATTGTGGGCCTGCAACTCAACCCGGATAAGTTTCGAAGGGGATATTTCTTTAAATTCAGCTTTAAGGATTGATTTAGTGCTCTCATTTTGTAATCCAATGAAAGAATGTATCATCCCCGTATTATTGTCATAATCAAGGTCATAGTTTATAATAATTAATGAACTGACATCACCATGTTGATCTAAGTCCCTGTATTTAAAGTATAATTCCTTTAGTTCCTCTGAATCATAGATACCCCGGTACTCTTCACCTATCATGCGAATCGGTGAAGGGTTATCTATAGTTTCAAACTCCCATACATTAAATCCTCCCAGGTAATAGTAAAATCCAGTGAATGCTGCGATCACAATTAGTAAAACAATAAATATTTTCTTCATGAAAACTAAAAGACATAACGTAATCCAATCCCTCCCTGAAACCTTTGCCAGTTATGCTGCAAATCGATGAAATAGTTGCCTTCTAAAAATGCTGACACTGGTAAACTAAAGTAAGCGTATTCGATACCAAGGGTTACGTCAGGGCCCATGGGTTGAAACGAAACTCTTAATGGATTTTGTGTTTTTGCAAGGTTAGGCGGATCCTTATCAACGGCAAGATAGGCATACTCAACATCTATAAATTGAACCTGCCAGCCAACTCCCACATAAGCACTGAGGCCGTCCAGGGATTTGGGACCCTCAATATAATAAAATACCCTGCCTGAAAATACCGCATGATTCAGTACGGTATGAGCCTGGTAAACAAGCTCTGTTGTATCTGTATCGGGAATTTCATTGAATTCATCGCGAAACAGATTACTGTATAATCCGCTCGCAGCTTTCCCGAAATCTATTCCCAGGGCAATATGCTCTGTGGCATAGAACTTATAAGTAATGGCAAAAGGGTCACCGATTTTTAAGCCTATTCCCTGGTAAGGATATTCACTTACATGGAAAATCGGACATATTACTGCCATTTTCTTGTTTTTCTTAAACTTTACCGAGCTATAGTTCTTTACCCTGCTATTCTTACGTGTAATATCAGAATGCTGCCCTAACGCTGGTAAGATAATACCAACTATGAAAAAACAAACCAACAAGAAACTTAGTCCTCTCATATGTTATGAAGCGATTGAACTTTCATTTTATAAAGTTTTTATATTGCAAAATACAGTCTAAATTAAAAAAAACTACTATCCAGTAGCTTTATACTGCATTCTATGAAGTATGGCATAATGTCCGTTTTTGTCAATTAGTTCCTGATGCGAACCTTCTTCTACAATCTGCCCTTTATCCAAAACTATAATTTTATCTGCTTTTTGAATGGTTGAAAGCCTGTGGGCTATTACAATAGATGTCCTGCCTCTCATTAATCTGTTTATGGCTTCCTGTATGAGTTCCTCTGTTTCAGAATCTACCGAACTGGTAGCCTCATCGAGTATAATGATTTGCGGATCATATACCATTGCCCGCACAAATGATATGATCTGACGTTGCCCCATAGATAAGGTAGCCCCTCGCTCCATAACATTATAATCCAGCTTTCCCGGCAACCTGTCTATAAATCCTTTTGCTCCCACAAGACTTGCAGCTTCCATTATTTGCTCATCACTAATATGCGGATTATCTAAAGTTATATTTTGACGAATGCTACCAGAAAACAGAAATACATCTTGCAATACTAATCCGATATTATTGCGTAAAGATTTCAGGCTAAAATCACTAATGTTTATGCCATCAATCAAGATTTCACCCCTATTGATATCATAAAATCTGTTAAGAAGGTTTACAATCGACGATTTCCCAGCTCCAGTTACCCCTACCAATGCGATGGTCTGACTTGGTTTTACTGAAAAGTTAATATTTTTTAACACATAATCACGTTCATTATATGCAAACCAAACATTCTTAAATTGAACATCTCCCTTTAGCTTACCGGCATTTGACTCACCATCATCAGGTATATGTTCGTTGCTATCAAGCAATTTCAAAATCCGGCTCGTGCTGACAATTCCAAGCTGGAGGGTATTGAACCTGTCAGCAATATTTCGTATAGGCCTGAAAAACATCTGGATATACATGATAAAAGCAACAAGCATACCCAGTGTGATACCTGTTTCCTCCTGGTTTATAACACCCCGTGCGCCCACCCAAATCAACAGCCCTATACCAATGGCACCTATCACTTCTGTAACGGGAAAATAAATAGCATAGTATAAAACAGACCTCACATTTGCCTTCCGGTGTTCCCTGTTTATCTCTTTAAATTTTTCCAATTCACGCTCTTCATTATTGAACACCTGCACCACGGACATTCCAACAATGTGTTCCTGTACAAAAGAATTCAAATTTGAAACCGCATTTCGAACGCGTATAAATGATACTTTGATTTTCTCTTTAAAAATGTAGGTACTAATAATTAATATGGGCAGTGTAGCCAGACTTACAAGTGCAAGTCGCCAATCGGTATAGAACATGATCCCAACAATAAATATTAGCTGCAGTAAATCACCCACCATTGCAGCAAGGCCCTGGCTAAATACATCCGCCAGTGTTTCGATATCCGATATCACACGGGTAACTAATCGCCCAATAGGTGTATTATCGAAAAACTTCAGCCTTAAATGACTTAAATGGTCAAATAACCTGACCCGAATATCCTTGATTATGTTTTGCCCTAACCACCCGGATAAATAAGTATGACCGTATTGTGCTATTGCCTGCACAATCAGTAAAGCAAACAGGATCAGGGTTATATTGAGTAAACCACTAAAATTACCATAAACCACATAGTCGTCAAGTGCAAGCTGTATCAGATATGGCCGGGCAGGGGCCATCATAGCTAAAAACAGGGTAAGAAAAACAACCAGATAAAAGAAACCGATATATGGCTTTACGAAAGCAAAAAGCCTTTTCAGAATCTTAGTATCAACTATTTCCCCACTTAAATTATCTTGCTTCAAAATATAATCAGGTATTTATTTGTGCAAGCCAGCGCTGCAAAACTAACAATATCAAACTTCAAATAATGATTTTGGATATAGAACCTCAGTTAAATACAATCCACCGGGAGGCACGGCCCGTCCTGCACTCTTACGGGATTTGGCATTAATTACCTCCTGTATGCACTGTGGTTTTTGTTTTCGCTCTCCAACATTAAGCAAAGTACCAACTATGGCCCTTACCATACCACGCAAAAATCTGTTGGCAGATATCCTGAAAATATTTATGTTTTTATTCTGCACCCATTCTGCTTTATAAATCTCACAATCAAAGTTTTTTACGTCGGTTTTCGCCTTGCTAAATGATTGAAAATCCTGGTTCCCAATCAGGTACCCCGTTGCTGTATTCATTGCCGAAAAATCCAGATCACCATGTTTGTAGTAAGCGAAATCTGTCAGGAAGGGATCTTTTCTTTGGATCAACCAGTATTCATAACTACGCATTGTGGCATCAAATCGTGCATGTGCCGATTTTTTCACTCTTCTTATGCTTTTAACGACAATATCTGCAGGTAAGAATCCATTGATATCGTGAATAAAATTCTGTACATCAATTGGTCCAGGTAAATCAATATGAAAAATTTGTTTCCTGGCGTGTACCCCGGTATCGGTGCGCCCGCTCGCGGTAATTGCTATCTCCCTGCGGAATTTTACTGACAGGCAATCAGTAATTACCTGCTGTACTGATCGTGCATTCTTTTGGATTTGCCATCCGTGGTAATTTTTCCCGTTGTAAGCGACTTCAAAAAAATATCTCACAATATCATTTAACACTTTTCGAAAATAATTGCCGCTCCCTGGCCAACGCCTATACACATGGTGGCTAAACCATATTTTACGTTTTCCCTTCGCTGCATTTCATGGAGTAACGTAGCTGAAATTCGGGTTCCGCTGCATCCTAAAGGATGGCCTATCGCAATAGCCCCTCCATTTACATTTACAATATCTGGCGATAGATCCAGTTCACGTATACAGGCAATTGATTGCGAAGCGAATGCTTCATTCAATTCCACTAAGTCAATGTCATCCATATTTAATCCCGCTCGTTTGAGGGCTTTTTTTGTAGCCGGAACCGGGCCGATTCCCATTATATCAGGATCCACTCCTGCTACTGCAGAGGCAACCACACGTGCCATCGGTCGAAGATTGTACTTTTGAAGGGTTTCTTCATCCACAATCAGGCTTGCCGCTGCTCCATCATTAATTCCACTGGAATTGCCCGCTGTAACAGTCCCTCCTTCTCTAAAAGCTGGTTTTAGCGAAGCCAGTTTTTCCTCGGATGTTAACCGGGGATGTTCATCCTGTACCAATAAGTACGGATCTGTCCTCTTTTGTGGTATTTCTATAGGCACTATTTCGTTCTGAAACTTACCTTCTGCAAATGCTTCTGAATACCTAACCTGTGACTGATGTGCAAATGCGTCCTGTTCTTCCCTCGATATTTCCCACCTTTCTGCAACATTCTCGGCTGTTTCACCCATTGCAAAAGGGTAATATAGTTTCTTGAGCCTGGGATTTAGAAATCTCCAGCCAATAGTAGTATCATATATCTCTGCATTCCGCCCATACGCTGATTCTGATTTTGCAAGTACAAACGGCGCCCTGCTCATACTTTCGGTTCCTCCGGCAATATAGGCGCTTCCCTCATTCACCATGATATCCTTCGAGGCATCCATAATGGACTGCAGACCTGATGCACATAACCTGTTCACTGTAACACCTGCAGTCTCTATTGGCAAACCAGCCAATAAAAGAGCCATCCGGGCTACATTCCTGTTATCTTCCCCTGACTGATTTGCACAGCCAAGCATTACATCTTCCACATCTGCTATATCAAATGAGGAATTGCGTTTCAACAGCTCTTTAATTACATGTGCAGCCAGGTCATCCGGGCGGACTGCGGCAAGTTTACCACCAAATTTTCCTATCGGTGTTCGGACAACATCTACAATATATGCTGATTTCATGTTTCGTTATATAATAATTGTTTGACTTGTATAATGGAATCTGTTTATTTGCACACAAAATAATCCAATCTGTAGTATGTTACAAAGAATTCAAACGCTATTTCTTTTATCGGTTGTGGCTATGATGGTTCTGTTTTTGATATTTCCTATTTGGATTGGCATTAATTCGGACACAACAATAACGCATAGAATTTACGCCCTGTTCCATTATCAGGTAGCTGATAATGGTGCGCAGGAAATAGTTGATTACTGGCCTTATGCCATTTCCGGAATTCTTGGAATATTATCGATCATCATCGCTATTGTTGAAATTTTTTCATTTAAAAACAGGATGACCCAGATAAAACTTGGCGCACTTAATGTATTGATAATATCAGTTTCACTGGTGACGATCATATGGTTTACCAACCAAACATATGAACTGTGGCCCGAATCCATTGGAAAATATGGATTAGGTATCTTTTTCCCTGCAATGGCGATTTTCAGCAATATGATGGCCAACCGGTTTATAAGAAAAGATGAACGACTGGTAAAATCAATGGACAGGATCAGGTAGTAAGCGCCAGACCAAATTCGACGAAGCATATTTATCGTATTTGTCATCAATTACTGACAAGCTGTCAGATTTTGAAGTTTGGAATAGTCTTTGGTTTCATGATTTTCAATAAAACAACAATTGAAATTAATTCAAAAATTTAAAGGATTGAGATGAAAGAAAAAGGAACAATATCAATAAGTACAGAAAATATTTTCCCGATAATTAAAAAATTTCTGTATTCTGACCATGAAATATTTCTGAGAGAGCTGATATCAAATGCAGTGGATGCAACTCAAAAAATTAAAAGGTTGACATCGATGGGCGAATTCAAAGGAGAGCTGGGAGACCTAACTATCGAAGTAAAAGTTGACAAGAAGAAAAAAACGATAACAATTTCGGATAAAGGAATTGGAATGACTGATGAAGAGGTCAAAAAGTATATCAACCAGATTGCATTTTCCGGTGCCGAAGATTTTGTTGAAAAGTTTAAAGATGCCAAAGATGTCGATGAGATCATCGGAAAATTTGGTTTGGGATTCTACTCCTCTTTTATGGTTTCTAAAAAAGTGGAAATTACTACAAAATCTTACAAGGAAGATACTGAGGCAGCACATTGGACATGTGATGGTTCCACAGAATTTGAGTTAAAAGATGGTAAAAGGAAAACCAGGGGTACCGATGTCATCCTCCATATCGATAAAGACAATACTGAATTTCTTGAGGATTATCGAATTCAACAGATTTTGGAGAAATACAGTAAATTTTTACCTATTCCTGTAAAATTTGGAGAAAAAGATGAATCAGTGGAAGACGGTAAAGACAAGGACGATAAACCAAAATATAAAACAGTAAAAGTTGATAATATTATCAACAACACCACCCCTTTGTGGACGAAAGCCCCTGCCGAATTAAAAGATGAGGATTATATCAAATTTTATAAGGAGCTATATCCATTCTCAGAAGATCCCTTATTTTGGATCCATCTGAATGTTGATTACCCTTTTAATCTCACCGGAATACTATATTTCCCTAAAATCAAGAATGATTTTGAAATTCAGAAAAACAAAATACAACTTTACTCAAGGCAGGTATTTATTACCGATGAAGTGAAGGATGTTGTCGCTGAATTTCTAATGCTTCTTCACGGTGTGATCGACTCACCTGATATTCCCCTGAATGTATCCCGGAGTTTTTTACAATCGGACAGTAGTGTGAAAAAGATAAATGCACACATTACAAAAAAAGTGGCCGACAAACTGGGTGAATTATTCAAGAAAGATCGCAAGGTATTCCAGGAAAAATGGGATGACATAGGAATTTTCGTCAAGTACGGGATGATCAGTGAGGAAAAATTTGAAGAAAAAGCCAAGAAATTTATCTTGTTGAAAAATGTTGATAGCAAGTATTTCACCTTTGATGAATACCGCAAACATGTAGAACCCAATCAGACAGACAAAGATAAAAATGTGGTCTATTTATACACAACAGATCCGGGGAAACAACATACCTATATTGAAACTGCGAAGAGTAAAGGATACGATGTTTTGCAACTTGATACGATGATTGATAGTCATTTTGTGAACCACCTTGAACAGAAACTCGAGAAAACACAACTTAAAAGAGTGGATGCAGAAACGATAGATAAACTCATCCAAAAAGATGAAAAAATTGAAAGTGTTCTTTCAAAAGACGATGAGGAAAAAATAAAAGGTATTTTTGAAAAAGCTATCAACAACGGTCAAATGACAGTTCTGGTTGAATCATTATCTCCCAGCGATATGCCGGCAACCATAACCATGTCCGAGTTTATGCGAAGGATGAAGGATATGGCTGCAACCGGTGGTGGGGGATTTCCCATGATGGGAGGAATGCCTGACCAGTATAACCTGACCATCAACGGTAACCATACGATGATTAACAAAATATTGAAAGTGAAAAAGAAAGAAAATGGGATCAAATTAGCCAAACAAGCATACGACCTGGCGATGCTATCTCAAAATATGCTGTCAGGTGCTGAACTCACTGATTTTATAAAACGTAGCGTTTCACTTGCTGCAGAGTAAATATTGATAAAAGAGGGTTGACCAATTTTTTGGGCCCTCTTTACTCTTCCCCAATTTTGTTCCTTGAAAGAATACCATATTTTTGTGTATTGCGTTATATTTAAAGCGCATTTAATGAAACCAATGAAGTTAAGGACCGGGATACTATGGATATTGACGATGGTGGTGTCATTATACTCCAATGCCCAGGATGAAGATACTTCGCCTCCGGTGGAGCGACAATTCACAATCGACACGCCCGTAACAATAGATCTCAAAGAAGAAGAGGAGGAAAGGGAAGGTCCAAAAAAGAAAAAAAGAAAGAAAAACGTTTATTGGGGATTGAAAACAAAAAAAGGATTTACCAAAACAGGATATGGTGATAACATAACCCTGGAGTTGTTTAACTACCTCAAGGAATATCAGGAACCGGATAAATACGTTCAGGAAATTTACTGGTATGACTATAAACGAAGACAGATCAGGAAATCAAAAAAGGTAAATAAACAATATGGTGTAATTCTCCATGGTCCCTATCAAAAAAAACGGAAAGATCAGGTATTGGAAGAGGGAGTTTTTTACATAGGCACAAAACATGGTCGATGGACAGTCAACAGCAGGAACGACATCCTGGTAGATAAGAAAAAATATTACAAAGGCTGGCCCAGGGAATCTTTAGTAACATATTATGATGAAAACCGAACAAAATTAAAAGAGGTTATCCCTGTGATTTTCGGTGAAAAAGAAGGTTTTTACTACTATTTTTTCGAAAATGGCAGCATTGCTGTGAAAGGTAATTATTCCAATGATGTAAAAGTTGGTAAATGGACAGCCTATTATCCATTTAGAAGCCGGAGAAAAAGAGAGATCATTTACCCGGCTGATCCATGGAATAAAGTAACAAAACCACACATATTCAAAGAATGGAGTGAAACAGGAAAAGTTGTTTATGACTATCTGGTCTATCTTCGAAAATCATCCTGATCATCAGTGAAATGCATCTTTAAAATGCGTGATCTTATTATTCATACTGGTTTCAATACTTATTATATCAAACCGGATGTTTCCTTCCCAGTTTTTTGAAAAAGTAAATTCATCGGCAGCTTCCATGATGCGCTCTGCCTGGCTGTCGGATACAAAAGATTCGGGATACCCAAATGCATTATTCTTTCGTGTTTTAACTTCAACGAATACGATCAAATGATCAATCCGGCAAATAATATCGATCTCAGCCCTGCCATGGCGATAATTACGTTTCAGAATTTTATATCCCTTATCAATAAGATATCGCATAGCTCGATTTTCACCTTCATGCCCAATTTCAGTCTTTGGTTTCATAGTGATTCTGATATATAATTAACTTTGTACTTAAACAAGGTTTAACGAACGATAGATAAATTTGTAACCTTATAAATATAACAGGGAATGTTAAATAATATAAATCCAATAACGACACAATCATGGAAAAACCTCCAAAACCACTTTATCGAAGCGGAGGGGTTCCAGATATCACACTTGTTCAAATCCGATCCTGACCGGTTCAAAAAATTTTCCCTGCGTTTCAAAGACATTCTTGTTGATTTTTCAAAAAACAGGATTACAGAGAAAACATTGGCACTGTTAACTGACCTGGCAAATGAAGTAAAACTTCCCGGAGCGATAGAAAGCATGATTGCGGGTGAAAAAATCAACCGCACCGAAGGGAGGGCGGTACTGCATACCGCCCTTCGAAACCTATCAGGTGATCCCGTTTTTTTTGATGGAAAAGACGTAATGCCTGCCATCAGGAAAGAATTGGGTAAGATGAAAATATTTTCCGAAAAAATTATTTCAGGCGAATGGAAGGGATATACCGGTAAACCGATCACAGATATCGTAAATATTGGAATTGGAGGATCAGACCTGGGGCCGGTTATGGTAACGGAGGCATTGAAACCCTATCACAAGGATTCAATTTCAGTACATTATGTTTCTAATGTGGATGGAACACATATAGCGGAATGCCTCAAAAACCTGTCATCCGAAACCACGCTGTTCTTAATCGCCTCTAAAAAATTTACTACGCAGGAAACAATGACCAACGCCCACACTGCCCGCGATTGGTTTCTGCAATCAGCCTCAGACAAAAATCATGTCTCAAAGCATTTCGTAGCTATTTCAACAAATGAAAGAGAGGTGTCCGAATTTGGTATTGATACAAAAAACATGTTTCTTTTCTGGGATTGGGTTGGAGGAAGATATTCACTATGGTCCCCAATAGGATTATCCATTGCCTGTGCCATTGGTTATGAAAATTTTGAAGAATTGCTGCGCGGTGCGTACGAAATGGATCTGCACTTTAAAAATGAACCATTCGAATCGAATATTCCGGTTGTGCTTGCCTTAATAGGTGTGTGGTACAACAATTTTTTCGAGACTGAAACAGAAGTTATACTCCCCTATGATCAGTACATGCACCGCTTTCCTGCATATTTTCAGCAGGGCAACATGGAAAGTAACGGTAAATCCACTGACAGGGTGGGAGAAAAAATCACCTACCAAACCGGGCCTGTAATATGGGGTGAATCCGGTACCAACGGACAACATGCGTTTTATCAATTAATCCACCAGGGAACAAAAATTGTTCCTTGTGATTTTCTTGCCCCCGCCATATCTCATAACCCAATCGGCGACCATCATTCCAAGTTGTTGTCAAATTACTTCGCCCAGACAGAAGCTCTCATGAACGGCAAATCTTTGGAAGATGTGGTTTCCGAACTTCAAAGTAGCGGAATGAATGAAAAGGATATTCAAAACCTTGCCCCTTTTAAAGTTTTTGAAGGTAACCGGCCTACCAATTCAATTTTATTTAAAAAACTAACTCCTGCTACTTTAGGCAGCCTGATCGCGTTGTATGAACATAAGATATTTGTACAGGGTGTAATATGGAATATCTTCAGTTTCGACCAATGGGGTGTGGAACTGGGCAAACATTTGGCTGAAAAGATATTGCCTGAATTAGAAAATGATACCCTGGTTGATTCACATGATGGTTCAACAAATGGCCTGATTAATGAATATAAAGAACTCAGATAAAATGGAACATTTATATCCTCTTAAATTCAGCCCCATCTACAAAGAGAAAATCTGGGGTGGCCAAAAACTCAGGACCGTCCTGGGCAAAGATTTCGGGGCACTCGATAATTGTGGTGAATCGTGGGAAATATCGGGAGTAGCGGGGGACAATTCGGTAGTATCCGAAGGGAATCTCAAAGATAAGTCACTCGATGAACTCATCAGAACGTATGGAAGTGACCTGGTAGGAAATTCTGTTTTCCAAAGATTTGGAAACGATTTTCCTCTACTGATTAAATTTATAGATGCCAATGCCGATCTCTCTATCCAGGTGCATCCAAATGATGAACTGGCCGGTAAACGTCACCAATCACTGGGTAAATCTGAGATGTGGTACATTATTCAGGCGGATCCGGGTGCGAAATTGATCTCAGGTTTTAACAGGTCACTTGATAAAGAAACCTACCTCTCCTATTTCAATTCGGGCCGGATTATGGAAATCCTAAACCAGGAGGAAGTGGATGCCGGGGACGTATTTTTCTTACCTGCCGGCCGGGTTCATACAATTGGAAAAGGCCTGTTACTTGCCGAAATCCAGCAATCTTCAGATGTAACTTATCGTATATATGATTTTGATCGAAAAGACAAAAACGGCAATCTTCGGGAGCTTCATACCGATGAAGCATTGGATGCGCTCGATTTTAAGCATTATGATTCGTACAAAACATTGTATTCAAAGTCCCAAAATGGAAATGCATCCCTTGTAAAGTGTAAGTATTTTGAAACGAATCTGGCGATAAGCACAGGTACCCTTGTGCTGGATTTTGGAATGAGAGATTCATTTGTAATTTTAATTGGACTGGAAGGCGAAACACTAATTCGCAACAATGACAGTTATGTGAAATTAAAAGCGGGTGAAACAGCGCTGGTCCCGGCTTGTATTGATAAAATTGAATTACAAACAGACAGACATTTTAAGTACCTTGAATCGTATATCCCCAAACCGATTGATTAAAAAATGAATCCGGTTATAGACAAAAAAACGAAAGTGATCAATCTGGGAATGATCGACTATAAGAAAGCATGGGATTTTCAGGAGGACCTATTTGCCAAATCCGTCAGGATAAAGCTCGAAAACAGGGGAAAAGATGATTCGGAACAAACTGTAACCCCCAATTACCTGATTTTCTGCCAACACCCACATGTTTATACCCTTGGCAAAAGTGGTTCTGAGGATAATCTGCTTGTAAAAAAGGATGACCTTGGATCGATCGAAGCCAGTTATTACAAAATAAACCGGGGTGGTGACATCACTTATCATGGACCGGGTCAGATCGTTTGTTATCCGATCCTTGATCTGGACAACTTCTTTACTGATATTCATAAATACTTGCGAATGCTTGAAGAAGCTGTAATCAATACGTGCGATTATTACGAAATTTCTGCCCGTAGGATTAAAGGCTTAACGGGTGTTTGGATAGATTCAGAGACTAATATTCCGAGGAAAATATGTGCTATGGGGGTAAAATCCAGCCGATGGGTTACAATGCATGGCCTGGCACTTAATGTAAATACTGACCTGAATTATTTCGGGAATATTATCCCCTGTGGAATTGATGATAAGGAAGTTACGTCTATGGAACAAGAAACTGGTCGACGGCTGAATATTGAAGAAGTACAAAATCAACTTCAGAAGCAGCTTGCCTGTTTATTTGAAATGGAATTGATAATAAGTTGAACTATTACCCACTATTAATCTTTTGTATATTGCTCAAATGAGGATCGATCTAAAAAATATACTTGTACTGGACATAGAAACCATCGCCTGCGAAAAAGATTATCATGATCTCAGCGACAGGCTAAAAAAACAGTGGGACAAGAAATCCTCATATTTCCAAAATAATGATTCTTTATCTTCGGCTGAATTGTTCTCCGAAAAGGCCGGTATCTATGCTGAATTTGGGAAAATAATTACGATCTCCGTTGGGTTTTTTACCCAACCCGAAAACAAAGGAGTTGGATTACGGATAAAAGCATTTGCAGGAAATGATGAAAAGAAGATCCTTACAGATTTTAAAGATCTCCTGGATAAGTTTGATCAGGACAAACTTGCATTTTGCGCCCATAATGGTAAAGAATTTGACTATCCCTACATTAGCAGGCGAATGCTTGTTAACCAAATTGAACTACCTTCTTCGCTGGACCTGCGAAACAAAAAACCGTGGGAAATTAACCATATCGATACTATGCAGGAGTGGAAATTCGGTGATTTTAAAAATTTTACTTCCCTGGATCTTCTTGCAGCCATTTTTGGAATCGAGTCGAGTAAAGAAGGCATCGACGGATCCATGGTTAACTCAGTTTATTATCAAGATGGGGATATTGATAAAATAGCAGATTATTGTATGCAGGATGTTGCTGTAACTGCCCAGTTATACCTGAAACTCAATAATATTCATTCATTTAACACGGAAGAGGTCCAATATCTTCCCATTAAATGATTAACAATAAATAAAACATGTCAAAAAAAAGGAAGAAAAAATTTGGTGCCCGCACCAAATCAAAGGAAACATTTAAAAGAAATAAACTCCAAATCCAAATATTTAATTTACTTGAAAACAATATTGCACGCGCTTTTACTTCGAAGCAAATAGCAAAAAAACTAAATGCCGGTAATAAGCTTACAAAAAATATGGTTGACAGTCTCCTGGCAAAATTATCTTCCGAAGGTAAAATAAGCCGGTTGAGCAATGGATCATTCAAATGCTCACGAGATCCTGAAATTATCAATGGGATTGTAGATTATGTGAATCCAAAGTTTTGCTATGTAACTACTACCGAGAGAGAAGAAGACATTTGGATACCAACAGACCGGATGCGTTATGCAATGGACCGGGACCTGGTGAAAGTGATGCTATTCCCACAGTTGCGAAAAGGCCGGAGATTAGAGGGAAGGATCACTCAAATCATTGAACGTGGAAGAAAAGAATATGTGGGTAGAATTGAACGAACACCACATTATTCATTTGTTATCGCTGATAACAAAAAAATGCATCTCGACATATTTGTACGTCCTGAATCAACAAAAAATGCCAATCACAACGACAAAGTAATTGTTGAGATTGTTAAATGGCCGGAACATGATCAAAATCCCGAGGGAGTCGTTAAAGAAATTTTGGGAAAAGCCGGAGAGAATGATGCGGAGATACATAGTATCATGGCTGAGTTCGGGCTGCCTTTACGATTCTCTACAAGTGCTATCCAGGCTGCAAAGCGCATAAAAAACAGTATTTCATCATCCGAAATAAACAATAGGAGGGACTTTCGTTCGATCACCACATTTACCATAGATCCCGGGGATGCAAAAGATTTTGATGACGCTTTGTCTTTCAATAAACTGGAAAACGGAAACCATGAAATCGGAATTCACATTGCTGACGTAAGCCACTACGTAAAACAAGGCAGCATTTTAGACCAGGAAGCCTATTCCCGTGCTACCTCCGTTTATCTTGTGGACAGAACGATACCCATGCTTCCCGAGCAAATCTCCAATGAACTATGCTCATTAAATCCAAAAGAGGATAAACTGACATTCTCTGCAGTATTCGAATTGGATAATAATGCCCACGTACGAAACCAGTGGTTTGGACGAACAATTATTCATTCCGACAAACGGTTTACCTACGAGGAAGCCCAGCAAACAATCGAAGATGTTGAGGGTCCTTTCGCGAAGGAACTGACCATTTTAAATGAATTGGCATTGAAATTACGGGTGGAAAGATTTATGCGTGGTTCAATTAATTTTGAAACTACGGAAGTAAAGTTTAATCTTGATGATAAAGGGAAACCCCTGGGAATTATCCCTAAAATCAGGAAAGATGCCCATAAGTTGGTGGAGGAATTTATGCTGCTCGCCAATAAACGTGTAGCAGAATTTGTATTTAAAATGAATCAAGGGAAAAGCAGAAATACGTTTGTTTATCGAACCCACGATTTTCCTGATCCCGACAAGATCAATGCTTTTTCTGTTTTTGCCAAAAAATTTGGTCATCATCTCCATACCGAGCAAGACAGTCTTGCCAATTCACTTAATAATCTGATCGAAGACATTGAAGGGCTGCCGGAGCAAAATGTATTGCAATCACTAGCAATCCGCGCAATGGCAAAAGCTAAATATACCACCGAAGCACAGATGCACTTTGGTCTTGCATTTCCTCATTACACACACTTTACATCGCCTATACGGAGGTATCCCGATGTGATGGTACATCGTCTGCTTGAGCATTATTTAAAAAAGGGAAAATCTGTTTCACCGGTAGAATACGTGTCAAGTTGTAAACATTCCTCTGAGATGGAAAAAAGAGCTGCAGATGCTGAAAGAGCCTCGATCAAATTCAAACAGGTGGAATATATCCAATCGGTGAAAGACGAAAAATTTAAAGGCATCGTATCCGGTGTTACTGAATACGGAGTATTTGTAGAAATGATCGAAAACAAATGTGAAGGAATGGTGCGGATAAGTGCTCTGAAAGATGACTATTATGAATTTGACGAGGTTAATTATTGTATCATTGGACGGCGAAATAAGAAAAAGATCACCCTTGGTGATGAAGTTCTCGTTAAAGTAACAAGTACTGATATTGATCGTAGAACAATTGATCTCCAGTTTATCTGATAAAATATTTTATGTCTGTAAATACAATTTTAATTATAGGGACCATTTTGATTTCCATGGCTGCCTGGCGCAACCAGGGTTTATTTCAAAAATTGATTTTACACCCCTACACCGTGGTCCATCAGCGCCAATATTACCGGTTGTTAAGTTCAGGATTTATTCACCAGGGGTGGATGCACCTATTATTTAATATGCTTGCATTGTTTTTTTTCGGAAGAAATGTGGAAGTAATATTTCAATACATCTCCCCGGGATTCGGAACAATACTATTTATTGTATTTTATCTGACTGCTATTGTTGCTTCTGATTTGCCAACAATCCGAAAGAATAAAGAAAATCCACATTATTTTTCTTTGGGAGCTTCCGGGGGCGTTTCAGCAGTGGTCTTTTGCTGGATCCTTTTCTTTCCACTGGAAACAATCTATGTCTATTTTATCCCTCTGCCCGGGTTTATTTTAGGCTTTTTATACATTATTTATTCTTATTACCAATCAAAAAATGCTGATTCTCATATCAATCATGATGCTCATCTTTTCGGAGCCGTGTATGGTATTCTTTTTACGGTAATTGCATATCCCCGGGTACTTCCGCAGTTTTTTGAACAACTTTCAAATTTCAAATTATTCTAATCCCGGAAATCTTAAAAAAACCCCCGATTTTCGTTATTTATTTGACTTTGTCGGAATTTTTTCATATAAATAGATGTTTTAACTTTTCTGAAGGAATAACCTTTTGAATGAAGCACATCAGTTTAAAATCATTACTTGTTCTATTGATATTCTGTGCATTTCATACTGGGATATATGCGCAGACATGCTGTACAGGGGGGGCACCCCTGACAGGTTCTTTAAACCTGCGTGCGCTTCAACTCCGTGGCTGGGGCATTAGTTTGACATACGATGATAATAAAATTGAAGATTACATATTGAATGATGAATTAATCTCAGAGTCCACAATCAAACGATATTCACGGACCATAATGGCCCAGGTTGACTATGGTATTACTAAAAATCTCACCGGTACCATTCTGGTTCCCTACATCTGGATGGGGCAGTCAACGCAAGGATTCAACGGAACAGAAGAAGGGAGTACTTCGGGGATCGGTGATGTACTTTTTATGACCCAATATGGCAAAGCCCTCCCCAATCAAAATTCAATCGTATTAAGTGGTGGTATAAAATTACCGGTTGGAGAAACCCGGAATACCACAGAATCGGGTCGCATATTACCGGCCACCCTGCAACCCGGCACAGGTAGTATTGATTTTTTGATTTCTTTCCAGTATCAGACCAGTTTTAAATTCCGCAGGTCTTTTCAATTTACACAGACATTTAATGCAAGGATCAATACGGTTTCAAAAAAATTTACATTCCATAATACATACCGGTTCGGGCATGTATTCCAGGCGTTTTCAAGTGTTGCCGACCAGTTTGTTATTGCAAAGATCCTGAATACTCCCTCACTTACCTTTAGGTATCGTTATTCAGGACAAGACCTGCTTGAGGGCTTTCCCAATCAGAATACGGGAGGACATTGGGTCTCTATCGCACCCGGATGGGCGATAAATATTACTCAGAACATTCTTTTTGGACTAAACGCAGAGTTTCCCGTTTATCGCAACCTTAACGGATTACAAATTACTACGACACGAAAGCTAATTGCCACGCTTCAGTTTTTGATTCCCAAAAAAAATAATTTCGATTTATAGTATGAGACAATCGTTCAATACACGGTTATTGTTAGTATCACTTCCAATTATTCTACTTGTAAGTGTTTATTCCTGCACCAAACAACAGGACCCTGTACCAATAATAACCAACGATATCTCAAAAGGGATGATCGTTGATACCTTTCAGGGAGAAGAATATGCTATATATGCCAATGGTTCGTTTGGTACGATGCAGGCTTACAGTACAACAGCTTCAGATGGAACACACCTCGATTTTGAACTTCTCCCGGGTCAATTCCCGACAATTATGAAAGACCAGGAGAACAATGAATGGAATATTTTTGGCACTGCCGTAGATGGACCAAGACAAGGAGAGCAGTTAAAAGTAATGAATGCGATGATGGGATACTGGTTTGGTTTTGCTGCTGTTTATCCCCAGGTAACCATATTTGGTGAGGATGAAAAGGATAAAATATCATTCGAGTCACCCGATGAGAATTGGCTAATAGACCCCAAACAATTATTTTTTGGCTCCTTCAAAGATGGCATTCAATCCCTGGACCTTCCGAAACTTGAACTTTTTAACACGTCATTTAAAAATACAAATTATATAAAAGAGGAAGAATTGGTTGTTGTTTACCATGACGGTGGCAAAATCAGGGTTTTCCCCCATAAAATACTGGACTGGCATGAAGTATTAAATGATGAATCGGGCTTAGGTAATACGGTGCTTTCCTATTGTCCGCTTACCGGAACGGCATCCTTATGGAGTAGTAAGGTAGCCGGTGAAAATTTGAGCTTCGGGGTTTCAGGGCTTCTTTATAATAGTAATCTTGTTCTTTATGATCGCTCAACGGATAGTTACTGGCCTCAAATGCTACAACAAGCTGTAAATGGAGATCTAATCGAAACCATTCCTCAGGTACTTCCATCTTTTGAGATGACCTGGGCTGCAGCCAGAAAGCTGGATCACGAGGTAAAGGTGCTTTCAGAAGATACAGGCTTTGCGAGGGATTATGATCAATATCCTTACGGGGATTACAGGACAAATAACGATTTCATTAGCTATCCGCTTAATTTTACCGATGACCGTATTCCTGAAAAGGAAAGGGTATTGGCAGTGATCATTAATGGTGTAGCTAAAGTTTACAGGTTTAGTCATTTCGAGTAAGTCACCTTTTGAACCATCTCTTCTCCCTGATGATAATTATTTTTAACCCGGATTCCAATACGTCTTAAAGAAGTAAAACCAACAGGCTAACTTTGAGTTAGATGGAATTATGCATTAGAAAATCTATTCCGTGCGATTTATCCAGGACTTCCGTGACCAACCTTTCATCAACGGCATCATAAAAACCGGGCCATCCGGACCCGGAATCATAATTACAGAAGGCCCTCCTGATACCCAAATTGAGTCTTGAGGTACCCAAATCGAGTCTGGCGGTGGTCCAAATTGAGTCTTGAGGTATCCAAATTGAGTCTGGCGGTGTCCAAATTGAGTCTTGGGGTGTCCAAATTGAGTCTTGAGGTGTCCAAATTGAGTCTTGAGGTGTCCAAATTGAGTCTTGAGGTGTCCAAATTGAGTCTTGAGGTGTCCAAATTGAGTCTTGAGGTGTCCAAATTGAGTCTTGGGGTGTCCAAATTGAGTCTTGGGGTGTCCAAATTGAGTCTTGGGG
>SDBV01001827.1_pt1 | contig 31856 bp, 32 predicted proteins | sample 2277081 | NCBI WGS metagenome assembly SDBV01 (sample SAMN10402039, study PRJNA504765) | marine sediment metagenome | isolation source: marine sediment core GS10_PC15, 223 cmbsf | place: Arctic Ocean: Southern Knipovich Ridge | collected 2010 | reverse complement strand
AGAAACCCATAAGTAAGTGCAATGCCCTACGTCAAAACAAAGAAATTTATGAGATTAAGAAAGGCCGCCAAAACAAAGTACGGAAGCGTAAGCGCTTCCTGTTTCTAACAGGATGAAAATACTAATTACCGGCGGAGCTGGATTTATCGGGTCTCATATTGCGGATGCGTACCTTAAAAAGGGGTATCAGATTGCTGTTATTGATAATCTCACTACAGGAACACGGGATAATGTGCATAAAAACGCAGTATTCTACAAAGCGGATATACGCGATATGAAGGAAATTTCCCGGATATTTCAGAAAGAGAAACCGCATATAGTTAACCACCACGCCGCGCTCGCGAGCGTCACCGAATCTGTCAGTAACCCTGCAGAAACACTGGAAGTTAATGTAGTCGGCACGGCAAATCTACTGTCTGCCGGAATAATGCACAATCTGCAAAAATTTATTTTTTCTTCCACGGGAGGAGCTATATATGGAGATACTAAAATTACTCCGACACCCGAAACAGTTGAACCGCAACCGCCATCACCGTATGGTCTTTCAAAGCTTTTTGCAGAACATGTAATTCGCTATTACGGAAAAAAGCACCAATTACCATATGTTATTCTCCGTTATGCTAATGTATATGGGCCGCGACAAAATCCTCACGGTGAAGCCGGGGTTGTCGCTATTTTTATAGAAAAGATGAAGAAAAACGAGCAACCGACCATTTTTGGTGACGGAAGTAAAACACGTGACTACGTGTACGTAGAGGATATTGTGAACGCAAACGTGCGCGCAATTGACGGCAATGACAGCTTTCTTGCAAACTTGGGATGCGGGGAAGAAATAAAAGATCAAACGGTTTTTGATATTATTGCTCGCGCACTAGATTATAAACAATCTCCCCAATATGCGCCCGTGCGCGCCGGGGAAATGCTAAAAAGCGTATTAGACTCTTCTCTAGCTTATAAACAACTCGGTTGGCAATCAACTATTAGTTTTGAAGACGGCATTAAAAAAACTATTGCTTCTTATTAACTATTATGTCTAGTTTATTAAAAAAACTTATACTCTTTTTTGGTGACATAGGTCTACTCTATCTCTCGCTCGCGCTTACACTATTTATACGTTATGAGGGTATTGAGTTTTCTCTGCGATGGAAAACTCATTTTATCCCTTTTTCTATTATTTTTATAGTATGGGTGCTGGTATTCTATCTTTTTAATCTATACCACTATAAAACCAGTCGGGCGGCAGAACTTTTAAGAACCGTTTTTTATGCAGTAGTTACTTCTGGATTTCTTTCAATTACTGCGTTCTATTTATTTCCAAATATTTTCGGTTTAACACCAAAAACAAATCTCGCTCTCTTCGCATTTTTTTTCTTGATATTATCCTATGGTTGGCACCGGCTGATAGTATTTACTATATTTCCGTCTGGTGCAGAGAAAATCATTATAATTGGAAATTCCCCGCTTATGGAACAGATGATTGAGTATATTTCTTCTCATCCGCATATCGGTTACCGCGTCGCGCAGTGGTTTAAAAACACACAGAAAATTGATACGAACTCGGTACTCCACGCCATCACTAATCGGGATGCACATCGTCTCATTATCCAAAACCATCTCGAACAAAATACGCCAATAGCGCGCCTTGTGTATAAAATTCTTGCGTACGAAGTCAACGTCACCAATTTTTGGCATTTCTACGAGCAGGTATTCGAAAAAGTGCCTCTTGAAGAATTGGAAGAAGGATGGTTCATCGAGAATATTACAGCACATAAGCCGCTATACGATAAAATAAAACGCATTATTGATATATGTTTTTCAGCCGTCCTTTTTATTATATTCTTGCCGTTTATGGTTTTTATCGCTTTTCTTATCAAAATTTCTTCAAAAGGGCCGGTTTTGTATACTGCGAAACGAACCGGAAAAGACAATAATCCCTTCACTCTTTATAAATTCCGGACGATGCAGAATAACAACACCGGACCATCGTGGACTGAGAAACATGATGCGCGCATCACGCCAATCGGTAAAATACTCCGAGTCTCGCATCTTGACGAGTTACCCCAGCTCTGGAACGTCTTAAAAGGAAACATCTCATTCACCGGCCCGCGCCCGGAACAGGTAGAGCTTACCCGGAAATTTGCCGACTTTCCATATTACGATATTCGCCACATTATCAAACCAGGCATCACCGGCTGGGCGCAGGTTAATTACCGCCCTAGCGCATCGCTTGAAGAAGCTCAGGAAAAACTTTGCTACGACGTTTACTACATCAAACACCGGTCACTGCTTCTCGATTTAGTAATTCTCATCAGAACGATTCGCTATTTTTTCACTGCACGACATGGGTAAAATTAAAGATTTTCTTTTTCACAACCGTAACACGCGACAAACAGTAATTAAAAATGCATTCTGGCTCACTACCGGACAACTAGGAAGCCGTTTATTCCGTGCTTTCTTTATAATTTATGCCGCACGGACATTAGGTGCATCCGAATATGGAGTTTTCGCGTACGTCCTCAGCTTAGCAGGATTATTTACTATATTTGCTGATATAGGTATCGGACACATTCTAACCAGAAATATTAGTAAGAAGCCGGAAGAAGGGCTGTACTATCTCATTACCTCTTTTTGGATAAAGCTTGTACTGCTCACTATAACCGGATCCCTCATCATATTTATAGCTCCGTACTTCTCCAAAATAGAGGCTGCTAAGATTCTACTACCCATCGTTGCTCTTCTCACCGCGTTTGACGGCATGCGCGACCTTACTTTAGCATTCTTACGCGGTAGGGAAAAAATGCAGGTTGAGGCGCTCATTATGGGCTTCACTAACATCTCTATTACCGTCTTCGGCCTCATTATTCTCTCTCTTGCCCCAACTCCAGCTGCGCTCACGCTTACGTATGCCTTGAGTGCCGGCGCAGGTATGTTACTTGGAATTTTTATGCTCAGAAAAGAATTTTCAAAGTTATTCAGTGCCTTTCGGATAAAGCTACTCAAGCCAATTTTATCTTCCGCACTGCCGATAGCGTTCCTTGGTGTGTTGGGTATATTTATGCTACACACCGATGTATTAATGCTCGGCTTCTTCAAAACCTCTGAAGAAGTTGGTTTCTACTCGGCGAGTCAAAAAATTGTTCAGCTGCTATACATGCTCCCCGGTATATTAGCAGTAAGTGTCTTCCCTGCACTATCCCGGCTCATTGGGCAGGGAAACTCTGAGAAGGTACGAGCCCTTATGGAGTATAGTATGAGAGCGGTCTTTTTACTGGCACTCCCTCTCATTATTGGTGGTATAGTGCTCGGAGACAGTATTATTAGTTTCCTCTACGGTGAGGCATACCTTCCGGGAGTACTAGCGTTTCAAATTCTCATTTTATCGTTGCTTATTATATTCCCGAGTTACTTCTTAGGTAACTACATTGTTGGGTATGATAAACAGAAAAAACTTGCCCCGTACATGCTTCTCGGATCTATTGGTAATATTGCCCTAAACGCAGTGCTTATTCCTCCATTCGGCATCATCGGGGCAGCGATTGGAACCGTTTCCACACTTTTCTTATACAATACATTGGTCTGGTTTGTTGCTAAAAAAATAAATAACTTCTACACCTTACGGTACCTAAAACCAATACTGGTTGCAGCGGTGCTCATGGGCTTCGTCTCTTTCGCTCTAAACATACTCGGAGTACACGTACTGATAAATATTTTAATTTCTTTTGGTGTTTACCTCACAGCATTAATAATGCTTAAAGAAAGTGTAATCCAAGAAGTAAAAAATACACTTTTCACGGGTCTAAGTAGTTAAATTATTTGTGAAATAAGTGCTCTAATTTATCTAAACATACGTCAAGGGTAAAGTGGGATGATAGATATAGAAATCCATTTCTTCCAAGTTTATCGAGGTCGCTTCGCTCACGATACATGCCTCGCACGGCCTGTACTGCATTTTCCAGTTCACCGGACACAACCGCGCGACCGCAGTTTGCTTCCCGTAGAAGAGAAAAGCCATCACTCTCTTTGTTTAAAAATGAGAGTATCGGTTTACCTGCCGCCATGTATCCTAAAAACTTACCCGGGATGAAGGGTGTTTTGTTCTCGGCACTCAAGCAGACTACTCCCACATTCGCGCATCTCACCAGAGATGGATACTCATCACCTGACACGAACGGTTTAAAAACGACGTTCGTAATTTTATACGTATTAACGAGCTTCCGCAACTTTTCTTTTTCCGTCCCGCCACCCACTAAGAGAAATACTACGTTTTCCATATCAGAAACCTCTCGCGCAACGTTGATCAGGAAATCGAGACCTTGTGCCGGTCCCATAATGCCGGCGAAAAGAAATATAAATTTTCCTTCAAGACCGTACTGCTCACGAAATGGTATAGCTTTTTCAATATTCTGGTAGGGATGCGGGTCAATCCAGTTTGGTATGGTCACAATTTTCTTTTCCGGGACATCTTTGTGTTCAATAAGAAACTTGCGACCGCCCTCCGAATGAAATGTAACTACATCTGCAACCCTATATACCTTACGTTCAATCCACTCAAAAAACTTAATGAGCACGGTGTTTCGCAGTACTCCGAGATCAACCGCGTTTTTAGGAAAAATGTCCTGCAAGTTCAGTATAAATTTGGCGCCAAAGCGGCGCTTCACCATCTTACCAACCAACCCGAGGGTGAGCGGCGGGCTATACACGATAACCACATCAATGTTTTTCACGTGCTTTTTGACTTTTGTAAAAAAAAGAAACGGCAGGAGCAACTGCGAAACACCCCGAATAATAAAGTTTACTTTGTGGAGAGGGAGCGTCGCCACCCTAACAACTTTCACGCTACCTTCCTGTTTCACTAAGGGAAACTCTCTTTTTTCCATTCCCTCCTTCAGGTAGTACCGCGGCTGCGTTGTAACTACAGATACATCATGCCCCCTATTCGCCAACCCTCCAGCGAGCTCTTTCATTAAATGAGCTGCGGAGGATATTTCTGGAGGATACACGTCTGCAATGATGAGTATTTTCATTACTCTGTCTGTAGCGCTATCTCAAGATACTCTTTTTCCTTTCCTTCACTATATCTGTTAATCCAACAATTAGTCGCACTACTTTACTAGAAACGTTTGTGTCTCGATAGTTTTGAGGCACATTCATCTCTTCACCGGCAGCTCGCTGCTTTGTGACGAGTTCAATAGACTGCAAGACAGCATCCCTTTCTAATCCGGAAAGTATGGCGACACCCTCATCAAGCGCTTCAGGTCGCTCAGAGCTCTTTCTTACCTGAACAGCCGGAAACCGTAACACCGCTGCTTCTTCATAAATGCTCCCGCTATCTGAAAGCACACAAAAAGCATTCTTTTGTAGTTTGTTATACGCAAAGTAACCAAACGGTTTGTGAAACATAATCAACTCGTGCGCCTTAACTTTATACTGCTCCATTCGTTTTCTCGTCCGCGGATGGGTGCTCACTATAATGGGGAACTTGTACAATTCTGCGACCGCGTTAAGAGTCTCGATAAGCTTTTCAAATGATGCTTGCGATTCAATGTTCTCTTCCCTATGAATACTAGCTACAAAGTACTCTCGTTCTTTGAGCTTTAGTTCTTCCAACGCGTGTGATTCGTCTATAAGGTTGCTGTAGTGAGTTAAAACCTCAGTCATAGGAGTACCCGTTACATAAATGGTACCGGGATGTATACCTTCCCGCATAAGGTACCTACGCGCATTCTCGCTGTACGGCAAGTTAATATCACTAATGTGGTCAACAATTTTCCTGTTTATCTCCTCAGGAACGTTCTCATCAAATGATCTATTACCCGCTTCCATATGGAAAATGGGGATTTTCATTCTCTTAGCAATGATGGCCGCGAGGGCGCTATTAGTATCCCCAAGAATCAACACCGCATCGGGTAGTTCCTTTTTCAACACCTCTTCGCTTCGTTCTATAATCTTTGCAATTTGACCACCAAGCGTATCCGACTTTACCTCGAGAAAATAATCTGGCTTCCGAATCTCAAGCTCATCAAAAAACACCTTATTCATCTCAAAATCGTAACTCTGCCCCGTATGCACCATAACGTGGTTCACGTACTCATCGAGCCTCGCAAACACGCGCGACAGACGAATGATTTCCGGACGGGCACCAAAAACGGTAACCACTTTTAGTTTTCCAACTTGTGCTGATTTCTCCATATCTATTGTTTTTATTACGTTACCACACAAATCAATTGAGGAGCAATAACGAGCCACAAAAACCACATTAGAGCACCCTACCCAACTATTTTGAGAATTTTTATACTTCTTCTGGAAACGTGTCGGGATCGTCCAGATTAAAAACCTCATTAATCCATACCACGAGCTTCATCTCATCATCCCCGGTATTTTCTATGTTATGTGTCCAGTTACTTGGCATATCAATTACCTCCGGCGCACCACCTGAAACATTAAATTCTTTTACCTTACCCGTTTCACGGTTTCTTAAACGGATCTTTGCGCTGCCCTCAATAACACAGAACTTTTCTATCTTCCTCATGTGATAGTGGTTCCCTCTTACCACACCCGGCTTAGAAGTAGAATAGAATACCTGCCCAAAGCCGGGCACCTTTAAAAGCTCGACAAGCTCTCCACGCTCATCTCGCTTCACTTCTAATTTTTTATTTGGTACTTCCGACATATGAACAGTACGTTCGGTAAAGGTCCTTGTGAAACTTCGACTTTAATAATTTTTTATCTTTGAGTTTTCGAAACGAACCGATTATCCGAGCAAGATCCGCAATTGAAACAATGTTGCGCGAAGATACTTCCTTAAAGAAGAGGGGGTGTTTTCTATGCGTGGTAATCTCTCTTGAAATAACGTCCACCACGTCCCCTATGTATATGAGTCGCAGATTATTTTTTCCATCCTTTACCGTTAACCGTTCGCCCTGTGCCGCCTGGTAACAAAACGTTGCGACGACCGAGTTATAGAACGGGCGGCAACCCTCACCGAAGACATTTGTAATACGGAAGATAGTTACCGGCACACCTTGTTGTTCTGAAAAATCTCTGAGCATAACCTCGGTGAGGCGCTTACTCAAACCGAAAACAGTATCTCCCTTCGCATGTATGGAAGACAAAAAAATAATTTTTGGTTTGTGTTTTGTGCGCTCCATTGCAGAAAGCAAGTTATGCGTCACCACAACACTCCCTACAATCACTTCCGCATCGGTTCCTCGGTTCACTGCGGCTGTATGAATAATAATATCCTTTCCTTTTACAAAAGCGGATGTTGCCTCTGGTTTTAGTAAATCACATTTCGGTACATCACACGCACTCACCCGCACCCCTTCTTTTATATTAAGCTCTTCTCGGAGATGTGACCCAATAAATCCGCTCGCACCGGTTATACCAACTCGCATCATTTTCCTTTGAGTTCTTTGACAGCTTCCTGTACTTCCTTAAGAGAGAGGAGTAGTTCTTTTGTTTCTTTAAGTGACAGACGCTCCGTGTTCTCCGACGTATACCCTTCTTCGGGAAGATCCGCTTTCTGAAATCCTTTGAAGTAGTAGTCGCGGTAATCAACGTTAGGCACCTCTGGACGAATACAGTAGTAATCACCGTGATCTTCGGTACGGGGAAGTTCCTCTCGAGACAGGAGCGTTTCATGCATCTTTTCACCCGGCCTCACCCCAATCTCTTCAATACCCCCATCATAGTTAAATATATCAACGAGCGCCTGAGCAATATCTCCGACGGTTGAGGCGGGCGCTTTTTTCACATACATATTACCATTCTGCCCCTGCACCACCGCATACAAAACCAGATAAATTGAATCGTCTAGTGAGAGCATGAAACGAGTCATATGGGGATTCGTCACCGTTAACGGCTTCCCCTGGCGCATAAGGTCAATAAAGTACGGTATCACCGATCCTCGTGTGTACATTACATTCCCATATCGCGTGCCGCAGAAGGTTGTTCCGTTTTTATTACCGTCTCGCGATGCGGCTATCATAATCCGCTCGGCTATAGCTTTTGTCATACCCATCGCGCTAATGGGATACACTGCCTTATCGGTACTTAAAAGCACAAATTTTTGCGCCCCGTTATCCGATGCAGCTAGAATTGCATTATAAGTGCCGATGGCATTTGTCCGCAGCGCCTCCATCGGAAAGAACTCGCAGTTTGGAACCTGTTTTAATGCAGCGGCACTGAAAACAACATCCACCCCCTTCATCGCATAATGCAACGCATCACGCTCCCGCACATCACCGATAATAAATTTCAACTTGTCGCTCTCATACTTATTACCCATATCAAACTGCTTTTTCTCATCCCTGCTGAAAATAATAATTTTTTTAGGCGCAAAATCAACAAGGAGCCGTTTCACAACAGCGTTCCCAAACGATCCCGTTCCCCCGGTAATAAGAATGGTTCTACCTTCTATTCCTTTTTTTGCTTCGCTTATATTCATATAACTTAGCGTCTACCAAGAAACGATACCAGAAACCCTGTAAAAAGTGAAATATAAGCCCTTCTTTCCCGTCTAAAAATCCTAAGCGCAAAAAATAGCGGTACTTCCAATACAAAAGCGCTCGGAAAAAAGGCGGCATTTTGTAATACAATTCATTTTTAGCGCGTCGCTTCTTGGCAACCTGCCCGCCCAATCTAGCGTCTTGCGATGACGCTAGATTTAAAAATTTGAGATAGGCACGGGCTTCACATGCTGAATAGTTATTGTGCCGTGCGATCCACTCATTAAGCCCTTTTAAATTGTGGTCCACAAAATTGTGCTCAAGTTTTACTGTCTTACCTTCCACAATCAAATGTTCATCCATTTCTCTATTTTCATACCTTCCCTTTTCTTTTCGGAAAAGACGCAAGAACCATACGGGGTAATATCCACCATGCTTAATCCACCGACCCATAAAAATCACACGACGTTTCATATAGTATCCATTTACATCTTGTGGTGTTTTTGGGAGCATTTCAGCAATTTCCTCCCGTAATTCAGGTAATAAATACTCGTCGGCATCGAGCCGCAGAATCCACTCGGTTTTTATCGGCACGTTATCAAGTGCCCAATTGAACTGGTCTGCTTGGTATTTAAAGGGATGCTGCACAACGCGTGCATTATATCTTTTAGCGATTTCTAATGTCTTGTCCGTAGAATAAGAATCAACCACAATAATCTCACTTACCCAACCAGATACGCTCCTCAAACACTTCTCAAGGTTAAGTTCTTCGTTTAAAGTCAAAATAATTACCGAAAGAGAAGGTTTTGTTGTCATATCAATTACCTTGAAAGCTAAGATTTTTAGCAAATAGGTACCCTGTTTCAGTCTTGAGCTCCGATACAATTTTCTGGTCAAGATTAACCAACCAAACTTTAAAATTATTCTCTTCTAAAATTTCACGCAACTGACCTATGTCCCCACAAGGAACCTCTATATCGCCATTCAGAAAAGTTGTGTGTGCTTCCATTGTAATGTACCGCACGCGCGAGAGCCAGTCAGACACCTCTTTGTCTTGAAACAGATCAAACTCTGAACCCTCTATATCAATCTTCAAAAAATCTACTACATCAATACCACGCTCTCTCAGTAGTTGTTTAAAAGAAAGGTGTGGAGGCTCAGTGTCACCAAGGTGACTTTTTCTAATAGAAGGATTAGCAAACATGCCCGAACGAGAACCGACAATGCCCCACACTATTTCTATTTTTTCTAATACTTTATTTTCTTTTGCGTTTTCTCTTATCTTATTGAGCGAACTAGGCATTGCCTCTACCGCAATAACTCTATCTGCTAATTTTGCAGCGAGTACTGTGAAACTTCCCACCTCGGCGCCTAAGTCAACCACCGTCATATCTTTCGTTAACCTGAACTCCGGAAGCGTAAAATATACCTTCCTTACGTACAATTCTGTAGCCCGACCCCAATACTTACCGTCAAGCGTTACTGACTTACCAAAAACCTTGAATGTATATTTTCCATCATTCATTTTCTTGGTTGCGGGGTTTAATCCATTCTGTTTTATAATCGCGGGCAAACTCGTTATAATTGCCGTGAAGTAACGAAAAAACGTGCGCTTATCGGTAATAAAAAAGAGCAACCACAGTTCAACCAGCAATCTTTTCGCCTTCTTAAAATAATTTATCATACTGTAAGTCACAACAACTAACTTTCTTTTTTCTCTGCAAAAACCATTAAGTGAGCTCCAAACGACGGAAAAAGGTCTCCAAGTATTTCAAATACTTTACCGAATCTATTCCGTCTTGTAGAAAATAGAACGTGAGATGATGAGAACTTCAAAATTTTAAATCCTCCATCTGTAATTAGTTTACTAAGCGTCTTTTTCGTATACATATGATAATGGTATTTAGCATAAGCAAAAAGAGGCGTTCTCCCAAAAAACATTAAAATCCTGTTTACGCTAAAAACAAGATTAGGAACCGTTAGCATAAGAAGTCCTTTTGGTTTAAGCAGTTTCCTGCAACTATCAATAAACCCCGTATCATCAAACAGGTGCTCCATAACCTCACCGGCAAATATAACGTCAAAGTTAGTTTTAAATTTAGGAAACCCCTCGTTTAGATCTGCCAGTACTATCTCTACTCCTTTCACGCTCCTGGGATGGATGTCAATACCAAAACATTGCGCTCCTTCCCTGCTAAGCATCTCTGTGAGCCCACCCTTCGTGACACCGCACTCTAAAACCGTTAACGATTTTATATCCTTAAAGTGTTGGTGAACAAACTTTGCTGTTTTCTTAATTCTAATTGGATCAGGAACGGCGAAGTCTTCAAAAATCTGTTGTGTTTTATCCATGTAACTCTTTTTTACTTATTAAACTATTATAAACCTCCATAAAACGTTCTGCTATTCCTGCTAAAGAAAATTCTGTTTTAACAACATCCCTCCCTTGATTACCCATTTTCTTAGCCAGGTCGGAGTTTCTTAATATTTTTAAAATAGCGTCGGTTAGTTCTCTTTCATCTTTCTTAATTACCAAACCCGCGCCCACTAGAGCAACACTAAGAGAAATCCCAACTCCCTCAGTAATCACGACAGGCAGGCCGAAGTGCATTGCTTCAATCACCGCCATACCAAAATTTTCCGAATATGACGGCAAAACAAATACGTCGCTATCTTGTAAAACGCTCATCTTGTCAGCTCCCACAATCATACCGGTAAATAGTACTTTATTTTTTACTTCATACTCATCAATCCATCTCTCTACTTTTTTCTTATATCCTTCATCATCACCGCCTGCAATTATCAGAACTGAGTTCGGTTCTTTTTCAAGAACCTGCGCAAACGCGGGAATAAGTGTGTCTAGACCCTTTTTCCAGTTTATCCTGCTCAAGAAAAGTATTATTTTCTTATCTTCGCTTATTCCATTTTTCTTTCTAAATGCTCCTAATGGAACATTTGTTTTAAAATCGCTGATATCAAGACCATTTGGTATCACAACTGCTTTATTTAGCGGTAATTTATATTCAAGATATTCTTCCCTCTCTCTCGGAACAGTAAAATGGATTGCTGCCGCACCAACAAGGTTTCTCTTCTCAATTAAAGAGATGTAGAGCTTTTTTTTAAGGGGGCTCTTTTTCTCAAGAGGCTCTTTCATAAAAGAACCCCTCGGAGAAATAATATAAGGCTTCCCAAACTTCCTCGCATAATACGCTCCCAGCGTGGAGGCTGCCAGAAAAACCGAGGTAATATGAACTAAATCGAAATGCTTTGTGTTCCTCTTGAGGGCGCGATGAAGTTCACAAGAATATGACCATGATCGAAAACTACAAGGAAAGTAGTAAACCTTAACACCGTCACGCAAAACTTCCCGACCGGTGGGAACATTCAAGCTTCCTGACCCATCGATATCAGTGGTATACACTGTAACCGAGACTCCTTTTTTAACAAGCCACTTATTAAGCCCGTGCACGCTCGAGATTGGCCCGCCGTGATGAAAAGCCGGAAAATAGGCTGGGGTAATATGGAGAAGTTTCATTTCTATCTATTTTTCTTCAACGTGTAAGCTTTTTCATGCGGCGACTCGCTCCCAGTATATACTTTAAAAAATACTTTAAGTACAAATAAAATACCAACGATATCATATCATTTCTCACAAACAACACATCTCCATTGTTCAGCGAAAACGGGACGCAGTAAAACCCAGCTGAGACCAGCTCCCTTTTTGTTTTCTCTACACGGGTGTGCAGCTCAGGATACAAAAAGTCGTGAAATTCAACGGTAATCTGTGCAAACCTCCTGAGTTCTTTTGCAGAAACCGACGTAAACATATCAATCTCCGCCCCTTCTATATCCACCTTGAGCAAATCAACCTTCCTTAGACCAAGAGAGTCCATCAATTTGTCCAATGTTATGCTTTTCACAACAAGGGTTTTTTCTTCGCCAATGCTATATCCGGCAGAATATGTTGTTGCGCACCGATCAGAAGAAAGAGACAGCACAACCTTGCCTTCTTTTCCCGAAACACAATATTGCATCTTTTGCAGTTTTGGGCGCCTTTCAATCCTTAAAAACAAATCAGGAACGGGCTCAACCGCATACACATTACATCTAAACGTGTCCGATATTGCATAAGAGAACTCCCCTTTATTGGCTCCCAAATCCACGACTACCGCATCTTCACCAATAAGACTCCTTATAAAACTATGGCCGCAAATTGCTAAGACAGGCTTTATTTGCATCGTAGAATATTTTCGTATGCCTTGATGACTCTTTCCCCATAATTATCCCACGTAAAGCCGCTTGAAACGTGCTCTTTCGCGGACTTACCCATTGCTCTGCAAATATCTGGATTTTTATAAAGGTATAGCAATTTCTCCTTAAACGCATCAACGTCTCTAATTGGAATAATAAAGCCGTCTTTCCCGTTCCTCACGATGTCTTCTGCGCCTGTGTTTGTTGTCGCGATTATCGGGAGTCCGCACGCCATCGCCTGCGGCTGCACCAATGCAAGCCCTTCCTCGATCGACATAATTGCAAAAACAGATCCCTGTGAATAATGCTTATAAAGCTCCTTCTGAGGAACGCGACCAATCCACTTAAAATTTCCCTCATACTTTTTGAAAAATGGCTTCATTTCATCTCTCAATGAGCCGACCAAAAGCAATTCTGAATTTGGGAGTTTAAGTTCAGAAAATGCCCGAAGGAGATAATGTACTCCTTTTCGCAACGTCATCCCTCCAGCAAAGACAACACGGAATACGTCATCTTTTTTTTGAACCTGTTGGAATTCTGACAAGTCAACTCCGTAGGGAACGTGAATTAATTTACTCTCCGGCACACCTTGCTCTAAAAAAGTTCTCTTCACAAAAAAAGAGGGTACCGAAATGTAGTCCATCTCTTCGTACGCCTGCAGGTCATTTTCAATAAGACGGGGGTCGGTGAGTTGAAACGGCCGCTTCGGTATCATGTCAAATCTTTCATATTCCTCTTTTAAGATTTTTGTTGCATAAAGAGTGTGAGAGCTTCCGCAGTCAACCACCACAGTTGTCCCCATTCGTTTTGCTTTCCTCATTGTATCCGGAAATGCCGCCAGCATACCAACTAAAATATCTGCCTTTCTTAAAAAATGGCTCGATCTTCTATCAAAGAGTCGGTGAAGAAAATATTGAGGATTATATAAATCTCGGACCAGTCCAGGAAGCCTAGCCCAGCATCGCTGAAGTACCTCTTTCGCAAAAACTGAATTCACTTTGTCGCGGGGAATTCCGTATTTGGCAACTTCAAATTTTGGGTACGAGGTAATGAGTTGAGACAGATAACCCCGCTTCAGCAACTGCTGAGCTAAATTGAAAAACCAAAACCTTCCTATTGTTGCGATAGCCACCTTCATAAAAGTCTGTGTTTGGCGCTCTATAAGGGTTTCAAATACCTATTGAAGCGCCCCCCAATGGCCGATGACCTTATCTTGTGTCGCAGCGGTGCCGGAATTATTCTCCTTAAATAGACCACCATCTTTTTCACTAACATGCTGCGATTGCTTTGACTCACCAACAGCACCCTACTAACCAAGTCTCTCCTTATCTCTGTTTCTGTTTCAACGTCCAGCGTCTTGTTCTGAACAAACTTACTGAACAATTCTACTAACAGGGAGGTGGTCTCCCTCACCTGATTATGCTTCAAGGGCGTTTCCGTGCGAGAAAACCATTCTGCAATATGGTCTGGCACTTCCCTATTTAATACACCACTAAATAAGCGTTTTCGTATTACTGTTCCTGACCGATATTGCACATCAGATTGAGTGCTCATTATTGATCTACCGTGCAAGCGACGAACGTGCAATACTTCCTGCAGATTCGCAAAACGTGTTAACCCAACAAGTCTACTCCAAAGTTCAGTATCTTCTACGTGAATAAATGAGGGATTGTAACCACCAGCTCTATTGACCAAATCCCGCCGCATCATTACTGAGGGGTGAACAATAGCACAACTAAATAGCATTTTCCAGTAAATCAGTTCATGAGTGGCTGGTGGTTCTAACACAGAAATAAATTTACTACGAGCGTCGACGTGCTTTACGTGCGTGCCTAGAACTCCCACTTCTGGATTTTCCTCCAAAAACCGTACCTGCCTCTCGAATCGCTGGGGGTAACTTATATCGTCGGCATCCATCCGTGCGATAAGTTCCCCCCGCGCCACACCCAATCCGCGGTTGAGTGATTTCACAAGGCTTATGTTCTTCTCATTCTTCAAACGTACGATGCGAGGATCACTGAAAGCATCAAGGACCTCTGCGGTACCATCGGTAGAGCCATCATCAACAATAATAAATTCGAAATCCGAAAACGTTTGATCTAAAATGCTTCCAACTGCTTCTTTAATAAATCGTTCTCCATTATACACGGAGAGTATTACCGATATTTTGGGAAAGATTTTCATTTAATAATTTTCTTAATAAGAGTGACCATGTATTCACGGTACTCGGCGTACGGCATGTTGCTGGGGATGAGCACGCGGTAACGCTTTACGTTCGCAAAACATTTCTCGATAATTTCTCTTTGCGTCTCTTCAAATCTCGATACGTCGAATAAACCGAATGCCGCGAGTACGAATAAATATCTCATACCATGGAGAAGTTCAAGATGTAAGATACCATTAATCTCTTTTACAAATCGCTCCAAGCTTACTTCCTCAGTCTTGATTTTCTCACCACTGTATCTACTCAACAAAATGCCGGCGAAAAGATTCGTTCTCGTCCCAATGTGCTCTTTTGGGATTAGGGTGCGTGTAGGCACTTTTACATAATCCGCATTCCAGCCAGTGAGTAGCGGCGCGCCGCGAGAAGTGAGACGTCTAGCCGCAAAGTTTATCGCTCTTTTCGCATTATAGTAAAATCTTAACGTTTTTCTTTTCCGCAAATACCGGCTGAAAGGAGTCTTCTGTAGTTCTGGGAATGCAGGCACATGGTAGTCATAAATAGAAAAGTCGCTAGGATACGAGTACATGCGTGAATTTCCATCAACTATTACATAATCATCGCCGAAAAACTCAAACCCTTTCAGTTTACGAATTTCTGATATCAGCATCGTTTTACCAGTTCCCCCGAACGCGGGGAAGACTAAGCCTTTCCCGTAGATTTCAATTCCAGCACCATGAATAAAACTCATCCTATGCCCAAGAAGCAGATTCTGAATCCAAGCGTTGGTAGCTCTGTTAGCATATGTCGTGTACTCGACAACCTTATTTCCGTCAAAGCCAAACGCGTATTTTTCCTTCGGAAGGCACGCGCCGTTCTCAAAACCAACAAATGTATTATCGACGTTAAAGTGGTATTCGGGCAACCTAAAATCTGAAAAATCGTGGATTTCATAATCGCTTTCTTTCAGCTCTGTACCGGCCTTAAATTCTCTCAAATAATGATTATATCCACTCGCCAAATCTACTTTATTCTGCACAATCTTTACTTTTATAAAATTATGAATATTGTAAAAATTTTTCATAAAACTAACTCGCTACATATTGAATAACTTTATAAATATCTTCACAGAATTGTTCCACGGTAAATGGACGGAACTTTTCTGAATTTATAAATTCCCACCCTTTTTTTCTATATTCCTCATACTCAGGAGTTCCTGCGATTGATTGAAGATACAAAACAAGTTCATCCATACTATTAAAGTCGTTGTAATTTATAAAAGTGTTTTCGGGAATATAGTTCAGAGAATCCGGCATAGGATAGTAAATAGGTACCGTGGCCGTAGCCATAGAAATGAAGGGATCGTACTCTATATAGCCGGGGGCATAGTGATTATCTATGCAAAATGCAAAATAACATTGAGAAAATGTTTCGCGCTTATCATCGGTCATTCCTTTATAAAGATCGGTGAAAAAAGGCCAGGGGCTTCCTTTATCGTTCCATCCAGGCCCATAGAGATCAAGTAATGCGTCGCCCCTGCGATCAAAATAACTAATAACTTCTCGCCTTAGGGAAATGAGCTGACCTCGCACCTTGACGTTGGGATTTTTGTTGGAATGCATCATTAAGCAGAGGTTTTTCTTTTTTTGTTGTTTATAGTAGGGGTGCTTGTTTTTATCAAAAGTGGTGGGAGAAAAGAAATGTAGAAATTTCTTATGTCTCTCACTAAGTTTCGTATGCCATGTAATCATTGCCTTAAAAAGCCAGGTATAAAACCACAAAAACCTCCATGCTTTTAGGTTAGAAGAGAGAGGCTCATTAAGAAAAAGGGCAATCTTCCTTGGGTTTATAAAATTTTTGAGTATAAATTTGAAAGTCGCATAGTGAGGATCCATCATAAGCCAAACATCTACCTCTTTAAAATTAGGGTAAACATCATAGGTGTTAAATTCTATGCCTTTATCTGCAAGAAATTGTTTAAGTGCTACGTATCGTACCAAAACGTCGTTCTGATTGGCTTCAGAACTTAAATCGAACATCTGGTTTTTTAACCACGACTCATAAATTGTCCAGAACGCTACTTTCATTAATGAATTTACCTTTTAAAGAAGTGTTTTATTTCTCGACAAATGTATTCAATTTGGTCATTGGTCAACTTACTTGACGAAGGCAGCCATAATCCTTGCTTCGCTACACGTTTAGCCACCGGGTACCTGCCCGGCAGATTATAGACGGGCTCAGAGTGTAGGGCTGGATAGAACGGCCGTGATCCGATATTCTTGGTTTTTAAATACTCAATCAGCCCTTCCCGCTTACCGCCTTCTACAAGAACATCAATAAACCAAGGGGAGGTATTGTCTAAATCTGTGGGAATAAAAGGTACCTCGGAGACATCCCCAAGGTTTTGTTTATAGAGTGCGTAGATTTCTTTTTTTCTTTCTGCCCGCCAAGGCAACTTCTTCATCTGCTCAATGCCGATCACGGCTTGAATATCAGTAAACTTGAAATTCCAACCCATTGTCAAATAATGATCGGATCCACCCTCAGATCGACCGAAATCACGCAATTTGCGAATACGCTCAATCAATTTCTCGTCATTCGTAACCAAAGCTCCACCCTGACCAGTAGTAACAACCTTCTGTGAACTGAAAGAAAAACTGCCAATATCGCCAAATGTCCCTAAATGACGCCCATTTTTAAATGATCCCAATGACTGGGCAGCGTCTTCGATAAGTTTTATTCCCTTTTCTTTACAAAAAACAACAAATTCTTCTAAATTCTCTGGGTAGCGACCGTTTATGGTTACCAGGATAATGGCTTTTGTGCGCGGCGAGACTGCCTCTTTCATACGATCGAAGTCCATGCAAAGGTTGTCCGGGTGTACGTCAACGAAAACCACTTCGGCACCCGCGAGCCTCACCGCATTCGCGCTTGCCACCATTGTATAATCAGGAACGATAACCTCGTCTCCTGAACTCACACCACATGCAATCAATGCGAGTGTTAAGCTTATGGTGCCATTATTAACCACAGAACAGTGTCCTGCACCGACATATTCTGCAATTTGTTGCTCAAACTCACGAGTCTTCCGAAACTCAGTCACCCACCCCCCCGATTTCATATAATCGCATAATGCTCGTGTCTCACGCTCGTCAAACCATGGCTCCATCTGAAAAATAAAGTCCTTACTCATGCCTAAGAGAATTGTTTGAAAAAGTTTTTATTTACAAAAAGGGCGTCTCCGACCATCATACATAAGTCTGGGTGGGTGTACAAATTATATAAGTTCAATAGTTGGAAGTTATTAGCTCTTAGATAAGTTTCCACATCGGAAAAGAATGGCGCTCCTTTGTATATTTCAGCGAAACTAACCTCCGCTACTATAATTTTCGTCCTATTCAGAATACCCGAAGCACCTCTAAGAGCTTCCAGTTCATAACCTTCTAAATCCAGCTTGAGCAAATCTATTGTAGGTTCGTTGATTATCCCTGAGTCTAATCTGACCACCTCCACGGTAATCGTATTTACGACTTTTGTCAGTTGGCCGTGATGTTTCTCGTTTAAACGACTTCTGGTAAAGAAAGATGACGAACTCAAGTTGTTTGCGATGTCAAACTTTTTATTGCCGCGAACTCTTCCAATAGCTTTACCAACAACTATCACGGATTTATTTTTTTTGAATTTAAAACTCAACTGCCTAGCCAAATGGAGGTTAGCCTCGATGGCGTATATTTTAGGACTATCGTATTGTGACAAAAACAATTTAACCAAAGTACCTACATTGCTTCCGCCGTCTACTATCACAGGTGAATCGCTATTCAAGAGAGTTTTTACGTCATCCCACAAAAATCTTCTTGCGTAGTAACCATATCTATTCCCGAATTTATCTACCAGCATCTTGCTAATTTTAAACTTCACATTAGCTGGTGTGAACTTCTTAATTTTTCTCAGAAACATAGTTGAAAGATTTTAAATTACCATACCATGCTTGGGTGCCTTACTTTTTAGCAGCTTCTACGTTCAAACTTATTAAAATACCTCTTTTTTATCCATATGAGGAATGTATGCTTGCGAGTAATCATCGTAGTCTTTATGGATAGTTTTCCTCCAATCGTAACGCTTGACCCTTGCGAAACCATTTTCCTTTAGCAGTCGCCTCAAGCTTCTAAAATCGTACACAGTCTTGTGATACACAATTTTTTTTGTTCCCGGAATAGGCCAGCGGCCATAGAGCGGTCCTAAAATTCTCTGGACATCGCCATACTTTCTATACACCTTGACTAACACCTCAAAGTCAGGAACAGCCAACCTAAGAGCGCCTCCTCTCTTTAATACTCGCCGCCACTCTTTTAAAGCAGCAGCCGCCTCCAGGCGATCAAAGTACTCAAACGTATGAGAACAGTAAATAAGATCAACAGAATTATTTTTAAAAACGGAGAGATTGTTAATAGGACGACGGTAATCAATGTGGGGATATTTTGCCAAGTCGACATTAACAAATCCAGGAATATTTCTCTTGCCACATCCTAAGTGAAGATTCATATAACCATTAAAGCTTATTGTCCTCAATATTGCTAATCCAGCGGGTGCGCAGGAGACGATTGCTCCCCCACTATCCTTGTCCTACAAATTATCTCGGCATCGCTTTCGTCTCTACAATAAATTGCATTCGACGGGCTCGTACAAGCCAAAACGTATCCGCTTTTTTTCATATATTCTTCGACGGGCTCTCTCCGAATTGCTATCTCTACGATTACAACCCTCGGTGAGTACTTTTTAATATCAAAACCTTCCAGTACATCTCGTTCGGTTCCTTCAACGTCTATCGAAAGGATGTCTATGGGAATAGGGGCATTATTTTTTTTGAGCAATGTGTTCAAGGTGATAAGAGAAACCTTAATCTCTTCGAACCCCCGAAACCATGGTTTGTAATGAGACCTAAAAAATTTCTCCAGACTTTTATCCAAAGTTGACATAGACCCCCGATGGCTCATAAAAAAATCAACTTCTTCCTTGTCCTCATTCCCAACCGCAGCTTGAATAACCACCGAGCTAGGACGATTCTTCCTTAATAAACCAATATAATCAGGGTGGGGTTCGATACATATTCCCCTCCAACCTGCACGCTCGAAAAGGTACGTATTGCTAAATCTTACTCCTTCCATAGCACCGACCTCCACAAAGTAACCTTTTGCCTTCCCTCGAAACAACTGCCACAGCTTAGCGTCCTCTCCGTATTGACCATAAAAATTTATCTTCTGCTTTGAAATAAATGGATAATCATAGCACATGTCCAAATCATTCATCCTGTCATCTCTGACACCTAAAAGACGTTTGATTCCTTTTTTTAGCCCCTGCGGCAACATCCTTTTAATATTCTCCAGTAACATATGTAATAAAAAATACGGTCACAATTAAACGGATTTTTTGTCTTCAATAAAGGGTCCATTTTTAAACTCTAGCGCAACAACATCATCTTCAGCCTCTATTCTTGGAGCACCTTCAAGTAACATTATTCCTTGACCATCTATTAAAGAAACTTCTTCAAATAATTTCTTGTCCAAAAAAATTTGAAATTTTACCTTTCCAGAAACAACAAAAAATACTTCCAGGAGATTGTCGGTGACACGCCTTTTAGGTTCATGAACATGAAGCGGCCACACCTTACCCCTTGGGTGCTTTAAACTAATAACCTGTAGAGCGAGGTGGGGGTCAGTAATACCGTGAGTTCCTTCCTCATAGTCCCCATCAAATACTAACGCAATGATGTTTTCATCTTTTTTTATGGTCCTCATGCCATTTTCTAATCAGTTTTTATAAATTTAGAGGGTTTATCACCTCCATCCTGAATATCATATTCAAGCATCTCTTTTAGAACACCCTTCCAATCATACTCCGGTTTCCAACCAAGGTTTCTAATCTTGCTTGAATCTCCTTCTAAGTAAGGGACTTCGTTGGGTCTAAAATATTTTTTGTCGATTACTACATATTTTTCCCAGTCCATCCCTACCAAACCAAAACAAAATTCAAGCGCTTCTTTAATGGTGTGAGTTTCACCTGTCGCCACAACATATTCACCGGGTTCAGGCTGCTGCATAATCAAGTGAATTGCTTTAACAAAGTCCTTAGCGTGCCCCCAATCTCTCGCTGATTCGATATTACCCAGTCGTAGTTCCTTGGCCGCACCTCGTAATATTGCCGCTATTCCTCTTGTAATTTTCCTCGTAACGAATGTCTCACCTCGACGAGGACTCTCGTGATTAAAAAGAATGCCAGTTGTGGCATAAAGACCATAACCATCCCTATAATTTCGCGTCAGGTGAAAAGCAGCAAGCTTAGACACACCGTATGGACTCTGGGGCCGAAACTTTGAATTCTCGTTAAAGGGTGGCTTACTCTCAGTAACGCCAAACATTTCTGAACTTGATGCCTGATAAAACTTAATGTGGGGAGCGTGTTGTCTAATATATTCAAGTATATAAAGCGGACCTAAGGTATTGCTTACCATGGTGAATGCTGGTATCTCAAAAGAAACCTTAACCTGGCTCATAGCACCTAAATTATAAATCTCATCTGGCTTAAAATTTTCTATGACATTAGAAAGCCCAACAGCATCGCTAAGATCTCCATAAAATGTATCAAAATTAGCGTTTTTATAAAGGTGGTCTATGCGCCCTGTATTAAAATAACTTGCCCTTCTAATAATTCCACGAACCTCGTAATCCTTTTCCAAAAGTAACTCTGCAAGATAACTACCATCTTGACCCGTTACACCAGTAATTAACGCTCTTTTTTTACTTTTTGAATTAGTCATACAGATGAAGTTAGTTTTAATTTAATATAAAGATTACCGTTGGTCAATTTAACTCTCCTTTATTTAGCGTAAAACTCAATATCGTTATTTAATACTTTGCCATGAGTTAAGGAACTAACATTATAACCAAATCCTTGAAGCAGTGTAATACACTTATATCTCATATTATTGCCGTGAATAGCAATAATAACTGATGGCTTTTTGGTTTTAATAATATTCTCTGCTCCCTTTAAAGCGTTGTACTCACCACCCTCTACGTCTATTTTTAGTACGTCAGGCATGGGAATTAACCCCGTCTCGACCCCTTCATCTAAACTTATGGTCTTAACTCTTAATCCTTCTTTATTAGAATTAGAATCTAAATGCCCAGTAAATCTATCTGTTCCCCTTATTAAAAATCCTATGCCGCCCTTATCAGCAACCGCCGCCTCAATAATTGAAACATTATCCAGATTGTTAATTTTAATATGTCTCCTAATATAACTGACGTTTTTGTTTAGTGGTTCAAAAGCAATAACTTTCCCCGACGGGCCAACTAGCTGAGAGGCTAATAACGCATAAAACCCTACGTTCGCACCAATATCAAAAACAACATCACCTGGCTTCACAATTTTTTTAAATAATTTCTGCTTTTCCACCTCATATGTACCTAGCCAATAGCCATGAACACCAGATCCGACTATCCATCTAATTCCACGCATAGGTCCCTGAAGTATGGGTATAGTAATACCATTTGGCACCATCTTTAATAAAAATCTCAAAAACCTCCCTATTAATAAGTTTTTCGGGATTTTGGAAAAATTAATCATTTTTAATAGTATATACTGCCCTCAATATACCTCTAATATCCTCGTGATGATTATACCCCTGAATAATTTCAGAAGATTTTCTACCAAATTTCTTTCGCCTTTCATCGTCTTCAACTAATTTCTTTAGATTATTAGATAACACATCAATATTACCGGTGGGAAATGTATAACCATTTTCACCGTTTCTTACTAGATCCGGACCTGAACCAACAAGATCGGAGACTACTACAGGGAGTCCAAAACACATCGCTTCGTTCACCACTATACCCCACGTCTCACCAGCTCCCGACGGCAGGACAAAGATATCCGCAAGTGCGTAATACTTCCATAATTCCGGCTTATTTTTAAAACCAGCAAAATAGACATCTTCAAGTCGGTGTTCTCTTGTATAATCCTCGAGCCCAGACCGCAATACTCCGTCACCCACAAAAACAAGTGCTAAGTTGCTAGTTTTTAGTTGTGAGTTTTTAGTTACTGTCTCATATGCCTCGAGTAAATCAAACGATTTCTTCTTCTCTATTAATCTGCCAACGAAAAGAATTGCAACCTTGTCTGGATCAATACCTATCTCACTTTTGAGTTCTGATTTTCGAGGTTTAAGTTTTCTCGCATCACTTACATACCTTTTGTTATCAACTGCATAAGGAACGAAAAATAATTTCGATTCAGGAACTCCATAGTGCTGATAAAATTTTCTATTCTCCTCTCCGATATACAAAAAGGCGGTAACACGTTTAAAGAACCACCCCAAAATAATCTTCTTAAACTTTCTTTTCAAACGACTCTTGAGCAATTCTTGATTTAAGGGATTTTCGCCGTGCAGTAAGATCGGGGTTTTTGTAATAAAAGATGTTAAAAACGCAAGCCAGCTCGTAAAATAGTTCCAGCCATGGACTAAGAGGGCGTCGTAGTTACCACGAAGTAGTTCTTGAATTATCCCGGGATTTAACCAAATGCCTCGGCTGCTTGAAAGTTTCAAGGGGAGTAAATTCTTCAAAAATTTATACTTGTAACCTTTGAGTATCGAAACTCCCCAATTAATGCGCTGACGGAAGTGACTATCAAAATCTTCCCTGCCAACCCCGAAATCAGAACAATAATAAACGGTCAAATCAACCCCGGGATACTCCGATAACTTTCTAAACAAAGGCGCATTGGTGGGACCGGCTCGAGGTATTAAAATGGCTATTTTCATACAATGTAAAAGTAAAAAGTAAGATGTGGAAAGTCAAACGCGCTCTAACTGCGCTCAGCTCTACCGCCAACTAAGAAAATATGTATAACAATTAGCAAAACAAGGAGTTTAACAATTCCTGCATACACCGGCGCTATCCAGCCCTCCATTCCTTTAATAATCTGAACCCAAAAAATACTGTATACCAAAACGCCGGAAAGGGATATGTTCGTCCTCTTGATGAGATACTCGTATATAAACCTCCATAATACGCCCATTAAAAACATACCGATTATAATTCCGGACACACCGAAGTTCATATACCAGTCTCCCACTACTGTTGGACCAACGCTGGTTTTGAAATCCTCAGGACCGAGTACGCCAATTCTGCGCCCAAATTCATTGCCGGAAGCATTTATGCTTACGGGTTTGTTTTTCCAGATGAACCGTGGCGGCCCCAAGCTTACAAAAAATTCCAAGAGTGACCTGCCATAAAAAAACGGCTCGTTAGTTTCTAAAATTTTAGAAAATACGCGCGACTGGTCGATGCGACTCAAGAAGCTGCTTGAAATAAGATCAGGTCTACTAGAGAGGGGGTCGGGCACGGCTGTAATGTCCACGGTACGGCCCTGTACTGCCTGGTTCGCATACAATTCCTGAAGATGGCGGCACGCATTGCCAAACGGAAAAAGCATAAAAGCGACCACCGCTGTTATCAAAATTACACGCCAGTATTCCAGCTTCACAAAGTACGACCTTACAATAAGATAAAGCACGACCGGCACAATTACGTTTTCTCTACCGCACGACGGCAACGCGTAGAGAATCTCAATCACAAACGCTCCCCACGCGAACATCCCCCACTTCAGAGAAAGCGGATTTCCTTGCTTCTTCAAAAAGTAGTATCCTGCAAACGCGAGCGCGATTGCAATATATCCAAACCAATCCAGGAAACCGACCGTGCTATAGAAAGAGCTTGCGCTAAAAGAAGGAAGGATATTCAGATGCAAATATCCACCACCAAGAATTCGTATTGTCTTTGCCGCAATCCCTACAAGGAGCGTGACCCAGAATACAATCTCCGCCCTCTTAAAATTCCACACTCCCCGAAAGATATTTGGCAGGCTTTTCGCAATACGCCTTGGAACAGAACTGAAGCAACCGAGCGCCAAAGCGAAGATCCCAAAAGTAATGTACAAGAGAGCTCTCCCGTTTACCGCATGACTATAGCTTGGTAACGTGAATTTATCGGAGACGCCGAGGAGTACAAGGAATGGCAAAAGGTAAAAAATCAATAAGTAGTAAAGAATTGCAGAATTACCTAACGCAAAAACATCAAAGGCTCTAATCCTCTCTTTTATCTTTGTGAACTTCATTCGTATCTATCTTTAAACCAGCGCCAATGGGATGCTATGCTTGTCTCGATGTCAACTTTAGGCAACCAACCTAAAATCTAGCGTGCTTTTTTGTTCTCGCAAACCAATTCCGAAGGATCACCTAGTTTTCTATCTTTGTTCACCAAATTGACATCTCTGCCAGTAATTTTTTGAGTTAAATTCACAATTTCCTTTACTGTGTACCCTTTCCCCGTTCCTAAATTAAATATCTCACTCCTGTTATGGTCGTTCAAATACTTAAAGCCAAGATAATGAGCCTCTGTCAGGTCGCGGATATCAATGTAGTCTCTTATACACGTGCCATCCCGGGTAGGGTAATCCGTACCAAAGAGATGAAACTCTTTCTTTTTGCCCAACAAATTCAACGCTATATTTGGTATCAAATGGGCGCAGGGTTGGTGATAGTAATCTCCCAGCGACTTTTCGACCCCGCACGCATTAAAATAACGGAAAATAATATGCTTTATACTATAGATTTGATCAAAGCGTTCCAGCATTCGCTCAAATAACAGTTTACTCTCAGCGTACACGTTAGTAGGATTTGTGGGATGATTCTCGTCCATCGGCACGTATCGGGGGTTGCCATAAACGCTTGCGGTTGAAGAAAATATAATTTTAAAAATCTTGTATTTGTTCATCAAATCCAAAACATTTAATCCGCCAAAACTATTAACCAAAAAATATTTTCCCGGATCGCTCATGGACTCTTCAACATGAATAACCCCCGCAAAATGCAAAACAAAACCGATATTATGGTCTCTAAACACTCCTTCTAAGTTTTTCTTGTCAGTGACGTCTACCTTATAAAAATGGCAACCAGCAGGTAGTACCTCTTTCTTTCCTGACGAGAGATTATCTACTACTATAATGTTCTCCGGTTTTAACCCTTTTCTAATAAAAAAATGTAACACATGGGAACCAATGTAGCCTGCACCCCCGGTAAAAAGTATTTTCGAGGTCTTGTTTATTTTTCTATTAGTATGCATTGTCACTGTGAATCATTATACACTCGCAATATCTTCTTCGCTCTGTCCTTATAAGAGTGGTAGGAGCTGATTAATTTTTGATAACCAGCTCGTGCAACTTTTTTTCTCATATCGTCTCTCTTTAAGTAGAAATCGAGTTTCTTTTTCAACTCTTCGGGTGTTGTAAAATACTCCGCCTCTTTTCCTTCCTCAAAAAAACTCCTTTGTTCTTGAGTTGCTGTGCTTAGCATAAATCCCTCGCACGCCGGAACCTCGAATGTACGCATATTATGCGCGGGGTCATTTTGCTTTCTTATAAAATTCAAAACGATTTTGCTTGCCCCACACACCTTAGAGAATTCTTCCCCGATCATTTCTCTTTTTTGCCACCTCTCCCGAATATTTTTTCCCGCTTTTTCCCAATGATTTCCCCATATCTTCAAATTGTAGTTCAATAAATGACCCAACCACTGCTCTCGTTCTCTGTCCCAACTACCGATAAAGGCGATGTCCGAGCCGTAAAGTTTTTCTTCTCTAGGCGGCACCTCAACTGGATAATGTAATTTTGGATCGTATCCAAAAGGCAAACGCTCAACCTGCTTCGCGCCTGCCCGCACCAGCGGCTCTAACAAAAATTTACCCCAGATAAAGTAAACATTGTACAAAGAAAGAGATCTTCGAATCCAATTGTTTGAACTGCTGTGTGAAGTATTAAAAGGGTTGTCTGGATTGAAATTATACAGCGCTACATTAGGAAGTGTTTTTTTTATTGCGGGGAGTGTTCGGGGGCGCACAAACGAACCTTTTATAACAAAAACTAAATCTGGCTTTCTTATCACGATCTCTTTGATAAGCTTTCTCTGAATCCACAGCGCAAACACGCGCCAAAACAGCCGGCTAAGGTACCTGTTGCGCGCAAGAGAGGTAGAAGAATAGTATAGCTCACGTTCGTCTACAGTCCCTGTATTGTGTCCTAGCGCAGAAAAAGCTCGGGCATACGCTCTTGCTAACCCGCCTCTTACAAGATCTCCAACTATTAAAATCCTCATGTTCATTATTGTGCCTTAATAGAGCATCCGTTACTCCTCATCATAACGATGCTCACAAATGATCTCAATAGAAAACAAAAAGGGGCAACGAGTTTGCACTCGCGCCCCTTACATGGTAACTAACTTACCGATGCTGCTTTAAGAATTCCTTCAATGTCTTTCTCAAAACTGTAATTACTGATTATCTTTCGTGAAGCTGCCCCAAAGCGGCGGCGAAGTGCACCATCCTGCACCAACGCTCGCAAATAGTCAGCGAGCGCATCAATATCCCCGACCGGGAATACAAACCCATTCTCATTCTCTTTAACCAAATCGGGCCCGCATCCAACGATATCCGAAACGATGATGGGTAAACCAAAGCACATCGCCTCGTTCACTGCCAAACCCCACGATTCCCCTGCCCCTGATGGCAAAACAAAAATATCGGCCATTGCGTAATATCTAGGTAATTCGGTTTGGTTTTTAAATCCAAAAAAATGAACATTTCTAAGATTACGCTCTTTTGCACATCTTCCAAGTTCTGATCGCAGCACGCCGTCACCTACAAAAACCAAGGCGGTGGTAGTGGATAGTGGATAGTGAGTAGTGAGTAGCTCAAAAGCTTTCAGTAAATCAAATGGTTTTTTCTTCCCAATAAGTTTGCCTACAAAAAGGACAACAATCTGTTCTGGCACAATGTCCACCCATTTCTTTAATTCTTTTTTTTGGGTTTCCAGCCTCCTCGCTTCATTTATAAATCGCTCATTGTCAACTGCATAGGGAGTAAAAAATAGTTTGTCTTCGGGCACGCCGTAGTGCTTATAAAATTTTTTATTCTCTGACCCAATATATAAAAACGCGCTCACCCTACGAAAAAGGAATTTCAATACAAGACTTTTTATAATTTGCTTTATGCCCCTCTTCTGCAATTCTTGGTTTAATGGACTTTCTCCAATTAAAAAAACCGGCGTTCGCGTAAGAAAAGCCGCCGCGAACACAACCCACCGAAAAAAAGAGTTCCAGCCATACACCAAAATAGCATCAAAGTTTCTTCTCCTTAATTTCCCAACAATGCCAAATGGGCTCCCCAGAAAAACATGCCGATACCCTTCGAGAAGCGGGATATCCCACTTCACTTTCCTGCCAAACCCCTTATCATACGCTGCGCCTTCCGCTCCATGATCGCTCTCAAAATAAACAATCAGGTCGAGGTTGGGATGTTCCGCTAGTTTCATAAAAAGCGGTGCCTGGTACTGTATCGGATGAGACGTGAGCACCGCTAATGTACGCTTTTTCATTTTATCCCGCCGCGACTAGAGCGTGCTAAGCCATTCCGAAAACGCTGGTTTTATCTTTCCTCGCGTATAATGCGCCTTAATACAATCTCTAGCGTTTTTTACCATTTGTCGTTTCGTTTCTCGCGAAAGCTCTAAAAACGATGTTACTGCCCTTGCTATGTCCTCAGAGTCATTATTTCGCACCAAGTATCCATTGTACCCGTTTTCTATAAAATCTTCAGGTCCCCCACATCGCGTCGAAACAACGGGCACGCCACATGCGAGCGCCTCCAACGCGGGGATGCAAAGCCCTTCCTGAAGTGAGGGAACAACAAATAGTAACGCGTTTTGATAATACTGCAGAAGTGTATTATGATTTACGTTTCCTAAAAATTCCACTGCGTCATCAATGTTTAGTGTACGCGCAATTTTCATAAATCTTTCTCGAGAGTTTTGTCCAACTAACTTTAGTTTCATGTGAGGATATTTAGATTTTATCTTTGCAAATGCAAATAGTAAGAGGGGGAGGTTTTTTCTTACGCTGCGCATCTTTCCAGTAAAAAGTATATAATCGTTTTTGCGCTCGCGATAATCAGTTGGATGGAAGCGCTCAAGGTTTGTTAAATAAGAAACGATTCCTAACTTGTTTTCATCAATGTTATACTTTTGCACAATTTTATCATTTACATACTGGCTTAGCGAGAAGATTTTCCTGGCTTTTTTGAAAATATAATTTTCAAACAACAACAAAATAGGGAGCGATGTGCGATCTCTTATTTTTCTCACTATCGGCTCTCGTTTTATAATACACATTCTTTCTTCCGCTAAGGTGGTGGCAATTAATACAGAAAATTCTTTGTTCAGTAACGCGAGAGGGAGTGCGCAGTTATTTGTGCCGCCAACAACAAAACATTTGTACCCTTTCTTTAATACCTTTTTCCACAAATGTACGTTAAACACATAATTAAAAAACTCAAATTCTGGCAGTACACGATCTATAGCGTATCCTTCCATACCGTCAACATTTTCTTTGTGTACGCTGGGTCTCGACCCTCTTAACAGTTTTAAAAACGTTACCTTTTCTTCTTCTTGTCTCAAGCTCGGAACCTTATTGTATACCAATACCGGTGCGTAACCGTCGTCCTTTAATTGCTGGTACACCCACTTCGTTACTACCAAAATCCCTCCTTTGTGGGCGGGGTCTATTGTTACAATACACACCGTGGGTAAAGTTTGATTATTTTGTTTCATTGTATTTTACACTCAACCGGTTGTTTTTTCTACTGCTAATCTCCTTAGCCGATTTGATTAATTAACTTTAGCATATTCTTACCCCTTCCATCATTCGGCCAGTGCTTTAAAATGATAAGATTTCTTCCACAATCGCTAATGTTAGCGTCTTATGAACCAAACGTTTTTAGTATCTGTTGTATACCTCCAACAACACTCAAATTAGAAGTAAGAAATAATACTCTCATTAAAGCGTTGTTTTAAAGTAACCAATTGTTTTTCTTAATCCTTCTTCTAGTTGAATTTTTGGTTCCCATTGTAAAATTTCCTTTGCTTTTGTAATGTCGGGACGACGTCTTTGTGGGTCATCGTGGGGCAGCTTCTTATATATAATATCACTCTTGCTTCCGGTAAGCTTAATAATTGTTTCAGCAAGTTCTCGGATGGAATACTCTTCGGGGTTACCTAAATTAATGGGACCCGTATGCTCCTGATTCATCATACGAACCATTCCCTCAACTAAATCATTTACATACTGGAAACTTCTTGTCTGTGTTCCGTCGCCAAATACAGTAATATCTTTCCCTTGTAGTGCTTGAACAATAAAGTTAGACACAACCCTACCATCATTCTTTGCCATACGAGGCCCGTACGTATTGAAGATTCTGACTACCCGAATCTTCACGCCATGTTCCCGGTGATAGTCAAAACAGAGCGTTTCAGCTGCCCGTTTTCCCTCGTCATAGCAGCTGCGAATACCCATCGGGTTCACGTTTCCCCAGTATGTTTCTTTCTGCGGATGCTCTAATGGATCGCCATATACCTCTGAAGTTGATGCTTGTAAAAACGTTGCACCGTGCTCAAGCGCCAGTTCAAGAGCATTCTTTGTTCCTATAAAGTTCGTTGTGATAGTAAACAAGGGATCTTTCTGATAGTGTACGGGAGATGCCGGACAGGCAAGATGATATATCTCATCAATATGCTCCTTTACCTCTATCTTCTCATTGACGTCATGCTCAAAGAAAATAAAATTTTGATTATTAAAAAAGGGTTCAATGTTATCACGGGAACCCGTATAAAGATTATCAATACAAATAACCCTATCTCCTTCCCGTAAAAGGTGCTCAACTAGGTGTGAGCCGATAAACCCGGCGCCACCCGTTACTACTATAGTTTTCATGTTTTCGCCAAGCGCTCGTTAATCTCATCAACCTTATCAAGTAAGCTCAAATCAATGCCAATCTCTTCAGCTAATTGGAGTAGCGCTTTCGTATCCTTTGGCAAACACGCTTGCGAGTAACCGCGGTAACCTTCATAAAAAACATCAAAATGGCTGTGGCCGACGCGCGGATCATGTCCGGCATACTCTTTTACCACCTCATAATCAATGCCTAATTTCTTGCATAAATCGTACATTTGATTCGCAAAAATAATACGCGTCGCCAAAAATGTATTGCAAAAAAACTTCACCATCTCAGCTTCTCCGGCTTTCATAATTTTCATAAACGGAGCTCGAGGCAATATATTAAGAATTTTAGAAGCTGTTTTTTTACTCTTTTCTGTTGTATATCCGATAATTTGGCGATTAGGATTTAAGAAGTCGCTTATAGCGCTGCGCGCCCTTAAGAACTCTGGGTTAAATAATAATGTTTTCTTGGGATATTCTTTTTGAAACCTATCAGTGGAACCCGGCAGTACCGTTGATTTCAAAACAACTACCTTGCCATTTTCAATATTACCCAACGCGTCATGGACCGCGGAATCATCGTATCCCTCGCCGTCTTTATGAAAAGGAGTCGGCACTGCAACAAAAACAATATCGGCTTTATTTACTTCTCTAATAGAGCCGATTTTTTTATACTTGTCATAAAAAAATAATTCATATTTGTTTTTTTGTGACATAAACCAACGCCGTACGGCCTCGCCGACATACCCTAAACCAATTATCCCTACCTTTTGTTTCATAGAATAAATTATTATAACTGTTCAACAGCCAGCTTTACCCGCTCATCCTGCGGCCATAACTCAAGGATTTTTATCCCAATCTCTCTTGCTTCCTCTGCTTTTCCGTTTCTCAAGTATAAACTAAAAAGCCCGTAAAGCGCGTGCGGCAGTCGAGGGCCAATCTCGTGTATTTGATTGTAATATGCTTCAGCCGCATTGTAATACTCCACATCTCCAAACTGCTGCCACAGTGAATCATATATATATGCCGCCTGAAGTAAATGAACTGCATCGTTTTGATAGATGTATGAAATTGCGTATTCGGCCAGTAGTTTAGCAACTTCCTCTGATTGGCCGCC
>SDBV01001826.1_pt1 | contig 31858 bp, 34 predicted proteins | sample 2277081 | NCBI WGS metagenome assembly SDBV01 (sample SAMN10402039, study PRJNA504765) | marine sediment metagenome | isolation source: marine sediment core GS10_PC15, 223 cmbsf | place: Arctic Ocean: Southern Knipovich Ridge | collected 2010 | reverse complement strand
TCGTTCATCTTATTGTCAGTCTTAATAATATCATGGAAATATGAAATTGTTGGAGGGATTGTTTTTATTTTAGCAGGATTACTTTATATTTTATTTATGGTAATGAGAGGATTGTCTCATTGGGGTGTAATATTATTTATTCCTTTCCCAGTATTTTTAATTGGAATTTTATTTCTAATTGGTTGGTTTAAAAAGAGAAAAGAGGTGAAGACAAATTTCACACAAACCACAGGTTAATAAACCATGCCTCTCGAAGAAAAACACGAAGGAGGACGGGCTTCCTCCCATGCCTAAAGGCAGGGGTATCCGCCCTACGATTTTATGAAACATTTACACAGTCATCCCATAAGTCCGTAGTTCCATCGTTGCAATCTGATTTATTGCATATACAAACTAATTTCTCACCTCCACCCTTTGCCCATGAAATGGGCAACTACAAGCGTATGTCCCCAGATTATAAACAAAACATTTTGCTTTCTTGCTTTCTGCTCCTTAGCTGAGAAACTAAAGAGTCAAGATTATTGAATTAGTCAGGTAGTCAATTTAGATGGCATTAATGGGGGAAGTGAGTAAATGTCTTGACAAAATAGGTGGTTTTTGGTAGAGTTGGGGGGCAATTTTGATTGGGCAACTGGGAGGAGAGAGAGAAATCAATAGTCTTTAGAGCAATAAAATAAGGGGGATCATGATGAAAAAGCAGACAAATCTAAAGCGTATCGTTTTAATTTCAGCACTTCTTTCCAGTTTTCTATTTGTAACGGTTCAGGCGGCTAGTTTTCAGGGCTTAGGAGATTTGCCCGGTGGAACCTTTTACAGCCAGGAGGAATTAAAGGGGTCCGGTCCATTTTATTTCACAGAATGCCTTAAAACCATGCTTTCAGGCCGTTTTATTGCTACTTTGAAAATTGGATTTTAGGATCCCCCTATTTTTATTGTTGACCAGCCGAGGAAACTAAAAGGTGTATAAAAATTAAAAGGGCATAAAAAAAGGTACCGGCCTGTCCCGCACTTACAGGGTTAGTGCGGGGGTACCAATTACGATAAAATAGGCAGTTTAAGCATCGGTTATCAGCTTTTATCTATTTTTTTTAAAAAAATGTTAAAAAAACACAAAACTTATTTGACTTGTTAATTATATAGTGTATAATATATATGTATCAGCCGGAGGCTGAAGATGGCAACTGCCATCCTATATGCTATCCGCTGTACGCTATACGCTAGTTATGAAATGGCGCAAAAACGTTACAACAAAGTTACAGTTTGGATCTTTGAAAATTGAAAATAGAAAACCAAGAACCGAAAGGCAATATATGCAAAACGAACCCAATTTAATGATCACTAAAATAGCCCTAAGCCATGCAGTAACAAGGGATTAAGGAGATAACTAAAATACGCCCAAAAAAAACAAACCCAATTTAAAAAACGCCCTCATTTTTATAAAAATTGCCGGTGTTAATTCAATGTAATAATATTAGATTTTGGCTATTTATATACAACAGGATCAATGGCGGTAAAAAGGCTCTCTTTTAGCAAGATTCTGCTCAAGTATTACAGGGCGAGATTTAAGTCCGATAGTTTCAGATAATTTACTCATCGTCAATTACGTGACTAATAGTTTCCTGTGTTATCCACCTTTTAAATGCCTAAATAGGGTTTTTGGGAAAACCTATAATCAGCAAAGTTTTTTCCTGGTTTTATCTAAAATGTGTTAAGTGAAGAGTCGAAACACCTATGTAGCGGTTTTCGTGTGAGGAAACCCAGTCAGGTTTGGATAACTATGACATACGTAACTAAACAAGCAGGCTGTAACACGATCAATCCCTTTCACACAGCCTCTGATATTATGAATACAGGCGTCCATTCGCTTAACATGGGTGATACTGTCAAGAGATGTCTGGAGTTTATGGAGCATAACAGTGTTCGCCACGCAGTGATCTTTCAAGAGTCCGAAGAAAGAGGTCAGGAATCTACTTTTGTAGGTATAGTTTCCCAGAGAGATATCCTTCGGCAAACTCTGCCAGAGAACAAACAAAAGGGGAATAATAAAATAGACCCCCACTTCCTAAGGCAGATGCTTAGTTTAATTGTTGTAAGAGATCCAATTTCGGTTGATCCAGAGACCGATATTCCAGATATTATTGAAACACTAACAAATAATCGTATCAGTATCGTTCCTGTTCTCAACGGCCCTAAACTGGAAGGCATAATAACAACAACGGATATTCTGCAAATCTACCAGAAACTAGACAGGCATCTTCGACATCTAAATCCAAAGCTCAGAAATAATATGGATGCTGAACAGATAGCCAATTTATGCTCTGAAGATACCGCAAAAAAGCTCAAACTAATCGGTCAGCCCGTAGAAAACATTATGGTTAAAAAAATAATTTCTCTGGAAACTCACGATGAGTTAGAATGTGCAATAAATGTTTTAAATGCCAATAAGTTCCGGCATATTTTGATCGTTGATGACCAACAAAAACTGGCAGGTATAATCTCTGACAGAGATATTTTAAAACACCTTCCATTTGCAGGTAAACGCCCGACATCTGTGGCAGATGTGTATACAGATTATTTGTTCAGAGTAAAGCCCCACACGATCAATCTAGGACAATCGCTCGAAAAAGTCATCACTACCGATGTCAAGTGTGTCTTGCCGTCAACAACTTGTATTGATGCAGCTACAACAATGATAATTCGTAGGATAAGCTCGTTGCCTGTTGTAGATGACGACAAACATATTCTTGGATTAGTAACAGTCACAGACCTTGTTAGAACATTACTTGACTTATACCCTCGGCAAGACAGCAGTTCCTTAAACGCAGATGCTTCTATTCAAGCCGAGAATGCTATAACCATAGATGACAATGAGTTCGAGGATAAATAACTATGATACATTTTTCCTTCCCAGGCGGGCTTCCTCTTGCCGCCTGGAACTCCTTTGATCCAACAAAGATTTACCCCCTTACCTCATAACCTATCCAGCCCCTCGACACCTAAGGCACAAGCAGCCCTTGTTCATATTCTCATCTATCGAATTTGTATAGAATTTCATTGTCTTGCGGACATCGAATTGTCGTCTAAAGATAACAAAAACCTGAATTCCTCAGTTTTTTGAAAACGCCATCCTAAACCTTAAAATTGTTTATATTGTTGATTTTGTTTACTGCTTCGAGAAAGCTATCATCGCAATAGAGCGACGGTTCGCATAGGGTTGCCTGCTTACAATTGTCAGCAGGCAACAACAATATACAGACAAAATGTTCTGGATTTGTCACAGTACATTTGTTAATAAATATCAAACCCCTCCATCTGGGTTGAAAATTTTACACTTTTTTTTAAAAACCAGAGGCCCTAAGCGACTTCTTAAATATCACGATACTTTACTTGCCCCTGAGGTGTAAGCCCGGTTTTCAATGGATGTAGCTTCTCGTAAATAAACGGTTTACGTGTTTCGTGTAATTCCGTTCAAGGTGCTGACGTTTTAAGAAGTATGATGGAGGAAGAGTGGGGAGTGGGGTTTTTGCAGGTTTCAACAAAAAAAACAATTTTATTGTTGAAGAGATGGAAGTTTTCGGGTAATTTCAATACGAGTAGTCGGACGCGGGTAGTAAAACGCGTTTAGCGTCAGCGAAATTTGTTGCGCTGCCCGGCGAGATTGGTAGATTTGAGTTTCATATATCAGGCGTAAACCGAAAGTACGGCAAGGGAATGCAGGCGTTCGTTATAATTCCCCCCCGTTTAATAAATTACCAGGTGGTTGTCTATATGTATGGATAGTTGGCTGGTTTTTTGCTCCATAATGTATCGGCGAATGCCATGCAGGAAGAAATTGTGACATTGAGTTTTTTGCAGATGAATTATAGAGAGACGGGTATTTTGCAAAGCAGATTTGTGTAAAATGTTTAAGGCCGGGTAGTAGTTACTACAGCCGACGGGAACGGAGTGCGGGGGGATTTAAATATAATGAGTTTTGTTCGATAGTTTTTTGTTTATCGAAAAGGTTTTTGAAATGAACACTTTTGTAAGGACAGGAAAAATGAAACCAGTTTTGGATTACAGAGGAGGCGTAAAATGAAAATGGCAACTTTATCGGGAAAAAATGCTGTCAGTAGTGGTGTGAGTAAATCGCATAACGGTTATATGACAACGACTGAGTTGGCGCGACTTTGTGGTGTTTCGCGTTTTACCGTTCTCAATTGGACCAAGCAAGGTAAAATCAGGGCGACACGGACCGTTGGGAAACATTACCGTATACCGGTGTCGGAAGCCTTATCCTTTCTTAGGGGTATCGGCAATGAGAAGAAGTCTTCGTCATTGGGGACAAAGTCGCCCAGCGGGCAACAGGCTCCGTCAGCGGCCGCTGATGAGAATTGTGGAAATTGTTTAACAAGTAATGATACGGACAAGCAGTCAAAAACTAAAAATAATATTCTGTACACTTTCGGCTACGGTGTTAGTCGTGGTGTGGACATTCTAAAAGTAAGGAGGAAAGCCAAATGAAGGAAAAATTCGGGTTACATATTTTGGGACTGTACGCCAATAAGTTTTTGGACAAGCTGGAGAGTGCTTTTGAGATCGATTCGGCAGACATGATCAAGCTTTATCACAAGGAAGCCCGCGCCTGTATTAATCGCGGCGCGTATGAAGAGGCGGTTGCCTTATGCAAAAAAGCAATTAAGCTTGACCAGAATGATGTTGATGCTCGTTATCAGATAGGCATTGCCTATATGGGCCAGCATTTAGACGAAGATGCGGTCAATGCATTGCAAAAGGTGTTGAGTTTTGAACCGGACCGAGCAAGCGTACACTATCGTCTTGGAGTTCTTTTGGAGAGAACCGGTTCGCTTGGCAATGCGGTCACTTCTTACAAGAAAGCTGTTAAGCTCGCACCAGAGCGTGCAGATTATCTTTACACAGCCGGTGTGGCGTTGGATAAGAAAGGTGACCATATCAAAGCCATCGAGTCGCTGAACAAGGCTGTTAAACTAGCACCTGATGAGGACAAGTATCATTATCGTCTTGGTCTGATCTATGACGGTCAGGGGCAGCACGACAAAGCTGTGGAATCGTTTAAGAAAGCCGTCGAAGCCGAAGATACAGCGGAGTAACAAAGGTAACGATGTTTTCTAAAAGAACGAGCGAAAATAGTAAAATGTGGAAATTGTAGATGAGCCGTATTGGAGCGATAATAAAAAAGCTGTACGGCGAAGACGTCAAGTCCACGACAGATATCAATAAAGCAGGTGTCGATATGATTAATGGAAGACCGGATAGACGTCAAGGCAAGTTTTCGGCTTTTAAGAAAGCTATTAGCAGCCGAAAGTCAATGACCTGGATCATACGTATTTTGGTGAGCCTGGTTATACTGGCCATTTTCGCAGAATGTATTTTTCAATTCAACAGATTTGCTGCATGGGAAACTAAGGTAGCGGCCAGGCGTGCCGACGTTGACCGTGAGTATCAGCGAAGGAAGAATCTTATTCCAAATATCGTTTTGGCAGTAAGCCGGTATGCCGCTTATGAACAGGGCGTGTTCAGGCAGGTTTCCGAGGTTCGGACCGAGCTAAAAAAGGTCAAAGGTGTCAGTGCCTCATCCGCTCAAATGAGCAATGTATTGGAAAAAGCGTTGTCCGGTCTAATTGCATTGGCTGAGGAGTACCCAGACCTTAAGGCCACAAATTCGATCCAGGATTTAATAAAGGAAGCAGCTAACACTGAGGACAGGATCGCCAAGGCTAAACTGCTATACAATGCAGAATGTGAGATATACAATCAATACCTGTCAGTATTTCCGGGGAATGTTTTCGCAAAGCTTTACCGGTATGAACGCGCTGTCTATATAGGCATGGACGAGGACTCCGGTGTTATTGTGATAGACCTTGACATGACAGGACAAAAGAAAGAACAGGATCAAGAGGATGCGGTAAATACAGCCGCCGAAGATATAACGATAGAAAAGACAAAAATATAAAAATAACCTGGGGGCTGCTTAAGGAGCAAAAAGATGAAGACAGGAATTGCAGGCGTAGTGGCTATGGCACTTGGTATTTGGGCACTTACATGCTGCTGGTGGTTTGTCGTAGAGATCATTGAAGGGCTGGTTACTCTTGGCCTGATCGTCGGCGGCGCATTAGCTATAGCTGTTTCGCTCCGAAGAATGTACCGAGATAAACAAACGACACAGCAGGTTAAAAAATGAAGACAGGAATCATTGGTGTGTTTGCTCTGTGTTTGGGCATTTGGGCCCTGGTGTCCTGGTGGTGGGTTGTTGTTGAGATTATCCATGTGTTGTTAGCTCTTGCGCTGGTTACCGGGGGCGGTATGGCCATCGCAGTTGAAGCCAGAAGGATTCGCAGGGCAAAACAAACGGGTGAATAAGAAGTGATCGCAGAGAATAGTTACAAATTTTTCCGGTCCAATGACGGCCCTGTGAGTCGATGGTTTGATCTTGCGCTGTCGGCTCTGAAATCCAGAGCTTATCCGGAATGCTTTTGGTTTTCCTTGATGCTATGCAAGGGCGTTTAATGGAAATGGATCTGCTTAGGGGCAGAAAGGCGGTATGGAAAAAATGAAAGAGGATATAAAAGACGACGTCGAGATGGAAGACGATGTAAAGGGGGCCGTTGAAGTTGAAGATGGCGAGCAAAATGGTAATAATAAAAACCTGATTACCATCTTAGTTACAGTAGTGATCTTAGTTGCCGTTGCGGTTATCTATTGGGATCGTCAGAATCAGCGTAGTTACCAACAGGTTCAGGCACAGGCTACCCTCCTGGATGAGTGGGGTCTGCAATCACAGCAACAGATCAACTCGGCTCTTGGTATCAAGCAGGTAGCTTTTGGCAGACAGGTCTCTTTCAAAAATATTGTCGCGAGGGTTTCCCCTTCGGTTGTAAGTGTTAATGTTGGGTCGAGTTTCCTTAATCAGGGCACTCCCGCAATTCAATCTCAACCGGTAGCCGGCGGTCAGGGCAATGGTTCACCAGGGACGATATTCTGCCCTAATTGTAATGTAACAGTTCCATGCCCCGGCGGCGGTCAGGTTTGGGGGGGTACGGTCAGTTGTCCCGGTTGCGGGACGAGTATGTTACGCAGCGGTATGCCCTGGCGATATCCTTTTCCGGGTCAGTCTCCTCAAAACCAACAGGCAGTTCAAAAGCAACAGGGATTCCAAAACCGGCCGGGATTTCAAAATCAACAGGCAGGTACTTTAGAGGGGTTGTCAGGCTTTGGGCAATATGTATGGGGCGGCAGAAATGGCGGAGCGTCGATGGGGCCGGGTGGTTCCCTGATCTGTTCCAACTGCGGCACACAAATTATTCATAAAACAGGTGTTCCCGGCTATTCGGTCAGTTGTCCGAGTTGCGGAACACAAATGATGCGGCAGGGTGTAGCGGGCACTTATCCAGACCCGTCGCAGGTACGTCAAATGGCGATGCAGGAAAACTGGTTCCAGGCACTCGGGCGAGGGGGCTCTGGAGTTATCGTCAACAGCCAGGGATATGTTTTAACCAATCACCATGTAATTCACGGAGCAAGGAGTATTACCGTTGTATTAACTCAGGGCGAGATCAGCAAAACGTATCCTGCTAAAGTTATCGATGAAGCTCCGGAACTGGACTTTGCCATATTGAAGATAATATCCAACGGCGAGGTGTTTACTCCTGCTGTGATAGGCAACAGCAGTTCAATGTCTGTCGGTGACGAGGTGTTGACTATCGGCAGTCCATTCGGTTTGCAGCAGACCGTAACTTCGGGAATCATCAGCAATACCAAACGTACGCTGACTGTCGGCCAAAAGACCTTCACTAATTTTATCCAAACCGATGCACCTATAAATCCCGGCTCAAGCGGAGGTCCGCTGATCAATATCAATGGCGAAGTGATCGGCATTACCACAGCTATCTATTCTCCCACCCAGGCTTTTAGCGGTATTGGTTTTGCAAGTCCAATTGACCCTGCAAAAGCGGTGTTTCCTGAGTTCATAGATGTTACATCAAATGTGGCCGGAACTATTAAGAGCAATATACCCGGCTGGGCTCGCGGTCCCGGATTGCAGCCGGCGGCACTTCAGGGCACAAATCCGTGGCGTCCTCCGGGAGGCCCTGTCGGCAGGATGCAGCAAATGGCAAATACGACAAATACGGTCGGTCGACCATGGCTTGGCATGCGGGTATGTCCGGTAGATAAGAACTCCAGGGATTTCCTGGGCCTGCCAATGAGCTTTGGTGTTCTTGTAATGGATGTATGCGTTAATTCTCCCTGCATGGCCGCGGGTCTGCAAAGATCGGATGTCATCTTTCGGGTTGAAAATCAAAGCGTCAAAGATGTGGCAATGCTTGAGGACTTAATGAGTGACAAAAAGGTCGGTGACAAAGTGAAATTTACAGTATATCGTGACGGGAAAAAGACATCCGTTAATGTGGATCTGTTGGCTAAATTGTGGCCAGTCGCGAACGGGACACCGATCAATGCTCAGGCCGTAGCATGGGCTGCTAATCGCCAACCGCCTGTACTATCCGGTGTGCTGCTGGGTGGTGAAGTTGGAGCCGGTAATATAGAAGTATTGGGAATGGAACTTAACGAATTGACCCCCGGATTAGCCCAGGCATCTGGTGTTCCCGATGGTGTACGGGGTCTGCTCATCGCAGAAAGCGCCGGTCAGGCCGCGATCGCAGGACTTTTGGCCAACGATGTGATAGCAGCGGTCAACGGTCAACCAGTTGAAACTGTTTCCGGTTTCATAAATGTGATGAACACTGCCAGCCTTGCAGACGGAATATCCCTGGACGTTTATCGTCAGGGGCAATGGTATAATCTGACGATGGTGAATTAAAATAGTTGGTGTAAAATATGACAAATACAGATAAAACCCAAGAAGATAAATGTGCCCGACAAACGTTGGGGCCACTGCTTGTCGTGATAACCGCCTTGATCTTTCTGACTATCATTCTGGCTTTTTACTATGCTGACGATATACGGCAAAGTCAAGCTGGTAGAAGCGAAATGCAACTAGGCAGATTTAAGGTGCCCGGTCAGATAAGGCCAGGCGCTAAGGGCAAAGTTAAGCCAATGGCTCTTGTTCCTCCCTGGCACGGAGCTCAGAATCCTAATGCTGTAACCGGTGCTACGCCGCAACCAATGTCTTTTACGCAAGCGATTGGAATTGTTTCTCCATCAGTGGTTAGTATTAAAACATCCGGGGCCCAGTCGCAAACAGCTTCAGGAATAATTGTTCATCGTCGTGGTTATGTGCTCACTAATAATCATGTTATCAACGGAGCAACTAATATTGTTGTTACAATCAGCTCCGGGCAGTTAACTAAATCTTATCAAGCCAGGATATTTGACTCCCGGCCCGATCTGGATCTGGCGATTATCAAGATAGACTCAAACGGCCAGCAGGGCTTTGTGCCGGCACCGCTGGGTGATTCAGGCACAGCATATATCGGACAGCAGGTCGTTGCGATAGGCAATCCGTTCGATCTGACGCAGAGTGCTTCGTCCGGGATGGTCAGTAACGCTAATCGTACCCTTACTACAGGAAATAAAACGTTTGACGACTTGATCCAAACCGATGCATCTATTAATCCCGGTTCCAGCGGTGGCGCCTTGATTAATACACAGGGCGAGGTGATAGGTGTCAATACAGCTATCTATTCGTCTACCCAGTCTTTTAGCGGTATCAGCTTTGCGGTTCCGATCAATCAGGCCAAGATGGCTTTCCCTGATTTGATAGAGATAGTTCCATCGCCTGTAGGCGGAATGACTGCACGAGCAGGTCAACTCAATGCAATTCAACCGGTTGGGGGTCTTAACCTGCAATTTATGGCAGCTAAAACCACTTCGCAATCACAGTGTTGGCTGGGTGTATCGGGCTATCCGGTTAATAACATCAGGGCAAAAGAGATGGATTTGCCGATACGTTACGGAGTTCTGGTAAATCAAGTTTTTGCCAATTCTCCTGCGTCAAAAGTCGGTTTGATGAAAGATGATGTGATCTATAGAGTAGATAACAAAAGGGTTAAAGATGAAAATATGCTCTGGTCGATTTTGGTGGCAAAGAAACCGGGAGATGTGATAGAAGTTGATTTATTTAGAAATAACATAAAGGAAACAGTGTTTACCACACTGGCATCGCCAGGTGCTGCTGCGTCGTTTTCCAGGGTTCCGTCAAGGTCCGGAAACTTACTGTCTCCCCGCCAGCAGAATGCCGCAGGTAAGCAGTTTATCGAAGGGCATTGGCTGGGGCTTGAGGTGATCCCTCTGACCGCGGCACTGGCGAGCCAATATCAAATTCCGCAAGGCGAACCCGGTGTTCTGGTTGACGAGGTTACGCTTGAATCTGCCGAGTCGGGTATTCTGGCCGGGGATATAGTCCAGTCCATCGGCGGTATTGCTACGCCTGATCTGGAGGCATTTTTCGCTGCTACTCAACGTGAACGCGTGTGGGAAAGCCGGTTGACCAATGTTGGTATCAGCCGTCGCGGCCGCAAGATGACATATGTGATGACTGCCAAGAACGCAACTATGTTAGGTTTTGCTCAAATGGAAGCGGCACAGCCGATCCAGCCCGGAGCCTTGCGTCCGCATCGCTACATGGGCAAATGCACCGACTGTCACATTTTTATGCAGACCGGCGGCCAATTAGCCATAGATGCCGGCGACATACTTCCTAGTCCGCCGCCTATCGCCAGAAATGCAATCCCGACTCATCGCGATCGTGGTCAGTGCGCGACCTGTCATACGGTGCAATCGGCAGGTGCGGGAGGCAGAGTTGCTAATGCCAATATTAAAGCACCTCCTATCAGGAAAAATGCAATTCGCCTTCATGGTAATCGTGGTCGGTGTGTTTCCTGTCATGTTATCCGTTAGGATAAAAGAGTAGAACGACAATAGCGATCGAGAAATATGGCAAAAGAAGTTGACGAAAAATGTATAAAGTGTGCCGAACATGCAATATTGATATGTATGGGTGCGAATGTTTTTCTGTGCATATTCAAAGGAGTTATAGGTTTCTTTACCGGATCTTTGGCATTGGTGGCCGACGCCCTGCATTCCGGAGCCGATGTGATGGATGCTGTGGTTGCGATGGTTGCGACGCGGATTGGAAATAAACCGCCTGATGAAAAACATCCCTATGGTCACGGCAAAACCGAATTTATGGGCGGTGTAATTATTGGAATAGTGCTGCTTACAGGAGCAGCGTCGATAGCGTTTAATGCCGTTACCCATTTGACCCGAAATGCCCCGCAACCTGCTCCGCACTTTATCGCAATATTTGCGGCATTGACCTCGATCGCGGTCAATGAAATGTTATTTCGTAGAGCCAGTTGCGCAGCTAAGCGTGTAAACAGTGCATCGCTTGAAGCCGAGGCATGGGACAATCGCGCCGACTGCTTCTCCTCGATACCAGTGCTTTTTGGCGTATTAGGCGCCCAATTTGGTTTTACTAATCTCGATCCGTTGGCAGCGGTGTTTGTTGGTATTCTTGTGGGCAAAGTGGGATTTGAGTTACTCAGCAAGAATATTCACGGTTTGATGGATATGTCTTTACATTCCGATGACACCGAACATATCAGAAAATTGGTGCTGGCTGCTGATGGCGTCGAGGACATAGATTATCTCAGAACGCGGGGAATGGGACGGAATTACATGGCAGAGATGCAAATCATGGTAAAGCCAAGAACCAGCGTTAAGAAAGGTAACGTTCTTGCCGCCGAAATAAAAGAGATTTTACAGCATGAGATAAATCATCTGGAAGATATAACGATCGTCTGTCGAGCCGGTACGGAAAAGCAAGCTATCTAAAATATGCGAACCAAAGACATCAAATCATGGGCAATGGTTCTGACTGTATTCTTTATGGTGATACTTGCCTGTATCTCCTGGGAAAAGTTTACATCTGTGACAATTACGCCAATAGACGCACAGCCGGTTAGTAATCCCGAGCCGGTAATTGCACAAATATCCCCATCTGTGGTAAGTATGTGGGCGGTAAAGCAAAAAGGTATGGAAACATATCTCAACATGGTGGGTTGTGGGCTGGTCGTTGATTCGCGGGGGCTTATCCTTACTTCGGTAACTTTGACCAATGATATCGAGTCTCTCTATATAATAGACAGCGAAGACAGGAAATATTCGGCCCGTGTAATCGCAAGTGATAAGAAAAGTCGTTTGACTTTACTTAAGGCAGATTCGGCCGGCAACGAACCGGCTGGGATATTTGAAACTGCCCGGTTAGCTGATTTTGAACAAGTCAATAGTGGCGATAACATTTTTGTTTTAGGCAGTATCAGAACTCCCGGCAGTTGGGAACTAACGGCAAAACCCGGCAGAATTACTGATCCTCGGCAATCTTTGGTGATCGAGAAAGTCAAATACCGCAATTTAGTTCAAACCGATGCGGTTCTTACAGCGGAAAACGCCGGCGGTCCACTGGTTAACCTTGACGGGGAAGTCTTAGGATTTGCCTTCCCTTTTATTCGGCCAGAGGGTGCTGCTGCTTTTAGTTATGCTGTTGGGGTTGATCAAGGCAAAAATTTCCTGGCCCGCTTGCCGATCCCTCAATGGACACAAGGCGCAACTGATCCGATATGCGATTGGTTGGGAGCCGAGATGCTTCCGGTCAGTCCGGTGGTCGCTACAGACCTTTCAGTGCCTCATGGAAGAGGGGGATTGATCAATCATATCCAGAACAATTCACCCGCTGAACGCGCCGGTTTGAAACGTGGTGATGTCATTATGGGTATCAATAACAGTGAAATAACAAACAAAACATCTTTTGATCAAGCAGCTCTGGCGCTGTGTCAAACAGACAATACCAAGGTTCAAATTCTAAGAGAAGGACGTGTAAAAACTCTTGCCATCAACTGGAACGAACCTGTATACGATCCATCAGTAAAGGGTTCCATGGCGGAAGTTGTGCTGGTAATACTGATTTTTTCAGTGATATATTATTTTGTGTACAAAAATGTCTTTGACCGCGTTGTTTTGTTCGTGATCGGTGCGATAGTAGTTGCAATAACCGGTCATCATTTGGGTTTTTACGAACAGGATCAAATGGCATTTGCACTGCTTAGTAAGCTCGATGTTCTTCTGTTTATAGCAGGGATGCAGTTGGTTACCGGAGTTTTGGATGAAGCCGGCGCCCTTGAGTACCTAGCCAAAAGGATAACCCTTGCTACCGGCGGTAATTCGTGGCGTGTAATGTGGTTTTTCTGCCTGGTTACATATACTTGTTCTCTGGTCGTAAACAATCTTACTACCATTATGTTGATGGCGCCGATGGTTATGAGTTTATCCAAATATCTGGATTGTAATCCTAAGCCATTCCTGATCAGCTTGATCATAGCGTCTAACCTTGGAGGAGCTTCGACTATGGTCGGTGATTTTCCCAATATACTCATCGCTACCGAGACCGGGCTGCCTTTCTATCAGTTTACCTCTTATATGCTTCCGATCTGTCTGCTGGAACTTCTTGTTTTTTTGCTATATTTGCGGCTTGCCAAACCATCGATCTTTCATGCTGTTTCGCCTTTGCCGTTATCAACAGCGGACGGGTATCCGGATTTTGAACCACTCGATGAAGAGTACCCTGAATTTTCCAATCACGCAGACGGAACCGACAGCAGTCATAAAACGTTTATTAACAAGCTAAACTACCGCTTAGACAAAACGATAAAAAGCAAGGACATGCTGAGGCGGGGGCTGATCATCCTTGCAATAGTCATTGTTGGATTTCTGATATCTGATGTTATGAAGTGGTCACCGTCGGTTGTCGCTATGTGTGGAGGAATTATAGCTCTTGTTTTTGGGGGATGTGAGCCGTTTGGCCTTTTGCAGAAAATCAATATTAGGGACATATTATTTTTCTCTGGTCTTTTTGTTCTTGTAGGCGCTGCTCAAGCCTCTGGTGCCCTTTCCTATCTATCAGATGGTATCGTTCACCTTTCTTTCGGCAATACTCTTATTCTGTGTTTATTGGTAATGTGGTTCGGGGCAATTGCTACCTGCTTTCTCAATGCCGGGCCAACTACCGCGTTGTTTCTGCCGATAGTGCTTACTTTTAAAAATGCCGCACCGCATAGTCTTTACTGGTGGTCGCTTTCGTTGGGCGTCTGTGCCGGTTCCAGCGGAACTCTTATCGGTGCTACCGCCGGCAGTGTCACTTCGAATATAGTAGATAGATTCATAAAAGACCGAGATGTATCGAAGTCTGCCTCTGTTCGGGATACCAGCGAGTCGGCAGGGTCTACTGATAAAGACGGATATGTCCTTACGCAGTTGACATTCAAGGAGTATTCTTCTTTCGGGTTGCCGATAATGTTGATTTTTCTGTTCATATCGAGCATATATATAACCGTGCTATATCGCTGGTAAAATAGTTTATTATTGACGGGTCTTAATCATGAAGTTTAAAAAAAACTCTCAGGGCATTGGACATGGCATAGGAACGCTTGTAGGACGAACGTGTAAAGTTTTGTGCTGGCCATGCAGCGTCTTGCGCAATGCTATGGGCAAACGCAAGGACAAGCGGCAATCTGCTTTCCCTGTCACAAAGATACGGGCTATGATAAACGAAGAGTTGACACGTTTGATGGGTAGTACGGAAAGACTTACCGCCGAAGAACTTGAGCATCGTTTCAGGGTTATGACCGAGACCATGCAGGCCCTTCAGGAAAGACTGGATAGGATGGTCGCTGAGGGTCATATTAGCGAAACCGATGTGTTAAAAACGATGGATTCGCTTGGAACCGCCGACTCGCTTACCGGCGAAGAAAAAATGGTATTAGTACATATTTTCAGACAGAATGTCGCTCTTCAGAAACCCGAACTTGTCGGTATTGCCAGTGGCAGCGGGATATAGGAGAGGAAACAAAAACCGTAAAGAAGATTTTTTTAGCGAAAGGATTGAAGATGGTTAAAACGATAACTAAAAAGAAAACTTCGATTCCAAAAAGCGTTGTCAATCTTCGGTCAAGGGACAAAGCTTTGTTTATCGGGATTGATCTGGGCACTTCGTGTGCATCGATCTCAACGAGCAATGGTGTTCGTGAAGTGGTGCCGACCTATGTAGGGTATCCGAAAGACAACATATCGGAGGAATTGTTAGGCGATCAACCGTTGTTTGGGGAGATGGCGTTGAAACATCGCATGAGTGTTGAGCTTGTTCGTCCTTTGGCCCATGGTGTTATCCAAGCCGGGGGCAAGGGCCAAAACAATAAGTATCTCACAGCTGCTAAGCAATTAGTACATCACCTTTTGGAAAAAGCCTCCCCAAAGCCAGGCCAGCCGGTCTACGGTGTAATTGGAGCCCCTGCACGAGCCAGTATTAGCAGTCAACGAATTCTAGTCAATGCCGCACGTGGAGTGCTCGATGCGGTGATGATAGTTTCTGAACCCTTTGCCGTAGCTTATGGACTTGAAATCCTTGACCAGGCTTTAGTCATTGATATTGGTGCCGGAACAGTCGACTTATGCCGTCTGCATGGAACTCTTCCGGAAAAGCAGGACCAAATTACCCTTGATGAGGCTGGCGACTTTGTTGATGATAAGCTGTCAAAGATGATTCGCAAAGAGTATCCGAAGGCTCAATTTACGGTTAATATGATCAGAAAATTGAAGGAGCGCTACGGTTTTGTTTCAGAAAGTGCAGATCGGATAATAACGAAGTTTCCTGTAAATGGACGTCCAAAAGAATTTGATATTACCGATGAATTGCGAGCTGCCTGCAAGAGTATTGTTCCAGGAATGGTTGACTCGATCGCCAAACTGATCGCAACTTATGACCCGGAGTTTCAGGAAACGATCCGTTCAAATGTAATATTAGCCGGCGGCGGAAGCCAGATGATAGGCCTGCCAAATCTTCTTGAAGCTGCGATGGAAGAATTAGGTGGGGGCAAGGTAACTCGCGTTGACGAGCCTTTATTTGCCGGCGCAAACGGCGCATTGAAAATGGCCAAACAGATGCCAAAGCATTTTTGGCAAATCCTAACTTAACTAAAAAGAAAACTTGAAGTATATTGGAGATTGCTATGCCTCGTCAACTGATTATTATACTGTTAGTCGCATTGGTACTGATCCTGATGACCGTTCAGAACCCCAACCCGGTTTCTGTGCAATTCCTCAGTTGGCAGGCAGAACAGGTCCCTGTGATTATCATAATACTGATCTCACTGCTTACGGGGGTATTTGTTTCGGCAGTCTCAAGTTTGATCAAGCAGTCAAAATTAAAAGATAAAATTCATCGTCTTGAAAGAGAAATAGATGACTTGAAGTATCCGTTGGAGAGTTCGTCTGATGAGGATGAAAAAAAACTAAAAGGAGATATGGAAAATGCGTAAAGATCCGATACTTGCATGCTTGTTAAATTTGCTGTTATTGGGAACCGGCCATATGTACCTCGGTCAGGTATCCAAGGGTGTGATGATATTGGTTGCCGGGCTTGCATTAGGAATTTTTGTCTGGCCAGTAACTCCGCTTATAGCGATCTGGGCAATGTGCGATGCATATAAGACCGCCAAAAAAATGGAACTGGAACGAAGAAAGAGTTTAGTAGAAAGCGCTTAATAAGCAGAAAGGATAATACCTGTGGCTGATAACAAAGTAGATACGAACAAATCTCTCAGTAACCAGAGCACGATTATCATTGCGGTTACAATAGTTGTTCTTGCCGCTGTTTTCATGTTCTATAGGGACAAACAGAAGCAACGAAATTTCCAGTTAGAACGTCTTGACACGCAAGCGGAACTGTGGGAGCACAGGGGACCGCCAACGCAAAATAGACAAATGAATAACACAGCGGGCCAGAACGGCGGAAAAGTTTTATAGTTGCTTTAGTTTGAGGCGCAAGCCTGACGAGCAGTTTGAAAACTCAAGATAATTAATTTAAGCAAGAATGATTTAGGGGAAAATTATGACTGAGAAAAATACGAATACACAAAGCATTTGGACCAGTAAGTTGTTTATCATTGCTGTTGCGGTTGTGGTGCTGTTCACCATTTTCATGTATTTCCGCGACAGGAAACTACAGCAGGTTTATGAGATTCGACGTCTCGAAACGCGTGTGGAAGCCCTTGAAGACGCCGGCAGACCACGCCAAAATAACCCGAGACAATGGCGGTAAGACAATTGTATCGCCCCGAACGTGAAACCAAATCCGCCAAATGATTTGGGCGTGGTAAACGTTTAGGGGAGCTAAGTGCAAAGATGGTATATGAAGGTTGTGTCTATGAACCCAATAAGACGAAAGGCGATATCTTCTGTGACCGAAGCGGCGTATAAGGAAATAGAGGCTCTCGATCCTGAGTCGGTGTGTGCAAAACATCTCAGCGAGATCGAAGACGTTGACGCTGTTATAGCTGAAGATGTCGGGAAGATATGCAAAGCTGCCACTTTGGGCGAGATGGCAAAAGCGTTTATGTATGAAAAGCAGCTAAAGAGGGCGTCCGGACAAGAGAAAAAACGGATAGAAGAAGAGCTTAACGATGTTGCAGAACAAATAGTACGACGGGCAGAGAGTAAATCGGGCCCATTGAGGCTGTCGAAAGTTTACGAACATCTGTTTTCTGAACTTTAATGGTGTTTTAGAAAATAAAAAATTCAAATCTTTAAGGAGTGTAAAAATGAAGGAATGCGTATTGATTGGCGGCGGAGTTATTCTGGCAGGCGTTTTTGCAGGTTGTGTTGCATATAAAATCGCAAAGAATCCAAAAATGTTTAAAAATGTCGGCGGGAAAATTTCAGACGTTGGCAAAAAGGCGTCAAAAGCAGCATCCGAAGCAAAACAAGCGTTTGCGGAAGGTTTTGAAACCGCCAAGGGCAAAGTCGCTACAGCATAAAAATTTTATTGTTTTGATCAGTTCTCTTGAAGCGGACTTGTTGTAAAGTGTGATCGACACAGGTTACGCAAGGGGGTGTTTTTTATTAATTCTACGTTAATTGAGTGACAGTATTAGATATGCCTGAGAAACAAAAATGTATCAAGTGCGCTGAACAGCTTTCATGGGTAGGCATATGGGATAGCGTTTTCTTAGCGATTTTCAAAGGTGTTATAGGAGTCCTTACGGGAAGCCGGGCCTTGACGGCCAGTGCTCTGTATTCACTGCACGATGTGATTTCCGGCATTGCTGTACTCATTGGATTAAAAATAGCGATAAAACCCGCCGACAAAGAACACCCGTATGGCCATGGCAATGCTGAATATATCGTTTGTGTTTTTACAAGCATAATTATTCTCGGAGCAACGGTCTTTCTGCTGGGTGATTGCATCAGGATCATTTTCATGGGCGAACACGCCCCTCCGCATTGGGCGGCTTTGACTGCAGCGATTATTTCTGTTATCGCTAATGCGATCATATACAAATTTAATCTGTGTGCATATAAACAGGTTAACAGCCCGGCAATTTTGGCCCACGCCAAACATCACCGTGCTGATGTGATCGCTTCGATCGCGGTGGTTATCGCTATCGTTGGAGGTGTACTTGGATATCGTTTTCTTGACGCGATTGTCGCGGTATTCGAAGCCGGGCACCTGCTTTACCTCAGTATCGAACTTCTTTATCAGGGCGGTTCCGGTTTGCTGGACAGGGCAATTGAGGATGATGACATCGTTTTGATAAAGAATGTCTTATCTGGCATCCCGGATGTCAAAGAAGTAAAAGATGTAAAAACCAGACAGATCGGTCGGAGTATATGGGTTGATCTGCATGTTTCTCTGCCAAGAGATAAAACTATCTCTCAAGTAAGCCAGATATCGGCTCGGATTCGATATAGCATTGCTGATAAATTCGAACATCTCGGAAACGTTAACATCATTTGTGAGTAAAAAATGATACCTCAACGCTGCCTTAATTGTGGCAAAAAAGTAGAATGGTTGGTTTTAGGAATAAACTTGTGTTTATTTCTACTGAAGGGCTGGTTTGCGCTTATCAGCCACAGCAAGAGCCTGCTTGTCGACTCATTTGAATCTTTAGCGAACTTCGTGATAACTATCGTTGTTATAGTAAGCTTGCGGATGGCATCTAATGATGCCGACAAAAAGTTCCCGTACGGTTATGGCAAAGTAGAATTCCTTGCTTCCGGCGTTGTGAATATGCTGCTTATGATTGCAGCGATAGGTTACATTGTTTTTTCCTTTAGTGAAATGGTAATGGTCGGTCCGGAGAAGCCGCCAGGATTGATCGCCATTGTCGCGGCGGTCGTTTCAATTGTTGTTAATTATATAGCTTTTGGATATGGACGTTGCGTAGGGGAAAAACTCGGCAGTTCGGCTATTTTAGCCAATGCACAAATAAGCCTGGCGGATATCGGGACATCTGTGGCGGTAATTGTTGCCGTTGTTGGCTGTAACATGGGCTTTGCTCAGCTTGACCATATAGCGGCTGTTGCCATTTGTATCCTCATTATCAAAGTGACATTTGACGGCATAAAAAGTGCTGTCAAAGGCCTGATGGATGTTTCGCTGCACGATGAGCAGAGGCATATAAGAAATATTATAAAAGATATGGAAGACACAAACGACCGCCTGCATATTGGCGATATTCGCGTTAGGCTGGCAGGGCGAAACCTTTTGATAGATATCGATCTTTTAGTTCCACCTGACTGGGTTTTGAGCAAAGCTCTGAAAAAGGTTGATCAGATCAAAAAGCGTATACATAAAAGGATGAAAGATATTTCATCTGTTTCCGTACAGGTGATCGACTTGCCGGTCACCGAGAGCATTGTGCGCAGCATCAACAATAGATCAGGGAGTCTGGAAAACAATTAAACCCATATATGACCCATATACCGGGAAAATTTGCTATGAATGTTAACGATAAAATAATATCGAAGGATTGTTTTATCGAAAAATTCAAAAACTGGGTTTGGGTAATAATTGTCTTTGTGTTTGGAAGTATCGTATATGCGATCGTAACATCGTTGGAACAAAATGCTGTTTATTCGGCCGCCGAGCGTTCAGCTTCGCAAGCAGGCCAGTTCCAAAATGCCGCCTTAGCTCTATGTCCCTATTGTCCAGGATATCTTGATGCTCAGGGACGATGTAATGTTCGCGAATGTCCAATTTACAGCCCGAACTGGGGCATGTCAACTTCTCCCAGAGTTACGGCTGTAGGAGGTATTCCTGTGAAATGCGTGCTGCTCAAGCCATTGGCTCTGGAGGTAGGTGCCTCTGATGGAAAGGGCAGTGTGGTGATTCAATCTGTGTATGTTGGCGGCAACGCAGATAAAGCCGGTTTAAAAGTAGGTGATAGAATCGTTCAGTTTAATGGACGTAAGGCCAAAAGCGTTAAGAAGTTCCGGTCTATTGTTGCGCTGGCAAGCCCGGAAGTGAATGTGGAGATACGGTTTATTAGAAACCAAAAGAAAATGAAAGCGTCCGTGATGGTTGGCGAAGGTGAAATGGAAGGCGCAACGATACCACCGCCACCGAATGTCGTAAAATAAATCCTTGAAAAAACCGGGCTTTTGGTACTGTCACAGAAGCTGTATGGGAAGTTGTTATCGATACATTAGCAAAATGGATATGGGACCCAACACTTTGCCTTGTTTATCTATTCCTGGGTGTGGCCTTTGTCTATCTTACAGGTGGTATTGCCTGGAAGAAAAGTCTATCGGTATTTTTCGAAATTTTTCGAAATAACCGGTCATCCAACGGCCGGGGTGCTTCACGCAAAAAAGCCATGCTTTTACATCTCACTCGTCGTGCTATTGCGCTTGCGGGCAAGAAAAAGCCGCCGGAATTTTATGAAATGGATCAAGATGATCCGTCAATACCCCATGATCGAATTATTTCACACAAAAAGGCTTTTCTAACAGTCGTAGCCACAACGGTGGGAATCGGAAATATAGCCGGAGTTGGAACCGCGATTCACCTTGGAGGACCGGGAGCTCTGTTCTGGATGTGGGTATCTGCTCTTTTCGGCATGTTTTTCCGAATGGCCTCGACCTATATGGCAATAAAGCTACGGCCTGCTGACGGCAAATCTTCATCCTTTGCTACGCCGATGGTGTATCTTGAAAAATACATGAAAGGCAGATGGAGTTTTATCCCTTCGCTGGTGGCCGGGCTTATCCTGGTTCAGGGAGTAGTCCTTTACAATTTGGTACAGGCTAATTCCGTAGCCCATGCGATACACAACAGGTTCGGCGTTCCTAATCCTGTGATCGCATTGTTAATAACTTTTTGCGTAGGCGCAGTGGTTCTGGGCGGGTTGAAAAAAATTGTTAATTATTGTTCTACAGTAGCTCCTGTTGCTATTGGTCTCTATGCTATCACCGGATTTATAATCCTTGTCCTTCATCCCTTCCAGACGGCTAGCGCACTTGGTCAGGTTTTTTCTTGTGCTTTCATGCCCTATTCTGTTGTCGGAGGAGTTGCCGGCTATGGCGTTCTTCAGGCAATGCAGTTTGGTGTTTCACGTGGGGTGTTTTCGCATATGTCCGGTATGGGTACAAGTGCCTTTTTGCAGGCTGCAAATAAAGAGGCCCCCGCAGAGGGAGCGTTTATGTCTGCGATGACTCCGTTTGTCGATACTATAATAATCTGTAGTATTACGGGGCTGGTAATTCTTTCCACTCCAAACTGGAAAACTCAAACCGGAGCACATTTAACCGCTGCCTGTTTTGAGGCGGGATTAGGTTTTATCGGGCAGATAGTTGTCATTGTAAGTCTTATTATTTTTGCTCTTACAACGATTTTTGCATTTGCTCACATAGCGGAAAGATGTTTTGAATACCTCGGAGGTAAGAATTTCTTTCATTATCGAATTGTCTTCCTTGTCGTGGTCTTTCTTGGTCCTCTTCTTGATTTACAGTTTGTATGGTCTCTCAGTGATATTATTATAGCAGCGATCCTTATTTTCCACATGATCCCTCTATTGTATATCACTATAAAAAACCGTGATAAAATGTGCAAAGACCTGCAGTCTTTAAACTTTAAGCCCCGAAACCGTTTTTAATATTAATACAAGGCCGAACGGTTACTAATGAGTTCACCGAACAAAATTAATATGGAAAAAGAAAAGCTAAAAGAGCAAGCGGAGAAATTGTACCTTCAAGGCTTACATGCTTTCGCTGGGTCTGCCAAATCCGGAAATGGCGAAGACATGAAACGTGCAGCCGAGCTTTGGCAGCAAGCATGGGAATTATATTGTCAGGCCGGTGATAAAGAGCGGGCAAGGGAATTAAAGAAATCTTTAACCATCCTGTATAAAAAGGAATATCTGAGATCGCATAAAGGTAAAGAAAAACAGGGTGGTATTAAGGGCAAATTCAAAGACTGGCTTATGTTTTTCAAAATCGGATGTTTTGGTTTTGGCGGACCAATGGCTGTCTTTACCCTGCTAGAGGATGAATTAGTACGTAATAAACAGATACTTACGAATAAGGATTTTCTTGAAGGCGCGGTGTTGGGCGATGTTTTGCCGGGACCGGTAACGATGGACATTGTAACTTATACCGGCTACAAACTGAAGAAATGGCGTGGCGCACTAATTTCAACGGTCGCCTTCATTCTGCCGTCATTTATTCTGATGATTGTCATTGCCATGCTTTATGACAAATATCGCATAACGCCTAAAGTAGCAGAGGTTTTCAAATGTCTGGGAGCTGCGGTCACTGGGTTGATAGTATCGGTGGGTTTAAAACTCAGTAAAAGTGAGATAAAAGATTATCGTGAACTGTGTATTTTGATATGGGCTTTTGCTTCAGCGTTAATCTTTAATCTGGACATTATTGTAATAGTGGCCCTTAGCGGAGTGGTAGGCATTATTGTCTATCAAAAACCACGGGAGAAACCGTAACTGAAATGATAAGCACGTTAGCAAAATTATCGTGGATATTTTTAAAGATCGGCACCGTCTCTTTTGGCGGCGGCATTGTTATAATTCCAATGGTGGAAAACGAGGTAGTCAATAATTATGCCTGGCTCACAAAGGCAGAATTCCTTGATGCGGTCACACTGGGCCAGATCACACCCGGGCCGGTTGTAATTTCCGCGACATTTATAGGATATAAAGCCTGCGGTATTTTAGGCGCGATCGTTGCTACGGCAAGTGTGATTTTACCGTCATTTATAATGATCTGTCTTGCTACAGCGGCAATAAAAAAATTCAGAGAGAACATAATATTAGCTAATTTCCTTCGTGGAGCACGTATCGCGGTTATTGGTATAGTTTTTGACGCAGGTGTAAATATAGGCAGAGGCTCCTTGATAGATATTGAAACAATTTTAATTGCTACGGTAAGCCTTATTTGTTTGTTGAAGTACAAAGTAAATCCGATTTGGGTTTTATTAGGTGCCGGGATCGTCGGATTGATATGGAGCGGGTAAAAATATTGCGTTTTAGGTTAAAATTTTCGTTAGAAATTTGAAAGGAGATTCAAGAATGACACCAACGGTAGTGATCTTAATTGCATTGGCGGCTGGGGAAGCCTGGGCGTTGATCAAGGTTCGCAAACAGAACAAACGTATAGCTAAACTCGAAACAAAAGAGGGCAATCAGGACCCTGATCAAGGGGGGGGGGGACTAAGCTCGTATTTGTGTAAAACCTGGCTATGTGGCCCTGTTGATTGATTAAGTATGTTAATGGTAGAGGATGTTGTGCGCCAGCAAATTGAAAACGAAGTACAGTCAAGCAGGAGCGGTGTTGCAAGTAATGCAAGGAGGCGAAAAAAAGAGAGAGATTGTTTCCATGAAAAGCAAGATCGATAGAACAAATAACTCAAACGCAGAGACCTCGAATATTTCGCGAGCAGTTAAGAAAATCGCTATTGTCGGGCTTCCCAATACGGGCAAAAGTCTGATATTTAATAATTTAACCGGCGAATATAGCCTGGTTGCCAACTACCCACTCACTACCGTTGAGATGACGAGAAGCATCTGCCAAATTGATGGCGAATCTTACGAGATCATTGATACCCCCGGGTTGCATTGTCTTTATATCCACTCCGAAGAAGAACTTGTAGTCCGTGATATGATATTTAAAGAAACGCCGGACATTATTATCCAGTGCATTGATGCCAACCAGTTGAAACAATCATTGACTCTTACCGCCGATCTGCTGGAACTTGGAATACCTATGGTGATATCGCTCAATGCCGTAGATGAAACCGCAAAAAAGGGAATATGGATTGATTCAGCGGGACTGTCGCGGGCTTTAGGTGTTCCTGTGATCGAGTCTATTGCCATAGAAGGAGTAGGGACAAAAGAGCTCAAGGCTTCTATAAGCAAAGCTCGAAGCGGTAAATGCGACTTGCAGTATGGCCAGATCATAGATGATGGAATATCGGCCATTGTTTCGCAGTTTCCAGAGGATATACGGTTTAAGCGAAAGACTGCTATTCTTCTAATGCTCAATGATCCGTTCTTGACGAATTACTTAAATAATAAATATGGCCGGCAAAAAGTTGCACAGGTAACAGAACAGGCAAATAAAGTCAGGCGGCAATTCAACGGACACTTCGGTCGTGCCCTGAATAAAAAACGCAACCGCTGGGCGAATGAATTGACAGGAAATACAATCAGAAAGCAAAAGGTTGCCCCAGGGCAGTTCTCAGAAAGTTTCGGGCGATTGAGCCGTCATCCGGTGTTTGGACTACCGATTTTGTTGGCAGTAATTCTGTCAGTGTACTTTCTTGTTGTAAATGTTGCCAACAATATCGCAGGGTGGATGGATCTGACCCTATGGGTCCCCGTGGAAAGCAAAATAGACACTCTTGTAACCATTGACTGGCTGAACGATTTTTTGATAGGCAATTATGGTGTTCTGTCATTAGGCTTAGCCAATGCGTTTTTAACTATTCTGCCGATATTGACCGTTTTCTTTTTCGCTTTCAATATCCTTGAAGATGTCGGCTATATCCCTAATCTGTGCGTTCTGACGAAAAGGATATTTGACAAATTGGGACTCAGTGGCAGCGCAATTATGCCTCTGGTTCTTGGTTTTGGGTGTAAGACTATGGCAACTTTAACAACGAAAAGCCTGCGGTCGAAAAAAGAAAGATATGTGGCGATTTATCTAATTGCATTTGCGATTCCATGCGCAGCACAGATGGCTTTGAATATGAGCATACTCGGCAGAATGGGTGTAAGAGCGTTTGTGATAGCCTTTTCCGTACTGGCATTTGTCGAGATCGCTGCGGGTGTAATTTTAAACAAAATAATGAAGGAAGAAGAAAAGACCGATTTTCTGCAAGAACTGCCCGCAATAAGACTGCCAAATCCAAAAGCGGTGGTTGTGAAAACATATTACAAACTTTGGTGGTTCATCAAGGAAGCCGTACCGGTGTTCATATATGCGGCAGCCATCATGTTTTTGATAGATAAAGTAGGCATACTGGATGCAGCAAAGAACGTGCTCAGTCCTGTTATGAACAAATTCCTGGGACTTCCTGTGGAAATGGTTGACGCTCTTATTTTATGCATGGCCAGGCACGAAGCTGCGGCAGGCATGATCATAAAACTGATAGAAGCCGGAAAGCTTAATTATATTCAATGTATAATTGCGGTAACTATTACGACGATGTTTGTGCCATGCTTTGCCAATATTATGGCGATGATAAAAGAACTGGGTGCAAGACGTGCACTTACTATGGCGATTATTATAAATGCAAGTGCATTCTTGATCGCCGCCTGCTTAAACTGGGGGTTGGTTATGGTGTTTGGACACTGAAAGGAATAAGATGGGTCATAAACAAGAAAAAGATGAGTATCTTGAGCGGCTGTATCATATGAAGGAAGATGGAACGGATTCAATGGCGGTTCTAAAAAGCGATATGAATGAAAAATATGATGTTGCCATAATCGACGAGCTATCTTCAGAAGATATGGTTCAGATAAACCGGGACGATAATACGATCACCCTTACAGAGAAAGGTCACGGCTGTGCCCGGAAGATAATCCGTGCACACAGGCTTGCCGAAAGACTGCTTTACAATGTCCTTGGCGGCGATTTCGAATCGGGAGCCTGTGAATTCGAGCATACCGTTACCCCGGAACTGGTTGACAGTATCTGTATTTTACTTGGCCATCCAAAGGCTTGTCCGCACGGTTTGCCCATACCACAGGGCCAATGCTGCAAAGAATCCTACAGGGCAGCTCAGAGTTCGGTTGTTCCGTTAGTCGAATTAGACGTAGGGCAATCGGCGCGTGTTGCATATATTAATTGCAAAAGCGACCAGCAGCTTCATAAAATGGACAGCTTGTGTATAAGACCGGGGACAATTGCTAAATTGCACCAGAGATACCCGACCTATGTAGTTGAATGCGAGGGAAGCAACATTGCAATGGATGAACAGATCGCATCCAATATATGTGTGTGGAGAGAACCTCAGCATTCACCGATCATGCCAAAAGAGCCAAACCAATGATCAACCGCAGACAAAAACCGGACCTGACAAGCAAAACGCATAATAGCATTCCCACCCCTGTCACATTTTGACAATCGCCCCACATCACATCCGTTCGATTTCCGCAGACACACTCTATTCACAGATAGTTCGCCAAACGAGCAATTAAAAAATGATGTCCGGCAGAATTTGAACAGCCGGATTATTTTGCTTTTGAATATTTCTGACGGACACGTCCGCTGGTCAGAGTTACCTCACTGCGTATGTCGTGCAAAGCTTTCTTGAAGGTATCGACTTCATTTCTGGCGGCCTCATAGTTGATATTGGCCATCTTAACTTCATTTTCAAGACGCGTTTTAGCTCCCACCAACTCTCTATTGGCAGTCTGACGATCTTTAAGCTGAATACGCAGATCGACTATTAAACTTTCAGAACTGGTAACTTTATTTCGGATATCTTCCATTTCATCTCGCAGAGTTTGTGCGTTTTGATGGCTTCCAGCCAGTTCCTCTTTGAGAGCCAGTTTCGATTTTTCTGCCGAATCCAGACGTTTTGTCAGTTCATGGATCTGCTGCTGTGAGTTCTGATTCGTCTTGGTTGTTTCCGTAAGTTCCTTACGTAAGTGATTGGTGTCAGTGATTTTGTCCTTAAGATTCATCACCTGGGCTCCAAGAGCTGTTCTTTCACTTTCGATATCTTCAATGGCTGACTCAGCGGAACTTATCTTATCGATAAGCGCATCACGCTCGGCAGTGACATCGGCAAGCTGAGGCTGAATTTTGGCGAATAGATTGGCATATTTATTACGGTCTTCTTCGACAAAAGATATGTCTTCACGCAGACGCTCAGCCGATTCTGCCTGAGCCGTAAGTGATGTGATTTGAACCTCTAACTGAGCACGGTTATTCAGTTCTCTGGACAACTCCATCCGGGTTGTTTCAAGTTCATCTTCCAGAACATGTTTTAGTTTGAATGCCGTTTCAACCTGTTCTTCAAGCCCCTTTACGATGGAGATGATACTGGTTCTCTCCTGAGAAACATCCGTAAACTCTACTACATCCATGCCAACAGCATTGGCCTGTGGTGCAACAGCCTTCTTTACGGCAGCTTTCTTTGCTGTACTTGTTTTTTTCTTCACGCTCGGTTTTTTCTTAGTGGCTGTTTTTTTGCTCTGAGTTTTTGACATTATATAACCTCCATAATGTATGGTTAAAATTTTTTCAATAAACTTTCGTACTACATTTTTTTAGGTTATGTTCTGAATCCACAAAACCGTACCCGCAACATTTAATTAGAAGCACAGGACGATGCGGACTGTCCCATAGCCGGATCATTTTAAAATATCCTCTTTCCACCATTCCTGCCATCTCGCTATCAGGCAGTCAACCCCTTTCTGGGTTTTAGGAAAAGCTTTGCACATCTTCTTGGATGTGATTTTTTCTATGGCCTCAAGAGATGATCTTCTGACTGATTCATCAGGATCATTCAACTGCTCAATTAGATATGGAACCACCTGCTTATTGCGTAGGTTACTCATTGCCTCGATTGTTGCCAGACGGACTGAAGCAGCGTCATCTTTCAATAGCGGCGATAGCTTTTCCGCAAATTCTCCCCGGCCAAGCCAACCGATACAGGTTGCCGTTCTGCGTCGAACCTCTTCATCTTCGTCGCCAAACATAGATACAAGTTCCGGAACATTTTCGACACCTGCCAACTGGTACAAACCCCACACCGCAGCTAAGCGAACCGAAGCTGCTTCGTCAGCTAGAGCACGTTTAATAGCGGCTAGTGCGTCTACGGTCTCAAGCGATGCCAGTGCTTTGATACATTCTTGTCGCACCTGCGGTGAAGGCTCACTGGCTACTTGATAGGAAAGGGCTCTGACAGACAAGTCATGATGGATGCCCGCCATCGTTTGGGCAGCATCTATCCGCACGGTGGCGTCCTGACAGGCAATATCAGAAAGAGCTCTGGCAAAGATTATTTTATCGGTTGCCTTAAGAAAAACACCAACTTGTACATCTTCGGCCGTCACAGCAGCGGGAACTGGAATTTTAGTCTTAACTGCTATTTGCGGTATTTGTTCTTCGATTATGTGTTTTAATGACGAATTTTCCTTCGGTTGATCACTATCGATATCAAGGAATTGTTGAGGCTCTGCATCAACTTCTGTTTCGGGAGACATTTCAAAGTTATTTTGGGCGGCATTAATATTGGATTCCAATGCCTCTATTTGAGCCTTAACATCACATTCGCGAGCAACTGCTTCATGGGCATTGGTTTTTGCCTGCTGTAGGTCAGAGGCCAACGTTTCTTTCTCTGCTCTTAGGTCCTCAAGCTGCGATAAGAGTTTAGAATGTGTTTCCCCTGCATTACTCTGGGCTTTTTTAAGATTATTCTGGGCTGCTGCCAACTCCGATTCCAGCGATGCGATTAGAGCCTTGGCAGCTTTTTTCTGCCCAGTTTCCTGGGTAGCCACCGATTTGACGACAGACGCCGTGCGAATCTGATTGACGGTAGGCTCCTGAGCATCCACTGATTCGACGACAGATGCCGTGGAGACCGGTTTTTTTTTGGTAAAAGCAAAGGGTTGTTTGAGCCAATCCGTCGCTCCTGTCACAGTCTTGATGCCGCAGTTGGCAATCGTCATGCTGATGGCCACTGATTTTCCGGCAACAGCACCTGCTTGCCTGGATACAACACTAATTACTCTTGAAGATCCTTTGTCGCTCATTGTCTATATTCCCTTAACTAGAAAGGTGATTAGCGCCTTGATATCTCGAAAATATATTTATCAAGCCTCTTTTCTTTACTTCTAAACTTTACAATACATCGCGAAGCTTAGCAACATAGAGCATAAATTATAGGAAAAAATATATTTTAAGTCTACCAGAGATCACCACCGAAGTTATCGGTCTCTGTGATGTCACTTTTTTCTGAACCTGGTTCAAATGAAACATTTGTAATGTTGAATTTATTATCCCTAACTTCAATCTCAGCAATTGGTACCTGCATTTGTGGTTCTTGTTTTTTAGACGGCACATTCGTCTGTGAATCTATTTCGCGAATCGCGTAGTTCTGAAAAATGCTTGACGCGTTATTTTCGGTGGCGGCACTCACTGCTTTAGCGTGATTCGTCTTTTTTTTAGGTGTTGAGGTATTAACCTTTTTGCTCACGGATACGGCTTTTTTGGAAGCGGTTTTAATCTTAATCGGAGGTTTTGCAGCCTTCTTTTTGGATGTTACACCCCTGCTGACCGAACTTTTCGGTTTTTGTTTTGTCACTGCTTTCTTTTTTGTTTTGGATGCTTTTGCCGTAGTTTTGCGAACTGTTTTCTTCTTTGTTTTAGCGGCGGCTCGCGAGGCTTTTTTTATGGGCTTACCCGACGAACCCTTGCTCAATGGCGTTGTCGCCCCAAAGATTCGTTTAACAGTAATCATTGCGTTTCCAACCAAAGTGCCGGCGAGTTTAAATATCATCCCAATAACTCCCGAATGAGGAACATTTTTTGAAGTAGCCATATTAATCTCTCTTTCCTATACGTTTACGTTACATTTATTCGCTGTTTTGTACACACCATTCAATAATGTCAGACGCTCGGCTTGGCGTCCGGTTGAGACTGCATTACACTGGCATATCCTTTTTTGAAAGCTTCCGTTGCCCCCGCAGTTATTTTACTGGCGTTGGCGTATATGCTATCTATTACATCCGGACATTTTTTGGAAACGATTTCTGCACCAACAGCACCGATAAATATTCCACCTAATAGAATTCCTATACTCTTGACCATAACCCTGTCTTCCTTATTTTTAGCAAAATAAATTTATTCTTTACCTTTGTCATCATCAGATTCCGATGGACACATTGAATCAACAAAATGCTTTGCGGTGTTCTCGATTCTCTCAATAATGTCGGGCCTCTTTTTGCGAAGAAACTCAGTTCCCGCGGCACCAAGAACCACACCCAATAATGCTAATCCAATTCCCATTTCTGTTTATCTCCTGGACCAATTCATTTCAAAGAACTCTATTATTTAATACGTCAGTTCTGGCTGCCGGTTAAAAATATTAAAAATCGAATCTTACCCACATGGGTTAACCAGCCGGGTTGGATTTTCTTAAGCCCCATACAGAACTTAGGAAAACCCTGATTACATTTCCTGTCACCTCTTACTGGTATTATCGATATATATGTTCTTTCGTCAATTGTCTTTTAAGACATTAACAACACTTTTTTTTCTCTATAAAGGCTTAGTTTTTATCTCAGTCTTAATACCCCTCGCTATTTACCCAAACCCGTTTACCAAAAATGAATGTATAAATAGCATGTCACCAGGGGATATATGATAACTCAACGTCTACTTATACCCCATCATAGGTATTATCGGAACAAAAGGGGGGTTTTCTAAAAAAAATAAGCATTTTCGATAGAATTAAATGGTGCAGGGCACATTACGGAATGAGTTGGAGAAGGGCGTTCTGGCTAAGAAAATGGCCCAATTATATAACCAAAACTTGGTTTTCTGGAAAGATCGAATCTTTTTCCTACTTCTGGTATTTTTTAGTCTTTTTTAAAAAAAAACAGCGAGTATGTTATGAAAAGCCGGTATTTCTTTCTACCATAGTGAATTTTTTGCTTATTTCACGTCCCTTATATGTCGACGTACGAAGCAAGCGGTCCCTTGTGAAGACGGCCGAGAACAGGAAAGTATTTTAGTTGCTCTATATGCAGACAATTACATGCAGTAGGAGTTTTTACTTTGAAAAAAGGTGAAACAATAGAGACAAATAGCGTTAGTAAATCTTCAAGTGCGATAGAGGCACTCTTTGCAGATGCGATGGCCAGGGTTGAATCTGATGCTGCTCAAGTGATAGCCGAGGCCAAAAAAACGTCGCAAACTCGAGTCCAGCAGGCAATTGCCCAAGCTCAATTAGAACATCAGATAGCGATAGCAGATGAAAAAGTCAGAACCGAAGAAACTATTGCCAGAATCGAATCCAAAGCCAAGGTAAAGGAAAAAGCCCTTAGAGAAGCAATAGCCAACCTAGAAGCATATGCTGCCGAAGCGCAAGCAACCCATCGGGAGCAGTTGTCAGAAGCTAAGTCAGCAGCCAAAGAAGAAACAGAACATGTAAAAACCGAAGCCGCCAAACAAGCAGCAGAGCAAAAGGCGATAGCTCAGTCGAAAATTACCGAAGCGATTGCAAAGGTTGTATCCAAAGCTGAAGCAAAAGACGCTGGAACACAAAACAACTACGCCCAAGAGATCGCGCAGGCCAAAACTGAGGCCGAAGAAACGGTAAAGACTTTGGGAGAGCAAGTAGCTTTGCTTAAAACCAATGCTGTCGAAACGCAAGCAACCCATCGGGAGCAGTTGTCAGAAGCTAAGTCAGCAACCAAAGCAGAAACAGAAAACATCAAAGCAGAAGCCGCCAAACAAGCAGCAGAGCAAAAGGCGATAGCTCAGTCGGAAATCACCGAAGCGATTGCAACTGAAAAAG
>SDBV01001825.1_pt1 | contig 31863 bp, 30 predicted proteins | sample 2277081 | NCBI WGS metagenome assembly SDBV01 (sample SAMN10402039, study PRJNA504765) | marine sediment metagenome | isolation source: marine sediment core GS10_PC15, 223 cmbsf | place: Arctic Ocean: Southern Knipovich Ridge | collected 2010 | reverse complement strand
AAGTTTTACTCGTAAGGACTCGTGGGAAAGTTTCACTTTCATAACGTGTTCACGTTGAAAACTTGTTTTTGAAGTTCGGTGAAAAATACCACAAAGTCAAGCTTCCGGGAAAAAGCGATGATCATTCTTTCTTTAAACTGACGGTGGATAGCAATCCTATCGCATCATAAGTTTAAAGAACAAATCACAAAAATGGCATTGCAGGTTTCCGATATTTCAACGAACTATAACACTATGTAAATTCCATCCTTTTTCATTACATTTCAAAGGACGAATAGAATTTACACTTAGTATTGGCACACATTTTTGGAGACATATGTGCAATTATTTAATTAAACAAAAATGAAAATACTACTTATATTTTTTTTCGCTATTCTTTTTATTAATACAGGCTGTATGGACATAAAACATGAGTTTGATTCTGTAATAGTCAGTGACTTAATAAAGGGGAATGGATATTCTTATGCAACGATAGATTATTGTTTAAAAAAAGGAGTTGGATACTCTCAATACACTGTTGATTTTATTATTGAAACTAAATGTGGTATAACATTTTCAGGAACAGATGAAATTATTGGAGGCAATAATAGTGAGCAAAAATGCTTTCAAATTAGTACGAAAAGTTATTTTAATGGATTAGTAAATAGAAACTCTACAAAAGAGAAGTATGAAGAGATTGCAAAGATTTATAGAGACAATATCTCATCACTTACTCTAAGAATTAGATTAAACTCCGATGAAGATTTAATCAATGAGATTAAAATAACGTCATTTGTCCTAAACAAATAAAAATGGTTACTGAGAAAGATTATAAAGGATTAGTAGAATTATCAGCTAAAAGATATACGAAATACTATGATTTTATTAGACATCTAATGCTTATCGCTGCTGGTTTAGTAGGTATTTTAGTTTCATTGAAATCTGGCAAATCTGAGACTGGCTATGAATATTTAACTTTTGTCATTGCTATAAGTGGATTAGGTATTGGGATAATGTTTGGTTCAATTAGTTTGTATGCTGAAATAAATTCATTAGATAAAGGAAGAAAGCTATATGCAGAAAGATTGATAGAAATTAATAAAGGGAAGGCATATCAATTACCATTTGATACTGTTGATAAAAATATTCTATTTAAAATTGCGGAATATATATGTTTTTCATCCTTTTCATTAGCAATGATTAGCTTGATTATATATGGTGTATTAAAAGGTTGATGATTAAATAAAAAACGTGTGGTTAGTTAAGAAGCATGATTAATATTATTTTACCTCATTAGAATAAAGAATTTGTAATGCCTGAAAGTCAAAACATAGAATGGAAACAAAGTTGGAGAGATGAATATCTAAAATGGATATGTGGTTTTGCCAATGCTAAAGGAGGTAAAATTTATATAGGCAAAGATGATAAGGGTAATGTAGTTGGAGTAGATAACTTTAAACGCTTAATGGATGATATTCCTAATAAGATTACATCTGGTTTGGGACTTGTCTGCAATGTTAATCTCCAACAAGAAGCAGACAAGTATTACATTGAAATAGAAGTTCATCCACACGATGTGCCGATTTCCTTTCATGGAAAATACCATTTCAGAAGTGGTAGTACCAAACAAGAATTGCAAGGCACTGCCCTTAATGAATTTTTACTTCGTAAAACTGGTAAAACTTGGGATGATGTGATAGAACCTAGTGCAACCTTTGAAGACATTGACGAAAAGGCAGTTGAAGCATTTAAAAAAGGGGCTGTGAAAAGTGGTCGTTTACCACAAGTAGAAAACGAAAATGATATTCAACAGATTTTTGAGAACCTTCGCCTAACCAAGGATGGGAAATTAAAACGTTCTGCTGTATTGCTTTTTGGCAAAGACCCAAGAAATTTTTGTATTAATGCGTATGTAAAAATCGGAAAATTTGGAAAATCCGATGATGATTTATTGTCACAAGAAGTTATAGAGAGTAATGCGTTTGAGTTGGCTAACCAAACACTGGAAATATTAGATAAAAAGTATTTTACCAAATTGATTTCATATGATGGATTGCATCGAGTAGAAACTACCGAATATCCATATGTAGCAATAAGAGAAACGCTTTTAAATGCCATTGTACACCGTCAATATATGGGAGCACCTATTCAAATCAGCCTTTATGATGATAAGATCATGGTTTGGAATTTTGGAACCTTGTTAGAGCCAATGACATTAGAAGATTTGAAACACAAACATGCTTCTCACCCTCGAAACCCAATTCTGGCGGATGTATTCTTTAAAGGAGGCTTAATTGAATCTTGGGGCAGAGGAACTTTAAAAATCATTGATGAGTGCAAATCTGCAGGATTACCAACTCCTGAAATATCAGAAATGACCGGCGGAATTGTTGTAACAATTTACAAAGACATTTATAACGAAAAACATCTTGCTAAACATGGCTTAAATGAACGTCAACTGAGAGCAGTCCTTTATGTAAAGGAAAATAAATCTATATCGAATAGTACTTATCAGGATTTATGTGATGTATCTAAAGCAACGGCAACCAGAGATTTAACTGAGCTAATTGAAAAACATAAACTCTTAGAACGTACAGGAGAAGTAGGTGCTGGAACGATTTACAAACTTATTGGCTCATAATTGGCTCAAAAGATTCATAATTGGCTCACAATAGACTCAACTAAAATCAAAGAACCCAACATTATCCCAACCCTAAAGCCATACACATTGCCAAGTCGCACCAAGCAAACGCACAAACCAAAACTTGTCAAAGAGTATGGCTGCTCACCGCATAGTGGTAAACCGAAACTGTCTACTCCGAAAGGAAAAATGCACAGGCATACAACAATCGCTATCAAGTCATGGGGTTTCAGTGGGTTTTGTTAGTTTGTGTGTATTGGAAAGTTCAATGCTATCTTTAACTTTATTAGAAATAAATCCCCACGCCTGATAGCATGGCATTGCCACCCATTTTGAATGATGATTTCAATAAATATCGATCACTAATAATAATTCTCAATTAAACATTCTTATATTTGTACACGTACATGTACATAAAAGTATTTAATCATGTTGACTACAACAATATCAGATTTTAGAAAAGATATCAAAAGGTATCTTGATAACGTAATCGAGAATTTTGAGACACTCATCATAAATCGAGGAAAAGATAGTGGGGTTGTAATCATGTCTTTGGACGAATACAATTCTCTATGTGCGACCCAATATGAATTATCATCGAAGGTTAATGAACAGAGACTAGATTCAGCAATTGCCAAATTAAAATCGGGCTCATCTTTTGAAAAAGAACTCCTTGACGAATGAAATATATTTTTGTTGATGAATCCTGGGATGACTACTTATATTGGCAAAAGACAGATAAAAAAATTCTCAAAAAAATAAATAATTTGATCAAGGACATTTCTGGAAATCCATTTGACGGGATCGGTAAACCAGAACCATTAAAATACCAAGGATTTTGGTCCAGAAGGATTGACGGTGAACATCGATTAATATACCAAGTCAAAGGTGATGAAATTCTTATTGCAAAGTGTAGATTTCATTACGATTAGAATTAAAACGGGTGGCAATAAATATGACTATGAGCGGTCTGTAAGACCCAGCGAGTAGTCCCCCGCTTTCCTTCGGGGGACTACATCCCGGGCGAATTGCTATGTACTTATTGACGGTTTTTGGATTTCTCGGGGGAAAGTGTAGGGAGTAGAATCTGCTTGCTATTTATGTTTAAGCAAAAATAATCAGAAATGTTGCAGCCTGCAAAGGATTTTGCCAAGAAACTAAGGGGTATTGCCATGATAGATCCAGTAGTATTTATTTGGATTTGAAAGAAAACTGATCGGGTTTCGAGTCAATAAGGCTATCCCGCAGGGATTTAGTTCAACATCGTGTAGGATGCCATGCGAGTTAACAGCATCAAAGTTCTAGCAAAATTGGTTAAGTCAGTCCACAATATTTGCTTATTGGCTACTTTTATGATCCTAAGAAACGAAGTTGCACGCCACCTACATTGCGCGCTGGAAGACATATGAAAAAAATCCTACTGACAATTATAATCGGAATATCGATCTACTCTTGTTCATCTTCAAAAAAAGTAACTGAAAGGACAAGATACTTTGATGAAAACAATATTGAAATAAGTAAGACAAAATTTAATCGTATTCGTTCGGGCAATAAAATATTAGGTATTCAAGGAGACTCTATAAATCATAAAAGATTGGGGCATTTTATCAAATGGAGCCATCTCTGAAGAAATTCGCCGGGGAAAAGATCCTATTGATGGAGACCTTCTGGCTTCAAAAGGAAGTGGAGCCAATTATACCATGACCCACATTGAACACCTTCCCACTCGCGTGTGTTTGCAATGCGTGCGAAAAGGACGGCTGTTTCAAATTGGAGCATTTGATTTCGGAAATTACTCCAAAAAATATTAACTTTAAAAGTCGGTATGCCCGGCGGGCAGGGCTTATGGGAGAGGAAATGGTATTTGCTTTCCAATCCCCACTACATCATTGCAAGTGCGATGTATGAATTGTTAACGCATAACACACAGGTATTTAGGAACATAAACATTCAATTATGCTAGTTAATTTAAAATGCGGTTCATGTGGTTTTGTTTATGACTTTGAAGTAGGTGAACCAGGTATGGATGAAAATTATAAATTAGTATTTCAAAACAAGCCAATTTGTCCTAAATGCAATGCAAAAGCCAAAGAGCTTCTGACTGAGCTTGGCCAAAGTCAAATGACTACATGGCATTTGGATAAATTATGAGTACTTCACTGTCGCAGTTCCCCGATCTTATGGAGACAAAGCCTTAAAGGACGATATCTGATTGGTAAGGAAGAGACCCTTTCTCTCCGGTTTTTAATACAGCAGATATCAAATAATTGATAGAAGAATTTTTACCGTGAACAATACGGATAGAATCCTTTTCACAGGTTCTGACAAAATAATGAACAAAGGATTCCATCCGTACTAATTACAGAATAATTCACATTTTAATATCTACATTGATTTGTGCATGAACATTGAGTTTTTGGCTAGTCCAATTAAAATTAGCTATTGAACGATTTGTACACTTACAGATGTTTTGCGGACGGAGTCCTGGTAACCATAATCGTCACAGGTTCTGAGAACCTGCGACAGAGGTGTTCATATTGCTCACAGGTTCTGATAACCTGCGAGCGTGTCAGAGTTCCCGAAAACGAGACAGGCTATGTTGTTAGTTTGGTGATTGTCTATATCAGGATTATCAGATATTGAATAAAAGAATAATAGAACAATTGAACAATTGAATTATGAAATAAAGGAAAACTCATAACTCAAATGCTTTTCAGAACTCTTAATTCTACTTCTAAATTCTTCATTCAAATGTTCGAATGTTCTTAATTCATTTTAAATCAGCAGCAGTTGACCTCCCACGCAGTGGTTTCAATTACCAAATTTATTTAGCAAAATCCGGCATTACCTTGGGATCGATACCCCAGATCAGTGGTAGTAAAAACCATAAAGCAAGCACTATGATAATTATCGAAATGATATTCAAAAAGAATCCAGCCCTCACCATCTGACTTATTTTTATATATCCGGTGCTGAAAACCACCGCATTGGGTGGCGTGGCAACTGGAAGCATGAACGCACATGAAGCAGATAAGGTGGCTGCAATCATTAGAGCATAAGGATGGATTCCCATCACAACGGCTAAGGAGGCTAGTATGGGTAAAAGAATACTTGCCGTTGCCACATTCGAAGTCACTTCGGTAAGGAAATTAACCATAGCGCTTAGTGCAAAAAGTAAAATAATAAAACTTACATTATCCAAACTTTTTAGTGATCCTCCCAGCCAAGCCGCCAGTCCGGAAGATTGAAAACCTGCTGCTAACGCGAGTCCTCCACCAAATAGGATTAAAATACCCCAGGGCAATTTTCTGGCAGTTTCCCAATTCATCAGTCGCTCTCCTTTTTTTGACGACGGAATCAGAAAAAGTAATACAGTACCGAATAATGCAATGATGGTGTCATCAATATTGGGGATGAATCGCTTTAGCAAAAAAGACCTGGTAATCCATGATATTGCCGTGATTAAAAATACAATAATCACCTTTACTTCATCAGTAGTAATCGGCCCCAATGACTTCAACTCCTTTTTTATTTCCTCATAAGCTTTGGCGCTACCATTGCTCTTAACAGGGAAAGCAATTTTCACCAGATAAACCCAACAAATAGCCAGCAGTACTACAGAAATCGGAAGAGAAATGCTCATCCACTTTGCGAAATCAATTTCCTGATCGAAAATATCTTTAACCACCGCCGCAAGCATCGCATTGGTAGGTGTGCCAATCAAGGTGGTAATGCCGCCTATTGAGGCTGCATAAGCAATTCCCAGCATCAAGGGCAAGCCAAATGAAGCATTCATCTTTTTCTTACCAACAAGATCCTGCTCTTCATTTCCCATACCACCAATTTGCTTTGCTACAGCTACAGCGATGGGAAGCATCATCATGGTGGTAGCGGTATTTGATATCCACATAGACAATAACCAGGTAGCAAGCATAAATCCAAAAATGATTCTGTCAGTGTTCTTACCTACCCAACTAATCGTTTGTAGGGCAATTCGCTTGTGCAGATTCCATTTTTCAATGGCCAACGCAATGATGAATCCTCCCATATACAGAAAAATCATCTTGTGCCCATAAGAAGACGTAGTTTTTACGATGTCCAAAGCGCCCGTCAGCGGGAATAATATAATCGGCAAAAGCGATGTGACAGGTATCGGTATCGCCTCCGTTATCCACCAAATAGCAATCCATACCGTAATGGCCATCACTGCCTGAGCTTCGTAAGATAGGCCCTTGGCCGGTGGTAACAATAAAATGACAATAAATAAAAGCGGCCCTGCAACGGTCGCAATTATTCTCTTGGATGATCTGTTGTAACTTGCTGACATAGATAATATTTTGAGCTACACAAAGTTAATTTTCTAAAATAAAATTTTTTACAAATTATTTTTCTTCTGTTGAGGCATCTTTCGCTTTTATTTACTTCCGTCAAATTTCACAATTATTCCTTATAAAATTTCAAATGCTTTTGATTTTCAGTATCATCAAACAAAAATTACCCTCTGGTTTGATCCTGAAAAAAATTATTGACAAATAAATTGCTTCCTGCAAATTAATCAAATTTCTTTTTTCTCTTTGAATAGATTTTGTGATCAACATTTTCTGATTACCTTTGCATCGGCAAATCGATACGACCAGCTCCTATCGAACTCCCCCAGGTCCGGAAGGAAGCAAGGGTAGATGGTTGTAGCGGTGCGATAACGGTTTGCCTTTTTTAATTTCCCTTCCTTTCTATTCAATCTTTTAGTTAATTTACCAACTCAAGTTCTAAGACAATATCTGGAATATGTATATCATCAAAGTGAAAGGCAAAAAGAAAATCCCAAATTATATTCAATTAAGGGATGAAAACTTTATGCTGATAGGATATTTTAGTTTCCGCGAAGGGAGACCTTTCAGGCGTCTGGACAAATTTGGTCTTGAGGGCAAGGAAAAAGAACTTGAGCTTTTTGTAAAAAAAATTCCTTTTGGCAAACTTCAAAAACTAGAATTATAACATGACTTTTTCATCTGATCCGGTTGTTCGAGTAAAGAAAGCAAGTATTTTTCAGGAGAATCAAACCATACTTCACGACATAAGTTTTGAGCTGGAAAAAGGCGAGCTTGTATTTATCGTAGGAAGAACCGGCAGCGGCAAATCATCCTTACTAAAAACACTATACGCGGATCTGCCTCTTAGAATGGGAAATATTTCTATAGCAGGGTATAATCTCAAAAAACTAAGGCAAAAAGATGTGCCGATGCTTCGCAGAAAATTGGGAATTATCTTCCAGGATTTTCAGCTTTTTGATGATCGGACCGTAGCCGAGAACCTGATCTTTGTAATGAAAGCTACCGGATGGAAAGACCGGGTGAAAATGAAAAAACGAGTGGCTGAAGTCCTGATACAGGTGGGGCTGGGCGCTGTAGATATCAAAATGCCTCATCAATTATCGGGAGGTGAGCAGCAGAGGGTAGTCATTGCACGAGCTATACTTAACGAACCGCTGTTGCTGATAGCTGACGAACCAACCGGGAATCTGGACCCGGAAGTTTCTGATGGGATATTTAAACTATTTCTCGAAATCAATAAAAGCGGAACAGCTATTCTGATGGCTACGCACAATCACACGATTATTGGCAATCATCCTGCGCGAATTCTTAAATGCGAACATGGAAAAATAAAGGATTCTAATCTTGAGAAGTTTGGCTTATCGACTTATTCCTAGAATCTAAGTCAATTGGAAATTCAAGTCACTTAGTGGTAGATCATTTGCTGCCGATTAAATGTGAATATAGAACATTCGAACATTTGAATAAGGAATTAAGATGTGCATGTTGAATATTACTGAACATCTCACTTTATTTTCAAATAAATTTTTTTATTTGAAAATTCAATTGTTCGCTTGTTCAATTATTCTAATGTTCGGAACCTGACTAAAACAAGCCCAAAAAAGGACCCCTTCCAAACGTTAGTTTACTTTCCTAAATTGAACGAGCCAGAAATAAAGATTAATAAGAGAGTGAAAAAAAGGATTATGGAGATTGATGGGAGATTGATGGGAGATTGAAGTATCAATGTTCTAATCCTGAAGAATAAGAGAAGTGCCTGAAATTGATTTTATCAAATTCAGGCGCTCTAAATTTTAGTTCACTTCAAGCTTTTGGCAAAGTGTTAGATATCTTTGACCTTAATCCCTAATTCACATCCAATCTGATATTTCCGTGCTTTGTCCTGACTTTAATGGAGGATGTTGCATCACTATTGCCCAGGTACCCCTCATACTTGCTGGTATTATGATCTTTGATCACTCTGCTGAAATTGATGCCTTCGCCATGCGCCTTCAGATTTCCAAACTGCAATTCAAAATCCAACTGTGCGACTGCTCCACTTTCTATATTGATATCGATTGAACTGAACTGTCCTTCAATTTCAATATTTTTAAATCTATTAGAAACATTTTCAATACTAATTCCATTTCCATGTTGCGCATCAAGGAATATAGATTCTTCAAGGTTTTCGATATTGAGCCCTGCAAATTGAATTTCCCCACGGAAAGTTTTTATGTTTTCAATTTTCAATTTGCCATGTTTTGCATCCATAGTGATCGATCCGGCATTTTCAATTTCAAGATCCGAAAACTGTGTGGTAATTTCTAAATCACCCAAGTCTTCAAGCAACATTTTTGAATGTCTCAGATCCAGCTTCCCGGATTTTATCCCTTCAATTTCGCATCTTGCATTTGAAAACTCAATACGGATATTGGCATTATTAAGATCTTCTGCCTGAAATTGACCAAATTTCACTATAACATCCAAATCACCTTCGTAACTCCCCATATAAAGATTTCCAAAACTATTGGTCAAACTCAGCGGATTGGTATCTGGCATCGTAATCTCATAGTGGACGCTAAAGCTGGAATTTCCACTCATCGAACCGATTTCAGTTTCGATAGACAAAGACCCTGAAGAAATCCGATCTGAAATATCAATATCAATGGCGTCTAATATCTTTTGCGTTTTTGCATCCGTTTTGCCCCTGGCCTCAATACTCACCTTGAGATCTAATACATTTTTACTCCACTTATTAATGACAACGTTACCATGTTTATTCTCAATTTCTATTTTGGTATCTCCGTTGATATTGAAACTTTTGGCTATGTGCTTTGTTGCCTCGGCGGCAAATAGCTGGCTAAATGATGCTAGCAGTACCAGAATAAATATGCCGGATATTTTATATGTTAATCTTCTCATCTTTTTGACTATTTTCAATTGATTGAATAATACTTAATTGCAGATTTAAAATTTCAATTCTAAGCTGGAGGTTAAGAATCATGGCATCAGCAATAACTTCCTCATTGCCATTTTGCATGTCCTTTTTCAAAACAATGTACATCGAATCCAGTACATCGATCTCAGAAAGAAAAACTCCTCCTAGTTCATATTTTTCAGCCATAACTTTGATTTCCTCTCGTTTTTGATCAATCAGTGTGACATAAAAATTTTCGGCTTCCAAAAGCTGAGGACTTAACTCCGCAACTTCAGAAGTCCCATTTCCATCGAAATTTTGATTTACATTATCGAAAACCAGCCACGACGTGATCAATAAAAGGATCACCGCAGCGGCCCTCCAGTACATAACCGGTTTAGATAACTTCCTTTGCCTTTTGCTTTGGCTCAATTCATTTTCTATGCCTACCCACAAGTCTTTTTTCGGCCTTTTATCATCCATCTCAGCCCTGTGTGATCTTATGAATTTTTCCAGTTTGTCATCCATAATAAACCTCCTCTTTTAATATTTCTCTTAACTTTTTTTTCGCCCTGTTGTACTGCGACTTTGATGTCGATTCTGAAATCTCCAATATCCCGGAGATCTCATTATGATCGTATCCTTCGAGCAGATACAAAGAAAATACTACCCTAAATCCATTGGGCAACTTCTGAATAGCATCTCTTATCGTCTCAACCTTCATTGCCAAATCAATATCCTCAAAATCATCCTCAATAACCGGCTCTAAATGATCCTCCAACTCCACTAATTCCAATTGCTGCTTTCTCAGATAGCTAATGGCTTTATTCACCACAATTTTCTTTAACCATGCACCAAATGATGCTTTTCCCTTGTAGCTATCAATGTGCTGAAAAGCATTTACAAAAGCTTCCTGAAGCACATCCTCTGCCACCTCCTGATTTCCCAAAATTCTAAAGCATATGTTAAGCATAGCCGTGGCGTATAATTTATAAATTTCATGATACGCCTTTTGATCCCCTGTTTTACAGCGGTCTATAATATCTATATGCTTATTTTTGTAAGAAATCTCCAATTACCAGCAATTCTAACTTAAAGACTTATGAATTCATAAAGGGTTGCATTTCCAAATTAAATTTAGGAACAATGATGGAATAATTTACCCAGTCAGCCCTATTCTTTTTGACCCTGATTGCGTTAAAAAATCATTGCGTAAAAAGATTTTTTGCCTAGTCAGGAACAAAAATAATTAAGGCTTTGGCGTACAACTTATTCCGTCATTGTTCCTAAACAAAAAGGCCATCCGATGGGATGGCCTTTTTGTTGAATACGATTTTCTTTTAGACACTATTTATCTAAGTCACTCAAATTCTTTGCAGCCAGGGTAAATTCCGGCTCCAGCTCCAGTGATTTTTCGAAATGCTTCTTCGCATCGATCTTATTTCCTTGTAGCTTTGCAACCATTCCCAATACGTTGTAGGCGGCAGCTTCCATGGTGATTTCCTGACGTTCTGTTTCGCTTTTTGCAAAGTTCAACTTCAATGCTTTTGATTGTGGATCCTTTAAAATGAAGTCCAGGTTTGTCGTACACTCACTATATCTTTCGAGTTCGAATTGAAAAATAGTTACTTGATATAATATACCTATTTCATTTGTTTTTAAATACAAGGATTCATACGCTTCAACTGCCTTATCGCGCACCCCCATGCTTTCGTATGAGGCTGCATTAATTCTCAATGCATCGATATGATCGGGGTGTCTGGACAGCAAATCAAGGGAAACAAATAAGCTGGAAGCAAATTGATTCTGCTCAAAATAATAATAACATAAACGCATCTTTAGGGAATCATCATTAGGATCCATGGCCACCATGCTGTATAGCGCATCTTTAGCCACTTCGCCATCATTATATTTCATTCCAAACACATATTTCATTTGGTAAAGTTTATAAAGCTGTGTGTTTTGAATCTCTTTATTTTGACCTACGGCCACGCTAAAAATAAAAATAGCTACTGCCAACATTAATCCTTTTTTCATCGATTCACTTTTCATATGTAAAAATTTATTTATCTCTTTTTATTCCTTTTAATTTTCCGATTTCTTGCATCAGCTTAAATGCCTCATCAAATTTATTGCCAATTTTGCCCTCCAATATAGCTTCTTTTATTTCATCTTTTATTTCCCCCACAATTTTTGAGGGTGAAATATTAAAGAATTCCATGATAGCATCGCCTGTAACAGGAGGTTGAAAATTTGTAATGTGGTCACGTTCTTCGATTTCCCTGAGCTTTTGCTCTACTTTATCAAAATTGCTTAAGTACCTGGCCACCTTCACATTGTTTTTTGAAGTAATATCTGCCCGGCACAATGCCATCAGGTCATTCACATCCTCTCCTGCCTCAAAAAGCAATCTTCTTAAAGCCGAATCGGTAATCTCGTCGCTTACCAATGCAATAGGACGCAGATGAAGCCGTACCAGTTTTTGTACGTATTTCATCTTTTCATTAAGAGGCAATTTCATTTTTTTGAATATTTGCGGCACCATTCTGGCGCCCAACTCCTCATGGCCGTGAAAGGTCCATCCGTTTTTTTTATCAAAGCGCTGAGTCTTTGGTTTAGCAATATCGTGAAGTATCGCCGCCCACCTCAACCAGAGCTTATCTGACTTTTTGGCAACATTTTCCAGCACTTTTAAGGTATGGAAAAAATTATCCTTATGACCTTTGCCTTCAATAGTTTTCACCCCGTGAAGTTTGACCATTTCGGGAAAAACAACTTCCAGAACACCAGCGTGAAACATAAGATTAAATCCATACCCGGAATTTGGAGAAAGTATCAACTTATTGAGCTCATCAGAAATCCGCTCTTTTGAAACGATTTTTAGCCTTTCTTTATTTAATGTGGTCGCCTCATACGTTGTTGCTTCAATATCAAAATTCAATTGAGCTGCGAAACGAAAAGCACGCATAATGCGCAATGGATCATCAGAAAAGGTTATAGAGGAATCCAGCGGCGTTTTAATGATTTTGCGTTTTATGTCGCGCACTCCATCAAAAGGATCAATCAATTCGCCAAAACGATCACTGTTAAGGCAAATTGCAAGTGCATTTATCGTGAAGTCTCGCCTCTTTTGATCATCTTCGAGCGTGCCATCTTCCACAATCGGTTTTCTTGAATCAATTCGGTAAGATTCTTTTCGTGCGCCGACAAATTCAATTTCCTGATCTTCAAATTTTATTTGGGCCGTTCCAAAATTTTTAAAAACACTTAAACGCACTTTTCCAGAGATACGCTCTGCGACTTTTTTAGCCAAATCAATTCCACTGCCCACACAAACTACATCAATGTCTTTTGACTCCCTTCCCATGATCAAATCCCGTACAAACCCACCCACAACATAGGTTTCCACTTCACAGGCCACCTCGCCTATTAATTTAAGTGTTCGATCGGATTTAATTTGTTGTGAATAATTCATAGAAAGTGAAAAAGCCTCAATTTTCATTGAGACTTTGTAGTACCAGTATTTGCCTGCAAATTTAGTATTAAAACTCAAAGACTACAAAACCTTGTTTTAATCAAATTAGAAGGCGATTTCAAAAAAATTTTTAATTAAAATTCTTTTGACTTAGTTAATTAAAATCAATCCCTTAATTTTGTATCCCATAAGTTTTATTCTATTTTTATTTTCTCCACTTATGGGTCAAGTTAAGTATATTTTTGTCACCGGAGGCGTAACTTCTTCGCTCGGTAAAGGAATCATTTCAGCATCTTTAGGAAAGCTATTAACCGCCAGAGGTTTGCGGGTCACCATTCAAAAGTTTGATCCATATATCAATATCGATCCCGGAACACTAAATCCATATGAGCATGGAGAGTGCTATGTGACCGAAGATGGAGCAGAAACAGATTTGGATCTGGGGCATTATGAACGTTTTTTGGCAGCCAACACCAGCCAAAAGAACAATATTACCACCGGAAGAATTTATAACAATGTCATTACCAAAGAACGTGAGGGTGAGTACCTTGGTAAAACGGTACAGGTAATTCCTCATATTACCGATGAAATAAAAAGAAACTTCCTGGCCCTTGGGCACAATGGAGATTTTGACGTCATCATCACTGAAATTGGTGGATCTGTCGGAGATATTGAGTCTTTGCCATTTATAGAAGCCATCAGACAGACCAAGTGGGAACTTGGCCATGAGAACTGTATTGTCATTCATCTTACCTTGATACCATATTTGAAAGCTGTCGGTGAATTAAAAACCAAACCAACTCAGCATTCTGTTAAAAAATTATTGGAATCGGGAATACAGCCAGACATCCTGGTCTGCAGGTCCGAACGAGCTATCAACAACGAAATCAGAAAAAAACTTGCCCTATTTTGTAATGTTCCAATCAATAGTGTGATCTCATCAATAGATGCAAAAACAATTTATGATGTGCCTTTGCTGATGAGAAAAGAAAAATTAGATGAACGTGTACTGGAGATTTTCAACATTCCAATCGGAGAAGAGCCTGGTTTGGAACAGTGGAAGGAGTTTTTAGGAAGATTAAAAAATCCGACATCTGAAGTAAATATTGCTTTGGTTGGCAAATATGTCGAACTCCATGATGCATATAAATCTATAGCAGAGTCTTTCATTCATGCCGGAGCTAAAAATGCGTGCAAGGTAAATGTGAGCTGGATATCTTCTGAAGAAATCGAACATGATAATGTTGCAGAATTACTTGCCGGTCATGATGGAGTATTAATCGCTCCGGGATTTGGAGAAAGAGGCGTTGAAGGAAAAATCAATGCAGCGAAATATTCCAGGGAAAATAAAATACCGTTTTTTGGAATTTGCCTTGGACTTCAAGTCGCTGTAATTGAGTTTGCCAGAAATGTACTTGGATATAAGCATGCTGCGTCTACTGAAATTGACTCACAAACCAAAGAACCCATCATAGATTTGATGGAGGAACAAAAGAAAATCACCAAAAAGGGTGGAACTATGCGATTAGGTGCGTATCCTTGCAGGCTCAAAGAAGGCACGCAGGTACATGAAATGTACAAAACAGAAGATATATCTGAACGTCACAGACATCGTTATGAATTCAATAACGAATATTTAGAGAAATTTGAAAGTAAGGGAATGATCGCTGCGGGGGTAAATCCGGACTCAAATCTGGTTGAAATCATGGAATATAAAAAGCATCCGTGGTTCATAGGGACGCAGTTTCATCCTGAGCTCAAAAGCCGTGTAGTGGAGCCACATCCTTTGTTTGTCGGCTTTATCAAAGCTGCAATTGACTACAAGGTTAAGAATGAAAAAAATTAGAAGCTAAGTTATAATATAATGGATAAAAATCAGGCAATTGGATTTGTTTTAATGGCCGCGTTGATTATGGTGTGGTTTTACTTTTTTGCACCAAAACCAACAGAGCAAGCGCCGGGTGTTGGAGTTGATACGGTAAATACCATCACTCCCCAATCTCAGCAATTAATTCAGGACAATTCAATAATTCAAAATAAAGAAGAGACTACAGCGCTTGAAATAGATAGCGCTGATATCAGCAATAAGAAATTTGGAATTTTCACATCTGCACTTGTTGGTAATGCAAAGGAAATCACCATCGAAAATGAGCTGATAAGCTTAAAATATTCTACAAAAGGTGGAATTGTCAGGGAGGTCACACTTAAAGAATTTGACGATTTCCAATTTAAAGATCAATTGATACTCCTCGATGAGGAATCGAGCAGACTTAAGTATATGATCAGCACAGAGTATGGCAACATCAACCTGGTAGATTTATATTATAAAGCTGAGCAAAGGAATAATGGTGACACTACCGAACTGGTATTTACGGCTGACTTGGGCAACAACAAATCCATAAAACACATTTATGGACTGGCGCCAAACAGTTATGCTGTATCTCATAAGTTCCTGATTTCAGGCCTGGAGAATGTAATCTCCGGAAATAAGGTGTCCATGATTTGGGATAATTACCTCAAACGCCTTGAATCAAATCTGGAATACAGTAGAAATTATACCACGATTAATTACTGGGTAAATTCAGGATCTATGGACGATCTGAGTCAACGATCCTCAGACAAACAAGAAGAGCACTTCGCAGAACCTGTAAACTGGTTTTCTTTTAAGCAGAGATTCTTCACTACGGGTTATGTTTTTAACAGACCAATATCGACAGGATATATTTCCTCCGAGTTTAACGAACTTGATACCATGACAATCAAGTATTGTAAAGCAATGATCGATATCCCACTGAGCAATCTCACTGAGGATGCCGGCGCCAATACCTTCTACTACGGACCTAACAAACTAAAAATACTAAAAAAAGTAGCTCCGGGTTTTGAAGAAAATCTATACCTCGGCTGGCCGGTGGTGAAGTGGATCAACAAATATGTGATCATCTCAATATTCACCTTCCTTGAAAGATACATAGGAAGTTATGGATTGATCATCGTGATCCTGGTATTCATCATTAAATTAATTCTTTCTCCTCTGACCTATAAATCGCACATCTCAATGGCGAAAACCAAGGCGCTGAAGCCGGAGCTTGATGAATTGAAGAAACTGCATGGTAAGGACATGCAAAAAATGCAGAGTGAACAAATGAAGCTCTATCAGCAGGTTGGAGTAAATCCACTAAGTGGGTGTATTCCAATGGTGGCCCAGATGCCGATATTATTTGCCATGTTCCAGTTTATCCCCAATGCCATCGAGATGAGACATCGTTCCTTCTTGTGGGCCACGGATTTAGCAACTTATGACTCTATCATCACATGGAGCGCTCAAATTCCATTAGTCAGCGACTATTATGGAAATCATGTGAGTTTATTCACACTATTGATGACCGTATCTACGATATTATATACATGGATAAACGCTCAGTCGACAGCCCAAATGCAAGGGCCAATGAAATCGATGCAGTATTTCATGCCAATTATATTCATGTTTGTATTAAACAAATTTCCTGCTGGATTAACCTTCTATTATTTTGTTTCCAACATTGTTTCTTTTGCTCAAATTGCGGTGATCAGAAAATTTGTAGACGATTCTAAGATCAGGGCCATTCTCGATGAGAATAAAAAGAAAAATAAGGATAAGAAAAAGTCCAAATTTCAATCAAGGATTGAGGTGGCTATGAAAAAATCCAATGAAGCAAAAAAAGCAAAGGGCAAGAGGTAAGAAAATATTATAAATAGATCACATTGTAATGAATCAAAATCACCAATATTGTACTATTGGTGATTTTTTGTATAAGTAAAGCAAGTAAAAGTTTGATATCTGCCTTAATTAAGATGTACAAATTGTAAAAACTTTATATGACTAATTTATGAATTAAACTTTTATCTTTGCGTTGTCTTCGATTTATCGAATGGCCAAATTATTAAATGGACACAACATCTGAATAGTTTAAATTTTTAGAACTCATTAAGGTTCAATAATTTTTATTTTTAGATGCAATAAAACTTTTCTTAATCAAATTGAATTGAACATCTAGATATGGGCAAAATCATTGCAATAGCCAATCAAAAAGGTGGAGTTGGAAAGACCACAACAGCGATAAACTTGTGTGCAAGCTTAGCAGCTTTGGAATTTAAAACATTAGTAGTTGATGCCGACCCTCAAGCGAATACTACCTCAGGAGTTGGTCATAATCCTAAGGAAATTCAAAACAGCATCTATGAATGCATGGTAGATGGTGTCGATATAAAAAGCTGTATCATCGATACTGAAATTGACTATTTATACGTTTTGCCATCACATATCGATTTGGTAGGTGCAGAAATAGAGATGGTCAATATCGAAAATAGAGAAAATAAAATGCGCTTAGCATTAGAAGCGGTAAAGGACGATTATGATTTTATTATTATCGATTGTTCTCCTTCTCTGGGTTTAATCACCATCAATGCCTTGACAGCCTGCGATTCTGTGCTGATACCCGTGCAATGTGAATATTTTGCTTTGGAAGGATTGGGGAAATTATTGAATACCATAAAAATCATTCAATCCAGGCTGAATACTGATCTGGAAATTGAAGGGATTTTACTCACGATGTATGATTTGAGACTAAGACTTTCAAATCAGGTTGTGGAAGAAGTAATGACACATTTCAAAAAACTAGTTTTTAAAACCCTGATTCCAAGGAATATTAAATTGAGTGAATCTCCAAGTTTTGGAATCCCTGCCATTGCTCATGATGCAGATAGTAAAGGGGCCGTAAGCTATCTGAATCTGGCAAAAGAAATTCTGGCCAATAATAACCTTGTGAAATAATTAACATGGCTGAGAAGAAACCAAAAAGGAGAAATGCCTTAGGGCGTGGGTTGGGCGCCCTTTTGGATGATGCTCCAATTTCAGCAGCTCCAAGAGAAAAACTTGCAACAGATGTAAAAACTGTAGGTGCGATCAATGAGATAGATCTTTTAGATATTGAAGCAAATCCATTTCAGCCAAGGTCATACTTTGACGAAGAGGCGCTTGCCGAATTAACTGAATCCATAAAAATTCAAGGTATTATCCAACCCATTACGGTAAGGAAACTATCCGAAAGAAAATATCAACTTATCTCGGGAGAAAGAAGATTTCAAGCTTCTAAACTTGCCGGGCTTTTGCGTATTCCAGCCTATGTGAGAACTGCCGATGACCAGCAAATGCTGGAAATGGCTTTGATTGAGAATATTCAGAGAGAAAATCTGAATGCAATTGAAATTGCTTTGAGTTTTCAAAGGTTACTTTCAGAATGTAAATTAAGGCAAGAGGACCTTGGCAATCGCGTTGGAAAAAAACGATCTACCGTCACCAACTACCTACGCCTTCTCAAACTTCCGCCGGATGTGCAAGCCGCCATTCGAGATGGAAAGATAGGAATGGGACATGCCCGTGCATTGGTTAATATAGAAAATATTGATCTTCTGTTGGATATTTTCAAGCAAATCATCAAGGACGACCTTTCGGTAAGAAAGGTTGAGGAGTTGGTGAAAAAACTTAAAACCAGGGAAGACAAATCCGATAAAAATAAATTTGCGGAAAAACCAACTTTGAGTTATGAATTGAAAAATGTGCAAGATAAACTATCATCACATTTTGGAAGCCGGGTATTGATTCATAATGATCATATTAATAATAAGGGGGCCATCAAAATCCCATACCTCTCTCACGAAGATCTGAACAGGATTCTTGAAATTCTGGATTTATAATTCCTATGGGACTAAAATATTTCTATACTTTATTTATTTTAGTTTTTACTATTACATCAGGTATAAAGGCACAAGATACAAGCAGGGTATCAGCGGACCAACAAGATACGCTTAGTGTTGAAGCCAATGATATTATTGAAATAGACACCCTTGAAAATCGCCCGAGTACAGCGGCTCTTTATTCTGCCGCTTTGCCTGGTTTGGGGCAGGCTTACAATAATAAATATTGGAAAATACCAATCATCTATGGCAGTGGATTGGTAATCGGGTATTTTATGAGTTATAATCATAAATTATACAAGCAATATAGAGATGGATATCTTGCTATTAGAGATAAAGATGACAGAACAGAACCTTTTAATTTGGATATTAGTGAAAAAACTTATCTGAGAGCATTAGATTATTATAGAAGAAACCGGGACTTATTGGTGGTTGCTACGGCACTTTTCTATATATTGAATATTGTGGATGCACATGTGGATGCACACCTTGAACTGTTTACTATAGATGATGATATCAGCCTCAACCTGGAGCCAAGTTTCGATCAAACCGCCATGCAAACAAGCTTAATAGGACTTTCATTAAAACTAAGATTTAACTGATGAGAATTTTAATATTAGGATATGGGAAGATGGGCAAGGCAATTGAAGAAATTGCTGAAGATCGAGGTCATACCATCGCCCACAAAATTAACATCAATAACACACAGGCCTTAAAATTTATAGATAGTAGCGAGATTGACGTGGCCATTGAATTTAGTCAGCCAGATGCTGCCTTTGATAATATCAGCTACTGCCTCACCAACAACATCCCTGTGGTAAGTGGAACCACAGGATGGCTGGATAGGAAATCTGAAGCAGAGGCATTATGTAAAAAAAATAATGGCGCATTATTCTATGCCTCCAATTTTAGCCCCGGTGTAAATCTATTCTTTAAGCTCAATGAACTTTTAGCTCAAATGATGGAACAGCAACAAGGATATAAGTCTGAACTTACAGAAATACATCATACAGAAAAGTTAGATTCTCCTAGCGGAACTGCTATAACTCTGGCTGAAGGACTCATTAATAATATCTCGGAAAAAACAACCTGGGCAAATGAACCTGCTAATGAAGATTCCGTCGTTTCGATCATCTCGAAAAGGGAACCAAACGTACCTGGCACACATATCATTAAGTATTTTGGTGATGTTGACGAGATTGAAATAAAACATACTGCAAAGAGCAGAACCGGATTTGCTCTTGGCGCCGTATTGGTGGCTGAGTGGATTTTGAATAAAAAAGGCGTTTTATCTATGAAGGAATTTATGAAATTTTAGAAATATTTCAATCCTACAAGTTATTCAACTACATTTGTGCGCTTAAAATCAAAGTACAAAATGAAATTAGATTTTTTCAAGAAAAAAAAGAAAACAAACGAAGAACCAATGCAAAAATCGGTTGTTCGAGAATGGGCCGACGCCATTGTATTTGCAGTAATTGCGGCCACGATAATCAGATGGTTATTATTAGAGGCTTTTACCATACCTACTCCCTCCATGGAAAAATCACTATTAGTTGGTGACTTCCTGTTTGTGAGTAAAATACATTACGGGCCGAGAACACCAAAGACGCCCTTACAAATGCCATTGACCCATCAGAAAATATGGTGGACTGATCTGCCATCGTATCTTGAATGGATTCAATTGCCACAGTACAGGTTGCCTGGCTTTACTTCCATCAAACAAAATGATGTAGTGGTATTTAATTACCCTCCTGAGTTGGAATATCCGACGGATCTGAAAACCAACTATATCAAGCGATGTGTTGGTTTGCCCGGAGATTCACTGAAAGTTGTTGACACACAGGTTTACATCAATGGTGAAGTCTTGGAGAATCCACAAAAAATGGAGTTCAGACATAATATTGTCACCAAAGAGGATATAAAGGACCGGATATTTAAAAAGTATGATATTTTAGAACCTCAGCGAACCAACTATGGGTACATCGTACATACTACGCCCGAAACTGCTAAAGAATTTGAGAAATTGCCTTTCGTAGAACGAGTAGAGATTTTGAAGATGAATTCCGACCAAATCAATCCGAGAGTTTACCCTAAAAATGGCCAACTATTTGAATGGAATGAAGATTTTTATGGTGCAATCTGGATACCTTCTGAAGGCGCCACGATAGATCTGAATGAAACAACTATTGCGCTTTATAGAGATGTAATCGAAAACTATGAACACAACGATGACGTACGCTTCGAAAACGGGCAAGTGTTTATTGATGGTTCAGAAATCACACAATACACCTTCAAGCAGGATTACTACTTTATGATGGGTGATAACAGACACAATTCTGAAGATTCAAGGTTTTGGGGTTTTGTCCCGGAAGATCATGTGGTAGGTAAAGCATTTTTCATTTGGTTGTCACTTGATAAATACGAATCCTTCATCAACAAAATCAGGTGGAGTAGAATATTTAATTTAATTAAATAATTAGCTATTGGCAGATTTTGGGGACGGATACGGATATAGATTATATTCGTCCTTACTCAACAAACTAAGAAGTTGTTGAGTTATAGTTTGTTGAAAGATTAAATCACATTTTCAAACCATTCTAATTTTCAGATTTTCTTTTTATTTCATTCTCATATGAATTTAAAGCATTAAATTTGATTGTAGGATTCATGCACATCAAACCGGATTTATAATGGGAAAAACAAACATTTTAAACACGATCGAAGACGCAATAGAGGATATCCGGAATGGCAAAATCATCATTGTTGTGGACGATGAAGACCGGGAAAATGAAGGCGATTTTATATGTGCTGCGGAGGTCGTTACACCAGAGATCGTAAATTTCATGGCCACGAACGGAAAGGGATTGATTTGCGCCCCCTTGGTTGAAGACCGATGTGAGGAGCTTAATCTCGAGCTTATGGTAGGCAAAAATACTGCCGCCTTCGAAACACCATTCACCATCTCTGTTGACCTGATAGGTCATGGATGTACAACCGGTATTTCTGCTGAGGATCGTTCAAAAACAATTAAAGCATTAGTCGATATAAATACCGCCCCGGATGAGTTGGGCAAGCCAGGGCATATATTTCCTCTGAAAGCAAAACCCGGAGGAGTGTTAAGACGGGCGGGGCATACCGAGGCAGCAATAGATTTCGCAAGATTAGCAGGATTTTATCCGGCTGGTGTTTTGGTGGAAATCATGAATGAAGACGGCACCATGGCAAGAATTCCCGATCTGCGAAAGGTCGCAGATAAATTCAACATGAAGCTGGTCTCTATCAAAGATCTTATCGCCTATCGAATAGCAAAAGAATCGCTTATCGAAAAGGTTACAGATGTAGATATGCCGACAAACTATGGAAGTTTTAAACTCGCAGCGTACAAGCAAACTAGTACCGGCGATGTGCATATGGCATTGATCAAAGGAACATGGGAGCCTGATGAGGCTATTCTGGTGCGTGTCCATTCCTCTTGTGCTACCGGAGATATCTTTGGCTCGTATCGTTGCGATTGTGGCCAACAACTCCATGCCGCTATGGAAAAAGTCGATAAAGCAGGCAAAGGAGTAGTACTGTATATGAATCAGGAAGGACGTGGAATCGGCCTTTTGAACAAACTCCGCGCATACAAACTTCAGGAAGATGGCTATGATACTGTTGAGGCAAACCATAAACTGGGATTCAAAATGGATAACCGCGATTATGGAATAGGAGCGCAAATACTTCGGGATATTGGCGTTACTAAAATTAGGTTGATCTCAAATAATCCCAAGAAACGAACCGGATTAATTGGCTATGGATTAGAAATAATTGAAAGTGTTGGAATAGAGATCACACCAAATGAACACAATATTCGTTATCTCACTACAAAAAGAGACAAAATGGGTCATGAAATTTTGAAACATCACTAACGAATGAAAACACTATGCGTCAAGGATTATTATTATATTTATTAATTCAAATAAGCTTTTCAGGTTTTTCTCAGGACTTTCCTTCAGAGCGGTGGCACAAAGGGAAACTGGTGCTTTTATCCGAAGATACAATTGTAGGTAAGATTAAGTACGACTTGCAAAATGACCTTCTCCAGATAAACGTCAGGAATGTACTCCAGACCTATAGTTCAAGGAAAATACTTTATTTCGAAATTTTTGATGAGACCATAAAAAGCTACCGACATTTTTATGCCTTACCTTATAATGTACAGGCAAATTATAAAGTTCCTTTGTTGTTCGAGGTGTTGTACGAAGGCAAGCTCTCTTTACTATGTAGGGAAGAAATAGTCACAGAATCAGTCCCTCAATACAACTCATATCCATACAGTAGTTATGGAAACAATCCATACAACCAGTCACGTTCAAGATTAAGTTATAAATATTATTTTCTTGATGAGAAAGGTAGCATCGAGAATTATAACATGAAAAAAAGTGAGTTGATGTCCTTTTTCAAAAAGCACAATCAGCAAGTAAAACAATATATCAAGAAAAATAAGTTGAAGCATGATAAAATGCGCGATCTTGTAAGGGTTACTGCCTACTACAACGCACTTCTTGATAGTTAAATTCCAATCCTCACACCCATGAAAAAACCTCTTATTTTAGTATCAAATGATGATGGCATCACCTCCAATGGTATTAGGTTGCTCGTTGAGCTCATGCAGGAATTGGGAGAAGTAATTGTGATCGCTCCCGACAGTCCGCAATCTGGAATGGGCCATGCCATCACGGTTGGCAACACACTGAGGCTTAGCGAATCCCATATTTTTGACGGAGTAAAAGCTTACCAATGCTCAGGGACCCCGGCAGATTGCGTGAAAATGGCCAAAGGTTTTGTCTTAAAAAACCGGAAAGTAGATTTGGTTGTAAGTGGCATCAATCATGGAAGCAACACCTCAATAAGCGTGATATATAGCGGCACCATGTCTGCTGCCCTCGAAGGAGCTATCGAAGACATTCCATCAATTGGCTTCTCTGTATGTGATCATTCATTGGAAGCTGACTTTTCATATGTAAAGGAACATGTGCTGAAAATCGCTCGTCTAGCCTTAAAAAAAGGATTGCCAAAAGGAATTGCATTAAATGTGAATTTCCCTGCCAAAAAAAATGAGCCAATTAAGGGCATTAAAATCTGCCGCCAAACCAGGGCGAAATGGCAGGAAATATTTGATCGAAGAGTTGATCCGACCGGAAGGCAATATTTTTGGCTTACAGGTAGTTTTGTTAACCAGGATAAAGGAGAAGATATCGATGAATGGGCCATTGCCAACAACTATACTTCTGTTGTTCCGGTTTCATTTGATCTAACAGCGTATCACGCCATCAGTACCCTAAATAAGGAGTGGGATATCTAATAAATTAGAGCCTGTCTATAAAGTCAGCTTCTGTTCAGAATGTTCGAGATCAAGCCTCGCCTTCCTTAGTACGACTGACGAGGGCTTGCACAGTTTCTGAAAAACGGAGTCCCGATGGCGGGATGAGTTTTTCAGAAACAAGCCTGCCTACCGGACAGGCAGGCGTAACGCGGAGATCGGACATTATGGACAAACTCCAATTAATTCCCAAACCTATACTTTACATATAAATTTATTGCAGGAGTTACATTATCAAAAGTACGCCCATATCCCGGAATGGAATAAATGCGTGGTTCTTCCCTGTTTTCAAAATCGGTGAGAATTCTCAACCTGAATTTCCAGCCAAATAATAATTTACTCTTTGGATTCTCCTCATTTTTCTTTCCAAATTTCAGGTAGGTCTCTGTACCTAAAATAAGCTCTACCCATGAGGCGGTAAGATCAGAAGAACCAAATCCTTCCTGATAATCTTCCCAATACTCACTATCAAAAAGGAACAAACCCTCGTCTTCAAAAAAACTCGCCCCATATCTGAAGCCGGCATAATAAAAACTTTTAGGATTATAGGAGGTATAATAATCTAATCCTAACCTGGCATAAGAGCCTTTTACAGTATAGTACAAGGCATTATCATACGCTTTTAACGGATTTAATTCAGCATACCCCATTTCTGCCGCCAGTACAATCTTTTCATAAAAACGAAGATTTATCCCCGCTTCATATTTCGATTCAAATTCGGTCCATAAGGTTAATATTTTTCCGTAATCAACCACCAATTCCAAACCGGAAAATAATTTCTTTGGTTGAAGGGTATCGATCACTTCAACAGTCATCGCTGAGCTGTCTGCTGATATCGCATTAAGTGAATCAGGAATACCGACCTGGAGGGAATCGGGATCGAAGCTGATCTCATTTTGAGCAATGGAAGGTGAGGCAAAAACTCCAATTCCCAGAATGAACAAAATAGATTTAAAAATATATGTATATCGTTGTCTGATCATTGCTGCAGGCTACATTGTAACACCTAATACTCATACTGTCAAAGGTACTGATTTCTTCATTTACACCAATCTCAATTAACTTCATCCTCACCCCATCAAAATTTTGAATGATTTCTCGCTGATAAAACAACTGCAAGGTATCTGTAAATCCATGATAGCTGAAATAAAAAGTTGAGGTATCGTGATGCATATCAACCGGAATGGCAAAATCGCGAATAATCGAATCCTGAAATTGTTCCAAGCTTATAGATCCCGGCGCTTCGATGGCGTCAATTTTTGTTTTAGAAACTTTAAATAGGCTATAGGGTTCATCGTATTTCAGGCTATCCTCGCGAAGTATTTGTAACTCATCTTCAATTTTGCTGCGTTCTTCAGCAGATAATTGACCCGAAAGCAATTCTACTCTTACCTCAATACTATCCTTTACGGCAGTAAACAAGGAATCAATCCGAGGTCTGGTATAAATAGCTTCAAATTTCAATTTGATTTTTGGATTCAAATTGCACCCCACACATTCCTCTTCCTCAGTACATGCGAAAAATGATATACTAAAAATGAAAAGGAATAATCTTATAAAATTTCTCATATCTGATCCCCAATAATACAAGGGCTAATTCTAATCGTTATCATAAATTGAATCTAATCCTCAGTTTTTCAAAATTCATTATATTATGGATTTTTATTAGCCGATTTTTCAATTTGGTACTAAATCCAACTGCTATCATCATTTTGTCCATTTTCCAAAAACATTAGTACAGTGAATTATTTGATAAAAATCAAATTCTAGTCGAATCAATTTTAATTTGAAAAAAGATAACAAAAAGGCAGTTGATTATATTTCATTAAAAATAAGTTGAAAGATGGCTCGTGTCACATAAGTACACCAATCAATACAATGATTTAATCCCTTTACTTTGCCAATTCATAATCAGTAATTAATAGTTCTGCGGATATTCCCAATACCATATTTATTTTACGAATCATGCTTAATGTCAATCTTCTTTTCTTATTCAGTATTTCAGAAGCCTTACTTTTACTTCCAACAATTACAGCTAAATCCTTATTTTTAAGATTGTTTTGTTCCATCCTGAATTTAATTATTTCGATTGGATCTGGTTCAGGAAAAGCCAACTCTGCTTCTTGTTCATACTTCTCAATAAGCATTACCAATAATTCGGCTTCCTTGAATGTTGGATCACCAGGTTTCGAGTCGAAAATTTTTTCCAGATGCTCCAATGCTTTTTCGTATTCCTTTTCTTCAGTAATGATTGTCCAGTTCATATCTTATATTGTTAGCGGATCAATTTTATCGTATTCGCTATGCGTCCCGATGAATCTTATCCAAATGGTTTGAAGTTCAAAACTAATTTTAACAATAAGACGATAGTTATTTCCTTTTATGTTAAAAATATACCTACTTAATCCTATTGAGCGACAGGTTGAGAAATGTTTGAAAAGTTCATTCGATGATAGAAACTTTTCACTTTTTAAGTCTTTATACCAACTTAAAAGCTGTTGTTCTGAATCAGAATGTATTTCCCGAAATTCTCGTAGTGTCCTTTTCGATAATATCCTCAAGCAACAAAGATATAAATTAGTTCTGAATAAGGGAACTTTATTTAATGATTCTTAATGTAAACACAAAGAGAGATGCAATTTCCTTAACTGCGTAGTCTTTGTTATCCAAGGTGCCATGCAAACTTCAATACGGATCCACATCAAAAACAACGAACACCTGGCGTTTTTCTTTTTCCTGCTTCATTATATTTACTGTATTGATCAACATTTGCTTGAGCCTGCCCAGATCAACATTTTCCCTTGGGATTTTCAATATAATTTCCATCAAATACAAATTCCTGATTTTAGAAATCATTGGTTCATGGGGCCCAAGCGTCAGGTTTTTATTGAATTGCTCCTTTATCCTGTGTGCCAGGGCATGTGATGCCACTTGTATTGTTGATTTATCCCTATGTTTTAAAGTGATCCGAATCAATCTGTAAAATGGCGGATATTTATACTTATGCCGCTCCTCGATCTCATGATTGTAAAACTCAAGGAAATTCTGTCTGGATATATAATGTAGAATTGCTTGTTTCAAATTGGCAGTTTGAATAATTACTTCCCCTGGTTTTTCACTTCTCCCGGATCGGCCACTGACCTGAACAGAAAGTTGATACGTACGTTCAAACGATCTGAAATCAGGAAAGTGCAGCATTCTGTCAACATCAAATATTCCTACAAGCGTCACATTAGCGAAATCCAATCCTTTACTCACCAATTGAGTCCCAACCAAAACATCTATATCACCCTGTTCAAAGTCATTGATAATCTTCTGATAACTGTATTTTCTTCTGGTGGTATCCAAATCCATTCGCTGCACACGAGCCTCAGGAAATAGCAACTTAAGATCTTCTTCCAGTTTTTCCGTCCCAATACCCTTGGTATTCAATTTCGTTGCTCCACAAGCCGGACATGTAACCGGCAATCGCTCATGATGTCCGCAATAGTGGCACCTCAACTGGTTGTAGTACATATGAAAAGTCAGGCTCACCGCGCAACTATTGCATTTCGGTATCCATCCGCATTCTTCACAGGCAATGTAGGGTGAATAACCTCTCCTGTTCTGAAACACAATTACCTGCTCATTTCTGGAAAGTGACAGCGCAATTTTGTCTGCCAGAACCGATGTAAAATCTCCCTTTATTGTTTTTTGCTTTCTTTCGAGTGCAAGATCGGCAAAAATGATTTTCGGCAGTTCGGCTACTCCGTATCGCTCAGTCAGGGATACATATCCATATTTACGTTCTTGCGCCAGGTAAAACGATTCGAATGAAGGCGTGGCCGTTCCCATCAATACTTTTGCAGAATGAATTCTGGCTAGCACCTGAGCTGCATCGCGGGCATGATATCTTGGAGCAGGATCATATTGTTTGTAGGAAAACTCATGCTCTTCATCTACGATCACCAATCCAAGATTATCAAAAGGTAAAAATATCGATGACCGGACACCCACAATCAATTGAAATCTTCCTGAAATCAATCCTTTCCAAACTTCTACACGCTCGTTATCAGAATACTTGGAATGATACACTCCCATTTGATCACTAAATACAAGCTGGAGTCTTGCCACAATTTGGGTTGTCAATGCGATTTCAGGCAATAAATACAACACCTGCTCACCTTGCTCCAACACATCATGGATCAAATCCATGTAAATTTCTGTTTTCCCGCTTCCTGTGATCCCGTGAAGTAGAACAGTTTGCATTCCCTCAAAGCTCTTTAGAATTTCTGTCTTGGCTTTTTGCTGCTTTTCAGTCAATTTTAAGGTATACTCTCCGTCACTTGATGGTAATGTGAATCGAGGTATTACTACCTGAAATCGCTCCAGCACTTTATTCTTTTCAAGTGTTTTCAGAGAAGATTCCGATAAGCCTCTTGACAACAATTCCTTTTTAGGAATTCCCTTTGAATTAATCTCTTTGTTATTAAAAACAGGAACTGATTGCAGATAAGCCAATAATACATCCAGTTGTTTTGGCTTTTTTTCAAGCTCCGTCATCAATTCTTCCAAATGTTTTTGATGCAGCCAATGTTGTGCAAGCTTGATGTAGGTCTCTTTTTTGGGAGTGTATTTTTCTTTTACTTCTTCAAATATCAAAATCGCCTCTTTAGCAATTAATGATTTTATGACGTTCAAATATGATTTGATTTGAAGAATTTGAGCCGCCTCTCCATAGGTAATTACCTGATCACGCTCAAGTATAGTTAGAATTTGCTGTTCTTTTTCTGAAAACAAGATGAAGGACGCTTCGAAATCAAATTCAGGGTGAAGTTGAATTTTTGACTCACTATTCAACTTCAGTCCCGAGGGCATGCCAACATTAAGCGCCTCACCCATGGTGGTCATGTAATATCCGGCAATCCACTCATAAAAGCCGAGTTGCTTCTCATTCATTATCGGCTCGTTGTCAAGCAAATCTATGATGTACTTTGCCTGATAAACTTTGGGTGGGTTTTTATGAATGCTGGCTACAACTCCGGTAATAATCTTTTTTTTACCAAACTGAACAATTACGCGATGGCCAATACCAACCAGTTCGTTTAACTCAAAAGGCACGCGGTAGGTAAATAATTTGGGGATGGGAACAGGCAGCAAAACATCTACAAACAGGGTAATTCTTTCCTGATGATCGCTCGCTATATTTAACTCTAATGCTCCCAAATTTTATTTTCTGATAATTGGCAAATCAATGTTCATTCCAGGTAAAATCTCTTAAAAATCAATCACTCACAACCTCGCCAGTCATTTTACTTTTAGCCTTTCACTTTTAGCCTTTCGCCCAAATCTGTTCCAATGCTTCCTGTATTGAATGTACGGGCAATTTACAGCTTTTATTAAAACAAACATAAAGGGTAGTTTTGTCGTGAATAGCGATTCTGTCTCGTAGCAAGGGAAGGTCATTCGACTTGAGGTTTTCTGAGATCACTTTGTTGGGTATGAAATGCCTCTGAAGCTCATGAGAAAAAGACAGGAAGTCCTCCCCAATAATTGCGATTTCAAAAATGGATTTTGTGCGAAAGGCATATAAGGTTCCCCAATTCGTGAGGTATTGGGGATCGGTTTTTATCATTGGCGCAATCTTAGCAATCATGTTTTCCGAGAGTTTCAAATAAGAATCTCTTTCCAACAAATTTCCCAAAAAATATAAGTTTTGAGCCATTACAGAGTTTGAAGCAGGAATAACATTATAAAAGATCTCCTTTTTTCTCGCAATCAATTGCTCTGATTTATCATTTGTATAATAAAATAGTTCCTCTGCTGAATCGTAAAAATGCGCAATCGTATAGTCAGTAAGCTCAACTGCCACTTCAAGCCATTGTTTCTCGAATGTCGCCTGATACAGCGAATAAAAAGCATCAATCGCAAATGAATAGTCATCCAAATAACCAGGTATGACATTAGGCTCTTTGGAGTAACTTCTCAATAAAGCACCATCTATAACTAAATTTTCATGAATAAATGAAGCGCTTTTTTGTGCCAGATCCAGGAATGATTCCTCGCCAAAAGCATGATATGCATCGACCAATCCTTTAAGCATCAATGCATTCCAACTGGTCAATATTTTATCATCCAACCCGGGCTTTTCTCTTTTCCCGCGAGCTGCAATAAGCGCTGATTTTGCCGACTTTAACTTGGATTTAAAATCATTTTCATCAATCCTCATCTCGCGGGAAAAATCTTCAGGTGTTTGCTTCGTATGCAAAATATTTAATCCTCTTTCTCAATTTCCTTCTGACTCGACCTGATAATATTTCAATATTAAAGCCGCATCATCACCAAGTATTAGCTCCAGTTCCTGTTCAGTCCAGACATAGTAGATCCCCTCCTCTCCTTCACTATCTGCATCCAAGGCTGAATAAAACCCATTTTCCGAACTCATCAATTCTTTTTTAACAAGTTCTATAGATTCATAAACCACCTCTTTAAACCGCTCATCTTTTTCCACCTGGTAAGCCATCGAATACAAACTAATCAATTGGCCATTGTCATAAAGCATCTTTTCAAAATGGGGTGCGAACCAGCAATCATCAACTGAATATCGCGCAAATCCACCTCCAATTTGATCATAAATTCCCCCACTCGCCATTTTTCTGAGCGTAAGCATAATTTGATCATGAATTTCTTTACGCTTAATAATCTCATTTGCGGTAAGCATAAACTTCCATATAGATGGACTCGGAAATTTAGGAGTCCTATTTAATCCACCCTCCTTCCGATCACAATGGCTTATCATGGCAGACACCATTTGATTCAACTCGTCTTTACTTGCCGAAAAGTCATGATCTGAAAAACCATATTTTTCTGAATCAGATACCGATAATGCTTTGGTAAATTCGCATGCAGAATCCTCCAGTTGATCCCGCTTCTCATGAAATGCCCCGGCAATACTTTTAATAATATGCAACCATTTTGCAGGCGGAAAATAAGTACCCCCATAAAATGGTTTTTGGTCTGGCATGGCAAATACATTCAATGGCCAACCACCATTCAATCCCATTGTCTGAATGGCTTCCATATATAATTGATCCACATCGGGCCTTTCCTCCCGATCCACCTTTATGCAGATGAATCCTTCATTCATAACGCGGGCAATTTCTTCATCCTCAAAAGATTCTCGTTCCATTACATGACACCAGTGGCAAGCAGAATACCCAATAGAAATGATCAAAGGCTTATCTTCATTCTTTGCGCGTTGCAACGCTTCCCTACCCCACGGGTACCACCGAACCGGGTTATGTGCGTGTTGCTTTAAATATGGACTTGAAGAGTGAATTAATTTATAGGTATAGGCGCTTAGATCGCACCATTAATTATCTATAAACTAATAACTTAACTCATTATTAACCATCTTTCTTATTAACACATCGAATATTGTATCCATATTTGATCTTCTAT
>SDBV01001824.1_pt1 | contig 31863 bp, 20 predicted proteins | sample 2277081 | NCBI WGS metagenome assembly SDBV01 (sample SAMN10402039, study PRJNA504765) | marine sediment metagenome | isolation source: marine sediment core GS10_PC15, 223 cmbsf | place: Arctic Ocean: Southern Knipovich Ridge | collected 2010 | reverse complement strand
TTCAAAACAATGCGTTACACTCACTTATCTCAACTCACCATAGCGGTGCTATGCTTCGTCTCCATAAGTGGCTGTTTTATTGTATTTTAAAGGCTCATCACGAAGTTCTAATACATAATCCGGGTTTAAGGTTTATTCAAATACAGCAATCGGCGACTAAGCTGACTCGCATTTCTTATACTTTCTGATATCTTATCAGGATCAATACTAAAGTCGTAATTGTGATGTATATCGCTCATCAAAACAATCGAATTTAAAATAAGCAAGGCTTCCGTTTCATCCTGCGAATTGTATAAGGCAGTGGTCATTACTTCAGATGGATTGGCCGCTTTTATCAATCCCAGAAATTCTGCCGCTCGAACCTTATTAATGATTTCCGAATCGCTTTGACTCATCTCTTTTGCCATGGGAACAAACTCAGCCGCCTGCTCTCCAAAATTACTACAAACCGTTATCCCCCAATATCTAAGCCAGGGATCTTCGGAAGTTAAACTGACCTCAATGTCTGCTTTCACCTTAGAAAATTCAAATAGGGAAAGATTAGCAATCTCCATGTAAGCTTGAATGTCTGCTTTATGAACTTGTCCAAATTGAACGGGATTGTCAAAGGCATTTTTAATCAGAAAATGCTCCGGATAAAATGACAGATCCGGCAACTGTATTTCCTTGTTGTTTAAATTATCGCGCATCGCTCTCAAAACCTCTGCATACCCTTCATCATCTGACAGATCATTGGTTTCATATGGGTCTGCTTCTACATCAAATAGCAACTCCGCTTTGCGTGGTTCAAAGAAAAAAGATTGAGTGGCGTTCAACTCTCCTTTTTTATATAAATCTAACCACTCCTGGTATGCCAATTGTTTGTATCGATAATTATTCATTAACCCATCATAATTATATGGCTGGTAGCTTCTGATGTATTTGAATTTTCCTTTGCGCAACGCTCTTACCATATCGTATTTCTCGTCGAAACGATCGGCATAACTGTATGTTTCATTTCGCTCATTCACCTCTGCACTCGTAACATATTTCCCAAGGAATGGCTTACCATCCATCTCTCGAGGAACATCAATTCCTGCGAGACTTAGGACCGTAGGGCCGAAATCCACAAAACTGACAAAGCCATCCAACTTGCTCCCGTTTTTGGCATCCACCAGGTTTTTGTATTTCTCCGGAATACGCACCACCAAAGGAACATGCAACCCTGTTTCGTATAGAAATCCTTTGCTCCCGGGCAGTACGCCTCCATGGTCGCCATAATAGAAAATAAAGGTGCTTTCGAGTAATCCATCAGCTTCCAATTGCTCAATTACTTTACCGACCTGCTTATCCATTGCAATGATCTTATCGCGGTAGTATGCATTGGTATATTTGAATAGTTCTGTATTGGGATGATTTGGCTGGACAAAAACCGTTGCAGGATCAGTGCTAGTTTTAGTCGAAGCCATTTTCTCTTTGCTGAAATGCAGGCTTGACTCGTGACAAACGCCAATGTTAAACACATGGAAAAATGGCTGCCCTTCATCTCTGTTTCGCCAGCTTGCTTTTTTTGATGACTCATCCCAAACACCATCTCCTTTGAAAATATTGTAATCTTCCTTACTGTTGTTTGTGGTATAATAACCTGCATTGCGCAAGTATGCAGGAAACATTTGTAATGGCTCAGGCATAGGAACCTTCTGCTGCTTCCGATGATAATGGCTAGCTAAACGAGGGCCATAACACCCTGAAATCAGAGTAGATCGAGCCGCACTGCACACAGCGGCATTAGAGAAAGCATGCGTGTAGATCAATCCCTGACTTGCGAGCCCATCGATGTGAGGTGTTTCAACACCATTTTCATCAAACAACTTCATATAATGCTTTGAATTGTCCTCAGAAGTTATCCATACGATATTAGGTTGCCCGGGTGGTTTTTCTTTACAACTGGAGGCAAAAATTGACATTAACAGGAAAAGAATAGTGCAATACACTTGCGTTGAATGTTTCATATATTTAAAATCTAAATCATAAAAAATATTACTAATTTAACCATAGCTATTCAAACCTAAATAGTGCATGAATATATCCATATATAGATGAATTTCTGTTTTCTATTTATCATTGTTATAATATCAATAAGAATTTATTTCCCAATGCTTACTTCATGATGCAGGAAGGCCTGAGCTTCCGGTGCATTTTTATCCTTCCAGCCATAAAAAAGTATCATCCCATCCACTATACTTCCATCAGTTTTCGTGACAGGCTGGATATTGTTGTACTTCCACCCGGAGTATTTTGTTCGATCTGGCGTCAGGTCGCGAAACTTTTTCCAGGTGTTTCCTGAATCGAAAGATACCCATTCTTCAATATTGCCTCCGCCGTGTTTATCCATAAAACCTCCGGTTTTCAAATAATTCGAACTGCCTTTTTCAAAATCATCACCTTTACTTTTTCCTTCTACCCATTCGGTATCGATATAGTTGTCACCTACCACGAGGTAAGCATGGTATAATCCATTGTCGTCAAGATGTACATGGCAACTATTCCACTGATGATTGGAAGGGGCAATTACTGTTTTCTCCCATCTGTCCTGCACACGATGCACAAAGTAGTAATTATGCTTTTCACTCGTTTCTTCTGATAGCACATGTAAAAAAGCAGGATTTTCATTTTCATCTAAAACTATGTCGGGGGGAACGCCAGCTCCACGTCCTTCCGTATCCCAGATTATACATTTTTCGTTTGCCTGATCCAGGTCAATAGGCCTTGCCATTTTATCCCCATCAAAATTGTACACTTCATCAGATTGCAAATCAATTTTTACGTAATACAGGTTATATTTCCACTCATTGCTTACCGCTTTTTTGTATCTGGAATTATAATATCGCTTAGGATCGTTTTGCCTGTTATCGTCATAGGCCATAAAGACCACATGCAAATATCTGCCGTCTTTACTTGGCAATTTGGTTTGATATGAGGACCATTCGAACCGGCCTTTACTATCCAGATCAGTCACCTCTTTTACCGGGCCAGTCCAAGATAAGCCCTTATCTTCTGAAAGCCGGTAGGTCCATGAACTGATATGTCCGGCAGTGCGGTAATAGATTAATTCTTTGTTGTCAAAAATACTATAAAAAGTAGGATATGAAATATGTGGCGCTATTTGTGGGGCTTCAATCCAATCGGCGAGGCTGGTTCCAATATTATTGGGCTGTTTGGAAATAAGATGGGTGCCCGGGGTATTATGACACCCGTAAAGCACATGCAAATAATTATCGACATCTGCCCAGATAACCGGTGCATAATGGTGATCATTATCAGCTGTTCCCAAGGTGACAATATCTGAAAATTTCCTCGTCGCCGGGTCGTAAGTGACAGCCATGGGTTTGCTCGGCGCCTTTCCTGGCGAGCGGCCATTTTCGCCATCAGCATTGAATACAATATGCACTTTATCATTAAGATAGACAGATTGGGGCCGCTGTCTTCTGTCGTATAGCATTTTTATCTGCCCCCCCTTACCGAATGGTATGACTATACCTGATTTCTCAATAGGCTCATCTTCCAAACTGGTTTTTTGAGCTTTTATGCTGCTAATCATTAGCATAATCAGGAATGCTGCCATCCAGTATTTTAACAAAAGATTTGATTTCAACGTATCCATTCTAATTTCTTAATATATGTATTTAGTAAATGAAGTTTCCAATATCATAAAGAGGCAATTCCCAAAAGTGAGATTTTCGATGTTGACTCATTTTGATTGTTTATTTTATTGGTTCTACTGCTATTTTAATGGAACCCTTTGTTGTAAGAGACGGAAGACCGAAGTCAGGAGTCGGAAGAATAGGCTTCTTGAATAAGCAACTACTAAGGTTTCTTAAGCCTACTTTGGGCTTTTTACTCGTTTTAACTTCGGTCTCCGGTCTTCCGACTTCTGACATTATTTATGATCTTTCATTAAATTCGTGGTAGAACCATTTTATTTTACTCCTAACATATCCGATATCTGATTTTGTTCCTCTTGATGTCTGGCAAGTTCTTTATCCATGATCTGATTTAACCTCTGAACTTCTGCTTTATAATCGGAATCCAAAGCCAGATTTTTAACTGCACTTCGGCCTTTGGATATATCATACAATTCTGTGGACATAATACTATCCGGTTTTTCATACAATTGCCACCGGGTGAATCGGTATTGTCCGGTTCTTAAACTATACCCCATGAATTCGTTCTTCCTGTCATATCCCAATGATTTGCCCCTGGGATATTGAGAAAAGGCAACTTCTTTTACAGCAAATTCCGGGTTTTCAAGGATCGGAACCAGGCTGGTGCCTTGTAGTTGTTCAGGGGTTGGTAATCCCGCCAATTCGCATAAAGTTGGATAGACATCGATGAATTCCGCTAAAGATTCTGTTATGGAACCCTGATGCTCCATCCAAGGAACTTTAACAAACAATGGTGCACGTGTATCCATTTCAAAATTGGTGTGTTTGCACCATGATCCGTAATCGCCCAATTTCCAACCATGATCACCCCATAAAACTACGATGGTATTTTCCTCCAATCCATTTTCCTTTAAGGCATTGAGTAGCCTACCCAATTGAGCATCGATATAGCTGACACAAGCATAATACCCATGAATCAGATTTCTTGATTGCTCTTCATTTAATAAACCTTCTGCTTGTATTCCATGATATTTGCGCAGTTCGCCAAAAGTATTCAAAGCTATATCAGGCATTCCCTCCGGCGGTTTTGTGGATGGAATTTCAATTTTTTCCGGATCATAGAGGTCCCAATATTTTTGAGGAGCGACAAAGGGCAGATGGGGTTTTACAAAACCAACAGCAAGGAAAAAAGTGCTGTCTTTTAATTCCTTCAATCGCTGTACGGCATGGGAAGCAACCATAGCGTCTGTCATGTCTTCCTCACTAGATGTACTGCTATACCAGGGTAATTTTTTTCCTGATATTGTCGGAAAATCGCGCTCAAGCCCAACAGTATCACCACGAGTTATTTTCTCAAGCTTTTTGATCTCATTTCTTGGTTTCCAGTGGGGAATGCTCCAGGAAAGGGAATCATCCTGATTGCCATGGCCCGTATGGTAAATTTTTCCCATGCCCTCACTGTGATAGCCATGCGCTTTGAAGTGCTGCGAAAGCGTAATGACATTGGGAATTTTCTTACGAAAAAAAGTATAGAGATCATATATGCCTATGGCATCGGGCCGCAACCCTGTCATCATACTGTTGCGGGAAGGAGCACATACAGCCTGCATACAATAGGCATTGTTGAAAATCATTCCTTCATCTGCCAATCGATCAAAATTTGGGGAGTGAATTTGTGAAGCGCCATAGCAGTTTAATTCATTCCTCAGATCATCGACGGCGATAAAAAGTACATTTGGTTTTAACTGATCATCATTTTTATTCGTTAAAGAACAACTTGTTGAAATTATCAATAATAGCAGAAATGCTGAAATATGATTCATAATCTAAATTTTATAAGCGCCAAAAATTAGTGTTATCAGTATTTGTCAAAATAATGAATTAACCCGAATAATTCGGGAAATATTTAGGAAACTATCAAAGCATTGAAAGACAATGAATTGATTTATCTTTCCTATGTCAGGAGAAAATCTTCACGAATAGGACTAAATACATCGATGAGTACACCCGCAGACTTACAAACAACTCCATGAACGATATTTGGCGGAACAAAAAAACAATCCCCCTTTTGGAGTAATTCTGTTTTACCTCCAATCGTCACTTCAAACGATCCGCTTTCCAGATAAGTAGATTGAGAATGAATATGGTTATGAGGTGTTCCAATGCTCCCTTCATCAAATTTCACCAGTACCATCATGAGGTCGTCATTGTATCCCGTATTTTTCCTGCGGATGCCAGGGCCTACCTCTTCCCATTCCTGTAGTGAGCTTTTTAATAGTGATTCGCTTATGTGTTTCATATTAATATTAATTTATTTTTCTTGAATTTGAATAAATTTCGTTTGAAGTGGGTTATTATACTCCTGCGCTGTCTTGCTGATGTAATTTGTAAAATCCGCTTTGTTGTTATAAACTACTCCTTCGCTTCATGCCGAAGAAAGCAGGTACTCAAAAGCATTTTCTTTAGATGCCATAATTTTGAAGGTGTGGTTTCCTTTGTGCTCCTTCACAAATTGATATTCTGGTTTGTATTCATCCTTTATGATCAGGGCGGTTCCAATAAAGTCAACTACATATTCTTTTCTATCATCAATATTTTCAGGATCTTTTATTGCTTCAGGCCCACTGGAAATGATGATTCCGTCTTCCTGAATAAAGTGATCTTCTCCGGGTTTCTTACGAAAACCACACCCCATAAACACACCCTGCTTTTTAGGTAAAAAGGTTGTAAATTTTACTTCTGAGAGACAATAGCTCTGCTTAGGGTCTGCTCATATTCATAGTACCCATTTCCAGAATCCCAATTCATGCCTTTGATCTTAATGATGGAGCGAACGGGCCCGTTTACAACAACTTCATAAGCATATCTGGCGTCACTTATCTGACCTGCGTTCCACATTGATTTAGGAGCTGATTCAGATTTTGCAGGCGTAAACCTGAGCATTGAAACTATATCCGGGTTGTCCGGATTTTCAAACAGACAAATGGCTCCCCCGCCAAAGGAAGCGGCTACGCTTTGAATATCGGATCCCCAGTCATCATTGGTTGCCGAAACAGCATACCCATCCAGATTTTCCATGTACAGTTGGTTCGACATTAGAACCGGTTTCCTTTTAGCATACACGTCAACGCTGTTGGCAAACCATATCTTCCAGCCTACATTTTCACTTTCCCAAAAGGGCATTTGATGTCGGCAGTAGCTACCAATGTTGGCATGGGTATAATGTTTATTCCACCCTCTTGTATTTTCACCCAGATAGATATAAATCGTTTTTTCCGAATTCGCCTTTATATCGGTCTGAAAGAACAGTTCGTCCCAGATACCATCTTTATCCAAATCATCCATTTGATGAAAAATGGCATGCCCGTTTGTTTCAGCACGTATCTGGTGACCTCCTTGCAAATGCAGCAATTCTTCAGAAGAGCCTTCATATGCAGCCAGCTCAGGATCCACTACCGTTACCCACATCTCATGTAAATCAGGCAGGGAGAAGTTTTCTCGTTTTATGGTAACCGGACAATTCACCGGTCGACATCAAGATTATTGGAGATCGTAAATTCTACTCTCTGTTCAGGCTTGAATTTACCTTGGGTATACCAGAGATCGTTTTCACCGGCATGCACTTGCCAGAAAGTAACAATGAGAAGCGTAAAAACTAAAATTTGCATGGTATTACTCTTTTTATTGATAAATTATCAGGCCACATGCTTTTGATTACCTTCTCTGCTTCAGATACAGAAAGATCACTTCGCGCACCCACTTTTCTGATTTTCTTGATCTTTGATTTCAAAACTTTTTCCTCTTTCTTGTCGGAGGAAGATTCCAATTCCGGAAAATCAACGAAAGCGCTTCCAAATAGGGTATTTGCCGTAATTGAATTGTTGCTTGTCTCCCCCAACTTTAAAAATTCCTTTGCTCCCTTGTTATAAAAGATATTCGCTTTCAGTACCGTTTTGTCAGGCCAGATGTTCCCCCAATGCTTATACCACATCATTACATCATCGATTTCAGCATCCGTAACAAAAAGGTTATTGGAAATCTCCGTGTGGGTAATATTCCCTGAGAAACGGATCATATGATGCTTTTCATCCATGAAGATATTATATCGAACGATGGTGCCATCGTTAAACGATCCTTTTACTTTTCCCCAAGAGCATACCAGCAAACCTCCCCAATCATTATGATGACTGTAATTGTATTGAATGATGGTATTTTTACACAAGTAATCGCTGTCAAAACCGCTGGCATCCACATCACCTTCATTATAGACTGTGTAGCATGCCTCATTAAATTGCCAGAGCGCATTGTTGCAATTGTAAGGATAAGAGGCATTACCTGTAGTCTTTGAGCTGCACTTTACAAACAGATTATGCTGCACAACCGGCGATTCAGTTACCCTGGTCACCAGACCATTCCCCCCGACATTTTCGAATTTTGAGTTTTCAATCAGGATATTATGATTCGGGAACCAATTGTTTACCTTATTTTCAGCAAATGTTTCACCGAACTTTGAGTTCATATCCCTTCTTCTCCAAAAGGACTGGTTGAGAAAGCCACCGCGGTCAACATTCATAAAATGGCAGTTATTCACGTAAATTCCATCAAAGTTTGTTGGGATTCTCTTTTCAGAAATGCTATCGGCAATGACATTAAAAAAGAGTCCGCCGTTGGTCCTCGTTTTTAAAGAGCCATTCACATTACTAATTTTCAGGTTTTCGAATTTGAAATCGTGTAACGTTCCAATGTCTTTTGCCAAAATCATAATGCCGGCTTTCTTGCTCGGTCGTGTGGGATTGCCTTTTTCAAAATTCCGCACTTCAATTTCTCGGATTTCCCAGTATTCCTGGTTGTAGATGAGGATTGATGCTGACATCAAATCAGAGGCATCTTTTTTGCCTTCAGCATCAATGACTGGCGCTACGCCTTCTCCATAAGCGCCAATTACAATTCGATTATCCTTAGCACCATTTCCCCGAGGTCTTAGCGTACCTGTCCATTTTCCTCCCCGCTTAAAAAGAATTGAATCTCCTGCATGAAACCCGGTAGTATTGATATGTTTCAGACTTTTCCAAGCTGATTGTGCTGAAAATCCATTGTTCAGGTCACTTCCGTTTATAACATCCACAAAATAGGTTTTTTGGGCAAATGCTCCCGAAAAAACGAGACATATCCATAAAACTGTAAGTAATTTCATATTTTCTGATTTCTAGTTCTCTTCTTTAAAATTTTTCAAATTTGCTTGTTTTGATTTTATTCGAATATCTTCAAGATGCTTACAAGGAAGATCTACTATAAAATAAAGATTAGTATCCATAGAATTATTCCAACATCAATTTCAGCATTTCCGTAGCATACCGCTCACCCAACAAACGCTGACTTGCTGAATCAAAATGCGTACTATCAATGGTACTTGTGCTTTCTGTCGTTATTACTCCTACATTTTTGATCTTCGAAGGCAATTGTAAAATCATCTGGTTGAAGTCCTTTCTTTTCTCCTTATCGCCTGACAATTGACCGACGACTACGGGCAAATTGGGGAGGTTAAACTCATCACGAAGCGCTTCAATCAATGAGATAATTTTAGACGTATAGGTGTTATATCTCGAAACATCGGACTCACCCTGATGCCAGACTATCCCCTTTAAAGCACCAAATCTCAGTGCGTATTTTGTGCGGACGACCACCTCCTTGTAAAATTTAGATCCTGGCATCCACAATGAAATGCTTGTACCTCCTTTTACATTCACTACCAGGCCAATTTGTTTGCCTTCGGCAGACGCCACCATATCGCGGGCAAATGTGTAACCTGGATTCAACTTCTGCATGGACAAATCCTTCCGGATTGATGAATATTTGTTGAGCGGATTAGCTGCTTTCTCCCATTCTTCACCATCTTTTCCTGTGTAAAGAAAAACGCCTTCAAGAGTATCACGGTCCTGTGACTCAATTTCTGCCCTGCCCGCCATATTCGATTGACCAATCAAAAGATAAATATCCAGGTTATCCGCTTGAGTTTTGACCACGTTTTGATCGTTACTTGATTTCACCATCGGCCGATTGCTTTTGCACGCTGAAAATGCAACATACAAAAATGACAGAAGTATTATGAATTTAAAGTTCATTATGATTGTTCGAAACTGGTTACTCAATCTGTTCATTGCATTTTTATTATTCCAAAGTTTCATATGCGCAGGCTATCGTGACATTGGATATTAGTTAATTTAATCTCTTTATTTGTATGGCACTCATAGAGGTTTTTCCTTTAATTGCATTCAATTTTATTTGAATTCCATTTAAGTCTTTTGCTTCTACCATAATAGATTTGCTAGTTGCTTTTAAAAATCCATATTCATGTACTAAATCCAAATTTTTAAAAGCAATATTTTCATTTATAAGTACATCAAATATTCTTTCCCCAGCTTGAAAATAATGTGTTTCGGCAAAATGCAATTCGACTAAATAATTCCCATCCGGAACATCGAATTTGTAATTATCAACACTTTCAAGAGAATAGTTATACAAGACAGGACGTTGCTTTGCATTTGTAACAATCAGGTCTTTATTAACCATATATGATTGTCCGGTATCAAATCCATAGGCTCCTAAGGTATATTCCTGGTCGGGCAACCAGACCGTGTTATTATCATCCACGAATTCGGCATTAAAACCTATGTTAATGGATAATTGATCTCCTGGCAGAAGATTGGTTGAATGGGTAAGGAAGTTGATCAATAGAAAATCTTCAATTACATTTTTACCGGCTTTTCCTTTCGCCAGTATACTGTTTTCTCCTTCAACAAAATTTACCTGCCAAACCAATTTACCTTGTTTATCCTTTTTCTTAGTTCCTAATGAAAGTCCATTCTGAAACAGTTCCACTTTCTCTAAATTGGAATAGACTTCAATCTCCTGGTTTTTTGGTAAGTTCTTAAAATAGGTATTGTCATTCCCAACAAAACCATTTCTGTTAGTCCACTCACGGCTTGCAATGTAGAGCACAGGGTCTTTTGACCAATTTGCCTGATATAAATAGTATGCATCCTTTTTCTTTCGATCCCAGGTCTGTAATCCTTTTTGATTCCTGTGCAATATACTTCCTCCGGTATGTGGCTGCGAAAAGTCGAACTGGTTCCAAATTGCAGAACCGGCTAACCATGCTCTATCATTAATTTGCTGCAAATAGCTTTCATGAAACATCCGCGCCCAGTTGCCGGAAAAGTCAAACCGCTGTGGATTTACCGCATTGATTCGAGAATCGCTTCCGGCGCCATACTCACTAATAAATAAAGCCTGTTCCGGATAACGATCATGCCTTTTATCCAGTGTTTTGCCAAAACCGGAAAATTCACCCCCGTACCAGCCATTGTAAAGATTGATGGAAACAACATCGGGAATAGTGGTTATTTTTGCTTTATCGTAATCTGATGAGCCATGAATCGCAAGGGTCGAAAACCTACCCGGATCTTCCAGATGAATAATGCTATCGAGCTCTGCTACAAAATCGTGTGTCCACTGCTGATACTTTTCATCTTCGATTTTGGACGATCTTTTTCCCAATTCATCCCAAAGGAATATCTCATTGCAAGATCCCCACAAAATAATACTTGGATGATTATAGTGCTGCCGGATCATCTCCTTTAACATCTTCAGAGCATTCTTTTTAAATTCACTCGAGCGATTTACATAATTAACTACCGGGATTTCTTCCCAAATTAGAAGACCCAGCTTATCCGCCGTTTCCAACACCACCGGGTCTTGCGGGTAATGCGCAAGTCGTAAAAAATTGGCCCCCATCCCCTTGATCATGGTCAGATCGGCAACGTGTTGGCTGTTAGGCAAAGCGCTGCCCAAACCCTGTTTATCCTGGTGTCGGTTGGTTCCTTTTAATATGTATTTTTCACCATTCATAGAGAAGCCAGTCTGCGGATCAAAATCAAACCACCGAAATCCTAAAGGGCTGATTACTTCATCTACCAATTTCACATCAATTAGTACCTGGCTTTTTACAGAATAAAGCGCCGGATTTTCGGGGCTCCACAGCATTGGATTGTTGACAGTCATCAGCTCTGAAGTAAAATAAAAATGATCGCGCGGAGGCATCACTTTACTGTTTTTTGATCTTGCCACTTCATTTCCATCTGCATCTGAAATAATCTGCACAACTTCAACTTCCGCATTTCCTGAAGATTCATTAACCACATATCCCTTCACCTCAACTGTGGCTTCTGCTTTTGAAACTTCAGGTGTAGAAACAAAGACGCCTGAGCTTCCATGGTTCAGCATGCCAATATGAACAGGATCTGTAGCCTCCGACCAAACATCACGATAGATACCACCGTACAAGCCATAACCTACTGATAAGGGAGGAATAACATTGCTATGGCTATTATCTACTTTTACAGCAATCAGGTTGGCCTCATCAAAGTGAATATACTTACTGATATCAATGGTAAAAGCGGTATATCCTCCTTTATGGCTGCCTGCAAAAGCGCCATTCACATAAACATCAGCGACCTGGTTGGCCCCTTCAAAATGGAGATAGACCTTTTTGTTTTTAAAATTCTCAGGTAAAGAAAGATTCTTGCGATACCACCCTATGCCTCTTCGATAACTTTCGGCATCATCAAAGGGATCATCCGCATTCCATGTATGGGGAATAGAAACTGTTTCCCACAACTCATCAACAGGCACCGGATAACCTTTGACATCGACACGCTGTGCAAATGCCACCCCACCTGCATGAAACTTCCAGTTCTCGTTGATTGTATAGCGTATTCTGGACTGACCCCAACTTGTCAACGAACAAACTGCGATAAGGCTAATTGTATAAATGTATTTTGAGATTGAAGTCATCACAATAAATTATAAAAATCTGATATACTCTTATAAAAATGGGTGTTCATTTTTTTTCTACTTTAACCACACAGGAACAGCATCATTGGCAATCCAATCCTCAATTCTCCGGTCTAATTTATCGCCTTTCCATTCGCTTGTTCCTGCCGGTAATGCATCATTCTTCGGAAGCCATTTTTTATGTTCTGCAATAATTTTGGCATACTGAAGATCTGCTGCAAGGTTGTTATGCTCTCCAGGATCATTTTGATGATTATACAATTCTTCACCTCCATCGCGATATTGGATGTATCTCCAGTTGTTACTTCTGACAGCATGGTTTTTATAATACCAGGTACTAAGAACCGGTTTGGATCTTGGGGTTTCGGGTTGCTCAATCATGGGGACAATACTTTCTCCATCCAAATTTTCGACAACCGGAAGGCCGCATAGCTCACCAAGTGTTGGATAAATGTCCAGCAGACTAACTACCTGTTTGCTTCGCTCTCCAATGCTTTTTGTTCCTGGCACTTTGAAAAACAGAGGCACTCTTGTTGATTCTTCCCAAAGAGCTTGTTTTCTAAAATGACGCTTTTCTCCTAAATGCTGCCCATGATCAGACCATAAAACTATAATAGTATTTTTCCCATTGGGACTGTTTTCCAGTGCTTCAATTACCCTTCCTATCTGATCATCAACAAAAGATACACATGCCAGATACGAATGCACCAGTTCGGGCAACAAGTCTTGCTTTTGAGAAACATCATACCATCCTCCTCTTGGAGTATATCCATAAGCTATGGCTTTTCCCATCATTGGAATGTCTTCAAATTCATTATCCGGAACAGATGGAATTTCTAATAGCTCCTGGTTGTATAGATTAAAATATTTTTGGGGCGCGGTATACGGGACATGAGGTCGTATGAATCCTACTGCCATAAAAAAGGGTTTGTCGTGTTGTTCATTGAGCTTATTTATTGCCCAATCGGCGATCTGCTCATCGTACATTCCTTTATCCGGAATTTCCTCATCAGCTAAAGGACCACCGCATAACGAATAAAACCGGTTGATGGGACGATAGTAATTATTGATTGTATCTTCCCCGTACAATTGAACCAGTTGCCCTCCATCTTTTGGAAATGGGTAAAACATTTTTCCACGGTACCCAAAACCTGTTTTTTCAATCTTTTCCTCCATGTTATTCCAGAAACGAGGGGAATGCTCCGTCCAGTAATCGGCTGTTTTATCTTTGAAATCAGATTCTCCATTATGATATATTTTCCCAGTTGCAAAGGTGTTGTAGCCGTTGGATTTAAAATACTCGGGAAGCATTTTGTGATCGGCCATCACCTCATCATAATTCTTTTTCATAGCAGCAGTGGAAGCGTACCATCCTGATGTTGTAGGATGGATTCCACTTAACAAGGAATTCCGGGATGCGGTGCAAACCGCTTGCGAGCAATGTGCATTGGTAAACAAAACACCCTGACTGAAAAGTTTATCCATATTGGGTGTGATGGCTTGTGAATGTCCTTGCAAGGCTCCTTCCCAATCGTTAAGATCATCAACAGAAATAAAGAGGACATTTGGTTTTACAAATATATTTTTATCATCCGTCGATGTACAACTACATAAAAAGGAGATTGATAATGCACAACAAATTTTAAAAAATTTCATGTCTAAAAGTTTAATTATCATAAATAAAGATTTTAATATCACCAGTCATCTTATCAATCAACATGTTCTTTTTCCATCAATATCTTTAAAATCTATACGATGCACTTTATTATCATTGAGTGTAATATTTGCTCCCAACGCTGAACCCGAAGGGGTAACATCTATGATTTTAATATCCTTTATGGGTGATAACTCTTCCTCTGTCCATGCACTATCATCCATTTTATGCAACATTACTGTAATCATTAATTCCATTGGTGGATTTTTTGCCTTCCTTTTTTTATAGGCATACACTACCGTACTTTCATCTGATTCCGCATTTTGATTTCTGTGTACCAAACTGTCCAGTTTATCCCAGCCATTGTAAATGATCAGGGCGATTTTTCTACCCGGGATGGAGGCAGTAATTACTTTATTAGTACCAACTTCAAATTGATTGAGTATTGGCTTAATCCCTTCAATATGAGGCATGCCGAAATGACCTAACGTTAATTCATATTCAAAGGCAAGACGAGAGCGGTCAACCCTGATTACCCCTCCGGGAATGGTAATATCGGCAAGATCGATGATATAGCCCACACCATTATTTGGCGGTTTTCGCATGATCGCCTGCCTGTACAATACATCATTGCGCACGCCATTGTAAAGCATATTTTGGGATGTGGTAAATGCCGTATTTTTATCCGATTCATTTTCCAGGGCATGCCCCGTGAGATAGAAGTTAATATCATCGCCCCGCACATCTCTAGGATCAAGGCTCCGAAAGCTATATTCCATTGATGTTCCACCAGAGGGATTATGGTCTTCCCAGGGGAAATGCGTGTTATAAACGAGTTTCGAATAATTTGGATCGTCGTAGTACACTTTCCCGGGAATGATTTCAGAAGTGCCGGTTTTTCCATGGTTGACCAAAACAAGACCAGGATTATCGAGAATGGTATTTTTAGAATTTTCTCCAAGTTTTTCCCACATCCCATCATTTTCTGTAGCCGTCCAAAACGGAGAATCATCGGGCAAAGCAAGACAGATAAATGGTAAAAACATCAAAAAAGGACTGCCTGCACAACTGTAGTTTTGCACCATGTAATCCTTCTGTCCGTAAAAACCAAGACTTGGAATATCATTTTCGAAAAACTCCTCACGTGTAACAAATTGCAACAAGGAACCTGAACAAAGCCGTCTTGCCCAGCCTGCATCCAGTAAGGCTTTATCCTTGAGCATAAAGGCTACCGGAAAAGCCCCGGAAACCCATGTCCTGTAGCATATACTCCGGGACCACATATTAATGTATCCGTCACGGGCAAAGAAATTGGGGAGGGATTCCATTAATTTCTGTGCTGATTTTTCAATGACATCAGCTATTTCAGGATAGTGCTCATCACCAAAGGCTCTGTTCCAGATGGTTGTGTAAACGATAAACAGGCTTATAGAGTAGTAATTATATGTCTGCTCAAGGTACCACCCATTCCCAGATTGATAGGAAACAATCCACAACAGATGGCTTTTCAGTAGTTCGTCATCAATCTCATACCCCTGTTTTTTAAGAAATGAGAGTGTGATAATATTAAAAATTCGCCAATTGTTTTGAGTAGTCCTGTGATGCGCCCAACTAGAAATGGTTATAACCATCTCATCCTTTTGCTTTTGGGTAAAGTGTGACCAAAGCGTATCTGGCATCAACAACAAGGTTTTAAACAATCCTCCAAATTCGCAAGTAAATTGATAAGTTGAATCCGGCAGATTTTCTGGCAATGGAAGTGAATTGACGTTTCCGGGCGTGAATGCATTATACAAATGCAGACAATAGTAATCTCTAAGTTTGATATTATTTATTTCAATTTCCGGATCGAGATGAATTAATGGCCCGGCTAATGTGAATGTCCTTTCCAAGGCTTCAAATTCTTGTGACCTGTGACGCCAATCGGGAGCGAATGGTTGTGGGTAAGTCTTGCCAGGAACGCCAGGAAATGAAAATGGTGTTTCAATAGAATGAACGTGTGTAAAAGCACGTGTTAATAAATATTTTGCACAATCTATATAGTGCCGTTTTGTCATTCCCGTAAGTGGACTTAAATCGAAATCGGGATTATGAACTTTAAACGCTTTTTTCATTTTTACTTAGTTACCTTATTACAAACTGATTCTATTGTAAACAACTTCATTTAATTCAATGTCAATACCACCTATTAGCTCGTCAATAAAGCTGTCGTAATGGATATCCACGTATTGCATGGTAAGAAATCCTGAATTATCAATTAAATCTTGCCCACTATTTTTTTTCATTCGCATCAATTCCTTATTACTGGGCTTAAGTTCATTTTTAGCAAGTTCATTTTTCAATTCAATGACCATTTTGTCAAACACATGAGAGAAATACGTTCTTGATGTGAATTTAACCGGACCATAAATAGCTTCGCCTCTTTCGACCTTTTGCTTTCGATCCGCATTTATCGTTTCCATTTCTTCGGCAATTTCATCAAAGTTTGCTGTTTTTATGATTCCTTTTTCTAAGGCCAGCTTTTGTTGTATTTTACATCTTTTTGCCTTATCAAGAGCTAGTGCTTTTAGTTTTTCCAATGGAATTTCATCCCCAAGTTTTTGTGTCCAAAAATGCTCACTGTCCTCTACTCCATATTTCCTATAGAAATAGCTGTACACATTCGCCTTTTCGAGAAGCATCCAGTGTTTTAATTCTGATTTTGTAATCGCTTCCTTTTCCAGCCATGCTACCAGATCAGACTTCTTTGTATTGCAACCTCCGGCAAATAGTAGTACGATCAAAAAAATGATATAATTAAAGTTTTTCATATAGTATTGCTTCAAGTAGACGCCAAACCCTCTTCACACCTCATCAAACCCTCTTCACACCTCACTAAATCATCTTCACACCTCACAAAACCCTCTTCCCTCCTAATCAAACCCTCTTCACACATAATTATTTCAAGTTCGCACATAACGTTTCTAAGACCGCACCTTGTAAATACCAATCCGCATATAAATATTTCAAGTTCTCACATAATTTTTCTATGTTCGCACCCCCTTTTATAATCTTCACACCTTACCCACTACCTTTTCTCGCCACCTAAATACTTTTGCAGGTATTTTTCATAGCGACTCGTCCCGTGTTTTTATATATCATCATCAATTCTTTGAGTCCGGGATTCATTTCCTTATTGATTCTCGTACGCACCAATATCTATTGAATTTGTCCCAAGCGGGTTTCCCCAAAAATCCACGCCTCCATTATCATGGATTACGATTCCGGCATCGATGCACGGTGAATTGTCAAGGAGCATATATCCCGACAAACGTTCAGGATTGCGCATGTCAATGTCCGTGCCCACAATGCCCGGTTTCACAAATAATGGATCCTCTATGACAGCGTTCACGCCTTTGGGCGACACATTAAAGAAAAGATTATTGCTGAATTCGCAGGTCGAGTCAGGTTCCACTCCCCACGACCCGGAATCTTCGAAATAGAATATATTGTTATAAAAATAAGTATAGCGAGGGGTGCGTACCCTGCCAGGACTGGCAAAGATACTTGCATTTAATCCGGCACGGAAATAGTGAGTATTGTTATACACCCAAATAGCTCTTGCGTTATCCTTCCACGGAAATCCATACATATACGCCCCAAGCCGTTCGTTCAAGCTAAGGTTATAACGGATTGTAATCTCTCTGTTGAACTTGCGCATGATACCGCAAAACCAATTATTGTCGTGGCTGTAGTTGTACTGTATAATTGTTCCCCTGGCATTGTAGTCGGCATCAAACCCACCATGATCGATATCACCCGGTTCACCTGTGTTTCCATAAGCTTCGTTGTATTGCATAATACAACCTATGGTGCCAAAGTTAAATAAACTATGTCCGGTACTATACCTGCTATTGTAAGCCAAAACATTGTATTCGACAATTTGATTGATGCCCACCCTCGCTATGATTCCATTTCTTCCTGTATGTTCTACCCGGTTGCCGCGAATGATAAAGTTTGTCCATGGAAAATAATCGCTGGAATGTATACTTCCCCAACTTGAGGTATTACCGATACCGACTCCACCAACATTTTTTACAACATTATTTTCGATGAGCAGGTTATGGAATTTAGTTTTTATACTATCACCAGAAACATGAATATGTATACCTCCGCGTTTTTTACCTGCTACTTTTCCGTTTACATCGTGTACATAACAGTTTCGGACAATCACATCCTCCATGATGCCGGTGTTTTCGGCCAAAATATAAATCCCCCTTAAATTTCCCTGGTCTTCGTCGGTTCCATCTGTGTTAGTCAGCTCAAGATTGTTGATCTCCCAAAACTGCCCATTGTGCAGATAAAATGAGGAGTTCACTACCCCATGACCATTAATGATTGGCTTATTGTCAATGTCGTCCCAAAATATGTTGCCTGATTCAGGATCGTAAGCGCTAACTTTAATCGGATTTTCTTTTGTACCTGAGCCGGACGGTGCAAATTGCCCGTTAAATGATTTTCCTGCTGCAAAGAGAATCAGCGTACCGGGAGGGAATTCTGAATTTTTGTACGTATCAAAATCTGCCTGATTGTTGATGTAAATTGTTTTTAAAGATTCATTTCTTTTTTGGTTACAGGATATAACTCCAGTGACCAGAAATACAACGATTAAAAAATTGATTAGTAATTTATTTGTTTTCATAGCATTAAGATTTTGATAGTAGAATTTATTTCAACTCAAAAGCGCCAATATCTGTAATATCACTCCCTAGCGGATTACCCAAAAAGTCTTTGCCTCCATTATCGTTAAGTATAATACCTGCATTAATGCAAGGGGAGTTGTTTTGCAAAGTGTATCCATTAAGTGCCTCCCGATTCTTTAAATCAATATCTGTCGGGACATTTCCAGGATTTGAAAACAATGGATTTTCGGAGATTGCATTTTTCCCTCTAGGTGCAACATTATAAAATAGGTTGTTACTAAATTCACATGTTTCGTCGGGTTCCACTCCCCAGCTACCGGAGTCCTCGAAATAAAAAATATTATTATAAAATGCAGTGTTTGTTGGAGTTCTAACTCTTCCCGGACTTGTAAAAATACTTGCATTTAAACCTGCTCTGAAATAATGGGTATTATTATAAACCCATATACTTCTGGCATTGTCAACCCAAGGGAATCCGTATAAATAAGCTCCCAACCTTTCGTTTAAACTAATGTTGTACCTGATTATAATATCTCTATTATATTTCCTCATTATACCGCAGAACCAGTTATTGTCATGACTGTAGTTGTACTGTACAATAGTTCCCCTGGAATGATAATCCACATCAAATCCGCCATGGTCAATCTCATCGGCTGTACCTGTATTACCATAAGCCTCATTGTACTGCATAATACATCCAATCGTATTAAAATTAAGAATACTATGACCGGTACCATGCCTGCTGCTATAGGCCGAGACATTATATTCTACAACATTATGCAAGCCCATTCGTGCAATAATACTGTTGCGTCCGGTGTGTTCGATTCTATTTCCTCTAATTACAAAATTTGTCCATGGATAATACTTTTCCGTATCAATATTTCGCCATGATGATTGATTTGCAATTCCAACTCCACCTACATTTCTTACCGTATTATTTTCAATTAAGAGGTTATGAAATTTTGTTTTTATTTTATCACCGAGAACATGAACATGAATCCCGCCACGATACCTGCCGGTAACATTTCCGTTTACATCGTGTACATAACAGTTGCGAATTATTACATCATTGACTACGCCTATATTTTCTGCCACAACATGAATGCCTCGTAAGTCTCCCTGATCGTCTGTTGTGCCGTTGGTATTGGTTACTTCAATATTACTTATTTCCCAATATTGGCCATTGTATAAATAAAATACCGAGTTAACCTTACCGTGCCCACTGATGATTGGCTTTCTGTCAATATTATCCCAAAAGATTTCACCTGATTCAGGATCGTAAGCGCTAACTTTAATCGGATTTTCTTTTGTACCTGAGCCGGACGGTGCAAATTGCCCATTAAATGATTTTCCTGCCGCAAAGAGAATCAGCGTACCGGGAGGGAATTCTGAATTTTTGTACGTATCAAAATCAACCTGATTGTTGATGTAAATCGTACTAGTATCTTGTTGCTTTTCGTTGCTACATGACACAATAGTTATGATTAAAAATAGTATTGCGATGAACTTCATATTTTTCATGAAATTTTAATTAAGGATTTACACTGACCAAAATACTACGTCTTTGGAGCAAGGTTATTGATAATAATATGTTGTGATAAGAAGACATTCACAACAGCAATAATTTCAGCTATAACCAACAAAAAGAGTTTTAAAAATAATTCGAAGCCAACATAAATGGAAATAGCATTCTCAATCACTTTACCCTATGGATATCTTGAAAATTTATCACATATTAATTGAGGATTAAGTCCTGCCTAATTAATGATGCAAGAAATAAATCAATTAACAAGATTAGCCACCTATTTTAATAATTGATAAACCTGAAATAAATAAATAAAAAGAGCTTCCCTGACCGGGAAGCTCTTCATTTTTAGTTTTATTCTGCCGTATATCCGGGATTTTGATTCATGGGCGAAGTCAGATTCGCATCAATTACAGACTGTGGTATTGGAAATAGTTTATCCTTTTGTCCAACTGTAGGACCGCCTACAACATTATACATCTGCGTTCTTTCCAGCCATTTGCCCAGGCGAACCAGGGTATAACGCCTGTGCTCCTCTGAATAAAGTTCTCTTGATCGCTCATCAAGTATAAAATCGATGTTAACGTCTCCAGCTACAATCTCAGGGGCATTAGCTCTTCTTCTCAGTACATTAATGGTCTCAGCAGCGTCTCCAAGCTCACCTAATCCCAATTGAGCTTCTGCAAGTAACAAATATGTCTCAGCTAGTCGTAGATATACCTGATCGTTATAGCTTCTGGCGCCAGCAGGGTCTGCAGGATTGAAGTAATCCCATTTTCGGGTACTCGGCCAGTATGAATTTTTAATTTTTTCATCTTTTCCTTTCCAATTGAACCATGTAGTATCGCCAAGCGCCCATCCATCCGGAATTTTATCCGGATTGTTCAGTACCTCATAGGTTCTCCATGCATGTACACCTCCTCGATCATCTGAAGGGTCATACAACTCAAGTGCATAACGCGTCGGACCTGTTCTTCCCAGTCCACGGCCACCATTTGCTTCATCAAAGGCAATCACTGACATACCGTCTATTTTCACTGAATGTGATCTGTTTCTGTTCCACCTGCGCATGATATTATCTCCTCCTCCAATAGTCTCCAGGGCGTGCCGCATCACCCAAAGGGCTTCGGTATTCCCTTCATCTTTGTTGGAATTTCCAACTAAGAACATATCCGTAAATGGTGTTCCCTGCTGATTGGATTTTACACCATACCTGCTGGTGACCAACGCGGCAGGCCCGTCTATTGCAGCCTGTGCTTTGATCTTGGCATTTCCCGGATCACCCATTGCCAGGTAAAGCTCTGACAGATAGTGAGAGGCTACAGCCTTAACTACTTTTCCTCCATTGGAAGAAGTTTCCGGTAAATTAGCTTCTGCAAACAACAAATCTTCTTCCATCTGTGCTCTGACCTCAGCCACTGGAGTGCGACTCCAATCTGTTATTATATTTGCTCCTGAAGATTCATTCAGGTTAAGCGGTACATCTCCCCACATATATGTGGCATGACGGTACGCCCATGCTCTCATAAGCCGGGCTTCGCCGAGTACTCTGCTTTTATCAGTATCAGTCCAATCAATTTCGGGATTCTCTGCCCTAATGATAATTGTATTCGCCGCATTGATGGTCTCATATATCCACTCGAAAAAATGTCTGTTATGCGCTTCGGTGGTGACGTTCTTGGTATCAAATTGATTGCCCACTGAGGCCCAACCTGAACGTTGGTTCCCAAAGCAGTTATCCACTCCGGTCACTGCAGGATCTATCATTAAATCGTTGGCGCTACCCATGGATTCGCCTCCCCGCTCTCTTCTGAACTGGGAATACAGGCCATTAAGTCCCGCCTCAAAGCCGGCAAGATCAACAAACAAATTATCTGCTGCTATGATATGTGGAGGATTTTCCACCAGGTAATCGTCTGAGCAAGCAAAGATTATACTTGCAAAAACACTAACTATTAAAATATATTTAAGGTATTTCATGATTTTAATTTTTGAGATTTAATAATTCATCGCTTGATTAAAAGCCGAGATTGAGTCCGAAAATAAATTCCTTCTGCAGGGGAATTTCCCTGTCGCTGCTCAATTCAGGATCCAATCCCTCATATTCTAGTTACAGTCAGCAGATTCCTGCCCGTAAAGTATAATCTAAAACGATCAAAACCCATCTTATCCAATACACCTACAGGTAGGTCATAGGATAAGGTCACATCTTTTAAGCGCCAGAAGCTTGCATTTTCATAAATCCGGACACCGCGAGGATTGGCATCTATGTTGTTCGCCCAGTATTCATTGCTTGGATTTTCGGGAGTCCACCAATTCTTTTGAGTTGTGTTTCTTCGCACATCACCCCATACATCATCTCTTTTTAGTGAATTATAACGCGTCATTCCGTGTGCACTGTGAGAGAATATATTCAGACTGAATGATTTATACTTGAATGTCATGTTTAAACCCGCAATAAATTTTGGATCTCGCTGACCAATTATAATTTTATCGTTGTCGGCATCAATCAACGTGTCCAGGTTCTGATCCACGATTTTTGCGTGTCCGGCCTCTACATTAGGTAAAGGGGCATTTTCGAAATCATCACCTTCCTGATACACTCCGTCAAACTCATATTGGTAATTGACCCGTATTGGTTCGCCAATAAACCAATTGTTCAATACGTCATCCAGGCCATCGCCATATAAGTCGACAATTTCATTTTTCATGTAGGAGAAATTTCCCGAGATATCCCAACTAAAATCACCCTTGTTTATCACATTGGCCATTAATGCAAACTCAAGTCCGGTATTTTTAGTTTCACCAATATTCTGGGTTACTTCTGTGATGCCATGTACAGGCGAAATTTCCCTGTCAAGTAACAGTGCATCAGTACTTGATTGGTACATATCAATACTTCCCTGAATTCTATCACCCAGGAAACCATAGTCAACTCCTACGTTGAAGGAGGAAGTTGATTCCCAACCCAGTAAAGGATTCCCTAATTTTGAAGGCACATATCCGGGAGCAGTAGTACTACCATCCAAATAAGATCGTTCAGACAATCTTGCAAGTGTTTCATAAGCGCCTACTGCCTGATTGCCATTTTTTCCATAGGAAAGCCTGAGTTTTAATGTACTTGCCACTGAAGCATTAGCCATAAAGGCTTCATTTGTAATATTCCAGCCAAGCGCTACGGAAGGGAAATTTCCCCATTTAGTATCTGATCCAAAGCCGGAGAAACCATCTCTTCTTGCAGTCAATGTCAGCAAGTAGCGGCTATCATATCCATAGTTTACCCGCAACATGGAAGAAATTATAGTGTACTCATCATATCTGTAGGAAGGTTCTATTAAGTTACCTACATTGGCCTGGTACCAGGTGAGTACATCATTTGGAAATCCCTGAGACTCCAATCTGTGCTCCGTAAATTCATCATTTTGATAGCTGTATAATCCGGTAACAAATATATTGTGCTTGCCAAATTCCCGGGTGTAGTTCACTATGTTTTCAACAATAAGGTTTGTACCAACCGAGTTCCTTGTATCTGCATTACCCTGGTCTTCCAACCCTGATTTGGTATCTCTTCCATAATAATTAGCTCTTGCCCTGTTGGCATATTCAATCCCCGTATTCAATTTATAGGAAAGGCCCGGGGCAAATGGAAAATCGATACTCACGAAGTTATTGGAAAATATTTTATATGTTTTATCGCTGCTTGCTGCCAGAGTTGGCGCAAGCGGATTGCCCCAATATACTTCTTCCGGCCACGGATAAATGGTTAGGTCTCCATTTTCGTCATGAGATGTTGACAATGGATTCATCCAAAAGGCACCATCAACGCCTCCAGACCAGCTACTAGGGATTCCACTTCTATCTGAAAGAGAAAGCTGCGTGTTGGTGCCTATGGTCAACCAATTTGTGATATCTGCTTCCAGGTTAAACCGCGATGAATATCGTTTGAATAAATCGTTTACAGCGACTCCTTCTACATCCAGATAACTTCCGGATAAATAATACTTTATATTTTCTGCCCCACCGGACACCGATAATGTATGCTGCTGCTTATGTCCGTTTTGGGTAGTTACATCCAGCCAATCTGTCCCGCCGCCGCTTTGAAACAAGGCCTCTTCAGAATCTGTCATGGAACCTTCCTCCCTTGTATTTTTGAATTCATAAAACTCTGAAGGTGTGAGAAAATCAGGCAAACTGGCAATTTTCTGTATGCCATAGAACCCATCATAATTGATCTTTGGTTTACCACTTTTCCCCTGCTTGGAGGTAATGAGGATTACGCCATTGGCCCCTCTTGAGCCATAGATTGCTGATGCCGAGGCATCCTTTAGTACTTCAATAGATTCAACATCTGTTGGATTAATCTCTGAAATGCTTCCGCTATAAGGCATTCCATCCATCACAATCAAAGGTGAGTTGCTGGCTGTGATAGAGTTTCTTCCTCTTATTAAAATTGCCATGTCGTTTCCTTCTGCCCCCGCAGAATTTGAAACAATGGATACACCAGGTATAGCACCTTGTAGTGCTTGTGCAATGTTTGTATTGGGCACCATTTCCAAACGTTCATTTGACAAGGATGCAACAGAACCGGTGATGTCACTTTTCTTTTGCGTTCCATAACCCACTACAACAATTTCATCAAGCGCTGTAATATCAGGAGTCATTACCAGATCAATGATAGATCTGTTGCCAACCGGTGCCTCTTCGCTAACGAAACCGACTGAACTGAATACCAACACCGCATCAGATTGAACTTCCAGATTATAATTTCCTTCGATATCTGTGGTAGTTCCATTAGTGGTTCCTTTAATAATAATGTTCACTCCGGGTATTCCGGAGTCATCTTCCTGACTGGTAACTTTACCAGTGACTGTGCCTTGCGCCTGTGCCTGCAGCGCCATAACGAGCGCCGGCAGAATCAAACTGAGTTTAACAAATAGGTATAACTTTTTCATAACATAAGGATTAATTAATATTTATTTGTTTAAGAAATTATAATAATGAGAACAATGATCCCGATTATTGATATGGACACGACCAATAATTGTAGCATCAGTTTCCTCTTTAAAATTCTGGATTGACTCATTTTTAAGGTATTTAGATTGTAAAATTAGCCGACAGGTATGTTAAGCAGGCATTGGATATGTTGCCATCTAAAGGGGTAAATGTTACAAAAGCGTAATTTGTGTTACAGAAACACAGGGTAAATGTTACAAATCTGTGTTTTCAGTGCCTGCGGATGAATTATGCACTTTGGCATAATCGCTGGGTGTATGGCCAAAATGATCCTTAAAGCTCTTCCTGAAATACGCTGTATCCTGGATGCCGACCGAGTAGCGCACTTCAGATACATTGAGTTTCCCGGTTCTTAGCAATTGTGCGGCTCGCTCCAGCCTGATTAGCCGAATAAACTCCACAGCGCTTAGGTTGGTCAGGGCCTTGATCTTTCTGTAAAAATGAACTCTACTCAAACCAACTTCTCCAGCTACTTTTTCTACGGTCAGGTCTGAATCAGAAATATGCTCATTGATGAAATCTATGGCTTTTTTCATCAGCTTTTCATCAACGGAGGTAATCGAAATATTTTCAGGGATCAAGCCCGGGCCTTTACCAAATTGTACTTTTAGGTTCCGACGTTGCTCAATGAGTTTTTGCACCCGTATTTTAAGTAGGTCGGCGCTAAAGGGTTTTGTGATATAATCGTCTGCACCGGTTTCCATACCTTCAATCTGAAAAGTAACTGCAGTGCGGGCAGTCAGCAGGATGACGGGTACATGGCTTGTTCGCCGATCGGTTTTAATTCGTTTACAAAGTTCCAATCCATCGGTTCCCGGCATCATAATATCGCTGAGTATCAGGTCTGGAATGTTTTCGAAAGCGTACTCAATTCCCTGCTCACCATTAGAGGCTTCCTGTACTTCATATTCCGACTCAAAAAGACCTACGATAAATTTTCGTACTTCGTCATTATCTTCCACAACAAGGATACGTGCTTTCTCCACTTGTAAGGGGCTCGCCTTTTTAATTAATGATGAACTATCCGCGTCAAACTTTTCGGTGTATGTTTCCAATGTAGCGCGCCGGTACAGGGATATGTCTTCACTTGTTTTAAAATTTTCGATTATATCCTTTTCACTCAAGTGAGCTCTACCTATAGGGAGTTTGATGGTGAAGCGCGTTTTCCCACGCTGACCTACATTGGCCTCGATGCTGTGCACGGAAATCTTTCCCTTATGCAAATCCACGAATTTTTTGACGATTTCAAGTCCCACTCCGGAACCATAGCTTGAGCTTTGTTTTTTTTGATCAGTCTGATAAAAACGATTGAATATCTTATCGAGGTTTTCAGCCGGAATACCTCTTCCATCATCCTCTACACTAATTTCTACATATCCTCCACTGAAAATTTCATCTTTCTGCAATGTATTGGAATGCGATTGAAGATGGGCCCTCAGACTCAAACCAATATTTCCTCCTTCGGGTGTATATTTAATCGCATTAGAAAGCAGGTTATAAAGAACAATCTCACATTTATCCCGATCAAACCAGGTTCTGATTTTGTCAGTTCCAACATGGACTTCATAATTGATGTTTTTTTGTAAAGCTACCTCCCGAAATGCCAGGGACACTTCCTTAACGAATGCTACAATATCACCCTCACCTGCTTTCAAATTCAGGTGGCCAGTCTCCAGTTTGCGCAAATCCAGCAGTTGATTAATCAACTGAAGCATCCGTTCACCATTGCGTTGGATCATCAGCAATTGGTTTTTCAAGCGTGAGCTGCCAACAAATTCATTCACCAGCCGCTCCAATGGTGCAAGAATCAATGTTAATGGTGTACGAAGTTCATGGGAGATGTCCGTGAAAAATTTTATCCTCATCTGGTGCAAATCTTGCTCCTTTTCCCGCTCAAGATGTTCCCACGATAAGTCGCTTTTTAATTTTCCCCATTGTGTAGCTACGGTGAAAAACAGGTACAAGAGTCCTGATAAAATTATAAAATACAAGAAATAGGCCCATGTTGTTCGCCAGAATGGTGGGATAATCCTGATGTTCAGCTGGCTGTATGCATCACCCCAACTGAACGAATTGTTACTTGCCTTTACTTTGAAATTATAATCGCCCGGTTGGAGTTTGGCATAATTTACAACGCGTTGGGTTCCGATAGAAATCCAATCGTGATCATCGGGTTCCAGCTTGTATTCATACATGGTTTGTTCCGGATCAAAATAATTAAGGGCGGCAAATTCAATAGAAAAATTTGACTGGCTATAGTCAATCAAAATAGTATCTCTTCCTACAGACCACACTCCTTTCCAATTTTTATTATCCCGATCTGCCATTTCATTCTGAAATCGAATATCAGTAAAAACTACATCAGGTTGAAGATTCGTGTGATGTACATTTTCGGCATAAAATGAGTTATAACCATTCATGCCTCCAAAATACAATTGACCGTCTTGAGATTTAAATGTGCTGTTTGGATAGAATTGTGATCCCTGTAAGCCATCAGTGACATTGAAGTTGACAATATGGGTACTATTAAAAGCTTTCCAGCCGTTTTCAGGGCTTATTAGTTTAGAAATACCATGGTTGGTGCTGATCCAAAAATTGCCTGAATTATCTTCAAGAATACCGTTTACCGTATTATTTGGCAAACCAAGCTGATCATCTATGGTGTAAACTTCTCCAGCTTGCGTGTTATAAATAAATAAGCCGTTTCCATGGGTGCCAATCCACAAATTTCCTTCATCTTCCAGGTATAAATTCAGGATATTCAATCCGGAAAGTAATTGCAAAACACCATCTTCTTTCATTTTTGACTTAGTAAAAAGTTCCTTCTCCATATCAAAAAGCTCCAGACCACCTTCGGTTCCAATCCAGAACCTAAGGTTCTCATCTTCTACGATCGTGTTAATATGTGAATTTGGTATTTCATTCGGCTCATTTTCGATTGTACTAAAACTGTCAAATGAGCTGTTTTCCGGATTATATCTATTCAGTCCACCACCATTTGTACCAATCCAGATATGCCCGGGTTCATCTTGATAAATGCAATGCACATGTCCGTAACCAATTGATTTTTCTTTTAAGGGATCATGAACAAAGTGTTGAAATTTCTTATTCGAAATATCGAAAATGCTCAGTCCCGCCTGGCTTCCTATCCATAAATTTTCCTTATGATCCAATGCTATGGTTTTAATCGCATTATCCAGTAATCCCTCTCCAGATTGCGATCTGAAAAAATTTGTGAACGTATTACTGGAGATGTCAAATAAGTTCAGCCCATCTTCTGTTCCAATCCACAAATTTCCTTTATTATCCTGTGCAAATCCTGAAACCAGGTTATGACTAAGACTATTTTCTTTCCACACTTCTTCCTTCACATGGTTGAACTGTTGGAAGGCAGGATTATAATAATTGATGCCTCCACTGTAAGTTGCCAACCAAATGCCTCCATCCCGATCTTCAAAAATGTCTCTCACGGAGTTATGACTTAGTGATTTCTGGTCAAATTTATTTGGCTTATAATTTTGAAAAACCGCTCTCCCGGAATCATATACACTCAATCCGGCATAGGTGCCCAGCCAGATCTTGCCATCGGACAACTGCCCGATCACCCTAACCCTGTTTCCGGCCAATACCTCATTTTGACCATCAGTATTGCTATACTCCCGGATAAAATTTAATTTTGAATCAAAGTGGTATATACCATTTTCCAGCGATTCCGTTGCGATCCAGTAGTCACCATTCACATCCCGTTGCACATCCCGGAATTGATCATTCGAAGAAAAAATAGGATGCTTTCCCCTCATTGAAGCCTTAAAAATGTTTCCGTTTTCAAGCATATAAAGCCCCTCGGTAGTACATACCCATAAAAATCCGCTATCATCATTTATCACATTCATAATATTCATATCCAAAAAGGCGTAAGGCTTATCTGGAATTGAACCGCTTCTTACAAATGCTTTTTCTTTTGTATCAAACTGAAAAAGTCCATCGGATGTACCAACCCATAATCGATCCTGGTGGTCTTGTGTTAAGCAGCGTACATAATGGAACTGAAATGCCGGCGGATCGAACCTAATGAAGGCGTTTTTATCTTTCAAATAACAGTTTAAACCATCTGCAGTACCCACCCACAATATTCCATCATCAGCGACTAAAATATCTATAATCCTGCTACTGGATAAAGAAAGTGAATCATCCGCCTTCTGTCTGTAGATCGTAAAATTATACCCATCGTATTTATTGAGGCCATCGTTGGTGCCAAACCACATGAATCCATCCTTATCCTGCGTCACCCTCCATACCGTATTGCTGGAAAGGCCATTTTCTACATTGATGTGCCGAAAGTGAAGCTCATTGCGTTGGGCTACGGCAAATTCAAGGCTTACAATAAAAAGTACTAATGAAGTTATGAATCTCAAGCTAAAAGGATGTTTATTTGATTTCATAAAAAATAACGTTCCTATTCAAATCCAAATTACAGCAAATAAGAACTAAAAAGCCTAAGAAATAGAAAACTATTATGTGACACAAAAGAAAGCATCCCCGTACCCTCCTGAAATCAGGATGCTAAATAATTCATGCTAAACTATATCTCAAATTTCAGTTCACTGGCTTTAATGCTCTATTTACCAAATCCTTATATACATGCGCATAACTATAATTACTGGGTAAATGCTGCGCTAAGGTGATGATGATCATGTCATGTTCAGGATCTATCCAGAAATTAGTAGAGGCCATTCCTGCCCAGCTATACTCACCTGTTTTAAGGTTTACATTTCCTCCCAATCCATATCCGTTATCCTCTTTATATGTGGCATTTTCCGGCATCTGATCTGACATCACCAACTTAACCGTGGATTCCTTTAGAATACGTACTCCCTCCAGCTCCCCGCCATACAGCAACATCCTACAAAATCTTAAATAGTCATCCATGGTCGATACCAGTCCACCGCCTCCCGAAAAAAGGGTCGGAGTTTTCTTGAAGGCCTCGCTCCAGGTTCCTTCTGATCCTTTAAGGATTCCTTCTTTATCAATACTGAATATATCCGAAAGTCTAGACTGTTGATCTTCCGGAACGAAAAAACCAGTGTCATTCATTTTCAACGGATCGAAGATCCTGGTTTTGAAATAGGCGTCAAGTGGTAATCCGGACAGCTCTTCCACCAGGTATCCGGCAACATCTATCGAAAGACCATATTCCCACTTGCTTCCCGGCTGAAAATTGAGTGGCAATTCAGATAAACCCATAACTTGCTCCTGCAATGTTTGATCCCAATTGCCCACCTTAGTCACCCGATATATTGAATCGACATACGACTTTTGATTCCACCCATACGAAATACCTGAAGTATGCGTGAGCAGATGCCTTATGGTCATTTCATTTATTTGCGCTTCAAATGTTTGTCCATTCTCATTAGGAGTATACACTTTCAGACCATCAAATTCAGGGATAAATTTGGAAACTTTGTCATCAAGTTTAAATTTTCCTTCATCATACAATGTCATTAAGGCTACCGCTGTGATCGGTTTGGTCATCGAAAAAATTCTGACAATGGTATTCTCATCCATAGGTTTTTGATTTTTCAGGTCTGCGGATCCAAAAAATTGCTTTTGAGCGATCTTACCATCTTTCATGATCAAGGTTGAAATCCCGGCAAATTTCCCACTGTCAATATATTCCTGCATCTTAAGATTCGCCAGCTCCAGGGTATCGCTGGAAAGGCCAACCGATTCAGGTGTAGCTATTTTAAGCTCCGGGTTACATGAAGCCAGTAGGACAAGAAAACTGACCAAAACTCCTTAAAACGAATTTAAGCTTTTCATAAATTATAAAGTTTTAAGGAGTTTATGATTATTAATTTTTAGGAATGTCATTATAAACAGTTTAAAAAATTACTCATCTCCTCACTTGAGTAAAAAATCAGGATATTCTGATAAAAAATTTATTGACAGATGTATTCGGCTTTCTTGTACTCTTTCGTCTGTAAGTTATCCTAAAATCATATCCTTAGCAAACAGTGAAGATAATTTAAGTGTAACCTCATATAGCATCCAAGGGATATCAGCATAATTGTACTAATTATTGCAATTATGAATGCAAGATTAAAATTATTGTTCGCTATACTAATTTTCAGTGAGCAGCATCGTTTTCATAAATTACTCCTCTTACAGCTCTCCGTTCATTATTCGCAACGGTGGGATCAAGATATTACATTCCGGATCAACGCCAATTAGTGTCTGAACGGAAACAGTCATATTTTATAAAATGAATTACTAAAGTTTCGTACCTATGCTTAATGCCTTAATAATCAAGCTATTAAGAAATACTAAAAAAGGATAAATAACAGATAATCAACTAATTAATACTTCCATTTTAGATCTTTTTTTCTCTGTGAAACTTTGTGGTTCTTAGTGAAACTTTGTGTAATAGCTATTTCACAAAGGAACACAAAGCTCATTTTAGATCGTAAAATGCTGATATTTAATAACATACAA
>SDBV01001823.1_pt1 | contig 31866 bp, 24 predicted proteins | sample 2277081 | NCBI WGS metagenome assembly SDBV01 (sample SAMN10402039, study PRJNA504765) | marine sediment metagenome | isolation source: marine sediment core GS10_PC15, 223 cmbsf | place: Arctic Ocean: Southern Knipovich Ridge | collected 2010 | reverse complement strand
GCCAGATTCATAAGTGCATCAAACCATTCGAGTTCCGTAGACAGTTCTTTGTCTAGATGAGGATGAATATTCTTTGCCTATCCCCTTTTTATCAGTTAAAGATCCATTCCTATGTGCCGATAGCTTTATCAGATTGATTAAGTAGTACCAGAACACGGAGGTCTGAATTATGACAGTTCAATGCTGCAAATGCCAAAGAATCCGAGTGGCAGACCGATGGAAAGGCCACGAAGGCCTGCTTGAAGAAGAAACCAGCCGCGGGTATTGTCCAGTGTGCATCGAGGAAACCCTCCAGGAGTTTCATGACCTATCACAGACCTGTTCGCACACATGGCGTGCCGTAGCGCAAACTGCGTCCTAACTCCGAGTTGCGGATACTACGTAGCTAGGCGCGTTTATGACAAATGGGATTCTTGTCCGTCTCTGTTGAGGCGGACACCTTTTCTTTCTATTTCTTCTTGCGGGCCTTGGCCAAAAGTGCCACGGTTTAACGAATATTCAGCCCTTATCGTGTTGAGTTTCGGCCCTTCTTCTCCTCAGCCTTGATCTTGTTCCAGACATCCACTGCTTCTTCAGGCGTGTTGGCTTCGTGGTCTCCAAAAATGTGGCCGTGGCGTCGAATCATCTTCTCGTGTATTCGTTCCAGGGCATGTGCGAGCGTGAACCTCTTTTCCTCTTCCGCTGCCGCAGCCGTGGCGAGCATGCAGAACAACGTGTCGCCAAACTCCTCCTCGATGTGGTCGTTGTCGCCGCTTTCAAAAGCTTCATCCAACTCCTGGGCTTCTTCCCGGAGACAATCAGCGAAGTTTTTCGAAGTTTGTTTCCTGTCCCAGGGACACCCGTCGGGACTTCTCAGGTATCTGGCCAGGTTTATAAGTGCTTCAAACCATTCGAGTTCCGTTGACGGCTCTTTGTCTAGATGAGGGTGCATATTCTTTGCCTTTTCACTTTTTATCAGTTAAAGATCCTTTTCCTATGTGCCGATAGCTTAATCATAGTGACTAAGTAGTACCAGGACAAGGAGGTCCAAATTATGACAGTTCAATGCTGCAAATGCCAAAAAATCCGAGTAGCGGGAAGATGGATGAGCAACGAAGGCCTGCTAAGAGGCGACATCAGCCACGGTTATTGTCCAGTATGCCTCGAGGAAACCCTTGAGGAGTTTCATGGCATGTCACAGGCGCATTCGCACGACGGGCGTGCCGTAACTCAAACTGCACCTCAACTCCCAGTTGCCGATATAGCGTAGCTCTGGCCTTGACGACAAAAGAAACTCTTGTCCGTCTCGATTGAGGCGGACTCCTTTTTTGCTATTTGAACCAGTTTATAGGCAGTGGGTGTCTCTTTGCGGTCTCTACCGAAGCTGTGAACTGGAAAGGCCCAGGTGTTTTTGAGAGTTTTAGCAACACCGTGTTCCTGCCCTGTCTGACGTATGTTTCAACGGCGACTTCAGCGTCCTGCCTGGGCTCATCGTCTTTGTACACCATCCGTCCATTCATCCACAGCTTGATTTTGTGGTTGGTTTTAACCACGAGTCTTATGTTGTTGTAGCGCCTGTCGGAAGTAAACTCGGCATAGGCGTATGCCACGCCGTAATCACACAAATGATATTGTTCGCGAGATGGAGTTAGCGCATTCTGGACGCGCACAAGATGTCCGTCCTCCTCAAGAGAAAACGAGTCGCGCCATTTCAAGGCACAGTACCAGCCAGGATAGGTCAGTTCCGTTTTTATCTCCTTTTCCGGAGGATAAACGGTTTCGTGGCCTTTGTCTTCCCAATTCTCAAATGGGCCTATTATCATCCATCGCCGGACCTTGCCGGTCCTTTCCTTTCGCAGCCACTCGATTGCCGCCTTGTCTGGAAGCGCTGGTTCGTCTGCCGGCACTGAATGGCTTGAAAAGTGGTTCAGCATATTGATGAAAATACGGTCAGCGACCGGATCATATCCGAGGTTCTGAAGAATCTGCATGTGTGTAAAAACGAGTCTTCCGCTTCCATACCTCTTGACCAGTATGTCGTTGCCCCACCATGAGCCACCCTGTTCATTTGAGTCATTCTTGGCCTGAGGCCGCGCGTCCAACACCCCACATATAGTTTCGTCGCTTTTTTCGACAAAGGTTTTCTGGGCCAACACGTTGGCGTATGCCTGACTCATCAGGCCGCGAGTTGGCAAGTCTTCGAAGACTGGGTGCATTTTTGCGAAATGATAGCAACCGAAATTACCTCCTCCAACGGGCCTGCTGGTGGCGCGCAAAGCGGGGTCAAACATATCGGCCAAGTCGTTCCAGTCTTCGGGTGGATCGAAAACGATCACCACCGCGCCACTCTTGGCTTGGGCGAGAGTCTGGACTAGTTCGTTATCGGGATAAGCTCGAATCGTACTTGCCAGAGGTGGAACAATGTGAACAGGGGCCAACACCGAGGCTTTGGGCGCTAGTTTTGCGCATGCTTCCCTCCATTTACTCTTGTTGCCCAAAACGCAGGTTTTAACATCGCAATCGGGCATCGCGTCCACTACATGGAGGTCCAGCTCACCCTGGGCGAGCACGCTCATAGTTCTCATTATGCGTGCGACAAAACGGTGGTGTCCTGTTGAACCTGAAGCGGAGATTCTCCCGCTCCAAATCGCCTTCCCACCTCGTGCCAGCTTTATAGCCCTTTTCTTTTTCCAAAGGACTTGGTTGGTTGGGCCTATGACCTGCAAGGAAAGGTCCGCGAAACCCTTGAGCTGCGCACTACCTGTCAAAGTAATGTTGACGGGTATTTCCTCGCGCACCTGCAAGTTGGTTTTTGGCGCATGCAAGAGAAGCCTGGCCGGCGCAAGGATTTTCTTGAAGGTCTTGAACACGTCCTTGGGCTTGCGCTTGTTGTCGATAATGCCCGCTGAGACATTGCTTCCTGCATCACAGAGTTGCGCATAGCAATATCCGTCGATTTTGGGGTTTGCCCGGAGCGCCTCAATCTGGCACCTTACCGCTTCACATTGAAGCTCATTGGTGGACTGCGTGAATGCATCGGCGTCTTTGAATGCCATCCCTAGCCCAAATTCCTCAATTACGCTTTGGATTTCCTGCAGCAATTTCCGATAGTACTCGAGCAATGATGATGCCGAATCCACTTGGTCCTTAATTGCAGACAAAGTTGCTGAGTCCGGCAAAGTGCCCGACCCAAGTCTTGACCAAAAGAAAAGCCTGGACGGGTCTCCGCAATGCATAAAATGCTGCTCGGTGTCCTTGTCGAATGGAGCTGGTGGACATGAAGTAATGTCGTCGAAATATAGCGCTTCTTCATGATAAGGCCGATAAAGACGCGACAACCCGGAGTCCATGTCTGAGGGATGCGTTCTGTTCATGATTACGCGTGTGGGATCGAGCGCCCTGGTGAATTCGCAGAAATCCTCACGGAACTCATAAGCGTGTGGCGGCAGAGCATTATCCGTTTCGCCGGCAAACGGATCGTCAATAGAGGATATGACGACAACGCTGGGCCGGTTTCTGTCGCGTTGGACAACTTTACGTATTTGTTGAATACACGATTCTTTCAAATTACGCGACGGCGGAAAAGCGGCCAAAGGCAAAACCGAATATATCATCATGCCCATTTCGTCGGCGGCATCAAAAAACATGTCGGGCGCGGTATCCAGATCCAACCTCACCATATTGAAACCCGCGCTCTTTGCGGCGTTCAACTCCTTTCGCGCAAAGTCCAGCATCTGCTCTTGCGACACTGCATCCGCGTAATATGGCCTGTGCGAAATTGCTTTGACGGAAATGGGTCTGAGATTAAGGTAAAAACGATTGTCCTTTACCGTGAATTCCCTCATTCCAAAGCGGGTCTCGACACGATCTATAACTTCGTCCTTATCGAGCAACTCGCACACAAGGTTGTAGAGTTGCGGATTGTCCGACGACCACAGTTCATACTCAGGGAAGGGAAGCACAAGGCTTCCGGCTTCACCTTGGATTTCATATGGAGTGGATTCAATTTGAAGGCGTACTTCGACTGGTTCTGGAGAGGAAGTTGAAACGTTCACAACAAGACGCTTGCGGCGTATGTCAGGCTGTATGGCGATGTCTGATATGTGGGTGATTGGCTTGGCGGTCAGCCGCACGCTACCCGTGATTCCACGCGCACAGCGGTCGCCGTTTCCTGTTATACGAAGGGCAAGGGAGTTTTTTCCCTTCTTGACGGCGTCATTGGCAGGAAGCACAACGGATCCGCAGCCGCCTTCGTGTTTGCCAAGACGTTTGCCGTTCAACCACACCGTGGCGGAATAGTCAAGCGACATGAATTCGAGATTGGTCTCAAGACCCTCCCAGGTTTGCTCCAACTCGAAGTCGCAAAAGTACCATGCAGGAGCGCTTGTGTGCGCTTGGGTCATGAAGCCCGGCACCTTTACGTCCCGCGCCTCGCCCGGACACTTGCCCGTGTACCATCGCTTCTTTGTACCCACGTCTTCGGGATCAAGCGCCATGGTCCATGGGCCATCTATGCAATATTCAAATCTCGTCGTACTCATTTCGTTCGCCACCAATCCATGTTACAGCAATCACTTCTCGCAGCCTTGCTGAATGGGAATGCGGAACCGATACTACCCTCATTGTGACGGCATTTCAAATCAAGCAGCCTCAGCCTAGAACATGAACGCGGCCACTGCCAGCATTATGAGGCCCAAGGCCACTTTGGCGAGCATGCCCGCCACCTTGCCCAAGGCAGCGCCAAGCCCAGTCCAAAGCGCCGCTTTTGCCTGTTTCTTGGAAACGGTAAATTCGTAGAGCGTCGCTGCAATGAATGCGCCCAGACACGCACCTATCAACGCACCTATCAATAACAGAAACGGCGCGCCCACAATGGCGCCAACTATGCAGCCAACTAAGGCTGCCACTATCGAACCCTTACCGCCGCCGAACTTCGACGCACCAACACCCGAAGCCAGCGCCTCGACAACTTCGCCTATCACGGCAATTACGGCCAGGATTACCAAGGTCCAGACCGTGAAATGCTCAAAACCGGTCGCAATCCAAGCGACACCCACCGCTCCAAGTATAAGCCAGTTGCCGAATAGTCCGAGCAGATCCAAAGCCAGGCCGATTATTACGACTATGGCAAATAACGTCCATCCCAATATGGCGAGAAACAAACTCACTGTCCCCTCGAAGGCCCCCTCATTGCTTCACTGCTTTGTCAACAGCCAGTATAATACATTTACCGTCCAAGATGTGCCAATTCCTTATGGCAAACGCGACAACTCGACCCTATTGATCTTGGTGGTGCTGTGAGAAAAGGTGTGTGCTACTCGTGAAGACTTGGCGCCAAGCCTACTGAGAGAGTCAGCGTTCAAGTTCGTGCAATATCTCTTATGATTCTTTCGATTGCATCAGCAAGCGGTTTGATTTGGTGCTTGCATACCCAGAAAACTTCCTCGGTATCTATATCGAAATAATGATGAGTAATGATATCCCTCATTCCCATTGCGCCTTTCCAATCAATTTCAGGGTATCGAATCAGCAGCTTTTTTTTCTGTGATTTTGTCAATGTTCTTGAGGCTTTCACCAATGGCAATAAGCAGCATGCAAATACTGTCTAGGATCCCCTCGCCCTCTTCTGAATCCGCAAAATCTTCCGCAGCGCTGATAGCCCCAAAGCGAGAAATCACTTTTAGGCTAGCTTGGTGTATCTACCGCAGAACCTCCAGGACAATCCCCTCGTCATACATAAACCGCCTCACCTTTTATGCGTCTCTTGAGAAAAGGATTCATTTTGTCCCGCAGCCTCACAACGTCAACCTTCATATTCAGCCGTTCTTCCAAATCTTCCTTTATGTGAACAATGTTGTATGGGTCCGGTGTCTCTGTCTTGATAACGAGATCAAGATCGCTTGATTCTTTGGCCTCGTCCCTAGCGACCGAGCCAAAAACGCCGAGAGTCAATATCCCATATTCTTCGGCATGTTCACGTTTGAACACTTTGAGTATTTCCAGCATCTCTGAGCGTGACATCTTGGAACTCTGCGTTTTCCTAAACTTACATCTTAGTAGTCCTTATCATGTCATTTTCCAGGATCTATGGTAAGTTTGGCCACTGTGCCGCATCTGCGCTCAAACCAAGAACACAACTACGACACACCAGACCCCGGATACTGACACAATTCAATTAACGATTATAGCACAGCCCGGCACAGTCGCAACGTGGGGCCACAAACCTAATTCCGGGACAGGCCACTAAATAGACCTCTCGCCGTCATTTCAGATTACGCAGATAAGCTGCGTGGCCCCCATCGCTCTTGATCTCCTCCGGATCTCCTCCAGGCCATAATCCCCACCTTGCATTGCATAATACGCAGATCCAGGGACAACTTGCCGAGTGAAACGACTCCTCCTCTAAAACGAACGAAACTGGAGCCAAGAGTCACTCTATTTAGTGGCCTGTCCCGGAATTAGGAAATGGGTACCATATGTGTCCCTCCTTTCCGACCCAACCAAATACGATGAGGAAAGCATGGATTTATCGAATATTTACAAAATATCTCCGGCCGTCCTTTTCCCTTTCCCAAAAAGCAATCGTGTCTTTCAACACTTCGTGTGGTATTATCGTGCTCTTTCTGGCGGGCATTAACGAATGGAGATGTACTTTGAAGGCTGTATTGGATTGTTTGGAATGCATAGCGCGGCAGGCGTTGAGGGCAGCGCGTATTGCTACGGACGACCAAGGCGTGCAACGGCGCATTGTGGATGATGCGGTTTTGCAGATTCCTGGCATGGATCTTTGCGAATCGCCTGCGCTGTTGTCGTTGCCGCTTTATCAAATAGCGATGGAGCATTCGGGCAATCCTGACCCGTATAAGGAATTGCGAAGACAACAAAATGAATTCGCGATGGGTCTGGAGGATGAACTGAGAGGCATGGTTGCTGATAGCGATGATCCGCTGGTCACTGCACTGCATCTTGCCGCGGCGGGGAATGTGATAGACCTTGGAGCGCAGTACGCTGGCAACATCGACGTTCATGAGGCGATTGACAGCGCGATCAGGGAGAAATTTACGGTTGACCACAGTGACGCGTTCAAGGAAAGTCTTTCGAGTTCAAATGACCTGTTGTACTTGTTGGACAACGCTGGCGAGGTGGTTTTCGACAAGATACTGATTGAAGAATTGCTCAAGCACACGAAGGTGACCGCTGTTGTTAAGGCTGGGCCGATCATAAATGATGTTCTCATGGAAGATGTTGAACAGGTGGGCCTTACGCAGCTTTGCGAAGTGATCGACAACGGCGGCGCGTTTGTGGGATGTCCGTTGAAACTTGTTCCTGAATCGTTCCTCGAACGCATGAAGGTGGCGGACGTGATAATTGGTAAGGGGCAGGGAAATTACGAGACCATAGACGAATTCCCCGGCGATATTTTTCTGATTCTTCGCGCCAAATGCGAGGTTATAGCCCGCCACATGGGTGTCAAATTAGGCCAGGTCGCATTAATTTCGACACGTGAGCGCGCAAAGAAACGCCGTGACAAGGCCGGGGCAAGGAGCTAAAGCCCCTTGTCTCAGTCCGGCCAGGCAAGGGGTTTTAGGTTAACCGAGTTGTGTTCCGTGCTGGCAGATTACATGCGGTTTTGCTTTGGACAGGTACTTAACCCATGAAGATCTGAGCTTGCGCTATGCTTTTGGGCCAAGTCCTGCGATGCACTGGTCTTCGCGAACAACTTTTCTCGGACCTCCGTCGATTCCGGTTGACCAGTCGTGGGCCTTTGCGGTCGTCTCAAGTGTGTCGAGAGTGTCAAGCGCTTTGGCGCGGTCGTATATGAGCTGCCATGCGCAATCGAGGTCTTCGTGTACTTCGCATTTGCCGTCTCGCGAACCTGCGCAAGGGCCGTTAAGCAGACGTTTTGCGCATCGGGTGATGGGACATATCCCTGCGAATTCGCCCAGGCGGCAGTTCCCGCATCCGGCACACTTCTCCGTCCACACGCCCTGCGATTCGAGTATTCCTATGAACTGTGTGTTGAGTCCTGGGTAAACGGGTGTGTCGGGAAACCGTTCGGCGAGCGCCTGTACGCCTGCTCCGCATCCCAGCGAGCATATTGCGTCGTATTCGCCTACGCGTTGCGCGAGAATGTCTATGAACGCGTCTTCGCATTGGCGTTCGATGGTGCATTCGTCCACTACTACCACGTCACGGCCGTCTAGTTTAAGGGACATTCGCACGGCGGATCCCAGGATACCAGTCTCGCGTTCACCACCGGCCAAACAGACGGTTACACATGTGCCGCATCCAACCAAAAGTACGCGGTCATGTTTCTTTATCATGTCGCGTATTTCCGGAATCTTTTTTCTATCAGCAACAATCATTTTTATTCTCCCATAACGGCGGCTTGGGCCTGCTCGTCCATTTGTTGTATTGCCTCTTCTCTTTCGGCGTGATTTACTCTCAGGGGGCTCGGTCCGAGTTTGGAAATGCGTTCGTTCATTTCCGTTACGATTTCGGCGAAACGCGCACCTTCGGCGGACGATAGATTAAACATTTCGAGCCTCTCTGGTTCGATGCCGATTTCTTCCAGGAATTGTTTGGCGCGTTCTACCCTTCGGCGGGCGCGCAAGTTGCCTTCCTGAAAATGGCATCCGCCTTCGAGACAGCCTGCCACGATAACTCCGTCGACGCCGCGTTCAAATGCCGCGAGCAGGTAGTCGACTTCGATTTTTCCCGTACATGGCAATCTGAGCACACGAACCGTGCCCGGATATTGAAGCCGCATCGAGCCTGCCAAATCCGCCGCTGCATATGCGCAGTAATGGCAGCAAAATGCGAGTATAATGGGTTCTCTATCCACTGCTCACTCCTGTCCTTTATGCCAGCGCGGCGGTGCTACCCCGACCTGTTCCGGGAACACCAAGTCCAAGGACTCTTTCTCGAAACTCCCGCTCAGCAGGCTGTCCAACGCACCCATAATCTGTGCGTCAATGTAATTTCTCAGTTCAATTGCCTTCGCCGGACATTCCGAAGTGCAGCTCCCGCATCCCATGCATACCGCTCCTTGAATAAGCGCCTTGTTGTCCTCGCTTACGCCCGGGGCCATGTACGGACACACATGGGTACACGTCATGCACGAAATGCACTTGTCCGGATCCACCCATGCCACCTGGCCGCTTACCGTCATGGTTTTACTGGACAGAATCGAGGCAGCGCGCGCCGCAACTGCGTTAGCCTGCGAGATTGTCTCGCCCACGCTCTTGGGTGCATGCGCTGTTCCGCAAAGGAAAAGTCCTTCGCTTGCAAAATCTATTGGACGCAGCTTCACGTGCGCCTCCAGGAAGAACCCGTCAGCATTAAGCGGCACACGCAACAATTCGGACAGGACTTCCCTGTCCGCGCGGGGAACCATCGGAGCCGCCAATACAAGCAGATCCGGTTCAATATTGAGGCTGCGGTTCAAGGCTGGCTCGCGTACTGTTAGCGAGAGCGAACCGTTGGCTTTGAGTTCCGGCGGCTCCTCCGGATTATAGCGTACAAAAAGAACGCCCTTTTCTCTTGCCTCGCGATATGCTTTCTCACGGAAGCCGTATGTGCGCATGTCGCGGTACAGTACGATGATTTTCGCATTCGGGTATTTCTTCCGAAGGAGCAATGCGTTTTTGACGGCGGTCGTACAACAGACGCGGCTGCAGTATGGGTGTTCCTCGTCGCGCTGTTCCACGCATTGGATCATGGCGATTGTGCCGGTTTCCGGAATGGTAATATCGTCGCGTCCCAGCCTGTCTGAAAGTTCAAGTTGGGTTATCACTTTGTCGCTTTGGCCGTATGCGTATGACTTCGGCTTATGCTCCAGAGCTCCCGTGGCAACGACCGTAACTCCATGTTCAACCGCTTTGGTTTCGCCCTTCGAGACGATAGTGGACTTAAATGCGCCCTTGTGGCCGTCGACTTTTGTTGCCTGGGCGTTTATATGCACGGTTATGTACGGGTTTTTCGTCACTTCATCAATGGTGCGCGTCAGGAATTCCTGCACATCCGTGCCGTCCAGCGCGTAGTGAATCTGATGAACCGTGCCGCCTAAGTTTTCAGCTTTTTCGACTATGTGTACTTTGAATTTCTGGTTAGCCAATGCCAGCGCGACGGTCATTCCAGCGATTCCTCCGCCAATGATGAGTGCGGCGCTATTGGCGGGAACGGTCTGTTCTTTCAACGGCACAAGATGCGCCACCCTGCCGGCAATCATCCTAATCAGGTCGCTCGCTTTCTTGGTCGCCTGTTCCGGATCGTTTCCATGCACCCACGAGCATTGGTCGCGGATGTTGGCCATCTCGACGAGGTAAGGATTCAGGCCGGCGTCCCTGAGCGTGTCTCTGAAAATCGGCTCGTGTGTGCGCGGCGTGCATGAAGCCACCACGACGCGGTTAAGCCTGTGCTCAATTATTTTCTGTTTCATTTGCTCTTGACTATCGTCCGCGCAACTGTAGATCGAATGTTCGGCGCACACAACGTATGGCAGTTTTGCGGCTTGTTCGACCACGTCTTCGATTTCGACTACCGAGGAAATGTTGCTGCCGCAGTGGCAGACAAAAATGCCGATTCGCGGCGGTTCGTCGGTGGTGTCGCGCTCAGGCGGATACTGCTTGGTGCGAACAAGTGTGCCGCGTGCCTCAGAAAGAACAGACATGGCGCGTGCAGCGGCCGCGCTGGCCTGCATGACTGTATCTGGAATGTCTTTGGGCTCCTGGAACACGCCGCCGACGTAAACGCCTGGTCTTGTCGTATCCAGCGGCGCAAGTTCGTCCGTTTTTGCAAAACCCCACTGATTAAGCTCGATTCCGAGGATACCGACCTGGGCTTGGGTCGCCCTGCTGGCTTCAAGACCCAAAGACAGCACAACCATATCGAATTCTTCTTCAACTTGTTTAGACTCCGAGTTGAAGTGCGTCATACGTATGTTTTTCGAGTCCGGTAGTTCATAGGTCCTTGATATAAACGAACGAACGAACCGTATACCCATCTTCTGTGCGCGTTCATAGTAACGGTCGAAATCTTTGCCGAATGCGCGAATATCCAGGAAAAAGATCGTGACATCGAGATCCGGCTCGTGCTCCTTGGCGAGAATCGCTTCTTTTGTGGCCGCCATGCAACAGATGGATGAGCAGTAGTCGTTGCCGCATTTTGTGTCGCGCGATCCCACGCATTGGATAAACGCGAGCCGTTTCGGTGTCTTGCCGTCAGAAGGCCTAACTACGTGGCCCTCAGTTGGTCCCGATGCCGACAGGATTCGCTCGAACTGAACGTTGGTAACGATGTTTTGTGATATGCCGAAGCCAAACTCTGGGCGGCGCGGGGCTTCAAACAGATCGAATCCTGGCGTAAGGACCACTGCACCCACATCGAGTTCGATGATCTCCTCTTTCTGGTCATGCGTTATGGCGTCCGCTTTGCATGCTTTGACGCATTCCATGCACTCGCAGCAAACGCCGCAGTTCAGGCAGCGCATTGCTTCTGTTTGCGCCTGTTCCTCTGAATAAGCCTGCTCAACTTCATTGAAATGAGATGTGCGAGTGCCCGGATCCAGTTCGGTTTCGCGAACGCGATCTTGGCACGCCGTCTTCTTCTTGATTGTTGCGAGGTCGTCGTCCGAAAGGCAATTCGACCGTACTTCCGGTTTAGACAAGCCTTCCGCAAGCGGACGCCCGGAAAGATGATTGTCGATACTCTTGGCCGCGCGCTGTCCGTGCGCAATGGCGTCGATAACGCTTGAAGGGCCAATCACCACGTCTCCGCCAGCAAAAACGCCTTCCTTCGAGGCGGCCATCGTAGTGTCGTCCGTTTCGATAGTTCCCCAGCGGGAAGTGTCCAGCCCCAACAGGTCGGCAAGTTTCTGGTCAGGAGACTGGCTTACCGCCGGTATCAGCGTGTCGGCGACAACAGTGAACTCGGAGCCTTCAATCGGTACAGGCCTGCGCCGTCCGCTTTCGTCCGGTTCGCCGAGTTCCATTCGAATGCACTCGATCGCCGTCATGGCCCCGTTTTGAGTCACAACCTTTAACGGGGCCGCCAAGTACTGTATGTCAACGCCTTCGTATAACGCCGCATCTATCTCGGCAGCTTCGGCAGGCATTTCGTCGCGCGTACGGCGGTAAAGGATAATCACCTTGTCGGTATCGAGCCTTGCCGCTGTTCGTGCGGCGTCAATTGCCGTGTTGCCGCCACCCACTATTACAACGTTCTTGCCCAGCCCGGTCGCTTCGCCCAGTGTATACTTGCGCAGAAAGTCCACCCCATGCACAACGCCGCTGCAATCTTCCCCCGGTATGTCCAGCTTTTTACTCTTGTGTGCGCCGGTAGCTATAAAGACAGCACCGAAATCGCGCGTCAATTCATCTACTGAAACATCATCGCCTATGGATGTGGAAACCTTGAACTCAACACCCAATGCGCGAATATTATCCAGATCGCTCTCAAGAATGTCCTGAGGCAAACGATAGTCCGGAATACCCACGGCGAGCATGCCTCCAAGTATTGGGAGCGACTCGAAAACCGTTGCTTTGTGTCCTGCTAACGCCAGCGAATGCGCGGCGGCAAGACCTGCCGGTCCTGATCCTATGATTGCAACTGATTTCCCGCTGGGTTGAATGTTGTCCGGGGCTTCGGGAGCCGGGAACTGCTCAAGGGCAAAGCGCTTCAGACCCCGGATACTGATTGGGTCATCAAGCTTGCCGCGGTTACAGTTTATTTCGCAGGGATGGAAACACACCCTGCCGCATATTGCGGGCAATGGGTTTTCCCTGCGGATAACGTCGGCGGCCTCTTTGTGTTTTCCAGCGGCAATTAGCGCAACGTATGCTTGAACGCTTGTGTCGATTGGGCAGCCTGAACTGCAGAATGCACGTCCTTTTTTGGTTATCACAAATGCGTTTGGCGCGGCCTGCGCATACACCCGGTCTATCGCTTTACGTGTTCCAAGCCCGGCGTCAAACGCGCTTGGCATCTCGATGGGACACACATCGGAACAATCGCTGCACATCGTGCATTTGTCTATGTCGACAAAGCGGGGACGTTGGCGGACAGTCACCTTGAAGTTGCCGATGTCTCCGTCTACTTTTAACACGTCCGACATGGTTAGCACGTCAATGTTGATGTCGCGCATGCATTCGACGAGTTTCGGTGAAATGATGCACGTGGCGCAGTCGCCTGTCGGGAAGGTCTTGTCCAGACGCGACATGGTTCCGCCAACGGCCGGCTTTTCTTCGATTAAGTATACGCGGTATCCGGCCGCGGAAAGATCGAGTGCAGCCTGGATGCCCGCGACGCCCGCGCCGAGGACAAGTACCGCGCCACACGGGTCTTGCAATTGATGTTGAGGTGCGCTGACGGGAGCGGTGGTGGTATCGGCACTCATGATATTCCCCCCGTTGCGCCTGCGGCAACAGCAGTCCTTTTTAGCAGGTCGCCGGGACTCACTATCTGTGCGCCAATCCCCAGTTCCTTTGATGAAAGTCCAAGTGCAAGGCCAAGAAGCTGGGTGATGTAAAGGACAGGTGTCTCGGCGAGATCGCCATGCGCTTTTCTCGCGTCGCCTTGGCGTAAGTCAAGGTTAACCTGGCATAAGGGACACGCAACGGCAATGCACTCCGCGCCCGCCCTTCGAGCCATGGAAAGAAGTTTGAATCCGAGACGGTCGGCTACTTTGGAGTTGCTGATCGAAAGACTCGCGCCGCAACATTCCGTTTTGAATGGCCAGTCAATTGCCTCGCCGCCGGCAGCGGATACGATTTCGTCCATACAAGTGGGATGTTCATGGTTGTCAAAAGCGACCACTTCCGGCGGCCGCGACAATAGGCAGCCGTAATACGAGGCAACCTTCAGTCCGTTGAGAGATCCGCTGATTTTATCGCGGATTGCGTCCACACCAAGTTCGTTGACCAGGACGTCAAGAATGTGGCGCACCGGCACGCTGCCGTCATAAGGTTTTTCCGTGATACGTTCGGCGCGCTCGCGTTCTTCGGCATCATTGAGTACTTTGTGATTGGCCGTGCGGAGCCTTGCATAGCACGACGCGCACGCCGTTAGTATGCCGTCGCAATCTATCGCCTGCGCCTTTTGCAGATTCATTACCGGCAAAGCCACCGCTAGCGACGCATTGCTGGAATGCGCCGGTGTCGAGCCGCAGCAAGTCCAGTCGGGAATTTCTATAAGTTCAATGTCCAAAGCGCGGCAGATCGCGCGTGTGGAACGATCAAAGTCCCACGCGGTGGATTCTAAACTGCACCCTGGATAAAAGGCGTACTTCACCGTTTCTTTTCCTCCTCTTCAGCCCGCTTGAATACCCTGCGTACGTCTTTTGCGCTTCGAGAGAAATGCGGTAGCAGGGAAAGTCTGCGTTTTGCGAGCATCTTGGGCATCTTATCGACGTCCGAGAACAGGTCGCGTGAAAGCAGTTTGTAGAGGGCCATCATTCCGAACTCGAATACACGCGAGTGCCAGCGGACACTTGTCAGAAATGCCTTGTTAAAAGTTTTTGTCCGTGAGTCGGGTACGGAGGCCTTGCGTTCGACGGCCATCATTCTCAGTGTGTCCATAACCGCGGCGATATCAATATCCATTGGACAACGCGTAGTACACGCTTCACAAGACGCGCAAAGCCATATGGATTCCGATTCAAGAATCTCATCCTCCGCGCCCAAATGCGTCATTCGCATGATTTGGCTGGACAGAAGGTCCATTTCGGGTCCGACGGGGCAGCCTGTTGAACACTTGTGGCACTGAAAGCACGCGCTCACCTTAGAGCCGCTACGCCGCTCAACTTCTTCCAGAAGTCCATTGTCTTTCCAATCAATCGCAGTAGACATAAGAATCAGTCACCTATTCCTTCGAGTTCCGCTTCCACTTCGGCGTCCTTCAGCGGGACAACTTTCTGGTACACTTGCCCAGGCGTTCGCAATACGCCGTCTACTGTAAGAAGGTCGCGCTCAATTTCGATTCCGAAAAGCTTTTCGTTCTCGCGCAAGTAGGGCAAAATGAGTTTCCAGTCTTCTTTCGTGAATGGCACATAGGCCCCTACGTTCAACTGGTCTTCAACAAGCGTTCTGTGCGGGTCTCTCACATAGATCGCGCCGCCGGATGCGAGTGAAAGCAGGTTTCCACCGGGATAAGGCAAGTCCAAAGGGACCACGTTGCCGTCTTTGTCAAAGCGTACGCCGTTAACAATTGCGAATCCACCGTTGTCGAGTGGATCGCCAGCCATAAACGATTCGGCAAGGTAATCGAGGGCGGTGCCGTTGATAACTACACGAGGACGACCCACGGCGTTGATCATCGGCCGGCCCGCCGCGTTGCCCTGCACATAAAATGTTCCGCCCTTTGCGCCGTAAAGGAATGTCTGTCCGACGTCGCCGTAAACAACCATCTTTCCTTGCTTCGTGATCTGTCCAAGCTGGTCCTGGGCATTGCAGTGAACGTAGACCTGGAGTCCGTCCATACCGGAACAAAGGTAGTCGCCAGGGTTGTCGTAACAGTCAATGCGCAAATCATCGCTCTGAGGGCCGAAACCAGCCGCATGAAACCGCGTGCCTCGGGAGTTGTAGTGGACATGGTGCAGCCAGCCAAGCTCGTAAGCCTTAAGCGCCAACCTTGCATCGCAGTCCACCCCTTGCGGCGCGAAAGCACTGGCATCGATCAAGAGCGTCCTTTCATCTTTTTCAGGGCCACGCAGCAATTCGCGCGACTCGAAGGTTATCCGGCGGCAAACGCTCTCGCGCGGATCATCGAAAAGGGGCTGGCTCTGGAAAATCTGTTCGATACCGTTTCGGAGAATAGTGACAACGGAACTTCGCTTTTTCGTTCCCGTAGGATAACGCCTATCCATGGCCATGGTTAGCGCCTCAATTCCCAAAAGAGGAGCGCGCGACTCCGTGCGCTCAGCAATTTCGTTCACGAGACAACGCAACCGAGCATAGTCCATGCCGGCAAGTGAGCCGCTAATATGCTCAAACAGGCCCTTGGCATCATCATCAGCGATCGCGACTTCCACAACACCGGCATCCTTTTCACCTAATGCGGATGAATCGATCTCGACAGTGAAGTCGCAATGAACCTGGCCCTCCCAAGTCGAAACGGGAACACCGAACTTGTCCTTGGTTTCCAATCTGTATTGGGGTTCTGAGCCGTTGCCCGAAGCGTTATCCTTCGGTACGACATCAAAGAGAAAAGCGCCGCCATCATTGAAACTGCCGCCCCGGGCATTCCAATACTGGTCGGCAACAGGCATAATGCGAGGATCTTCAGACGCCAAGCTGGCAAGGGTCGCGTCGATGGCCTGTTTCTCCGAACAAATCAGTCCAACGGAAACCTCGCCTTCCTGAAGCGCGAAGACCTGTGGCCGCAGCATGGCCGTGTCGGTTATTCCGAGAAGCTGGAAGCCTTTGGTCTCGACCATATTGCGCGCGATAATGAAGAACCATGGTCCGTCCGGCGCGGCATGAAGATGAACGGCTTGAATCTGACGGTAGATTCGGCGCTTTTCAGCGGGCAAGCGGTCGAAATCCAGTTCCATCGTTGGCGCAAGCGCTTCGATAATGTATTCAATAGGATATTTGTAGGCCCTATTCATGAGATCAAACAGCATGACGGACACTTCGGTGTCGGTTAGGAACCTTGGGAAAAGATTACGTTGGGCAAGGAACTCGCACACCGAGTGGTAGTTCGCAAAGTCGCCATTGTGTACCAAAGCCTCGTTCATTCCGATGAAGGGATGCGCGCCAGCGGGATGCCAAACACGTCCTCGTGTGGGATAGCGCTGGTGGGCAATCCAAACGTGTGCGCGCATGTCTTCCATGCAGTAATACTGGACGGCCGCTTCTGCGAAGCCAACGATTTTCGCAATCAGAAGATTACGCGCGTGAGACATGACAAAGGCCTGTTTTTCGCCAAGCGATGAGTAGAACGTGTCGTTCAGCCTTACCGAGCTCTGAAAAACATACTCGTCCTCGACTTCGCGCTCCGTTAGGCCCGTCAGTTCCTTTTCAGTAGCAAAACGATCAAGAACATCCGGTTTTACACGCACGAAATAGCGTGCTATATCAGGCGGCTTCACTTCAAGCAAAGGCACGTCGCGATAGTCGTCGACCGTAGGCACAAGTCCTGCCTGGTCCACGTCGAAAAAGGGTGTTATGCACTGCTTTTCGATGTCGTCACGCACGCTTGGATCAAGCAGCGCAACCTGCAGCATGTAGTCTTCTTCAAGAACCTTTCGCGAAACGCCAAAGTCACTTGGCGCAAGACCGCAGGCCGCTATGCCTCCGCCTTTTCCATTGCCGCGATTGCGCATCTGTATGGACGGCTCGTATATGTGTTTTCCGCTCACGGGTACCGTACAGGCAAAACCTGTAACGCCGCATCCACCTTCCGCCTCAGGAGATTTGATAAACCATTCTGAGTCTTCCGGCCGCAGTCCCGAACGTGCCTGGGTAAATGCTGCCGCGCGGTCAAAGCCGGGTTTATGTATGTTGAAAGTTTTCATAATCGCTATTCGTCACCATTTCCATAATCGAGGTGCATCAGAAGGTCTGTTCTTCCGCGCAATGCGGAGACGGACTCAAGGCCCAACCTGTACAGCAGATCGACCAGCATCTCTCGCCAGGCGTTGTACAGGTTTACAATTCGTTGCGTGCTCCACTCGATAGTGAGCAATTCAAGCAACTCCGGGTCCGTCGTGCAGATACCGCGCGCGCAGCCTCGTCCGCTTTCACAGCAGCCGCAACGAAGACAACCAAGCGCCATCAGTTCGGCTGTTCCTATGACCACGCCGTCGGCGCCCAGCGCAATTGCTTTTACAATATCCATCGGAGTACGAATGCCACCACTCGCTATCAACGTGATCTCATCGCGAACGCCTTCATCCGCCAAGAACTGGTGGACATAGTTAATCGCGTACTCAATGGGCATGGCTATGTTCTTTTTCGCAATGTTCGGAGCCGCGCCCGTTCCGCCGTAACTGCCGTCTATGTGGATAATATGCGTGCCGGCACAGTACGAACCGACTGCCACCATGTCCACGTCGGCAGGCGTGGAAACTTTGGAGGACAGCAGCGCTTGTGGATTAACGTGCTCTATCCAATCGAGGTGTTTTTTATGGTCTTCGATTGAGTAGACGCTATGAAACGGGAACGGCGAAAACAGGGACGTTCCTACCACTGCCTCGCGCATAGCGGCGACCTCTGGCGTATTCTTACCTCCAAGCAGGTGGCCGCCCAATCCAGGTTTTGCTCCTTGCGCATATTTGAATTCAACTATCGGAGCGCGCTTGATAGTCTCTTCGCGAACGCCAAATAGGCCGGTTGCGACTTGTGTGATCATGTGATCGCGATACGGAATCATCCGCTCAGGGTATCCGCCCTCGCCGGTACAGCTAAAGGAGTTCCATGCCTTGGCCGCGCGCGCTTTGCTAAGCAGCGCACGAATGTTTGTCGAGCCAAACGACATGCCGCCGCCGTACCACGGCACATCGATTTTTATTCTTGGCCTGGAATCGTTGCGTCTGTTCAGTAGGATTTCGGTCGAAATATCTTCCGGACGCAAATCATCGGGTATGGACTCTGGAAAACAAAGACGAAGCTTGTCGAAGCCGCCGCCAGATCCGCCTGTCTCGCAATTGAGATGCTCCGGCGGCCGGTGGCCGGTCTCAGCCATGTTCCAAGTCGCGGCAATCAGGTCCGGTGTCCAGCGGTAGTCACCCAAGGTTTCGAAAACAGGATTTATCGAGAGCGAGAGCGCGCCTTGTGGACAGGCATCAACGCAGTAGTGATCGCTTTTCTCGCAATCGAAGCCCATGCAACGGTAATCGAAGGGCCTGATTGGCATCTTATAGCCTTTTGGCTGTATGTGAACATTCTTTGGACAGACCGACACGCATTTTCCGCACGCTATACATGACGAAGCGCGATGGATGCTGAATTTGCCAATCTCGTTGCGATATCTTGGCGGCGCCGGACGCACCTCCCGGCTAACCTCGGCGTAGTCCGGTGATGCCAAAAAATCTTCTGCAACCTGTGGCTTCATTGTCGATTCTGTGGTTGATATGCTGGCCGTCATCTGACTGATTCTCTCTTAGTTTTTCTTGCCAAATAATTTGCCGAAAGTTGCGGCCTCGAGATCCTCGAAGAACATGCAACGTCCCGTTTCGCCGCGAATTCGCCTCGCCTCGCGTATGCCCATCGCCCCAAGCAGTTCGAGCAACTGGTTGTGCCATGCGCCCATGAGGTTGACTACACGCCTTACGCCGAGTTCTTCGTCAATTTCAGCGACCTGAGTCGGGCAAGTCTCGCCGCGCTCACACTCGCCGCACAGTCTGCACTCGATGGCGACCATAAGCGGAAGGTCTATTGCAACCAGATCCGCGCCGCAGATTATGGCCTTTACCACGTGCTCGGACTGGGCAATTCCGCCGGACGCTATCAGCGTTATCAGGTCTCTCGTACCCTCCTTTGTCAGCGCTCCGTGTATTTCACGCAGCACGTCGCGCATATGGCGCGGTTCCTCGACACCGGTTTCACATCCGTGCGAATCAAAGACGAGATGAATTACTTCCGCACCATCGCGTGCCAACTCAAGGATCCTTGTGCAAGCGTTTGGCTTTGCTTCGATTCGGATCGCCAGTATCTGGTGTGGGCGCGATTCTTTTAAGGAGGCCTGCACAGCCATCACGTTTTCGACGTCCTCGACCATTACGATTGGGGCAGAGGCGTGCTTATTGGCTGCCTCGCCTGCATCGATCCACGGCACGGCGTTTTCACTGTCCAGGGAAATCGATGTAGCTGTGCTTCTTGCGATGAACAGTGTGCCCATCTCCTCAGCCGCCTTTTGAATCGTTGACAAAACGTTTCCGCGTTGGAAATGCACAGGCGGGTTTTCGAAAATGATCGGAATAGGTATTTCCACCAGTGGCGGAGGAGAAACAGCCAGTTGATCGTCCGCAAACGCCAGGTGCGAAAGCTTGCGGCCGATATCAACGCTTGTGTTGATGTATTCGCGTCCATGTATTCCGTCGCGGGTGGGCCGGACAATCTCTGACATGTCAGTCCACATCGAATCAAATCCGTAGCCGCTAAAGGGGCCGCCATAGCCCGAGCCCGACACGGGAACGTTGCCTGTTTCGGCCTGGTACCAGGTGGAGAGAATGATTTCCGGCGTGAAATAGTCGTCGCCCAGGCGTTCATATTCAGGATTGACCACGCGCGTCAGAATGTTCTTGGTACAGTTCTGAACACACGTGAGACAGCCTTTGCATTGATAAATGTAGTCGAGGTAGCCAATCTCGTCGCGTAGCGCGTCTGCCTCGTCGCGATAGAGCCTGTAAATACAGCTTCGCTTGACGCAGTTGTGACAGCTTGAGCAGTCCTCGCGCCAATCGACAATTCCCAGTTTTCCGATGGGCCGCTCTCGAGGCGGTGCGTGTTCCGTGTGAATATGATACTTGGCAGGCACGGCTACTTAACCTCCAGGCCGGCCCGCTCGATTATCTCCAGTGCCGCATCGGCATCGCCGTCCACGCATACCTCAAAGCCCCGAAGCCCGGCCAACTCCTCAAGGCGCTTCACGGTTTCGACGGCAATTTCGATTCCCGCCTCTCTCTGCGCCGTTTTGTCAGGCTTAGATTGCAGGGCCTCAATCACCGAATCCGGGACCATTGGATTGGGTCTCTGTCCTGCATATGCTTTTGCGCCATCTGCATCCAGAAGGGGTCGGATCCCAGCCACATAGGCGGCTTTTTCATGCAGCCCGCGGCTTGTCACTTTTTCCCACCATGCCTTAAAACGGTCAACATCAAAAACCGGTTGTGTGATCATGAACTGGGCGCCCGCCGATACTTTTTTTGAAAGGCGCATCAAGTGAAGCTCTGCAGGATCGGCATATGGAGCAGCCACGGCCCCAAGGCAGAATGTACCGCAATCTTCGATAGCGTCTTCACCAACTATCGAGGCGTCCTTGGAAAGCCCCGACAGCGATTCGAGCAGATGAACCGAATCGATATCAAACACGTTCTTGGCAACCCGGCACTTGCCCAGCGTTTGGTGGGTGCCGCTGGTACATAGGATGTTCCCTATTCCCAGCGCACTTGCGCCAAGACAGTCGGAGATCAGCGCGATGCGGTTTCTGTCTCGCGTAACAACGTGAAGCAGAGGCTCGACGCCTTCGGCGGCAATAAACGAAGCCGCGGCCAACGCAGACATTTGTACTCCGTTGCGGTTGTCGTCGATTCCAATAGCGTGAACTTTGCCGGCAAAACGTTTTGCGATGTCTCGTATAGAGGTAGGATCAGAGCTTTTGGGTGGCGAGATCTCTAGAACTAATATTCTTCCACTCGAATCGATCTGCTTCTGTAAATGCGTCTTCTCTTTCGTCATGTCTTTCGCCCATTATTTCTAGATATGTATCAACTAGCTCGCTCTTGCCGAGCGCGCAAAATCTTTGAGCTGAGTCGCGCACCAACTGCTCCAGATTGTCTTCTGCAGAGCAAATGAGCAGTTCCACACGCGCGGGATCCATTCCTATCTCGGACAAAAGACGCCTGACCGTGCGGATGCGTACTTCGGCGCGGTAGTTGCCCTGCGCCAACCGGCAGTCGCCCTTCGGGCATGTAACGACAGCTACACCTTGCGCTCCGGATTCAAGGGCATGGAACATGTATTGAACATCTGTTTTGCCGCTGCAAGGAACATGGCGGGTTTGAACGTGGACGCCGTCCTGATGCCACTGGCGAGGGAGACTACTTCCTTGAGGAAAACAGTTGCCGCAAACAAAAAACATTATGTCCGGGGTCGAGCACGCATTCATAACTGTCTCCTTTTGCGTTAAGATACTGTTTTTGCCTCGTGCATTGTCGCAAATATGGCCGACCATGCACTGTAAATCCTCTCATAACAACAAGTTAATATATCCAGTCATGCTGGACAAAGACCCTTGTTGTCTTCGCATGAAATTCAGAGGGCCGCCTGAAACACTAGACGCATCTTCTTTGCATTCCTCTGGTCGAAGCGGAACCTAGGGGCCGCTTAACTTAAAAGATATCATAATATCAGTCTCAAGTCAAATCGGTCCCTTGAACAATTCTACCAACCCGGCTCATAAGACCGTATATAAGATTAAGACTATATAAAAAAGAACAAGCTTTTGCGGCAATTATGCGGAAATGGCCCAGGGCACCCCAGCGGACTAATCAGGAGTTACGGCTGTCATTCCTTTGCCAGACTTAGATATACCGGCAAAAGTGCCGGTTGACAACCTTAATGTCAATCACGTATTCTATCTTCGATAAGAAAACGAGCTACGAGAGAAAAGGATCGGCAAATCATGTCACAAGATATCAAGACAAAACGCAAGATGACGGCAATACTGCGAGTGCTTCAGGAGTCGCACGGCCCTTTGGGAAGCACGTCGATTGCAGAAAGGCTTAGTTGGCAGGGAATCGACCTGAGCGAGCGAAACATAAGAAACTACCTTGTGCAGTCCGACCGGCTAATGTGGACGGACAACCTTGGGCGCCGCGGACGGAAGCTGACGGAACTTGGCACGCACGAATTGGAAAAGGCCCTCGTGGTTGACAAAGTCGGGTTTGTGTCGGCCCGAGTTGACGAGCTTGCCTATCAGATGGACTTTGACCTTTCCTCGCGCAAGGGTAGCGTTATTCTAAACATCTCTACGGTGGCGCTTAACGATACTCGTGCCGCTCTTGAGGTTATGCACGATATCTACGCGTCCGGGCTGGGAATGGGCAGGCTGCTTGCACTTGGCGCTCCTGGAGAAAGGATTGGGAACTACCGTGTCCCCGAAGGACAATTTGCCTTCGGCACGATTTGCAGTGTCAGCATAAACGGCATAATGTTGCGCAAGAACATATACATGTCTTCACGCTTTGGGGGCCTTCTTCAAATGGTGGCGGAACATCCCAGGCGTTTTTCAGAGATTATCATGTATGATGGGACCTCCCTTGATCCACTGGAGATATTCATTCGCGGACACATGACGAGCGTGGCACAGATCGCACAAACCGGCTCTGGCATGCTTGGGGCAAGTTTTCGCGAGATAACCTTGATGGCACTGCCAGAAGTTAAAAGGCTAATTGAATTAAGCGAAAAGGTTGGAATTGGCGGCTTGTTAGCAATTGGAAGCCCTAACCAACCGCTATTGGATATCCCAGTATCTCACGGACGCGTCGGCTTAGTTGTTCCTGGCGGACTTAACCCTGTTGCAGCAGTTGTCGAGGCAGGAATCCGCGTCAAGAGCACCGCCATGAGCACCCTTTGCGACTTTGGCATATTGCTCGAATACACTCAAGCCCAAAAGGCAATTCACGAAAAGGGTTTTTAGTCTTTCCGGCCCATAATACGGCCCCCGCCAATAAACCGTGGTATGTTTGCGTGGTCTGATCTGTTATCATCTGGAGCGTCAGAAATGTAGTTGAAGACGGGTGTCTTTTCCGCGGCTTTTCCGGGGGACGACGTTTTTTATGAGGGGGATTTCAGGCTTGTCCGCTAAGAAAGCCATTTTGCTTCTATCGGTCTGTTATGTGTGTATGACGGCCATGCGTTTGAGCGCTCCTTACGATCTTGATGCGCATGCCCAGGACAAGCAAGGACTTTATATTCTGGATGTAGTTCAGAATGGCTCGGTCTTTCTGCCTATGGAGCGAGGAGAGGAGCCTGCGACCAAACCTCCGCTCTACAATTGGATTGGCGCGGGCTTTTCGTTGCTCTGGGGCGATGTAACGGATTTCACCGTCAAGCTTCCCGCAATCATTAGTGGTTTGGGTGTTGTTGTTCTGACATTTCTCTTGGGGGAGCGCTGTTTTTCCCGGACTGTCGGCCTGTTCTCTGGCTTGATACTGATGCTCAATTTCCATTTTGTAAGATTGAGTTGTACGGCGCGCACAGATATGATGCAATGCTTTTTCATCACCCTGGCGCTCTATCTCTTCTTGAGATCTTTTCAAGACAAGGGAAAGGATCGTGGCATAATCTTGGCTTTTGCCGCTATGGGTTTGGGTTCGATAACGAAAAGCCCCGTAGCTTTGTTGCTGCCGCTTCTTGTGGTTGTTGTTTATCTGGGATTGAAGAAGGAGCTTTGGCGCTTAAGATCGAAAAGCGTGCTATGGGGATCTTTGATCTGGCTAGCCATCGTGCTCGGCTGGTTCATTCCCGCGTTGATTGATGGCGGTCGGGAGTTCTTCGACATTGTCATCTATGACGAGATGCTCAACAGGTTCTTTGGTGTAGGCACTCGATCCGCGAAAACACAGCCGTTCTATTATCTCGTCAGCCACTTTTTCGGCAAATTTCTGCCGTGGAGCCTTTTCATGCCGTCGGTTGTTCTTCATGCATGGAAAACGCGCCGCGAAAGGACACAGGGGGATCTGCTTTTCCCTTTGGTTTGGTTCTTTACGGTTCTGTTTTTCTTTTCGTTGTCCAAAGGCAAACGCTCGGACTATATTCTACCGCTTTATCCTGCTGCGTCAGTCGCGGTTGCGCATTTTTGGTGCTCACTCAGTGAACAGGGCGTTGCTCGCGGTTGGCTGAAGCAGGCGCGTGGGATATCGCTGTTTTATCTTTCGGCGAGCGCCGTGGGTGTTGTCTGCCTTTTGTTGCTTGTGTTTGTGCCGGGAGTTTTAGGATTAGCCAAACAGGTTGCACATGACAATATGGACGACGCAGAGTTCCTGCGAAATTCGCTCAAGGAACGGACGGTACTGTTTCTGGCAACGTCCCTACCCTTTGGTGCGGCCGCTTTGCTGGGCATAATGGCGGCCATTAAGAAAGCGCCTAAACATATCTTTGCGATGATGGCGATTGTGTCCGCTTTGTATCTGATTACATATTTCCAATTGCTCTCGCCTGAAGCCACGAGGCTGGACGGCCCGCACAAGCGCGAGTTCTGTTCGAAGGTGGCCGGGTTGATTGAATCGGGAGACAGCCTCAAGTTTTCCGGGTGCGAAAACTCGGTCCTGTTTTATCTCGGCAAAAACGAGCCGCTGCTGTCGGAAGAAGAAGCGGGCGCTTTTCTGGATACTTCCGACAAAGCTTATGTCATAACAATGGATACCCTTTCTGATAAGATATCGAGTGAGAGTGGTTCTGAATTCGAGGTTTTGCTGAAAAGCGAATACTTGTTCGAGAATGAAGCTTGCCTTGTTCTGTTGGGCAAGGCGCATAAGTAGCGCTTCAGCCTTCTTGATAAGCGATGGTGCCTTTGTTCTTGAATCTGTAAGTAATTCGTTCCGGCTGTGCCGGGTTTGGAGTTTGAGATAAGGCTTTCTGGAAATACAGGCGGGCTGGCTGCATCGGCCTCGCGCAGGCTGGAGAAGCTCGGCAGGCGTAGAAGCCGCGGTCTTCAGGTAGTAGACCCGCAATTGGCTCGCGCACTAACTGAGGTCTCGCACGAAATCCAACGCCAGATCGCTGTGCTTGTCGATAGGCGGGGACAAGTTCATCAGATCGTTGTGGGCGACGCCCGCTCGATTTTCCTTCCGGACCTCAGCCGTTATCGCGAGGGATTGGATAGGTTGTGCGGCCTGCGATTGGTCCACACGCACATGAATCATGAGCCGCTCAACGATGACGACCTGACGGACCTTGCTCTGCTTCGCCTTGATATGGTGTCGGCAATCGAAGTCATGGATGACGGTTTGCCTGGAAAGGTGTTCAGCGCGCATCTTCTTCCTGATAATGAAAACGATAGTCCTTGGGAAATTCTCGATCCTGTGGATGTACACAGCCTTCCCGAAGACTTCCCGTCGATGATTGCCGCTTTGGAGGAAGAGTTCAGGCGTCTTAGAAAACCCAGGGCGGCCTCTGACAATCGAGATCGTGCGATACTTGTTCAGGTGTCGAGGCTGAGGCGTTCGGTGGCCCAGGAATCGATGGCTGAGCTTGTTCAGCTTGCCGGAAGCGCCGGCATTGAAGTTCTTCAAGAGTTGTATCAGAACCGTCCGGTTGATCCGCGTTTCGTTGTGGGTAAGGGCAAGCTGAAACAGATAGTGATTAAGGCTATGCAGCTTGGCGCGGAAACGATAGTGCTTGACCTGAACTTGAGTCCGACTCAAGTGCGAATACTCGCCGATTTCACCGACCTCAAAGTTCTTGACCGCACGCAGGTAATTTTGGATATTTTTGCTCAGCACGCCCAGACGCGGGAGGGTAAAATCCAAGTCGAGTTGGCACAGCTTCGTTATCTGCTTCCCAGGCTTGGCGCAAAACACACCGCCATGTCGCGCCTCACTGGTGGGATTGGCGGACGAGGTCCTGGCGAGACCAAACTTGAAGTTAATCGACGGCGCGCACAGGACAGGATTGCGCGGCTTGAGCGGGAAGTCGAAAAACTTGGCAAGAGGCGTAAAATGCGACGGAAAATGCGGGAGAAGAAAGACTTGCCTGTGATTTCCGTTGTGGGTTATACGAATGCGGGGAAATCGACTCTGGTTAACAACCTGACTAATAGTAGCGTGATCGCCGAGGACGCATTGTTCGCTACGCTTAATCCTGTGTCGCGTCGGCTGCGCTTTCCCAAAGAGCGCGAGGTGATAATTACGGACACGGTTGGCTTCATTCGCAATTTACCCGAGACGTTGATGGAAGCATTCCGCACAACTTTTGAAGAAGCGCGAGAGGCCGATCTGCTTCTGCACGTTGCCGATGCTTCTTCAGCTTCCATCGAGAGTCAATTGGCCACGGTGAGCAAAGTTCTCAGCGAACTCAAACTGAATCATAAGCCGATAATGCTCGTGCTCAACAAGGCCGATTTGTGCGATAAAGAAACGTTGAGAAGCCTGGTGAGACAATACGAGGGGATAGCGGTATCGGCATTGAACAGAGAGACTTTGACTCCTTTGCTGGAGGAAATGGAAACTTTATTGTGGCGCAAGCTGGACGAGTACTAGGTGGAATCTGTTAAACTACGGCTTTCAGCGCTTCATGGATGGCCATTGCCTACCATTTAATAAGAGGAGAATCAAAAGAGCAAATGCGAACTGTAGCCACCATACTATTCATAGCCTGCCTTGTGCTTGGACACTCGGCGTTTGCAGATTCTTCGCTTGCCGAGGCCCGCGCCAAGATCACGAACTATGAGAAGTCTCTTTTGAAGGCATCTCAGGCCATGGCGAAGCAGGACGCGGAAGAATATCAGAAGTATAATAAGGAGGCTGCGCGATTCCTGGAAGAGGGTCGGGAAGCCTTCGATGCTCTGGTGGATTTGAAGTCGCGTGATGCTGAGTTGCTGAGCGAGTATGCGCAGGTGCTTGGCCACTCGCAAGATTTCGACCTGGCCGTGGAAGCGTTGCGGCGTGTTGTAGAAATCAAACCACAGGATACGGATGCGCTGCTTGCCCTGTGCCGTGTGTTGATGCGAATGGGTGCTTCGTCGGCTGCTGATGCGGAGGAGGCCGTCAGGCGCGCCCTGGACGTACTCGCCGAATCTGGTGAAACTCTGCATGAGGCCGTTACCCTTCTTGGCGATCTGCAGAGCTCGGGAGGGGCATATGATCTTGCGCGTAAGAATTACGCAAAGGCAATCGAGGCAAATCCGGGATTTCCCGCTGCCAGCATAGGGCTCGCCGCACTCGAAATACGCGAGGGTAAGCTGGCCGAGGGTTTGACTCGTGTGGAGAGTCTTGGCGCCCTTTCCCCCGAATTAAGCCAACGTATGAGCGCGGTAATTGCCGGAAGCCTGTCGGATTTTGAACGTAGACGCCGGAGTATGCAGGACACGCCGGAAAACCATTACGCCTATGCAAAGCTTCTGTTTCAGGCAGGTCGAGCGGATGAAAGCCTGTTCGCTGCACTTCACTCGGTAAAGATGAAAAATGACGACCATCAGGTTTGGAATTTTATAGGTTCCGTCAGCCGAATATTGGGAAATTCCCAACAGGCCAAGAAGGCATTTGAAAGGTCGCTTGAACTTGAACCGGAGCAGCCTCGTACGATCAGTGTCCTGAACGAACTGAACACAGAGCAGTAGCACGTAAGTATTCGTTAAACCCATGGCGCTTTTGGACGAGGCCCGCAAGAAAAGGGACAGACACGTCTTCGCTCGAGGACTCGCTTGCTTGCTGGTCTCCTTCGGAGCCCTTGTCCCTTTTTTGCTCAGATAGAGCAATAGTCCGACCTACTCAGGACAGCTCTGTGTCTGAGCCAACATCTGCGAGATCTTCGTGTCTTTCATATTCGGCCAGGAAACGAAGCACACGTTCCTCAACCAGTCCTACCTCGGTGTATTCCATCAGGTCTTTTCGCAAGTTTGCAATATGGGGGAGACCTTTGAAATAACCGCTGTACAGTTTTCGGTGCTCCAGAACCGCCCTTCGTTCCCCTTTGTGTTCCACACAGGCTTTTAGGTGGCCCAGACATATTTCCGTGCGCTCACGAAGATTCGGCTCCGCAAGGTGTTCGCCTGTTGCCAGAAAATGTTTTGCTTGTTTGAAAAGCCAGGGATTGGTCATTACGGCGCGTCCCACCATAACTCCGTCGCATCCCAGGTCGAACATTTCCTTAAAGTCTTCCGGTGTTTTAACGTCTCCATTTCCGATTAGGGGTACGGATGTTACTTCCTTGATTTTTTCCAGCCAGGACCAATCTGCTTGTCCACGGTAAGCTTGCTGACGTGTCCGGCAGTGTACTGCCAACGCTTGAACGCCGCATTGTTCCGCCATGCGCGCCACATCCAGAATCACAATTGAATCATTGTCCCAGCCCAGGCGTGTTTTCAGTGTGACTGGTAGTTGGGTGGCATTGACAACTGTTTTTATAACCGCCTCCATTTTGTTGAGATCACGCAACAAACCTGCACCGTCGCCTCTCAGCGCAATCTTCTTAACCCAGCAACCGGCGTTTATGTCGATAAAATCAGGGCGTGCCTCTGTAGCGAGCCGGGCGGCTCGTTCCATAGAATCCAAAGCGTTGCCATATATCTGAATTCCAATGGGCCGTTCTTCATCGAGCAACTCGGTTTTCTTCTGACTTTTCTTTACGTTTCGTATCAGAGCTTCGCAATTAACAAATTCAGTGTATAGGAGGTCTGCGCCGTGTTGTTTGCACATCAGGCGAAAGGGCCTATCAGTTACATTCTCCATTGGCGCCAACACGAGCGGTTTATTCAGTTCTATTTTGCCTATTCGCATATCTCAATCATTCCAGAAGCATTGATTTTTTTAGGACGACATTGCAGAGTTTAACATATTTGAATGTGTTGGGTGCCGGGCATTTTGTTGGAGTATGTGATCCTTGTAACGGCTGGCCGCAATGCTTAGAATAGACTAAAGTGTTCGCCGGAAAAACCCAACCAGGATTGAGTATAGAATGAAAACAGTGCCTTTTGAGTTTTGTGAGAATGATTATCCGCTTGCGCCTCTGACCATGTACAGGGTTGGCGGTCCTGCCCGGCTGGCGCTGTTGCCGCGCACTGAATCGGAGGCGGTCGAGGCCAATCAATGGCTGGCATCGCAGGACGCGCCCAGGTTGATCTTGGGTAAAGGGTCGAACGTTCTCATTTCCGACGATGGATTTGACGGAAACGTACTCGTCACTATTGGCCTTGAGAAAATCGAAGAGCTTGGCGGACACACTTATAAAGTCGAAGGGGGACTCGACCTCGACAGGCTTGTTCGCGACGTGATGCTGCCTAACAACTACGACGGGGTCGGCGCGTTTGCAGGTATCCCCGGCTCGGTTGGCGGCGCGATTTTCATGAACGCGGGTACGGCGAGCGGTTCGACTTGCGCGTTCATTGAATCCGTTGCGCTGGCAGGTCCTGGCGGCCTTCGCGACCTGGATATGGACGAGTCGATGTACGCCTACCGCGACCAAAAGTTCTGCGGCCCGGACGACCTCATAGTGTCCGCGACATTCAAGTTTGCGCCGTCCGACCGCAACCAGCAGGACATCTACGACCACTACATGCAAAAGCGCAGAGAGACGCAACCGCAAGGAAAATGTTGCGGCTGCGTTTTCAAGAACCCGCCAAACGACCACTCCGCGCGGCTGATAGAAGCCTGCGGCCTGAAAGGCACGCGCAAAGGCGGCGCGATAATCAGCGAAGTCCATGCGAATTTCATCATGAATGAGAACAACGCCTCATTCAGCGACATCATGGATCTAATCACTCTCTGCAAACAACAAGTGAACGAAAAGTTCGGGATCATGCTCAAGGAAGAAGTCCGCGTTATTTGCTAAGGTTTCTTGCGTGAAGGGAAATCCGCGTTAACTAGTTCCTGTTGCGGAAAGGGGTTTTGTCCCGGAGGGACATCTGATAATAGCCCAGCAATTCATTGCTGGGATCCCGAAATAAGAAATGGAAGTCCCGAAGGGACGGCTGAAAAGGGAAGCATTTATTGGTTCCATGGTCGTTTCAGCCGTCCCTCCGGGACTGAATAAAGGGGGGTGTTCTTTTCCCACCGTTAAAACGGTGGGCAATTATCAGTCGTCCCTCCGGGACTTCCGCAACAGGAACTAACGATCACTCTTCCACGTCGTCTTCGGGTTGTTTGCCTATGCCGAGTGAGCGCAGGAATCCGTCTATGTCGATTTCGCCTTCTTGACCGCCTTGCTCGGGATGAAAGCGCAGAGGGTCGCGTATGTATGCTTGCTGACATTTGGGACACAGGTCAAGCGTTATGAACTTGTAGATTGTTTCCTCAAGTTTTTTAGGATCTTTGTTCTTTATGCGTTCTATGAGGTCGAGCATTTCCTGGCGGTGGTCGCGGACTAAATCCGTGAGGCCCACTTCAAGCTCGTCGTATGCGGCGCGTACGTCGATCTTGACCGTGTAGCGCAGTTCGCCCTTTTTGAGTTTAGCCCCGCAGCCATCGCATTTTATTACAAGCATGACCTGCCTCCACGCAAAGGGGCCATATACGCGGATGTCCCCCTCAGTTTTTAGTTATTGTTATCGAATTACTTGTTGAGCTGCGTCACTTTGCTCTCAATAAGCTTCTTTATTTCTTTGAGCCGTTTGCGCGTGTCGGCCTCGCACCTCATCACGAGCATGGCGGACGTGTTTGAGGCGCGCAGCAATCCCCATCCATCGGGAAACTCGATGCGTGCTCCATCTTTCGTATTCACGTTCAGCTTCAACTCGTTCTTGAAGTAATGTGTCGCTTCTTTGACGATATCAAACTTGCGCGATTCGGTCGTTGCAATGCGGATTTCTTCAGTGACGAATGTGGTTGGAACGTTTGCCAGATGTTGGCTCAGGCTTTTTCTTCCCGCGGCCAGCAGTTCCAGCAGTCGCGCAGCCGAATAAATCGCATCGTCAAAACCGTACCAACGGTGTTTGAAGAATATGTGTCCACTCATCTCGCCGGCAATTTGTGCGTTAAACTGTTTCATTGCGGCTTTAACGAGCGAATGGCCGGTTTTCCACATGATGGGTTTGCCGCCGTGCTTGGCTACGTCCTCGAAAAGGGTACGTGAACATTTCACGTCACCGATTACCACGGCGCCCGGTTTGTCTTTGAGAATTTCCCTCGCGAACAGAATCAGCAGCCGGTCACCCCAGATAATGTTGCCCTTTTCGTCAACCGCGCCGAGCCTGTCGCCATCCCCGTCGAATGCGACGCCGCAATGCGCTTTGGTCCGTTTAACCTTGGCGATAAGTTGCTTGAGGCTGCTGCCAATGGTCGGATCCGGATGGTGGTTCGGAAAGTTCCCGTCCACGTCACAAAACATTGGAATCACTTCACAGCCCAGTTTTTCAAACAAGGGGACCGCTATAGTGCCGCCTACGCCGTTTCCAGCGTCCACAACAACCTTAAGCTTGCGTTTGATGTTGATGATGCGCGCGACCTTGTTAATGTACTTCTGGCGAAGGTCCATCTGCGTTATGGTGACAGGACCGCGCGCGCTGGGG
>SDBV01001822.1_pt1 | contig 31872 bp, 28 predicted proteins | sample 2277081 | NCBI WGS metagenome assembly SDBV01 (sample SAMN10402039, study PRJNA504765) | marine sediment metagenome | isolation source: marine sediment core GS10_PC15, 223 cmbsf | place: Arctic Ocean: Southern Knipovich Ridge | collected 2010 | reverse complement strand
AGAATATAAACAGTCTACCGAACAATGATAAAATTGATCCGGCGCGGCAACTGCTTCTTATAGATTGTCAGGAAAGGGTCCTTAAAAGAACCTTTGAAGATCTCAGAAAAGATGAAAATATTGAAGGACCTTCCTTGATCCTGGCTCTATTTAATCTCCAGCCCGGCCAGGGCATAGAGCAGAAAGCCCTGCAGCACGGTATCAAGGGATTTTTCTATCAGCATGAACGGCTGGAACTTATGCTGAAAGGCATTCAGGCTCTTTTCCAGGGTGAAATATGGCTGGCCCGGGATATTCTGGTTGAATGTGTAGTTCAGAATGACAGGCCAAAGCGAACCTTAACTCAGGACGATAGGGGACTCACAACAAGAGAAATGGAAATTCTCGCGCTCGTAAGCTTAGGCGCCACGAACGAAGATATCGCAGAAAAGCTATTCATCAGTCCTCATACAGTCAAGACCCATCTTTATCATGTTTTTAAAAAGATTAATGTCCCTAACAGACTCCAGGCAGCGCTTTGGGTAGCTAAAAACCTGGAAATGTAATAATAAAAAAGTAGTAGCTTTTATAGATCGATAATACTTTTGTAGTTTCATTCCATAAAATATTCATACATCAAAATAGTAGAATAATCATATCATCTTCCTATTTTAAAATGATGCTGGTCATTATAAACTTATTAAAATTTTTTGCTGGCAGGTTTTACCAATGAAAGAGAGAAGAGAGATAGAGCGTTATAAACTGCAAGTGCCGGCAAAAATAGAGGCTATTGGCGCGGCGGGGAAAAAAGAGAAACTACAGCTGCAAACACGCGATATTTCCGCAAACGGCGCCTTCTTTACTTCTGAGAAGCCGGTTTCTGAAGGTATTCATGTCAGCCTGGAACTGGTTTTATCGATGGAGAAGTTTCAACAATTAATAGGAAAAAAAAGTCAAATCGAGCTCAAGATCGATGGCACTGTGATTCGCAGCGATCCCGAAGGGATAGCGGTCAGTTTCGACAAGAAATACAAGATCAGGGCTTTAACTAATTTGAATAATAATATGGAGGAAAAATAATCATGAATGGAAAAGTGGAAATTAAACAGTTCCTCCCGTTCATGAAACATAAGCAGCAGGATACGTTGGGAATTTATACCTTAAAAGAGTTTCGTGCGGTTTTAAAACATGAGCGGGCTCGAGCCGATAGAGACGGCTCAGAGTTTTCGTTGGTGGTCTTCGAGGTAGGAAGTGTTGACGGAAAAATCATTGATACTAGAGGGATGGTACGCGCTCTTGGTGAAAGAATACGTTCTATAGATGAGGTCGGTTGGGTTGATGATGAGAGTATAGGGGTTCTCCTTCCCTCTACGAATCTTGAGGGTGGTTGGATATTTGTGGTGGATTTTGAAAGTAAAATATATACGAAAAAAAGCCCTCCTCCTTTTACTGTGTATTCTTATCCGAATCAATGGTTTCAAAATAATGGTGAAACTGGTGGTACGAGTCAAAAACAGACCGAGAAGAAATTAAAACAAAAAAATATCTCAAATTTTATCACAAACAGCAATCTGGATGATATTAATCCATCGATATTTTCAAAGACTAAAAATGATTTTGCGCTTAAAAAAGAGGAGACGGAATCCATTATTGTAAAAAAAGTGCCTCTATGGAAAAGAACCATGGATATAGTGGGCTCAATATTAGGGCTAATTCTATTTTCTCCTCTGTTTCTAATAATTACAGTTTACATCAAAATTGTTTCACCGGGACCAGTACTTTTCAAACAGAAAAGAATCGGGTATAAGGGCAGGGCTTTTACATTTTTGAAATTTAGAACTATGAAAATTGGAAATAATCAAGTTATACATAAGAAACATTCGACAGATTTTATCCACTCCGATGTATCAATGGAAAAACTTGATAACAAAGGAGATCCTCGAATTATCCCCGGTGGCCGCATACTAAGGAAGACATGCCTTGATGAATCACCTCAATTTATAAACATCTTAAGAGGGGAAATGAGCCTGGTTGGCCCTCGACCTTGTATTCCCTACGAAGCCCAGGAATATCTTCGCTGGCACAAACATCGTTTTGATGTTGTGCCAGGTTTAAGCGGACTATGGCAGGTAAGTGGAAAAAATAAGCTTACATTCAAGAAAATGGTTCGTTTAGATATTCATTATATTGAAAACATGTCTTTCTGGCTTGATGTTAAAATTCTTCTTTTGACAATACCTGTTATTATTGGAATGGTTTTTGAAGCGGTAATGAAAAAAATAAGAGTATGTGAAAAAATTGCATCTCAATATAGTGAAAGCAATGTAAGCATTTGTAAGGAATTAGAAGCAATTGCACAATTGTATCAATAGAGTTTTGTCTTTTAACTTTTTATTAGACAATTTCCATTATACAGAATCTCTATATTTGTTTATTTCGATATTATTCATGGCATGATTTTATGATCTCTAAATGAGATGATGTGTATAATAAATCATAACTGTCCAAATTAAATTAGTGCAAGTAGCAACTGTTCACTCTCCGGTGGAGAATTGCTTTTAGGTTGATAGGGTGCATTAAGCCAATCCATAAGATTTCGTACAACAAAAAGATTAGATGGAAGGATACTCATTAGGGTGTAGATTCTTCGATTGGGGGGGATACCCTCGTTGTGAACACCGTGATCGAGGGCTTCCTAACCCGGCTTCGGATCTCGTTGATATCCGGGCTCAGACCTGCCGGAAATGACTCATGTATTTAGCTGATTTGGTACCGATTCACCGAACAGATCCCTCGCTGTCGGAAGTTCACAATCCCGGAGGAGCGGCGATGAGTTCACGTGCTTTACTTTGAGGGAGGGCAGATTGCCCGCGAGCTTACCTACTGCAGGACGACCTCGGTGCTCCAGTCGCAGAGTTCGGGCGAGTCGACTGGAATAGTCTGCAGAAAGGGTTTTCATCGGTAGGACGATGACGTTTCTTGTACCGCTCATGATGTTCGGTTGGATCCCGCTGACCGCGGTGCTCTTTCGGCATATGCCGGCGCACCGCGCGGTGATCGTATCGGTCGTTGGCGGCGTTCTCTTGCTTCCTGCGGCGGTCTACGATTTCGCGCCGTTTCCGGCCTACACCAAGAACCTATCCATCGCATTGAGCGTTGTGATTGGTGATCGTTTCTGCCGTCCGCGGGACAGGAAACCGCTTCGGTTGAATGCCTATGATATACCGATGCTGCTGTGGTGTTTCATATCTCCTCTTGCGAGTTCGCTGTCGAATGGGCTCAGTCTCAGTTACGCATTCCTCTCGGCGTTGACCGTGTACCTGGGCTGGGGAGCAGTGTATTGGGCCGGGAGGAAACACTTCAGTGAGCCGTCTTCACTGCACGAACTCGCTCGAGCGATCGTTATCGGGGGATTAGTGTATGTGCCGCTGCTCCTCTTTGAACTAAGGATGAGCCCCCAACTGTCCAACATTTTCTATGGGTTTTTTCCGCACATGTTCTTACAGCACATTCGATACGGCGGCTGGCGTCCGATCGTGTTCATGGAACACGGTCTCATGGTGGCTATGTGGATGTCAGCCTCGTTCACTATTGCTTTCTGGTTCTGGAAAACCAAGGCGGTCTCGCGCGTTGCCGGGGTTCGTACAGGTCTGGTTGCTGCGTCCCTGTTTGTGCTGGCAGTGTTTACCCGGTCGGCCAGCGCTTGGGTCTTCGTGTCGCTCGCCATTGTGTCAATCTGGTGCTTCAGCGTCTACGGGTCCGCAGCGCCGTTTCGTGTGATGGTATTGGCTATTCCTGTCTATATGATCTTCCGGTTGGGGAACGTTCTCTCCCGTGAAGTATTGGAGGGGTTGCTGGCGCGTGTCCTTGACGATGAGCGTGTCGGCTCATTTGGCATTCGCTTGGTCCAGGAAGAGCTGTTTGGCTTACGAGCCCTCGAGCGTCCGCTTTTCGGGTGGGGCCACATGGGCAGGGCTTGGCCGGTCGATGCCTACTCCGGTCGGCCCATGATTTCGATGGTAGACTCGCTGTTCACCATATTGTTCAGCACCAGAGGTGTATTCGGGATCATTGCCGTTTACAGCGCAATGCTGATAGGCCCGTGGCGTGTTTTCGGTTCGTTCAACCGCTCACGAAGAGTATCGGGCGACAAGGCTGCAGATGTTGACCGCACTGCGATTATACTGAGCATTGTGGTGGTGTTTGCCATGGTAGACTCGTTGATGAACGGGTTCGTGAACCCTGCGTACTTGCTATGCGCGGGCGCATTGGTGACGTGGTGTGTGGATGAGCGACGTTTGGGTCAGCCGACAACCGAGCGCAAGCAGAAGGCCGGATAGTGAATCGTATTCGTTTCGACGGCATCAACCACCGGACTGCGGCTCGAATTCCGGACTGCATTCGAATACTCGCTGGCCCCGTAGCTTTCCGAAAGTGATTTTTCTTGCTGTCAGAGTATGAGGGTTTCTATCCGGCCTTTAACGGATTGATAAGAAGCGACAAGCGATCGGTTTGACTCCGAAGCCTTCTCATGGCCTACTCTTCGCAAGTAAATCAAGAGATATGATTTGAATTGAATCTAAAATTTGAAGATCGATTAATGAAAACCTAATTGTAGCTCTAATCCTAGAAAAACTAATTGATCGAATAACAGTAAAACCTGCAAAAACAAGATAGACACTGGTAAGAGTTATTGAAAAATTACCGGCGATAATATGAACGTATTAAATCATTACTACATGGTGTATTAGGGCTCCTTTTGCTTGCAAAAACGACATCATTAGAATTTAGAAAGGCAGAGAGCGATCGTCCTTATATTCATAGTATTAATTGCCTGATCGAGCTTGATAAAGTATTCCTCATTCTGATAAAAGTCTAAAGATATATGAATCAGCATTTAAACTAAAGCAGCATGCAATAAAGGTAATAATTGAAAAACAGCTACACGCCAATAAAGGAAATAATATTTAAAGTAATCAATTACATTGGAGTCAATGATCTTTTTCGTTACCTGAACAAATCAAAAGACCTATGTCTCATGTATCATGGTATTGTGCCAGATGATTATCCAATCGAAAGTTGGCTGCTAGTAAAGGACAGTAATTTCAGAAAGCAATTGGAATATATAAAAAAACATTGGGAAGTCGTCCACATTGAAGCCTACATGATGGGTGAATTTAATACATCTAGACCGAAAGCGATTTTAACTTTTGACGACGGCTACCAGAACACTTACTCCGTCGCTTATCCGATACTCAAAGACTTAAACCTTCCTTGTACAGTGTACGTAATTACTGACTTCATTGACACTAATGATCTCTTCTGGTTCGATAAGGTAATATACGCATTACAGAAAAAGTTTATCAGATCGCTGAACTGGTCAGAACTCTGCTATGGACTTGACAATTATAAATTTGATGATATTGGTAAAAAACGATGGAGGGGAATCGAAACTATTTTAGAAAGAATAAAAAAGCTTGGAACTGAGAAAGTTGAAGAAGTGGCACAAACAATATTTGAATCTGTTAATCCTGACACTACACAACTCAACTTACTTATGCCACTCACAAAACTACAAATCATTGAAATGGCTAGAAGTGGCCTAGTCGAAATTGGAACACATACTGCTCATCATGAGATACTTACAGATCTAACAATAAAACAAGCAGAACACACAATAATCAGGTCCATGGAAACAGTGAATGAAATTATAGGAAAGTACCCAACTCACTTCTGCTATCCTAACGGTAACTACTCTGAAGAAATCCTTGAATTAATAAAACGATTTAACTTCGATTCAGCTATGTCAGTAAGAAATGATTTCATCAATCCCAAGAACTTCAAGAAATATGAGATATCAAGGATTTCAGTATGTGCATTCGACTCAATACACTTTTTTAAAGCAAAAGTATCAGGCTTCCGATTCTTCTTGAGAGATATTGTGGATTAGTGCAATGATCAGCAGTTGTCTATCTATGAGGAGCATAAGGGTCTGATGAAGCGGTTCTTTTTCGTTCCGATTCGGTTATTTGCACCACCGAGAACCACATGACACTTGCGTATCTGGTCAACCAATACCCCGCAGTTAGTCACACATTTATCCGTCGGGAAATTCTGGAACTGGAAACACGCGGCCACAAGATCATGCGCGTAACGATGCGCAAGAGCAATTACCCACTCGTGGACCCGCTTGATCAGGGTGAAGCACACCGGACAGTGTCGCTGCTGGACACGCCGTGTGGCATCGCAGCGGCAATCGTGCTGAAGACATGTCTCGGCAGACCGGTGGGCTCCTTTCGCGCCATGCGTGCAGCGTGGCAACTGGCGCGCGCGAGTCATCGTGGCTTGGTGCGGCACGTGGCATACCTGATAGAAGCGGTATTGCTCGTTCACTACTGCAAGTGTCACCAGGCGCGGCATATTCATGCCCACTTCGGAACCAACTCCGCTTCGGTCGCGCTGCTGGCCAACCACTTGTCAGGCCTGACATACAGCTTGACCATTCACGGCACGGAAGAATTCGATGCGCCAGTGGCATGGAGCCTGCAGCAAAAAGTTGCTCATGCGGAATTCGTGCTCGCGACCTGCCATTTCGGCAGAGGACAGCTTTACCGATGGACCGCACCAAGCGACTGGCAGAAGATCCACGTGGTCCGTTGCACCGTCGAAGATATCTTCCTCGATGAAGCACGCGCTGTTGACGAAGACGCGGACACGCTCGTGTGCGTCGGCAGGCTTTCTGCAGAGAAAGGTCACTTCCTCCTGCTCGACGCGTTTGGTCAAGCGGTGCGTGATGGTCTCAAGCTGAGACTCGTTCTTGCCGGTGATGGCGAACTGTGCGAAGCCATCGAGCAACACATACAGATGCGTCAACTTGCATCACACGTGCACATCTCAGGGTGGCTGTCCGGCGAACAGGTGCGCACGACCCTACTGAAGTCGCGTGGCTTGATTCTGCCAAGTTTTGCTGAAGGTCTCCCCGTCGTGATCATGGAGGCGATGGCGCTTGGCAGACCTGTGATCAGCACATTCGTGGCTGGCATTCCGGAACTGGTGCGCGATGGTGTGAATGGCTGGTTGATTCCAGCTGGTGATGTGGACGCGCTGACACGAGCAATTCACGGTATGGCCAATGCTTCAGCAGCCGAGCTGACGGCAATGGGTCGCAACGGCATGGAGGCTGTGCGGGCGGCGCATGATCTGCGCACCGAAGTGGGCAAGCTCGAACGCTATCTCATGGAAGTGTGCTGATGTGTGGCATCGCCGGCGCTGTAGGTTTTGTGAATTCCGGAATCGCACAGGCGGTGCGTGCGATGGATGCTGCCCAGCGTCATCGCGGCCCGGATGCCCATGGCTACTGGTCCAGCCTGGATAATCCTTGCGGCGAAGCTATCAGTCATGATCGCGGCGCGATCCTTGCCCATCGCCGGTTGGCCATTCTTGATCTGAGCGACGCGGGCGCTCAGCCCATGATCGATCCCTCAAGCGGCGCAGTGATCGTGTATAACGGCGAAGTGTACAACTTCGCGGAAATCCGTCACGATCTAGAAGCAACGGGAGAGATCTTTGTGTCGCACTGCGATACCGAAGTTGTGCTGCGAGTCATCGTGAAGTGGGGCATCGGCGCGGTCAGGAGGTTCCGGGGCATGTTCGCGCTTGCGGTGTGGGAGCCTATTACCCGCCGCTTGCATCTGGCCAGAGACCGGGTTGGTATCAAGCCGCTCTATGTCGCCGAAGTGGCGCGTGGATCGCAGCGAACACTTATCTTTGCGTCGGAGCTGCGAGCGATCCTGAACAGCGGGCTGATCGAGCGGCGGATCGACCCTTCCGGCTTGTTCACATATCTGTGGAACGGTTTTGTCCATGGGCCGTGTACGATAGTCCGTGATATCAGGCTGGTCCGCGCTGGCACGACAATGACAGTTGATGCAGGACAGCCTGCAACGGAACCGCAAACCTATTGGTACTTGCCATCTGCGCCGAGCGTGTATCGCGCGGAAGCAGTTGAAGAACTCCGCCACGAACTCCAAACCGCGGTCAAGTTGCGGTTGATTTCCGACGTTCCATTGGGGATTTTTTTGTCAGGCGGGATCGACTCCAGTGCGATAGCGGCACTGGCGACGCGGTGTGCGGCCAGTACTGTGCACACTTTCACCATCGGGTTCGACGATCCGACATACGATGAATCGCGCTATGCTAGAGCGGTTGCCGATTCACTGGGAACGCACCATACATGCCTCCGTTTGACGGAGGACATGTTTAGACAGAGACTGGAGCATGCCCTGCGAAGTGTTGATCAGCCGACGTTCGACGGTATCAACACTTATTTCGTCAGTCATGCGGTCCGCGAGGCAGGCGTCACGGTCGCGCTGGCAGGAACGGGCGGTGATGAGCTGTTCGGAGGCTATCGCACTTTTGAGGACATTCCCCGGGCCATGGCATGGAGCAGCGCTTTGCGGCATGTCCCCGTCGCACTGTTACACGCGATGGGACAAACGGTGTCGCACTTTCAGGCGCGATGCAAAGGAAGGTTTCCGGCCCAGACCCGCTGGGGGAAGGTTGGCGATGCCCTGGCATGTCGTGGCGACCTGGTCAAGCTCTATCAGGTCGCTTACGCCATGTTCACCATTCGGTTTCTCAGTGAGCTGTCGCAATACTTGCGCGAGTCCATTCGAGGTGGGGGCGGAGTCCTAGGAGTTTGCCACGGTCTGCCGCTGGCCAACATCCAAATGCTCCATCAACAGGTCGATGGCAGCCCGATCCATCATGCCATCGCGACACTCGAACTGTCCGCCTATGTCGGTCAACGCCTCATGCGCGATACGGATGCCGCAAGCATGGCGGTGGCACTGGAAGCTCGCTTGCCGTTGCTTGATCACCGCGTTATAGAGTGCGCCGCGGCTGTCGACCCTGCGCACCGTTTCATGCCGTTGCGAAGCAAACGCCTTCTAAGATATCTGGCGTTGGACCAACTCGACGCGCGCCTGTTCGATCGACCCAAGTCGGGCTTTGTGTTGCCCATTGATCGTTGGTGCCGGCAGAGCCTTCGCGGACAGGTAGATGAGGTACTGCACAACACGTCCCTCTGCCAGGCGGTGGGGATCTATCCGCCGGCCGTGGCGAGACTGGCCGATGCGTTTCAATCCGGCCAGCCAGGCATCTACTGGACGCGCTTGTGGATGTTGTATATCCTATTGTGGTGGTGTCGGGAGTATCGTGTCACGCTTTGATCAGCTCGAGTCCTTGCGAAGCGGGATCGCTGGATGGGCGGGTATCCGAGCAACATCCCGCTTCGGGTTCGCAATCCTCCGGAGCTGGTGTTCGTTCGGGTCAGGCCGGCGAAAATCGGCATATCACCCGGGTCCCGCGTTACGAAAACGTAATACCGAATGCGAAAACGTAGTACCGAAAAGGGAGTTTTGCCTTCCGGCGAGCCGAGTTCGTCGCGGATCTCATGCGTTCTTTTGTTTGTAACTTCATACTAGCAAAACACTTACATCGTTCAGCGCTTCTTCCCATCGGAAAATGGCACGGTGATTGCATTATAGCATCGAAGCCGCATAGCCCGGCGTTGCCGGGCTGAATCAACTTAGAGCCCCAGGGCTCGCGGTTGACTTTTAATAGGAGGCATGTATGAAGAACCATATCAGGTATCGATTTGAGATTGTAGCTTGCAGGTTGCGTCTAGTCCGCAGATTGACTATCACAATGGTTCTTGTCTTTCTTGCAACTCAGGCGGCAATCGCGTATTCTCCTATCTCCCTTCCTAAGGACACTGACGGTTGGACCGTGTTCACGCCTTCGGCAGACAGTCGCATCATCTACGTCTCCAATGCCGGAAACGACGCGACGGGGCAGTTCTACTCACCGGGTGATCCCGTTCTGGGCGCCAACCCGTTCAACCCAACCGGAACTATCAATGCATTTGATACGTATTCCGCAGCAAGGCAGCAGGCAAGAGATGGATACCCCGATTGGATACTGTTCAAAAGAGGAGACACGTTCTCGGCGCAGATTGAGGAGCGATCGGGTCGTAGCGATACGGAGTTTGCTCTTGTGAGTGCCTATGGTTCCTCGGGGGCAATGCCCGTTATCAATCCACCAACTGCCACCACAATTCCGTTAGAATTATATACATCAACAGGATTCCAGCGATATGCGATCATGGGGTTGGATTTTTACCACAAAACGAGAGACCCGGATTCTCCTGATTATACGGGTACTTCCGGGAGTGCTGGCTTTCAGATATTTGGCTCTGGTGGTTCTGGGGGTATCCGGCAACTGCTTATAGAAGGCTGCAAGTTTAGATTTTTTTCTATTAATGTGATGCAGTCGTATGCCGGTGCAAGTGTTGGTGAGATTGTCATAAGGCGAAACCTGATATTGGATAATTATAGTGGGACAGGTGGGAACTCACATGGCCTATATGTAGGCGATGAAACCGGGGCAGGAGCTCTTGATGGATTTCTTTTTGAGGAAAATATTTTAGATCACAATGGCTGGTACAGTAAGACTGGTATTGGGCAACCTGCAATGTTCAATCACAATACGTATTTCTCAGATGTTCACAACGTAACCTATAAAAACAATATCCTCACACGGGCAGCGAGTTTGTGTACGAAAATTATATCCAGTGGTACAGCCAACACCTCCAATGTCACTGTTGAAGATAACTTGATAATCGATGGTGAAGTTGGTATCTCTGCCGGTGGGGATACTGGTAATTATAGATTCACGAACATGGAGATTAAGGATAACGTAATCACAAACATAGATAGAGACCCACCAACCGAGAGAGATATCGGATGGGGGTTGAACATCCAGGCCTGGGATAACGGTACTTTATCTGGGAATCTCTTATTAAATTGGGACAACGCATCAATTACGAATACCTATGCGATCGAGGTTACAGAGGTTTCTCGGGATGTTGTGATTGAAGACAATATTGTTTACAACTTTAACCCCAACGGAAGCAGCGATTACCCAGATGCCTTCATGATGCAAGTACACTCTAATTTCAGCGGGAGTAATATGACGTTCCGACGCAATCTACTCCAGGATGCATCAAACTCTGCGGGGCTAATTTACTTTGAGGCTGCGGGAGACGAGAGTTCGTGGACGTTTGAAGATAACAAGTACTACTCGGGTGTGGAAGGTTTTATTATAGGTAGTACTGGTTATGATTTCGCCGGATGGGTAACACAGACTGGCGAGACCGGGTCTTTCGGAACTTACAGTTTTCCGGACCCGACCCGCAGTATTGAAGGCTACATGACGCACATAGGACGGCAAGCGACAATTGACGCGTTCATAGAAGCATGCAGGAACCAGGGCAGGTATTCGTGGGACAGCAGCCTCGCCGCGGCTTCCGTCAACAGCTGGTTGAGAGCCGGTTACGGGGTCGGCGATGAGCCTGAGCCGCCTCCGTCCAGTCCTCAGTCACCCTCAGGACTCAGGGTGGTAGATTGATTTCGTCTTCGCCTGTTGGCCTTGGCCACATTGGTCATGTGTCGGTTAGCCGCTGAGATGCGCGAACGGTAGCACGGAAATGCAAGGGCCTTTTCTCCAGAGCGAAGTGGGTATTGTTGTCATCGGACGCAACGAGGGCCAGAGACTCAACAAGTGCCTGACGTCCGCAAAGGGTTCGGGGATGGTGGTCTACGTTGATTCAGGATCAGAGGACGGCAGTACCCATTCAGCCCGGCGCGCCGGCGCAGTCGTCGTAGAACTGGACACGTCAAAGCCTTTCACAGCGGCGCGTGCTCGGAACGCCGGGTTCCACGCATTGCTGCGGCAAGATCAGCACCTAGACTTTGTGCAGTTCGTCGATGCTGATTGCGAGTTGATGCCAAATTGGATCCACACCGCGTGCAGCCATCTCGCTGCCACTCCGGAGACAGCCATCGTGTGTGGCACACTTCTCGAACGCAGTCCTGATACTTCCATCTACAACCGCCTGTGTGCGTTGGAATGGAGATCACTACCTGGTGACACGGACGCCTGTGGTGGAATATTCATGATCAAGCGCGAAGTGTTTGAGACTCTCGGCGGATTCAACGAATCGCTCATTGCTGGTGAGGAGCCGGAGCTATGCCACAGATTACGCGCAGATGGATGGAAGATTCTGCGAGTCGACGAACCAATGGCCAACCACGACGCCGCTATTACCAGGTTCTGCCAATGGTGGAAGCGAGCCGTTCGGGAGGGACACTCGTACGCCGAACGAGCGAGGCTCCACCGCGAATCACCGGAACGGCCATGGCGACGAGAGGTTCGACGAAACTGGTTTTGGGCGCTGTTCCTGCCGGTCGCCGCCGTCGCGGCGGCTTGGCCGACGAATGGCGTAAGTCTCGCACTCTTGGCGCTGTACCCCATCTGGCTCTGGAAGATCTCGCTGCAGCGACGACGGTTTGGCGATCTGAGTGGCGATGCATGGTTGTATGCTGTGTTCTGTATGCTTGCGAAGTTTCCTTCGTTCATTGGGCAGATGATTTTCTGGTGGCGGCGGTTGCGCGGGCGCCGGACGACGCTCATCGAGTACAAAACCGCCACATGCAAACCGCCGCGGCAGCGTCGACGGTGACCCTGCGACGTGGCGTGTGATTCATTGTAGCAGAGTGAACGGTATCGGCGTTTCTTGAGGTGCGTCGGACGTCCGCAGCATCGTTGCCGCGAACATTCCGTTGCGACTGCACTCTATGCGTGATGCGGGGAGTCATTTCTACGGATCTGGATCGGCTATCAGGTAAAGCAGGAAACCAGTACAATTTATCCACTGTTGATACCCGAGTTTCTACTATCCTCAATCACTGGTCTTATACATTTTGTAGGGCGGATCGGCTGTTTAGTTCGTCTGCCTGTAGTGTCGAGTTCATCCCTCTGCTATCGTAGCGACAGCTTGGTTCATTCATCTCGCCCGTTTGATATAGAGTAGATTTCGCCGCAAAGGCAAGCATGCGGACGGTACCTTAGCCGTAAGTACGAAAGCGGAATGCGAGTAGCCAAGCGAGGAACTCAGAATGTTCCACGTGGAAGTCTTTTCTTGGAGGCGATTCTGGTGAATACGGAAATCGAAATCATGCAGATTCGAAGTCTCTCCCTTAGTGAAGCAGTTTTGTCATTTGTTTTGAGGAATCTGCCAATAAAGCATGGGAAGCATCGCTTGCTGGATAAACTGTTCCCGAGCAGCTGGAATACCACCAGCAACCTAGTAAGAGTGAAAGTGGAAGGAAAGTCTATTCTGATAGATATGTCGGACCTCGTTGGATGGCACTTGGCCATTCTTCGCTCCTTCGATCCCGAAGTGATTGAGATCATTGAAGCAATCTGTAATCCGAATGGAGAAGAAGTACTATGGGATATCGGTTCCAACAAGCGAGCATGCTTCTGCATGCTCGCTTCAAGAATTACTTCCCTAAGGGTTGTAGCCATAGAGCCACAAAAGGACATGAAGCGGATCAACTTGATCAACCTGGATTCGCTGTTTCCGGGACGGCATGAGTACTTTGAAGTTGGGATCAGCGATAGCGAACGTCAAATGAACCTGATAGTTCCAAAAACGAATACGGGACGAGCAAGCCTGCATTTACAACCCAACGACTCAGATAACCGAGTCGAAGTGATTAATGTTCTGACGGCCAAGCAGATTGCTGAAAAAAGCAAGTTCGGCTGGCCGAGCGTGGTAAAGATCGATGTCGAAGGGCACGAATCGGCTGTCTTGCGGTCTCTTGCCCCAGCATTTAGGACTAAGACCTGTAAAGCAGTGGTTTTTGAAAATCACAGAGCTGAAACAGTGGCATTCCGGACTGCTTTGGAAATTGGCGAGGAGAACGGTTACCGCATATATGGCATACAGAAGTCCCCGTGGTTCACTACTCTAGTTTATGCGAGCAAACAGATAATTGGGGTAACAGATTATGCAATGCTCCGAACTGATCTATTGGAGAAAGGCAGCCCCATCGTTTCGATGATACGCAACGGCGAATATTAGAAAACTAGCACCAAAGTGACACATTCCCTGATATATTTTCTTGAGGTGCGTCGGACGTCCGCAGCATCGTTGCCGCGAACATTCCGTTGCGACTGCACTCTATGCGTGATGCGGGGAGTCATTTCTACGGATCCGAGTGGGGTACCCCATCCACGAGATGCCGCAGTGGCTGGAAGTTACCTACGGTACGATGAAGCTCGCAGCGGAGAGGAGAATTCAGGATTGTGCACGAGCATGTAACCTTGGATAGATATATCTGTGGTATTTAAGCGCGTCGGACGCCTATCCGGATTGTAGCTTCGGCGAGTCACGGTCAACGGAAAGCCATTTGACTCCATTGACCTCCTACGTCGTTTCAGGTTGGCAGGACAAGCTGCTCAACTTTGGCAGCGACTGGCCGAAACGTGACAGTACGTGCGGTCGCGACTACGTACACACAAACGATCTCGCTTAGGCATACCGCCTCGAGCTTGAGTCGCTCGAGACCGGAACGGGTAGAGCGTTCAACATCGGCTCCGGAACCATGATTATGGTACCCGAGGTCCTTAGAGCTTGCGTACAACTCGTTGTTCGTTTGATTGCGCATTATTTTGTAATGCGGTGTCCTGTTGACCCGGCGACGCTCATTACAATCTCGGAAAGGATAGAGCGAGAACCCAGGTGGAGGCCCCGTTATGCCGATATTCGTGCCTTCGTTGAGACCGCAAAGATATGGCATAGTACGCATTTTGCAGGGGTATCCTAATCATCCCGAGACGTCGCCTTCGCGGCAACGTGCCGGCGAATTTGTGGTACTCGGATTGCACATGCATTCGCCAGTAGCGCAGCAACGACGTGGGGCGTGGGTCTCGACCGCGCTCAGTCGCCGTCTGTATTTCCTCGTAGTTAGTGGTCAGGGGTCTGAGGTTCGCAGTTTCACCAACCACGCCCTCGAAGTTATTCCATGGACAGAGGTGACTAATGCGACACGTTGATATTGCTATCTTTGCTCACAACGAAGAACGTAACCTCGCAGCTTTGATCGATGATCTGGCGAGGCAAACACTGATTTGGGATCCGAATACGGAATTGCAAATCCGGATTCTGTGTAACGCTTGTAGGGACAAGACGGTGCTAGTGGCAAAGCGTGCTCTATTATCAAGGGCGCAACTGATACCGATAGCTGCCGTGGACGATTTAGCAGAAGGGGGAAAATCGAGAACATGGAATCGTTATGTGAGCCAACTACGTGACGACTCAGATTCTGCCGTCTTCATGGATGGGGATATCCGCATCAGCGATGCTGATGCGCTCTCGAATCTGGTGGAGGATTTGCTGCAAAGTGATGGCGTAGCGGTGACAAGCCGGCCTCTCAAAGACTTGCGAAGGCTTCGTCGCAGACCTCTTCTGCGAACTGCGACAAGCCTGACGGGCCGCGACCACCGGGATGGCCCGATTGCCGGTTCACTCTACGCGATCGAAACACGCGCGCTACGGCAGATCCGCCTCCCGGTGCCCTGTTTGGTTGAGGATGGTTTCCTGTCGGCCTGTCTGGTAACAGGACTGTTTGCATGTCAGGGCCAGCCTGAAAGAGTAAGAGCAAGCCGCAGAGTCTGTCACTATTTTGAGCCGCCTGGCTCGTTGCGCGAGTTTTTCCGTCATGATGTACGGCTCGCCTTGGGGGCTGAACTCAACGCCGCCCTGTACACCGATCTATGGCAAGCCGAGTCGGTCAGCAATCGTATAGAAATGCTGCATCAGTTCTCTGTGTCGTTTGGCATCGATCACAGCATAGATGAGCACCTGAAGCACCCGGAAAGGAGTGCTCTTCGTTGGAAAAACCTGTTCAGTCCTATGGATGTCAGCAATAAAGATGGCTTTTTCAGCACAGCTCTCCGTCTTGCTTTTCGTTTTGGCCACCTTCTGTATATGGCTGTAGTATTTCACCGTTCAAGGAAGTTGTTTGCGGAGCGTCGTTTTCGGTGGTGATTAATAATGGCAGGCTTGCGCGAAAATGCTTAGTGTTCCACCTACTAAGCTGTCGGCAGGGGGAGAGCATCACCAAATGGCGTAACGCATCCCCACATGAAAAGATACGGTTGTGTTTTCCTGTTTCTCCCGTTTGCTTCTGGAAGCACAATGATCCAAACCATTTCTGACCGTGGACATCTCGAGCCTGTGCCGACAACCTTCGCAGACGCCGGTGCAGTTCAGAACACTCGCGAGAGTGTTGGTTTGCAATGTCGATTAACAACGCCGTCTATCGTAACGACTGCCTGACTCATTCGTTGACACGGTTTTATGCGGATTAGGTGGCGCCGTAACTGGAACTTTACGAACGACAACCAAGCCGTAAGTGAGAAAGGAAACGGAACGAAGGCGATTCTCTTCCGGTAACAACTACATCGTCTTTCACCACGTTATACAGTAAAGGAACAAATATGCCGCAGAGAATCCGACTTGGTACAATCCATGCCGATAGAGTGACAATGGTTGAAGCCATCGACATTGTAGAGACATTGGTACAAGCGAGGAGCGGCGGCTTTATCGTTACTCCCAATCTGGATCATGTAGTGATGGCGGAACGCGATCTGGATTTTAGGGCGGCCTATCGCAACGCTTCTCTCTCTTTGGTAGATGGGATGCCGTTGGTCTGGGCAAGCAAGATTATCGGATTCCCCTTACCGGAGAAGATCTCCGGTACCGACATCATACGTCCCTTAATGAAGCGGGCCGCCGATTGCGGTATGCGGGTGTATCTTCTGGGCGCGGCGTCGGGCGTCGGCTTGGAGGCTGCGGCGATTTTGAAGCACGAGATGCCGGATTTGCAGATTGTTGGTGTTGATTCGCCAAAGTTAGGTTTCGATGCCGACCGGACCCAGGAAGCTGCCACACTCGAGAGGATGACGGCCGCGGAACCGGATCTTGTGTTGATCGCTCTTGGTGCTCCCAAACAGGAACTGCTGATGCACCGCTGGCACGGACGGGGAGTCGTGCCAGTGATGCTTGGGATTGGCGCCGGTTTGGACTTCATTGCCGAAAAACAGAAGCGTGCTCCTCTATGGATGTCCAACGCTGGGTTTGAGTGGTTTTACAGGCTGTGCCGGGAGCCTTGTAGACTCGCAAGGCGTTATCTTATTCGAGACATGGGTTTTCTCCGAGTTATGTATCGTATGATGAGTACGCCGCGGGCAGAGAGATTCTTCTCTTCATAGGTGTGGGCAGGCAAGAAGATGCTTGAGTGAGTTCCGGATGACTACCGCCGCCGGAGCAAAGCTTCTTGGAAAGATAAAAGCGGAGACGCGGCCACCATAGCCGTGAATTCCCATGGAATCAGCGATGTACCGCGGAGCGCAACACCAATTTCGCACGTCCAGAAACAATTCGCTTTGTTCGATAAGTTTGAAAATGGTATGGTCCCGGATGTAAATGCCATCTTTGCCATGGGTGGAGTAACTGGGAAGCCGTGGAAGTGAGTGTGGAACTTCGTGACGCCTACCGTTACGTCCTGATTTCCCCGTGTCGTAATGAGGCGGCTTACATGCGCCATACGTTCGATAGTGTTCTGTCGCAATCTGTTCTGCCGGCGAAGTGGGTCATCGTGGATGATGGATCCACCGATGACACGCCAACAATTCTGGCGCGATATGCAGCGGAATACGAATGGATCGAGGTCATTACTCGAGCCAACAGAGGCCATCGGGCCGTGGGCCCCGGCGTGATCGATGCCTTCTATGCAGGCTACGACACCATTGATCCGCACGCCTACGATTTTCTCTGCAAACTAGATCTTGATCTGCGGTTGCCACCGCGCTACTTTCAGATACTAATGTCGCGCATGATCAGTAATTCCCGCATTGCGACCTGCAGTGGCAAGGCCTATATTGAACAGCACGGACGTTTGGTGTACGAACGGCATGGAGATGATACCTCTTTGGGTATGACCAAATTCTATAAAGTTCGGTGTTTCGAGGCTATCGGCGGGTTCGTCCGAGAGGTAATGTGGGACGGCATCGATTGCCACCTCTGCCGGATGAGAGGCTGGATTGCCTGTAGCTGGAACGACCCGGAGCTTCGCTTCGTTCATCTGCGACCGATGGGCTCCAGTCAAGTGAGCACTCATGCAGGTCGTATGCGCCACGGTTACGGGCAGTACTTCATGGGGACCGGATTCGTGTATATGGTGGCAAGCGCTCTTTCGAGATTGAATCAGAAGCCGTACGTAATCGGGGGCTTAACGATGATCTGGGGTTGGCTACGCAGCGCGGTCCGACGGAAACCCCGTTACGCCGACAAGCAATTCCGGGCGTGGCTTCGCACCTACCACAGACGGGTACTGTTGACGGGCAAGAAGCGGGCAGTTAAAGCGCTGGCGAAAAGGCGTTTGAACAACTTTCGATCGAATTGAGATTCCTGGTTCTGAAAACCGTACTGCGGATGATCCAAGAAACGGCTTCTGATCGCCACCTTGCTCAACCGTGCAGGTGTGCATTCTGACCTGCTCTCTTTTGTCGTCGATGACACTCTTGCCAAACAGGGCAAGTTCCTTCCCTGCAGTCGCATACCAATCGTCTCAGAACAGCTCATTCTCAGACAGAAGCCAGACTACGTGCTCATTTTGCCGTGGAATTTTAAGGATGAGATTATGGACCGGTTGAGCTATGTCCGTGATTGGGGCGGCAAGTTCCTGATTGCAGTTCCCCGACTGGAAATATGCTGAACGCCGGAGGAACCATGAGGGAGAAACGGTTTTCACCGTCGGCAAGCGTGTGCCACAACGTCGAAGCGCTCTACTCCCTGGCTCTGCTCTGGAGGCGGTGGAAACAGCACTTTTAAATACCGTCGTGACGCTCCCTCGATCTTGGTTGTCATTCTACTTGTTGAATCATTCAGCCTGTATCCCGAAGTCCTTGATGGTGACCGAGGCGAACCGTCATGAGTTCGATGAACTCCCGAAACTCCACTTGAAATGCGGGAACGTTGTTGCGTTCGACCGTGGATTTACCGACTTCAAGCATTTTGCAGCCAATTGTGAGCAACGAAAGCAAGTCCGCGAAAACGTTTCCTCTCAGCATGCAGGCTCGCAGAGAGAGTTGTACGAGAACAATGGAGATTTCTAGTTTATACTTTACTATACATCCGGAGGGTTAGCTCCCCCTGATGCGCCAAATTCAGAATTCCTGATGTGCATCCACCAGACTTGACAGGATTCTACTTGGAGGCTTGCGATGCTCAATACCTACAAGAAAATTCGAGACATTCTTGATCCTTGCGAGCGACGCCGCGGAATTCTTCTGCTGTGTCTCTTCCTGATGCAGGGGATATTCCAGACCGTTGGCGTCGCATCAATCATGCCCTTCATGGCCGTGGTAGGTGATCCGCAGATTATCGAATCCAACGCCTACTTAAATCGCATCTATCAGCAGATCGGAGCTCCGGGGCATCAGTCATTTCTGGTCCTGCTAGGTTTGACTGTAGGTGTGGCATTGGTCGCCAGTCTAACGGTCAGTGCATTAACCCACCGATTTCTTTACCGGTTCGTGCAGATGTGCAACCATAGACTCAGCACGCGCCTGCTGGGCAGCTATCTCGGAAAGCCGTACGTGTGGTTCTTGAACAATCACAGCGTTGACCTGGGACGCACTGTACTCAGCGAAGTCGAACAACTGGTTGAGCGTAGCATCCTTCCCGCACTACGGATATTGTCCCATCTGGTGGTTGTCATCTTCCTCTTGGTGTTAGTGGTTCTCCTAGATCCTGTGATTGCCATCTTCGGAGTCTTCGGACTCACCGGAATGTACGCGCTGATTTATCTCAGCCTGCGAGCTTACCTGGCGCGGCTCAGCAGCGAAGGCTGGCAATCGAACGAAGAACGCTACAGGATAGCTCAGGAAGGACTGAGCGCGATCAAGGATTTAAAAGTGTCTGGTTTGGAATCAGCGTACCTGGAACGCTACATTCATCCCGCGCGACGCAATGCGAAGTGCTTCGAAAAACATGCCATAGTTAGTATGATACCTAAGTTCCTTATGGAAGCCGTCGTCTTCGGCGGCATGCTTTCAGTTTTAGTCCTTTTGCTGATCAATCGGCAGCAAGGCCTCGGCCATGTCCTGCCCATCATCTCAGTCTATGTCTTCGCCGCTTACCGTCTGATGCCCGCGTTGCAGAGCGTTTATCACGACTTCACAACCATGCGCTTTGGTATGAAGATTCTGGAGCGGCTTGGCAGCGAGCTGACACTCGGCGCTAAGCCGCATCAGCTTCGCGAGCTCCACGTCAGCCGGCCAAAGAAAGAGCCGTTCGAGCTGCGGGGTGCACTGGAACTGGTCGATGTTAGCTTCTCCTACCCGGGTGCGGGCGAGAGGGTTTTGCATGCAGTGAATCTGCGGATTGATGTGAATACGACGGTAGGATTCGTTGGTGTCACCGGAGCCGGAAAGACAACGACGGTGGATATCATCCTCGGTCTCCTTGTGCCCGACTGTGGTCAGCTGATTGTCGATGGCGTGCCTATTTCCTCTGAGAATCGTCGACAATGGCAGGACGTCCTCGGCTATGTGCCTCAACAGATATTCCTCGCCGATGATACCGTAGCCTCGAACATTGCGTTCGGTGAATTTCCCGATCGTATCGATATGCAAGCTGTTGAGAAAGCTGCCAAAATCGCTGAAATCCATGATTTCGTGACGAATCATTTGCCGACTGGGTATCAGACGAAGGTGGGCGAGCGAGGCGTGCGGCTTTCTGGAGGTCAACGGCAACGTATAGGCATTGCACGAGCCCTTTACCGCGATCCCAGTGTTCTGATCCTGGATGAAGCAACGAACGCACTGGACACCATTACGGAAAAGGTAGTGATGTCGGCGGTGAAGCGTCTGGGGCATAAGAAGACCATTATCATAATCGCTCATCGACTAAGTACGGTCCGGGACTGTGATGTAATCTTTCTGATGGAGAACGGACGTGTGATTGCCAGCGGCGGATACGACGAACTGGCCCGGCGGAGTGACCACTTTCGCGTAATGACGGAGAGCGTACGTTAGCGACAAAGCCTAAACTTCAACAATTATCGAAGAATTGATGGATTCGATCCTCGCATTTTTCCTTTTTTTTTGCGAACACAGGCCAATTGTTGCCAAACCGTGCGCAGGGTTGGCGCATCGTTGATATCGTCGACGCATGTGCCGAATATATAAGCCATGCAATGCCAAAAGCGATTGGTAGACGGTTGCGTCGCCAAGCACTTCTATGGTAGCCGGTTCCGTATCGTGGTCGAGAATTGCGCTCGGATTTGGCTACCACGGTCATAGAAAACGGAACTCTGGCTGGGCATTCCGGTAAGTTATGATGATTGAACATCCGGTTCACGACCGGCCAACATGAAGATCTTCCGAATCCATCCTAATGAACTAGACGCCTCGCTCTGTCGGCGCTGGCGCGAGATCCAGGCTGGAAACCGCGCGTTGGCCAGCCCCTTCTTTTCCGTGGAGTTCACGCAAGCGGTCGCCGCCGTGCGGAACGACGTTTTTGTCGCTGTCATCGAGGACGATAGCGGGGTTCAGGCGTTTTTTCCCTTTCAACGGAAATCCTCATCGGTGGCGGGACCGGTGGGAGGGCGGCTATCGGATTACCAGGGAATGATCGCCTCTGATCGCTTCACCTGGGACCCAGAGTCGTTGTTGCGCGCCTGCGGACTCAAGATATGGGATTTCGACCATCTGCTGGGAGAACAACGCCCCTTTCAACACTACGCCCGGGCTCACAGCGAATCTCACGTCATGGACCTCCAGCACGGGCTCAAGGCCTATGTAGCGCAACGTAAGGCGGCCGGGACGCGGCAATTGGCAGGATTCCAGCGCAAAGTGCGCAAGTTCGAGCACGAACTTGGTGAGATGCGCTTCGAAGTGTATTCGCGAAATCGGCCTGCTTTTGCACGCCTCATCCGGTGGAAGAGCGATCAGTGTCGACGCACAGGTGTGCCGGATTTCATGACCTGGGGCTGGACCACCGCGATGTTGGAGCGAATCTGGGCCACGGATGCAGCCGATTTTTCCGGCATGTTCTCTGTGCTCTGGTATGATGACGATATTCTCGCGGCCCACTTTGGTATGCGTAGCGCCACGGTTTGTCATTGGTGGTTTCCCTCCTACAATCAAATCTACAGGAGCTATTCACCCGGCGGGATTCTGTTGCTAAAACTGGCGGATGCCATGGCGGACGTCGGCATTCGTCGCATCGATCTCGGCAAGGGCGAGGATGCCTACAAACGCGCGTTCGCAAACGGTGCCGTTCCGCTCATGGAAGGCAGTGTGATGCTGCCATCGGTGGTTTCGACCTTGCGACGTACTCGAAGCGCCGCCAGAGACCTTATTCGAACATGGCCTTTACTTCGTCCCGCGCGGAAAGCCTACGGAAAGCTGCGCAGCATCCTGTGTGGATGAGCCATCGTGAAAAAACATAATACGAGCCGTCTACCAATGAGCACCACGGAGCGGTCGCCGGGTAAGGTGATCGCGAACATCGCGCGGGGGATGGTCCGGATCTTGAAAGCGCCCATAAGATGGCTTCGAATCCTCTGTGGGCCGACCTTCCAGTGGGTAGGTTACACAACCGGTTTGATGCAGATCACATCCGGCCGTCGGTCTGCGGACGGTGCTGTTGTTCTCATGTACCACAGCGTCGCTGATCACCGGTACTCAAAGTGGATCGACCCGCGCTTTCACGTTCCGTGCGGTGTATTCGAAGAGCAAATGTCGTTTCTCGCTTCCAATAAAAGGGTGATCCGGTTGAGTGAACTGGTCGCCGCCCTAGTAAACGGTAGGCGTCTTGACGCCGGGACAACAGTCATTACTTTCGACGATGGATGCCTGGATACTCTCGAAATCGCTGCTCCAATCCTGGACCGCTACGGCCTTCCTGCGACGGTGTTCCTGCCCACCGGATACGTGGATCGTGGAGAAAACCAGTGGGTAGACCAGTTGTACACCGCCTTCAGGTTCCGGACGACGCAAGCTATAGCTTTGGGTTCGCAACGTGAGTTGGTGTTCAATCTGAATGATATGCGGCAGCAAAGGGCATGCTATGCCCTCCTATGCGACGAACTGCTTACGGCGAGGATCGAAAAGAGGCACGTTCTCCTTGAGGAGTTATTTGGTCTTCTTCGCCCGGCAACGGGGCCCCCTCCTCGACTCACCATGACCTGGAATGATGTGCGGGCTCTGCTTAATAGGTATCGACTCTTCGAGATCGGCGGGCACGGGGTCGAGCACGTCGACATAACAGCTCTTCCCGAACAAGAGGCTGTCAGAGAACTGCTGACGTGCAGACAGCGCATACGTGACGAAACCGGCATTGCGCCACGCCACTTCTCGTCCTGTTATTGTCGCAGCTCGGACACCTTGCGCCGGTTGCTGGCGAACACCGGATTTGAGGCGGCCTTCGGGGCGTGTGGTGGCCATGATCCGTTTGTCCGTTGCGGAACCGATCTGTACGACATGCCCCGCGTGGAGGCGCCGGCGACGATGCATGGCTTCGCTCTGGCAATATGTCCGGCAAACAGGGGCGTCTGGAGGAGAATGGGCGGCTTATGAGTACAGAAACCGCAAAAACCACGGTAGTAATCGTCACCTATGAGTCAAGGGATGTCATTGGTCTCGCCTTGGACTCTCTTGCGCCGGCACACCATGCTAGCCTCGCTGAGTGTGTAGTGGTTGACAATGCCAGTCAAGATGGGACGGCCTCTTTCGTTACTGCGCAGTATCCTTGGGTGAAGCTGGTCGGAAGCCGAGAGAACGTGGGCTATGGGCGCGGCTGTAACCTTGGCCTACGCGAGGTGAGCACCCCATACGTCCTTTTCATGAATGCGGATGTTGCTCTCGACGTGTGCGCGCTGTCTGAGCTTGTCCGGTTCGCGCTCGCTAATCCGGCGGCCGGGCTGATTGCCCCGGCCATAAGAGAGCCCAGAGGTGGCTATCAAGACGCGGATGCCTTGCCAACACCGCTCACCTTGCTGCGGGAAGCGGCTGGCCTTCGAGGTACCCACAAGCGCGTCATTCTCCCCGGGGCAGCTCCGTTCAGGACGAACTGGATCTGCGGGGCTGCTATGCTTGCGCCGACTGAGCTCGTGCGTGAACTCGGAGGTTTCGATCCACGTTTTTTCCTTTACTTCGAGGAAACGGACCTCTGCGTGCGCGTTGTCAAGAGCGGCCGTGAAGTGTGGGCGTGTCCATCTGCGGAAACAAAGCACTTGGGCGGCGCGAGCGTGAGGAAAGTGAAGTCGGACCTTCCCGATTGGGATTGCCTCCCGGAGCACTTCTATCCGAGTAGGTTCTACTATCTCGCGAAGCACTACGGTCTCCCGGCCGCTGTGGTTGTTGATCTGCTTGAGATGGCTCTGCACGCGCTCAGAGATCTTGCCCGTATGTTGACCTTGCGTGATCGGACTCTGCGCATCACTACTCGATTGCGTCGTCCTCTGCTGTCATTCCCGCCGAGGGTCAACGGTGTTAACCGATCAATGCAGGGCTACTGAGAGTGCCGTAAAGCGGCGCATGCTGCTGTACGGATCTGCCAAGACGTCGAGAAAAAGCCGTCACAAAAGGTCACCAGTCGGGTTGGATACAGCGCTCTTTGTCGCCTATGCCGGTTCCATACACCGTATAGCGCTCTCGGTACAACCGGGCAAACTATAAGCCTGTTCGGTCTGGGTGGACAGGCAGCTCTACAGGGCATTAACCCGAAGCTGGCGGTGCAGATTGTGAACGAAGCGATCGATCTGGGAGTCAACTACATGGACACGTCGCATTTCTACGGCGGCGGGCTAGGCGACGCGATGGCGAGGAAGTTGAGTAAGATCATCTGGTACATCTTAAGAAAGACACGGCGTTCGATCCTTTCAGGATGACCGATCCTCATATCGTCCAAACGGCAAGAGAAATGATAGCTGCAGCTGATGATGCGGCGTGAATCCCGACGTTGTCGCGTAGGTATTCAATCGGAGCTTGTAACTCCTGATTGATTTTTTATAGTATGAGTATATCATGCCACGAAATTTTCAGGATAAAGTCCAGCATGCAGACTTCCAAGACCGTAATCTATGCATCGCATGCGAATCGCCGAGGTTGAGAGTTCTGGACCGAGGTACATTCGGCCAAGAACCTCACCTAACGATGATCCTTACCTCCCCTTGGGGGACTTCACCACTACCATACTTACAGGATTGCGAATGGGTACTGGTGCAATGCAAGGACTGTAAACAGATCTTCCATCAGCGGATTTTGACTGAAGAGTGGCAAGAACGTCGCTTCCAAGAGTGGATGACCGGCGACGCAATTCGGCGATTTGAGGATTCCATCGGAATTAGCACCCCTGAAGCTCAATTTAGCGCTGCAGTGGGAAATGTGGAACGTTTACTTATACTCGAGCGACTGACGAGAAACCTGCGAAAAGGCGAAGTGCTACGTGTTTTGGACTTTGGTTGTGGCTGGGGAACCTTTGTTGAACTTGCAACGATTTTTGGTTGCGAAGCGACCGGTGTTGATCGCTCCACCGCTCGACGCGCTGGTACTCTCAGTGGCATTAGGATCTTTAAGCACCTCGAAGAGTACAGGACTAGTGGAGAACCTCCAGTGCACGCGATCACCATGATCCAAGTGCTGGAACACCTAGATAGCCCAAGCACTATTCTGAAAGAACTTCATGGATTCCTCGTGCCCTCAGGGATTTTGATTCTTGAGGTGCCTAACGCAAATGGTGTCAGGAATTTGCGTCACAAGAGGGACCTAATTGTAGATGGAATTGACCATATCAATGCGTTTACACCCTCATCTCTTAGGGACATTGTGACACGTGCGGGTTTCGCTCGTGTTAGACCGGGGGTGGCGCAAGTTACTGCGGATTTCAAACGGATTGTCAAACGAGAAGCTCGTCGCTTTGTAGAAGTATTTGGTAGGACAACGACTCATCAGTTTTTTCGAAAAATCTAACTACCATCTGAATTTTCGGTGTAACCAAAGAACAATAGCACGTTTTACACACTCTTCGTCCCTTTGTAGAGAATCAGTCTATAGTGATGTTTACATAGGAAGTTTTCGACTTGGGCTGGCCTGATAGTATCACACCTACCTAGAAAGAACTGAATGTGGCATCTTTGATCCTTCATTCACGGTCATGGATGGAGGGATAGCAAAGATGCAGACGAACACGAATGACAAACTGACATTCTGGAAACAGAAACCTCAAGAATATCGGAAAAGCGGTCTGAGCCGTCGAGTGGATAAGACGATTATTACCACCGCCAGGAAGTTGAGCAAGATCGTATGGTACATTCTTCGAAGTGATGAGCCTTTCGATCCGATCCAAACGACTAATCCGGCGATCCGGCGGGTTGCTTTTGAGATGAGGGTGGCAGTCGATGCCGCATAGCCTGATGTTGTTGAACACGTATGAATTTTGAGTCTTAAAGCTTGATGTTGACTTTTAATAGGAGCATGAACATCGTAATCGTAGGCTGCGGTTATGTTGCTGATTTTTATATGAAAACTTTTTCGAGCTATCCCAATCTGAAACTTTCAGGAGCTAATGACACAAAACCAGTTGCGGCGTTCCCACCCCATTGCTGAAGGGGATCTGCACGAACCTGAATTTGTGATAGCAAGAAAGGATATGTTATTGGCGGATTCTGCTTCCTCGTCATCTGCCCTGCGCACGGTTCTGGTTTCCCAGCGCATGGTCAAGCCGCAGCGTTCTCGATGTCTTTTCTACACTTTGGAGGATTTGGTACACGATTGGGGAGCAGCTCGGATCGTTGCCCCTGAAAGGTCTGTTGTTAGCACCTGTCTGCGTGCACGGGCACTTATTTGGGCAATCCGGTGCAGTCACCGTGTTCTGAATCTCTTGCGGCCATTAGCGCCCAGAGAACCGGGGTGTTCCTTTGACCTGCTCTTCTTTGGATGCCAGGACGCGGCAGATGTCCTGGATGTGGCGCAAATGCTCGCGTGGCAACGTCGCGCCAAGGTGACCGCCTGTTTCATTGAGGAGCTGTGGCGCCGTTCCATACCAATGATGCCTGCCGAAGTGAAAGTCTTGGCCCAGTTCGACTTCATATTTGTCGGATGTCTGGGGTCTGTGGAGGCTCTGGAGGAGGCGACCGGCCGGCCCTGCTTTCACCTTTCTCCTTCGGTCGACGCCCTCCGTTTCAATCCCTTCCCAAAGCCCCCGGTCCGAGCTATCGACGTGTACGCTATGGGACGACGTCAGGCCCATGTCCATGCGGTGCTCCTTGACAGATCCAAGAGCACGGGATTGTTTTACCTATATGACACGGCAGGGGATGCTGCCGTGACTGATGTGTTCGAGCACCGAAGTCATTTCATTGACCTGGTCCAGAGGACGAACTGCTTCGTGGTGAGCAAGGCCAAGGTGAACATTGACGAAGACACGGGCGGACAGGAAGAGGTGGGATATCGCTACTATGAAGGAGCGGCCGGCGGCGCAGTCCTCGTTGGATCCCGACCCAACTCCCCGGCTTTCGAAAGGTCCTTTGGGTGGTCAGACTCTGTGGTGGAGGCGACTGATGCCGCGAGCGTAGCTCGAGTAATCGATGAGTTGGCCAACGATCCGGAACGGGTTGAGGCGATCCGCAGGGCCAACGTTGTTCACTCGCTGCGGCAACACGATCACGTGTACCGTTGGGAACGAGTACTGAAAACGGTCGGGATTCCCCCAACGCCCGAAATGATAGAGCGCAAGGAACTGCTGGAACAAGCGGCTCGGGCCATCGAGTCATCACCAGAAGCCGCAGCCCGCTCCACATAGGTACGCAATAGGGGTGTAAGATCGAGACGAAGAGAAACTCGAGCCGGGAGATACCAGTATACTCTGGACCAGGAGTTGAGAGGGAGGATCAAATGAAAGTAGCCATTCTGGCTGGCGGCGTGGGAAGTCGCCTCCAAGAGGAAACAGAAGTCAAGCCCAAACCAATGGTAGAAATTGGGGCTCGTCCTATTCTCTGGCACATCATGAAACATTACTACCACTATAATTACAAGAACTTCGTGATAGCCTTGGGGTACAAGGGCGAAATAATAAAGAAGTACATTGTCGATTATTGCGCGTTGAACAGCAATCTGAAGGTGAGCTTTAAAAATGGTGAAGTGTCTCTAAACGGAGGCGAGATTCCCGACTGGACGGTGGAGTTGGTAGACACCGGCCTGAACACCGCCACCGGCGGTCGCCTCAAGCGTCTTGCTCCATATCTAAGAGATGGAACTTTCATGCTCACGTGGGGTGACGGAGTATCAAATGTTGATCTTAACGATCTGTTTGCATTCCACCGGTCCCACGGGAAACTGGCAACCATAACTGCGGTGAGGCCGCCTGCACGTTTCGGCCACTTCAAACTCGACGGCAATCGAATCACGGAGTTTTCGGAGAAGCCCCAAACCAGGGAGGGCTGGATCAACGGTGCGTTCTTTGTGCTCGAGCCTGGTGTATTCGACTACGTGGACGGCGATGAAACGCAGTGGGAGCGAGAGCCTCTGGAGAGGCTTGCGCGGGACAGACAACTATACGCATATCGCCACGAATCTTTCTGGCAGTGCATGGATACACTTCGGGACAAGAAACGGCTCGAGGAGTTGTGGATGAGCGGAAATCCACCATGGAAACTTTGGAGGTGACAGGATGCGAGTAATGCTTACGGGTCACAAGGGGTACATAGGGAGCGTGCTTGCACCTATGCTGGTACGGGCAGGCCATGAGGTGGTCGGACTGGACAGTGACCTCTTCCGTCGCTGCACTTTCGGATCGATGATACAAGGCGTAGCCGAAGTCCTGCGAGACGTGCGGGATATCCAGCCAGAGGACGTAGAAGGATTCGATGCTGTGCTGCATCTGGCTGGTCTATCTAATGATCCACTGGGTGATATGAATCCGGATCTTACTTACGAAATCAACCATTTCGCTTCTGTTCGACTCGCTAAGCTAGCAAAGAGAGCAGGGACTACCAGGTTCGTGTTCTCGTCATCATGCAGCAACTATGGTGCTGCGGGCGAAGATCTTATTGACGAAGATGCCCCCTTCAATCCGGTCACTCCTTACGCAAAATCAAAGGTGTACGTCGAGCGCGACGTGTCTACCTTGGCCGATGAAACCTTTAGTCCGACGTTCCTGAGAAACGCGACTGCCTACGGTGTGTCACCGCGAATGAGATTTGACCTGGTGCTCAACAACTTGATAGCATGGGCATTCACCTCAGGCAAGGTTTACATCAAGAGTGACGGTACCCCGTGGCGCCCCATCGTCCATATTGAAGACATCGCGCGGGCGTTCCTGGCAGTACTGGCGGCTCCGCGAGAGAAGGTTCACAACAAGGCCTTTAATGTGGGGAGGACATCCGAGAACTACCGTATTCGAGATATCGCCGATATTGTCAGGGAGACTGTGCCCGATAGCCGGATCGAATACGCTGCGAATGCCGGACCGGATAAAAGATGCTATCGTGTTGATTGCTCCTTGATTGAGAAGACGCTACCCGGCTTCAAGCCCGTCTGGGATGCGAAGCGTGGGGCGAGGGAGCTGTTTGAGGCGTATCGTGAAACTGATTTGACGGTTGAGGACTTCGAAGGTCCCCGATACAAGAGGGTCGATCACCTCAAGGTACTACTGCAGGAAGGCGCAGTGAAGCCGGACTTGCGATGGAACCAGGTTAGTGATCGGATGGAGACGTTAAAAGGAGCCATCAGTGAAAGCTAAGAAATTGGTATGCCGATCGTGCGGCTTTGACCGGCTGGAGATGATCATCTCGTTCGGCGATACGACTCTCGCGGACCGGCTTGTGACTCGGAAGCAAGTGGGGAGCCCCGAGACTAGAGCCCAACTGGACCTTATGTCCTGTCCACGTTGTACGCTCGTTCAGATAACCGAAAGCGTCTCGCCTGAGGAACTTTTTTGTCGTGACTACCCCTATTTCTCATCTGTGTCACCATCCCTGTTGGAGCACTCTAGACTCAACGCAGAAGAGCTTATCCAGTCCCGATCGCTTGGCCCATCAAGTCTGGTCATCGAGGTGGCGAGCAACGACGGCTACATGCTCAGGAATTTCATCGATAAAGGAATTCCCTGTATCGGAATCGATCCGGCGGGTCCTCCGGTCCAAAAAGCAATCGAAGCAGGCATTCCTACTATGTGCACTTTCTTCACTGCCGATCTTGCCCACCAGCTTCGCAGCCAGGGGAAACGAGCTGATATTGTGATTGCGAACAACGTGCTGGCCCATGTTCCGCAACTTAACGGATTTGTGGAAGGTATTCGGAGCATTCTGAAAACGGATGGCATGGCTGTGATCGAGGTGCCGTATCTAGCGGACTTGTTGGACAAGACGGAGTTCGACACGATCTACCACCAGCATCTTTGCTACTTTTCTGTCACGGCTTTGGATGCGCTCTTTCGCCGCCATGGCTTGTACCTCAATGATATCCGTCATCTGTCGATTCATGGTGGTTCTTTGCGGTTGTACGTTCAGCCCGTCGAGGAAGTGGGAGAATCCGCGTTGGGCTTTATCGAGTACGAAAGAAGTCGCCAACTCGGCTCAATGGGGCCATACCGTGAGTTCGCGCATCGAGTCGAGCAGATCAAGAAGGAGCTCATGCGGTTAGTGGAAGAAATCAAAGCGCAAGGCATGCGGATCGTGGGCTACGCGGCTGCGGCGAAGGCGACGACCCTCATGGCGTACTGCGGGCTTAACGGCAGGCACCTCGACTACATCGTCGACCTCAATCCTTTCAAGCAAGGGCGTCTAACTGGGGGAACCCATGTAGAGATACTGCCGCCCATCAAGCTGATCGAAGACAAACCAGATTACGTCCTTCTGTTCGCCTGGAATTTCGCTAATGAAATTCTTGAGCAGCAACAGGAATATCGCGAAGCGGGCGGGAAGTTCATTATTCCCATTCCCGAGCCGAGAATCGTATGAGGGATGGTAGCACTACTGACTGCAAAGATTGTGGTGGTTCCATGGAGGTTTTTTACGAGCTGCAGGGTATTCCCGTCCACAGCTGCTCGATGCTAAACAATCGCCAGGAGGCCCTGGAATTTCCACTTGGAGAACTATGTCTTGGAGTCTGTATTCGTTGCGGCTTCATCGCAAACGTTGCCTACGATCCCGGACACGCTGCGTACTCTGCGGCATACGAAGACCAGCAGGGCTTCTCGGGGACGTTTAACGAATTTGCGAGGCAGCTTGCTGTTGACCTGGTAGACAGGTATGACCTACACGGTAAGCACCTCATCGAGATTGGCTGCGGCAAGGGTGATTTTTTGTCTCTGCTTTGCGAACTCGGAGATAACACGGGAGTCGGTATTGACCCGGCGTGCAACCCCGACCGGCTCGACCCCTCAGCTGCCGCTCGTATTCGGTTGATTCCCGAGTACTACTCGGAAAAACACGCTGGCGAGATTGGCGACATGGTTCTTACTCGTCACACATTGGAGCATATCTACGAAGTCCGCCAGTTTGTCGACATGGTTTCGAAGCCGTTGCGTGTGCAACCCAATACCGTTGTGTTTATCGAGGTGCCTGACGCTGGACGTGTGGTACGCGGAATGGCCTTTGAAGATGTCTACTACGAGCACTGTAGCTACTTTTCTCCGGGGACGCTCGCACGGCTCCTGAGGAAAGCCGGCTATGATGTAGTTGACGTCGCTTTGGATTACGGTAATCAATACCTGCTACTCTGGGCTTTCTTCCGCAAACCCAGAAGCAAGAGTTCCTTTCCCATAGAAGAGGCTCCTCACGAAATGGTCGACGCAGCACAACGCTTTTCCAGCGGCATCGGCCGAAAGCTTGATTTGTGGCGGCAGGAAATCACTCGGATGGCTGAAGAAGGGATGCGACCGGTAATCTGGGGTTCGGGTTCGAAATGCGT
>SDBV01001821.1_pt1 | contig 31876 bp, 26 predicted proteins | sample 2277081 | NCBI WGS metagenome assembly SDBV01 (sample SAMN10402039, study PRJNA504765) | marine sediment metagenome | isolation source: marine sediment core GS10_PC15, 223 cmbsf | place: Arctic Ocean: Southern Knipovich Ridge | collected 2010 | reverse complement strand
GCCGAGGTGGGCAAGGGGCTGATGACAAAAAAGTACAGCTATCCCAAATTCAGCGAGGAAACGGTGCTGCTGACGCTGCCGTCGCCGTTCGAGGGCAAGGCCGACACGTGGTTCGTCTGCGAGGTCACCCTCGTCGGCAACAAGATGACCTTCACGGTTGACGGCAAGCAGATCTTTGAGCGGGAAGACACCGGCAACACCGGCGCCGAAGAGTTCGGCTGGACGCCCCTGACCAAGGGCGGGTACATGGCCTTCCGCAACTTCAAGCCCAAGACGGTAACGTTCGACTACGTGAAGGTCTACCAGTGGAAGTAGTCGCCTCGGATTACTGCTGAACCGTTATTTCTGCTTCGCCTCGGCGGCGAGTGGTGCGCCCGGCCCGGCACAGTCAGCCGGGATCGCGTCGCCGGCCAGGTCGGCGGCGGTCTTGTCGTGCCAGCCGGCCAGGAAGTCCCGCTCGTCTTGGGTCAAAAAGCCCTTGCTCTGCAAGTCGCCCAGTAAGGCCTCATCGACCAGCGACGCCGGATCGGGATTGCTACGGAGCTTGCCGGCTGGGTCTCTGGTGACCGGGCTTTGCGAGACGGCCTTGGAGTTTTCACCGGCCGCGGCGAACCTTGGCGAGCGAAGTGCGTTCCACGCGCCGGCCAGGTCGGTATCCAGTTCGTGAACCAGGAAACGTCCCTTCGCGTCATTGCCGTCCTGCCATGCGTGCCAGACGTTTCGGTCGAAATACTGGTTCGGGCTGGTCAGCGACATCTCGCTCCAGAGGAAGTTGTACTTGCTGCGGGAGAACACGTTGCCGGCCACCGCGAGGTACTCGACCGTGTCGGTTCGCCCTTCGGTCCGGCTGTAGACGCACAGGTGCCCGGCGTAGTGGTCGATATTATGGAACAGGTTGCCCAGTACGCGATTTCTCCGCGCGACCGGTCCGATACGGACGCCGCCCCGCCGACAGGTATCGAACACGTTGTACGCGATCAGCACGTCGTCGATTCGCAGTTCCGAGAAAATCCCCATACCGTCGATATTGCGAAAGGTGTTGTCGATGATGCGAACGTTTTTGCAGTTGCCGCGATTCGGGTAATTGTCCAGCCAGATCGACGTGTTGGTGCAGTTTTCGATCACGCTACGGGCGACCATGATATTGTGCATGCTGCCGGTGCTGAACCCTTCGCCGTTGCCGTGGAACCAGCTGCCGCCCCATGGGTGCCGGCCGATGTTGCGAATGGTGCAGTACAGCATCTTCAGCCCGTCGGCCTCGCCGGCGACGCCGTTGACATTAACGCCCGTCTCCAGCCCGTTCTGGATCACGCAGCCGACCAACTCCGTGGGACTTCGATTCAGCAAGATTCCGTACCCCCCCTGGTAAATATGGATTCGCGGAATGCCCTTGCCCGTAATCGCCGGGCGGAACTTTCGGCTACCGCCGAACTCCTCGACGATCAGGTTCTCCATGCGGATCTTCGCAGAATCCGTGACCGTGATGCAGGTCTGCCCGCGACGAACGCGCAGCCGGCGGATAATCACATTGCTGCTGTCGGTCACCCAGATGCAGTTGGCCTTGACCGTGTACGACATTTCTGTCGGAATTTGGCCGTCGGCCAGGCGGACGAATATGCGGTGCTGCAACTCGGCGGGATGATCGACGGGTGCGTAGTCTTCATCCGAGCCGTCGGTTCGGCCGTCGTCGTACCAGATCCACTCGCCCGGCTGGAGGAACTTGGCGTGGGCGGCGGTGATGTATTCTTCGGATTGGGTTTCTTCGATATCGGCGTGATACTTGTCGGACATCAGGCCCATTTTTTTGTGGGCAGGGACCAGTTGCAGCCGCCGCTCGCCGCGGAACAGCCCGCACGTGCCCCATCGCGGGCGGTCGAGCTTGCGCTGCTCGCTGCCTTGCCAGATGTAATAGCCACGATGCAGCAGGTACGGCCAGCCCGGCAGGGTCAACTCGTCGCCCGTGCAGTCGGCGCCGGGGTCGTGGCCGGTCTGCCAGACGTTATGCTCTTCGGTTACGCCGTATTGCTCGGAGGTGAATCGCTGCCATTGTTGCAGCGGGGCCGGGCGTGCGCCATCGACGATTACCGATCCGGCTGGGGCGGCGGGGTCGCCCTGCAGGACGATAGGCCTGTCGGCCGTGCCGTGCTTGCGGTCGATGTACACCGTCTCGTGATAGGTGCCTTGGCGAACCGTCACAACATCGCCGGCGCCGGCGGCTGCTACGGCTGCGTTGATCGTCGCAAAGTCTCCCTTGCCTGCGGCGTCGACGACGATCTCGCGGGCGACGCCCTCTGCGGCGGTGGCCATCACTACAGCCAGGCTGCTGAGTAGTGTCAGCAATATTCTGCGATTCAAGACATACTCCTCGCGTGTGTCACCTCGGCCTGGACTTGCTTACTTCGGCTCGCGGCGGATGGACTTGATAATCACCGGCCGGGTCGGAAGAGCGTTGGAGACTCGGCTTCGACGGACCGTAACGGCTGCGATCTTATCGACCACGTCCATGCCGCTGACGACCTTGCCGAACACGCAGTAGCCGATTTTGTCGGCTTGCGGTCCGCGATAGTTCAGGCTCACATTGTTGACCAGATTGATGTAGAACTGCGCGGTCGCGCTGTGGGGTTGGCTTGTCCGCGCCATCGCCAGCGTGCCTCGATCATTGGGGCGGTCGGCGTCCGCTTCGTTGCGGATGGGAGCGGAGGTGGCCTTCTTCTGCAGATTCTGCTCGAATCCGCCGCCTTGAATCATGAAGCCTTTCATTACGCGATGGAATATCAGCCCGTCGTAGAAGCCGGCGTCGACGTAGCGAAGGAAGTTGGCCACCGTCTTGGGCGCCTTGTCCGCCCAAAGCACCGCCTTGATCCGACCCCTGTTGGTGTCGATGATGATCGTGATCAGCCCGGCATCCTTGAGCGCGGCTGCCACTTCAGGCGTTTCAACTGGACCGGGCGCGGGCACGCCGGTTTCGGCGGGCTTGTCAGCTTTTTCGACCTCTGCGGCAGGAGCCTCGGCCGGGGGCGCCGCAGGTGTCGCTGCCTCTTCCTCGCGCGAGCAACCTGCCGTCCAGGCCAGCGCCGCCACCGCAACAATCATCGTCCATCGTATTGTTCGCTTCATTTTTTCACCTGTTTGTCTGGGCATATATTATTGCCTTAGTATCACCGACCGAAGAATCGTTGTTCAACTCTTCGAGCAGCTGCAGTCCGTGGTCAAATTACGACTATTCCATCGTTTTCTCTTGGCGGGTCAGTCTTCCGCGCCGGTCATTTTCGCCAGCAGGCCGAAAAAGCCTCGCTTGCGGGCCGAGCCGATCCCCCAGTCGCAGGGGATGCACTGGTAGCCTTCGGCGAAGCCTTCGTCCTTCTGTCGGAAGTCGAAAAAGCCCCAGCCGGTGTATTGGCTGACGGCTGCGATAAAGTGATTGTCGTCCGCGTCGAAATCGTAATGGTCGTCCTCGTTGAAGACTATGGGCTCGCCCGCGTAACAGTCTTTCGCTCGCGTCTGGTCGACCATCTCGCGGATCCGATCCGGCCCGGCCGTGCCGTTGCCGTGCAGCAGCAGATAATCGCTCACCGTCACCAGGTGGTCGGGCGGCACGGTGTCGCCAGACATCGAAACGCTCGTCAGCAGCCGACCGGCCGGATTGTTCACCTTGCCCGTCGAACGCTGCTGGACGCGCTGCACCAGTTCGCCCACTCGCGGCGGGAATAGAATCTCGCGATCGTACTTCGGCACGTCGGTCTCGTTGCAGATTTCGATCAGGACGTGGGTGTATTGTTTTTCGATGAGCCAGTCGGTGGCGTTGTCTGTGGCGCGGATAACGGCCGCCTCGTCGGTGAGTCGTTGGTCCTGGCCGAAGTAGAAGTAGCCGACCATCACGGCCATTCCCAGTTGATCGGCGGCATCGAGGATTTTCTCCAGCCGGGCCATGAAGGCCGGCCGCAACGCGCCGTCTTCGGCGAAGGCCGAGTTGATCCACGGCTGGGTTTTGCTGTAGCCCTGCGGGCTGCCGCCCTGGAGGTTGATCGTGAAGGCGACCAGGCCGCTGCGTTTCCAATCGGCCATGGCGGCGATGAACTCGCTCGTGTTGCGGTCGGCGTCCCACGCTCCGTCGGGGTAGTCCCACCGGCTGCGGGTCTCGTCGTTCAGGTCGTCGAAGATACCCTGCACCATGCGCGAGTTGAGCAGCAGCCCTTCGATTTTCATTTCGCGGAAGGTCCGCCCTTCGTACGTCGGCCGTCCGTTGAGGCGGAAGGCGTCACCTTCGATACTGACAATCGTATTTCGTTTCATGAAAGTCCGTTCCCACTTCTTTGGCATTATTGGATCGCAACAGTATCGGCCGCCGCCCCCGTCGAAGCAAGCCCCACCCGGAAAGGCAGGGCGAACTGCCGGGGCGATGGTGGATCGTCTAGAGCAGTTAACGTTTGACCTGTCGCATTCCAACTTGCTGCGGCATCGGCTGACGTTGTCTTGCTGCATCGACAACCCACAATGGGTTGTCTGCTTCGCACTCCTTGCCAGCCTCGTCCTCGTGGCGTTGGCTTTACGACATTTCAATCGTGAAATGCTCCAAACGAATTTGCGCGAAACAGATCGGGATGTATTGTATGACCCAGTAGAATAATAGACATAAGCCCCTTCTAAATAGGATGTTGTTGGCTTGAGAATCTAAGGCGGTCTGTATTGAGGCCGAATTGAGCGTGATTTCCCGGCGTGAAGTCGGATCTTATTGTATAATTGGGGTGAGACTTAGATGGCGCATCCGCTACGGATTGGTGCGCAATCTTTGCTCGTTCAGCGGGTTTGGCCCGCGCGTGCGAGATCAAGTCAGACAGGATGGAGGGCTATGATCGGCTTACGGAGAAGGTCTATGTGGAAGGACATTCGCATTGGTGGTCTGCTGGCTGCGCTCGTGGTCTTGGCATATGGCGGGGTGCCTGCGTCGGGGGCATTCCAGACCATCATCGATAACGGTCCGAGTTCCAATCGCATTGATCTGGCGATTCTGGGCGACGGGTACACGGCCGCGGATATCGCAGCCGGCACGTACGACACGGCCGCAGCCGATCTGCTCCAGTACATGTTCACCGACACCGAGCCCTACGCGCGGTACAGCAGTTTTTTCAACGTGCATCAGATCGATGTGGTGAGCAACGAATCTGGCGCGGACGTTCCTCCGGAGGGGATCTATCGCGACACGGCCCTGGATGCGTCGTATTACCACAACGGTGGCCCCGAGCGCCTGCTGTACGCCAGCGAGGTGAAAGTCAGCCAGGCGGTGGTGACCGAACTTTGGTCGGTGGGGATTTATCCTGAAATGAAGTTGGTGACCGTCAACGACAGCCGATATGGCGGCGGCGGTGGCGCGGAGATGGCGGTCTACCCGGGCGGCCATGCTTCGGGCACGGAAGTCGCGATGCACGAGTCCGGCCATCACTTCGGCAAACTGGCCGACGAGTATTGGTTTGATGACAGTTTGGGAACCTATGCCGGTTCCGAGCCGTTCAAGCCCAATATCACGAAGAACTCCGACCCGGCGACCGTCAAATGGTCGCAGTGGATCGGCTACGAAGACCCGGACCACCCGGAAATTGGCCCGATCGGCGTGTTCGAAGGCGCCAATCAATACGAGACCGGCCTGTATCGCGCGACGACCACGTCGAAAATGCGGGCATTGAATCAGCCGTTCAACGCACTAGGACGTGAAGCATTGATATTGAAAATGTACGAAAACGTCGATCCGCTGGATGACTGGATGGCCGACGATCAGCCGCTCTTCAATCCGGGAGCAATCTGGGTGGACTCGGTAGACAGCAACCTGATCGGAATGCGATGGTACGTTGACGGCGTGCTTGTCGACGGGGCGACAGATGAGACGTTTGATCTTTGGGCGCACGGCTTCGCGCCGGGCGAGCACACGGTTTTCGTCCAAGCCTACGACCTGATGATAGACGACTGGATTCGCAAAAGCATCAGTGACGCCCAGCAATTTATTATATGGAATGTGGAGATTCAAATTCCCGGCGACGGCAATGGTGACGGGTACGTCGACGGGGCGGATCTCGGCATGCTGCTGGCCCGGTGGAAAATGGTGGACGGGGGCTGGTGGAATTGCGACTTCAATGACGACGGCATCGTCGATGGCGCCGATCTGGGGATACTGCTTGCCCGCTGGAAAACCGGCGCGCCTCCCGTCTCGGCCGCCGCGATGTTGATCCCCGAGCCGACTGCACTGGTGCTGCTTTCACTCGGCGCTTTGGCTGCGATGCGCAAACGACGATCAAGCCGACGATGAAAAGAGCCTGCTCGGCCAGGGAGGCTGAGGGTCACATCTTTAGAAAGTTGGCCAGCAGCGCGTGACCGAGGTCGGTCAGGAAGCTCTCGGGGTGAAACTGCACGCCTTCGGTGGGGTGGGTCTTGGATCGAATGCCCATCAACTCGTTTTGATCGACTGTCCAGGCCGTCTGCTCGAAGTCCTCGTCTAGCCCGCTCGGCTCGACCACCAGCGAGTGATACCGCGTAGCTGTGAATGGGTTTTCAAGTCCGGCGAAAACACCCTTGCCGTCGTGGCGAATCTGGCTGGTCTTGCCGTGCATCAGCCGATCTGCGCGGATGATCTTGCCGCCGAACGTCTGACCGATGCATTGGTGGCCCAGGCAGACGCCGAGGATCGGGATCTTCCCGTGAAAGTGCCTGACGAAGTCGCAACTGAGCCCGGCCTCGTTCGGCGTGCACGGACCCGGCGAGACGATCAGGTGCGTCGGGGCGTCTTCGGCTTCGACGGCGTCGGGGGTCTTGACGTCATTTCGATACACGCGGATGTCTTGCGGCGCGTGGCCGAGTTCGCCAATACGCTGGACGAGGTTGTAGGTGAAGCTGTCGTAATTATCGAGGACGACGATCATGGCGGTTATCGTATCGGGCCGATGCCAAGGGGTCAAGCACACGAGCTTCAGCGTATTGGCGGTGCGGTCTGCGGTACGGGAAACCCGTCGACTTGCCAGACCCCGGCTTCGCTGCGAACGACGGTGATTTGCTCTTGGGGCGATTCGATTCGCTTGTCGCGCTGGCCTTCGTAGACCAGCAACAGCCGCACTTGGAACTGGAACTGTCCATCGGCTTTTGTTTGCCCCTGGGAAATTTCATACGCTTCGTGGCGAGGGTTCTCCAATCCGGCGATCGCGTCGCGAATCTGTTGGTCCGGATACTGTCGAATGAACCGTTTGGTTAGCAGGGCCCGGCCGCCATCGACGTCGCGGTTCAGCCAGGCGTGACAGAAGCGATTCGCCACCGCAAGGGCAGCTGCGTAGTCGCCGTCGCGCGCGGTGGTTTTCGATTCTACAGCGGCCTGTCGAGTGCTGGCGTCACGGCAGCCGGCCAGAGTGGTTGCGACCAGCATCGCGGCGAGGGCGGCGCCCATACATCGACGGTATTGTTTGTTTGTCATGCGAAACTCCTCAGAGCTTCGGGCGAAAACAAATCGAAGAAACCCGCTGCGTCTCATGCGAGGTGCTACTCGACGGCGACGACTTCGGTGACTTCGGGCACTTTTTCGCGAAGGTGGCGTTCGACGCCCATCTTGAGAGTCATCGCAGCGCCCGGGCATCCTTTGCAAGCGCCCTGGAGTCGCACGGAGACTACGCCGGAAGTATCATCGATATTTACCAATTCGATATCGCCGCCGTCCGCTTGCAGCAGAGGGCGGATGTGATCGATCACGGCTTGGACGCGCTCGGTGAGCGTCTCGCCTTGGGATTGCGGATTATCAGTCATGTGCCGTTCCTTTGATTTCACGCGGTCAGCGCGGCCGGGGCAGTCGGCCCGGTGCGGCTCATTATACGCTTCGCTGTCCGCTCCACAAGCGTTTCGCACCGAGGACCAGCCAGTCGCGAACCGAGTATCCCTAGCAAATACAAGCTATTCCTAGAATTGCTGATATTTTATCCACAGTGAACTGATCGAGACAGGACTTTTGGGGTAACTTCCTTATTAACCTGTTGGTTAGTGTTTCTTAAAAAATCATCAAGGCGCATTTCCTTTTATTAAAGGGGATTGGAAAAATATACTATATATAAGGTACGTTTTGCCTTGACACCCCAACATATAGGATTTAACATTCCTTTCAGTCGCTTTTAGTGAGAGAGTGGCTCCCCTAATTAGCAGCTCGCAAGTGCGGGAATGATTGAAAGGCTGGATGCGGATCAGTGATTCCGTCGTTTTTGCGCTTGTCGTGTGCCTTGGGGCTTATCAGATCGCTTTGAGTGTCTATTGTTTTCGGTTGGTCACTTTGGTTTCGGAAGTTTTTCAGGAGACAGGTTCTATGGTGTCGCGTGATCCGGGAGACATCCTGAGCGGTTCCAAAGGCGATGGAGCTGCACCAGATGGGCTGGTTATAGAACAAATCTTTTCCACACCCGGAACCCACCCTTTCGAGGAAATCACCTGGGCGACGCGATCGGCGCGGATCGGTGACGAGAAGGGCAACACCATCTTCGAGCAGAACGACGTCGAGGTGCCCGAAGACTGGAGTCAACTGGCCACCAACGTCGTCGTCAGCAAATATTTCTACGGCGAGCTCGGAACCGATCAGCGAGAGCATTCGATCAAGCAACTCGTCCATCGCGTTACGCGGACCATCACCGACTGGGCCAAAGAAGATGGCCTGTTCGCCTCGGCCGACGATGCCGAACTATTCTATAACGAGCTGACCTATCTCTGCGTCAACCAGTACGGGGCGTTCAACTCCCCGGTCTGGTTCAACGTCGGGCTGTTTCACCAGAACGGCGTGTCCGGATCGAAAGGCTGCTATCACTGGGACACCAAAGAAGACCAGCCCGAACGGACGCTTCGCAGCTACGAGCATCCGCAGGCGTCGGCTTGCTTCATCCAGTCTGTCGAAGACAACATGGAAGACATCATGCGCCTGGCCACGGCCGAGGCGATGCTCTTCAAGTACGGCTCGGGAACGGGTACGGATCTGTCGACGCTTCGCAGTTGTCGCGAAAAGCTCTCCGGCGGAGGCACGCCATCTGGCCCGCTGAGTTTCATGCGGGTCTACGACCAGATCGCCGGCGTGATCAAGTCCGGCGGCAAAACGCGCCGCGCCGCCAAGATGCAGTCGCTTCGCTGCGACCATCCGGACATTCGCGAATTCATCAACTGCAAGCTGGAAGAAGAGAAAAAGGCCTGGGCGCTGATCGAGCAGGGTTACGACGGTTCGTTCAACGGCGACGCTTACAGTTCGGTAATGTTCCAGAACGCCAATCTTTCGATTCGCGTCACCGACGAATTCATGCAGGCGGCTCTCGACGACGGCGACTGGCAGACCTATGGCGTGACATCCGGCGAGCCGTCGGTCAAGTACAAGGCCCGCGAGCTACTGCAGTTGATGGCCGAAGGCACCCATGCCTGCGGCGACCCGGGCGTGCAATACCACACTACGATCAACCAGTGGCACACCTGTTCGGCCAGCGGTGAGATTTGCGCTTCGAACCCGTGCAGCGAGTACATGTTCGTCAACGACTCGGCCTGCAACCTGGCCAGCCTGAACCTCATGAAGTTCCGCAAGGACGACGATTCTTTCGACGTCGATCGTTTCCGCGCCGCGGCGAGGCTATTCGTCATCGCCCAAGAGGTCCTTGTCGATCATTCCAGCTATCCCTCGAAGCGAATCTGCCGCAACTCGCACGATTTCCGCCCGCTGGGCCTGGGCTTCGCCAACATCGGTTCGCTGGTGATGTCGCTGGGCCTGCCGTACGACGGCGACACCGGCCGAGCCTACGCCGCCGCAATCGGCGCGATCATGACCGCCACGGCTTACGAGACCAGCGCGGAACTGTCGGCCATCACCGCACCGTTCCCGCAGTTCTATAAAAACCGTGACACGATGCTGAAGGTTATCCGCCAGCATCGCCAGGCCGTCGAGACAATCGACACCAAGCTCTGCCCGGCCGAGCTGCTGGACGCCGCGGCGCTGGCCTGGGAGAAGGCCCTTGTCGCCGGCGAGGAAAAAGGCTACCGCAATGCCCAGGTGTCCGTCCTGGCGCCGACCGGAACGATCGGCTTCATGATGGATTGCGACACGACCGGCATCGAGCCGGATATCGCACTGGTCAAGTACAAGCAGTTGGCAGGCGGCGGGATGTTCAAAATCGTCAATCGCACCGTGCCCCAGGCGCTTCAACGGCTGGGCTATTCGAGCGCCGAGGTCGCAGAGATCATCGAGCACATCGACGAGCACGACATGATCGAGGGCGCGCCGCACCTCAGCGATGAGCATCTGCCTGTGTTCGACTGTGCATTCAGGCCCGCCAAGGGCCAGCGATGCATCCACTACATGGGCCATATTCGCATGATGGCCGCGGTGCAGCCGTTCCTGTCGGGCGCTATTTCCAAGACCGTCAACATGCCCACCGAAGCGACCGTCGACGAGATCATGCAGGTCTACGTCGATGGCTGGAAGCTGGGGCTCAAGGCCATCGCGATATACCGAGACGGCTCGAAGCGCACCCAGCCGCTCAACGTCACCCGCGATGTCACCCAGAAGCAGGTCGACGAACTGGCGGCTGTGATCGACGGCATCAGCGTCGAGCAGTTAGAGGCGGCCCGTCGCGAGCCTCATCGTCACCGCCTGCCTGATACGCGCCCGTCGGTGACGCACAAATTCGACGTTGCCGGACACGAAGGATATTTGAACGTCGGCCTGTACGAAGATGGCGGGCCAGGCGAGTTGTTTATCACGATGGCCAAGGAGGGATCGACCGTTGGCGGCATGATGGATGCGTTCGCCACGTCGATCAGTCTGTGTCTGCAGTACGGAGTGCCGCTGGACGCGCTGGTTAAGAAATTCTCCCACCAGCGTTTCGAGCCCAGTGGGATGACATCCAACCGTGACATCCCCTTCGCCAAGAGTATTGTGGATTATGTGTTCCGTTGGTTAGGTATGACGTTCCTGGAGGAGTTTCGTAAAGCGCATTCGCTTGACCGAGGCGCTTCGGCCAGTAGTGGGAAGCCAGCTAGTAGTACGACAGCGCCCGAGGCTGTCAAGGACGACACATCCTCGGAAACTGGCCGCGCCGAACAGGCCTCCTACAAGGAGGTTGCTGGGCCTGTCGGCGCACTTTTTGAGGGAAGATACGACTCGATTGCCAGCACAGCTTCCGGCGGTAACGGTAGGGGCGGCAACGGAGAGGCGATCAAAAAGGCTCACAAGCTCGAGCCCGCGCCGAACCGTCTCGCCTCAGCCGTCGCAGCCGGAAGAATCGAGCGTGTCGATCAGCAGTTCTCGCATTACCAGCAAGACGCGCCCCCCTGCGACGTCTGCGGTGCCATCACTGTCCGTAACGGTAACTGCTATCGTTGCTTCAGTTGCGGGTCTTCGCTGGGCTGTAGCTAGTTCTTCGCGCCTAACTCGAGCGTCGGCGATAAAATCGCCACGGCTGGAAACGCCGGCGCTCGTAAGCATTGCGAGGTGTTCAAAGATGAGCACCGATGTGTGCGGTAGTGCGAGGCTTAAGTTATGGCCGGTCTTACATCATTACGCCGTTCGGCCTGTGTAGCCTCCCAATACGTTCCCGTCGGGTAAACGCCGGCGCAGTTGAAGACGTTTATCGTGGACGCGTATACTGGATGGGTAGGTCGGAAGTTCGAAATTTGTCTTTCCGGGCGGCGAGCGCCGCGCCGTCTGGAGTGTATTACCCAATTTTTTGAAGTATTATGGGAAATCGGTATGAATTGGGCTAAAGATTATGAGGATTAACATCCGACTAAGAAAGCAAATACATTAGGTTGTCCGCTGCACCCCTGTTTGATACAGGTCTCCCTCCACCTGTATCCGGGTTGCGGCTACGCGGGCGATGCCAAGGTCTCCCTCCACCTGGGTATCGCCCTTTTTTATTGAGTGCCTTAAGCTTGATCTGTCACATTCCGGCTGGTTGCGGCTTCGGCGAGAGGCGTCAGTCTGCATCGACAATGCCAAGGCATTGCTTGCTTCGACTTCCTTGCTCGACTTGTCCTCACAACGCCGACTCTGTGACATCTTTTTATAAAAAATCTTAAAACACTCAAGTAATCCCTATCGGTGAACTCTGAGCTCGCAGTGAATTTTTCAAAAACCCCCCACAGAACATGCCATGAGCGAAAAAACTGCGGAAACGTTTTCTTATCGTTGACAGCTAAGCCCATCGTGAAGATAGTTCAGTTGCAGGCTTCGTTAATCTTTTTGCCTTTAGCAGAGGACGCAGCATGGTTCTTGCCAACATCGCCCAGAAGCTGATCACCCCACAGTGGCTGCTTGGCGGCACGTCAGGCCCGATGCTCGTGCTGGTGATGCTGGCCGGGCTGATCGCATGCCTGCTTGGCTACGTTCTGTTCCGACTTGAACTGGTCGGGCTGGGACTATATTGGGGCACTACTCTCGGCGCGCTGCTGGTCGACTGGCGGTTTGCCGCCCCACGAGGGAGCGACTACTTCGTCGTCTGCACGGCCGTGGCGCTGCTGCTGGCGGTGGCGGGGTGGTTCCTGTGGCGAGGCTTTTTCGCGGCGGCCACTTGGGCGTCGATGGCCGGCGCGGTCGGACTTATGCTGATGAGGCTCTCCGGCGAGTCGTCCGCCGTCTGGCCCTGGCTGGTGGGCGTGCTGGTCGGCCTGGGCCCGGCCATCCTGGCGTTCTACTACACGCAAACTATCTTTGTCTTTCTCAGCGCCGCACTCGGCGCGCTGGCGGCGGCGGCCTCGGCCGCCCTGGCCATTACAGGCGAGCCTATCGTGCGATTCGCGTCTCAAGGCGAGTCGCAATGGAGTTGGGCACTGGCCGGGTGGATGCTGCTGGTTGCAGCCCTGGCCGTTGCGGGTATCTTCACACAGAACCGCCTGGTCGGCGTGCTGCGAACGACGTTCGCCCCGGAGGTAAAAATTCGCAAACGAGCCAGGGGCCGCTCCCGTCGCAGCCGAAAAGCAAACATCGCCCCACGATTCACGAAAGTGTAATTGGTTAACCTTCCAGGACGCGCATATCGTCCATGTCGCCCAGCCTGCCGTTAGCGAGCGTGAGGTATTCGATCCGTTGCGGCTTGTGGCCCATCAGGCGGCTGCCTTCTGCGTCCACGGCCACCGGGTCGAAGCTCGCCAGAATCAGCCCCAATTCGGTCGGCGTGCCCGACAAGTGCATTCCCGCCAGTGCGACCACCGCATCGACCACGCACAAATCCGGGCGCTTGTAAAGGCAGATGTCCACCACCGACTTGTGCGTGGACGGCGAATGCAGACGCGACTTGTTCCACGAGCCTTCGTAATACGGCGCCGGCGCCAGGCCGAACATGTTCTTCATCGCGATCGTCGTGACGGTGAAGCAGTGATCCTTCAGGATCGGCAGCGAGATGATAAAAGCGTCGCGAGCGATCTCGGGCAGGTAAAACTCTTTCAGTTGGAGGGTGTCATCGCGGCGGAGTTTCACGGCCGGAGCGCTGTTGAAGTCGATCAACTGCATCCCGTATCGCTCGGCCAGGTCCGTGTAGCCGTTGGAATCGAAGCAGTCTTGCGTCTGCCCGCTTCCGCAGCCCTCGCCGATGGCGATTTCGGCGCTGCAGTTAGCCTTGCAATACTTATAGACAGCTCGGCCGCTGCGACCGGCGTGGTGACCGGCGGGCCGTCGGCGTTGGTGAGGTTGGGCTTGATGATAATCAGCCGGTCGTCGGGCAGCCTGTCCGCCGCCCCGATCAGGTCCAGCGCCGCAGCTACCGTCGAGTCGTAGTCCGTGAAATTGATTTTCGCCACGTCGCCCATGGTTAGTCTCCGCTTGAGTGGTCCATGATAGCCGAACGCTCAGCCGCGAAGCAACTTCAACCCCGGTGGGAGGTCGGTTTGTCCGTACTGTTCAGCCGCCCGTGCGGGCGTGTACAATTACCGGCGATTTCAATGAATGCAATAAACCCTTCGCTGGAGCGTTAAACGAATAGGAAGATGGATTCTCAGCGGCTCGGCAGAATTATCGCCTCGGCCCAGGCTGGCCAGGCCAAAGCGTACGAAGTGCTGCTCGATGAGTACGGGCCGCGCCTGTACGCCTATTTTCTGCGGTCGACCCGGCGTCATCACGAGGCCGAGGATCTGCTGGGCGAGTTGACGGTTCGGCTGGTTCGGCGACTGGGCAGCTACCGCCACAGCGGGCGGTTCGAGCCGTGGCTGTTCCGCATTGCGGCGAATCTGGTTCGCGATCGAATCCGTAGGCTGCGGGCCTCGCCGCCCGCGATGAGCTTAACCGCCCAGGACGATGAAGGCGCGCCGGCGGCCGACCGGTTGGCTGGCGCGGATTCGCCGCCCGATGCGAGCCTGCTGGCAAACGAGGCGGGTATCCAGGTGCGGGAGGCCATGGAAACGTTGGACGAAACGACGAGGCAAATGATACTGCTGCGGCACATGGGCGGGATGAGCTTCAAGGAACTGGCCGAGTTGTTCGAGTGTCCCTTGGGGACGGTGCTGGCCCGCGTGCATCGCGGATTGCAGGCCTTGCGAGAACGGTTGGGTGCGGACGATGACAATGAATGAGCAACAATACGAACGGATCGCGCGGTTTCTCGACGGCGAGCCGGTGGAACTCACGCCGGAAGAAACTCAGGCTGCCGAGGAAATTCGCACGTTGGAAAGCTCGATGACCGGCCTGGTGGAACTTACCCCGCCGGGCGAGACGATGAAGGCCGCCCATCGTCGGCTGATTCGCGAGCTTGGTCGGCCGCGCAAGCGAATGTGGCGGGTGGCGATTTCGACCGCGGCTGCCGCTGCGATTGTCGTCGCTGCGGTATCGCTCTACCAGCGCCCCCAACCGTACGCAGGCCCCGAATTGGGCATGGAAGACGTGGTCGCAATCTACACCGCCGACGGCAACTATGACAACTATGACAATTATGACAATGGCGGCGACGAGGCGGATTATGACCTGATCGAGAAGGAACTGCAGAGCATCGAGGCCGACATCGTAGCGACAGCTTCGCCCGAAACGGACGAAGAGTGGATCGAGACGGACGATGAAGACCTGGAAGCCTTTTGGCTTAATGAATTCGCAAGCGGCTTTGATGAAGGTTAGCCGTAATGCGAGCGTGCGCAAGTTATGAAGATTGGAAAAATGGTTAGACGAATTCGCAAGCGGCTTTGATGAAGGTTAATTGGAAAGACCCAGCGGCACAGGGAGACTAAGACTATGCGTAGGGCGATGATGATCGTGTTGATGGCAGCGGCTTGCATAATTGCCGCAAGCGCAGCTGTGGCGAGTGAACCTGCCGCCAAGGCGCAGGCCGATCCGACTAAGGATCAAACCGAGATGATGTTGGCTCAGGCGGACTCGAAGGCCGCGCCACACATGCGCCCAGGCGGGGCGAAGGGCAAGCGGCGCGGGCAGATCAGCGAGGCCGAGCAAGCCGAGGCTCTCGAATTTCTCCGCAAGCGCATGCCCGCCCAGTACGAGCGCCTTGAGAAATTGCGCGAGGAAAGGCCGCGCCACTATCGCCGTGAATTGCGGCAGGTATACAAGCTGTATCGCTGGTGGAAGGAAATGCCCGCCAAGATGCGCGAGCCCACCATGCGGGTGCGAAAAGCGCGCTTCAAGGCATCGCGGCTGGTGCGCAAGGGCCGCCAGACCGAGGACCCCGCCGAGAAGAAAAAGCTCCAGGGCGAACTGAAGCAGGCGGTGGCCGAGCATTTTGATGCAGAGCAGAAGCTCCAGGTAATTCGCCTGGAGATGCTCAAGGAGAAGATCAAACTCATGGATGCCAGGCTCGACCAGCGCGGCCGGCAGCGCGAGCAGATCATCGAAAAACGCACCAAGCTCTGGCTGGCAGGCAAAGGCGAGGGCAAACACGATGGCCCCGGCAGGCTTGACGGCCCCGGCAGGCTTGATGGTCCCGGCCGACGAGGTAAGGGCGGTCGCGGACCCGGCCGAGGCCGAGGCAAGGGCATGAAGGGAATGGGCGGTGGAATGGGCGGTGGAATGGGCCGACCGAAAGGCCCGCGCAGCCCAGCCGAAAACGACGGCGACGACGAGCACGCCGAGCATGGCGAGGATTGATTCCACCCAGCAGGAAACAATGATGACAAAAGTAATCGTCCCGATTAAATCCATGAACTGCGTGCGCCATTGACAGGCATCCGCCGTGTCGGCGAGCGCCGAGAACAGGGCTTCGGAGCACAAGTCGTTCCATAAATCACGGCGCCTGCTTGCAGAAGAACGAGAAAGACAGCATACTGTCACCTGTTATCCGAATTGGAAAACGAAGAGGGACAGGGACGCACGTTCCGCGTCTTCCTGCCCGAAGAAAGAGATCGAAAACGGAAAGGATCGGACTCATGAAACTGCAAACGCAACAGAATGACATCGGGGTTTACTCATTGCATGTGAGAACTATGATTCTCGTAGCGATCTTCAGCATTGGTGCGGTCGGCTCGTCAGCCTACGCAGCGGATTCGGCTGCGGCCGAGAAGAAGCAGGAAGGGATGGCGTGGACAGGTGACCCTACGCCCCTCATCTGGGTGTCGACCTACACAAAGGCTCAGCCGACGATCGATGGGAAGATGGACGATGTCTGGCGATCGGCGAAGCCCCTTACGGTGATGGTGCGAGAGGCAATGGGCGGCGACCATCCTAAGCCGGTGGTGCTCCGAGCCCTGCACACGGACGATGCCTTCTACATGCTCGCACAGTGGTCGGACGACACGAAAAGCGATATGCGCGATCCCTATGTGTGGAATTCCAAGACGAAGCAGTACGACCGTCCCTCGAAACCAGACGACCAGTTTGCCATCGAGTTCCCTATCAAGGGTGACTTCGCCATCAGCATGATGACCGTGATGAGGGAGTTTACCGCCGACGTATGGCACTGGAAGGCAGGCCGGGGCAATCCGAAGGGGTGGGTGGACGACAAGACACACGTCATAAGCCAAAGGCCGGTTCCGCATGGTAAAATGCATCGCCTGCACGGGGGACGGACCGTCTACATTGCCCGGGTGATGGATGCGGGGAAACCGTCGTACACGGTGAGGCCTGCGCCAACGTCAAAGCAGGAAGATACCGTAAACTCATTCGAACACAAGGAACCACCAACCGAAAGCCTGGCGGACGTACGGGGCAAAGGCTTGCACAATGGCAAAGGATGGGTCTTGGAGATATCACGGAAGTTCAACACGGGCCACTCTGATGATGCCATAATCGATCCGACACGGGATAACGTCTGCGCCATCGCCGTTCTCAATGACGAGTTGTATGAAGAGCATTCGGTCTCCACGCTGATCACGTTGCGCTTTGTGGGCGGACCGACTTCCAAGGAGGCCGCACCCTCATGGAACTTTGACTCAAGCAGAGAGTTCCCGCCTGGATGGAAAGCCGCAGCCACCAACCCCAGAGACGATTTGGCAGAATGGAAGGTGGTTGCAGATGACCAAGCCCCCAGTGTGCCCAATGTGCTTACGATCAGCAGGATCAAGGATGGCTCGGGGGGCGTATTCAACCTGTTCTGGACACCCAAAGTTTCCTTTCAAGACGGCACGATAGAGCTGAATCTCCGGGCGAATACGGGCGAGGAAGATCAGGGTGGTGGGCCGATCTGGCGAGTGAAGGACGCAAACAACTACTACATCGCCCGCTACAATCCGTTGGAAAGAAACTTCCGACTATATTCCGTGAAGAACGGAGCAAGGAAAACCCTGGATGACGCCGGGGGAATCAGTATCAAGGCAGGCGAGTGGTTCACGATCAAGATCGTCCATAAAGGCGAGAAGATCGAAGGTTGGCTGAATGGCAAGAAGCTACTGGAAGCCACGGACCAGACCTTCAGGGAGGCCGGTGGCGTCGGGTTCTGGACCAAGGCCGACGCCGCAACTTCTTTTGATAATTTGAGCGTAAAGCCGGCCCGTTGATCAAATCAGGGCGAGTAGACTGAGATTAAATAGGATTAAATCGGTACGGTTACCATCTATTTCTAATTGTCCCGTCCCGCCCGATTGCAGGCGAGACCCTTTCGCTGCAGGCGTTCGGTGCGTATCATCTGGGCATGTCAGATTCGTCTTCCAAGCCTTCGTCCCGCCGCTAAAAACAACAGCAAAAGCAGGAGAAGAAGAACATGCTTCTCCGCTGCGCTTAGAGAAGCATGGCACCCAGTTCGCTTAGAGAAGCATGGCAGCAACCCTGTTCGTTTCTTCTCATATTCGTGTCCTTCGACATATTAGAGCGCGGCGGGGCTCCTGTCCCGCCGCGTATTAATCTGGTCATTACGCGGTGGGACAGGAGCCCCACCGCGCCAAACTGAATGAAAGTCTTTTGTTCTTCTCTGCGGGTTCTGCGTGCTCAGCGGTCAATGTTGTTGACGTTTTATTCGCTTCTCTTCGACAAGCTCAGAGCAAGCGATTCGCGTCATTCGACAAGCTCAGAGCAAGCGATTCGCGGACTTTCTTTCGCCGTTGCAAGGCCGCGGAACAATAGCGGCTTACGGCAGCGAAGAAGCTGCTTGGCATGGCAGAGCTTGCGTGTGGTGCTGCCAGGTATTAACTACTGTCATGGCCTACAGTCGCGATTGGGCGCCGCCCTGGCCGGGCTGCACTGCTCCACATGGTTCGCCCGGATAATGATCGCCGGCCTGCATAGGCCCCCAAGTACGCCTTGAGGGGGAAATATGCCCTGTTTTCGGGCTTTTTCGAGCACTGGGCTTGACTTTTTCATGATCCCTGTGCTATACTCCCCACATAATGACGACTGCGATACGCTCCAAGGTGGCAACCGGGAAGGGGACGACCCGCAAACGGACGATTCGAACTTACGACTCGGCCATGCGTTATCTCTGCTCACAGACAGATTACGAGCAGATGCTGCGCGTGCGATACAACCGCGACACGTTCAATTTGAATCGTATGAAGAATCTGCTCAGGAAGTTAGGCGATCCTCAGAGGAAGCTTCGTACCGTCCACATCGCCGGCACGAAGGGCAAGGGCTCCACGGCGACCATGCTGGCCAAGATGCTTCAGACCTGCGGGTACAAGGTTGGGCTCTATACCTCTCCGCACATCATGGACGTGCGGGAGCGGATCCGGATCAATGGGCAAATCATCACCCAGGCCCAAATGACGCGGCTGATCAACCGCGTGCAGCCGTTTATCGAAAAGGCTATCAGCAAGCCGACCTTCTTCGAAATCTTCACCGCACTGGCTTTCTGTCAGTTCGCCGAAGCCGAAGTCGACATCGCGATAATCGAAACCGGTCTGGGCGGACGGCTGGACAGCACCAACGTGCTGAGGCCCGCGGTGTGCGGCATTACCAGCATTTCGCTGGACCACACGCACCAGTTGGGCAACTCTGTGGCCGAGATCGCAGAGGAAAAGGCCGGCATCTTCAAGCGGAACATCCCGGCCATCAGTGCGCCCCAGACGCCCGAAGCCAAACGCGCCCTGCAAAAGCAGGCCAAGGAAACCAAGACGCCGTTGATGTTCACCGGCGAGGATATTGAATTCAGCTACCGGGTCGAGTCGTCTCGCGAGGATGGCTGCCACACGCGAATCTGCCTGACGACGCCCCGCAGCCGATTCGAGCATATGCCCGTGCCTTTGCTGGGCGAGCATCAGGCTATCAACTGCGGCTTGGCGCTGGCGCTGCTGGATCAGCTTAAGCTGCAAGGCATGGAGATCGACGACGAACTGGCGATGGAAGGTCTGGCGAAGGTGGAATTGCCCGGCCGGATGGAAATAATCAGCACCGACCCGCGAATTCTCGTCGATGGGGCGCACAACGGAGCGTCTATCCAGGCGCTGCTGCGAGCCATTGGCCAGCACATTCCCTATGACTCGATGGTGATGGTGTTCGGCTGTGCGGCCGACAAAGACATCGATGGAATGATGGGCCAGATCGCCACGGGCGCAGACAAGGTGATCTTCACTTGCGCCAAGAACACGCCCCGGGCAGCCAGGCCTGAAGATCTTGCCGCCAGCTATCTGGAACGCAGCGGCCGGGAAGCCCAAGTAACCTCGACCCTCAAAGAAGCTCTGCGAGTGGCACGCAGTGCGGTCAGTCGCGAAGACATCATCTGCGTTTGCGGCTCGTTCTATCTGGTCGGAGAGGCCAAGGGACTTATACAGAACTAGAAGTGATTTTACCCAACAACCCCCAATTCCAAATTCCAAAAACCCTTGCTGTTTTCAGCAAGGGTTTTTTATTCCGTATTTATTCCGCCGGAATTAGACGGCCAGTTTTTGCTGCTCCAGCGTGCAAAAGGCGTTGAAAAGGTCTTCGCAGCTTGAGGCCTCCTCGAGAGCCGACCGGAATTCCTCCATTTCCAACAGCCGCGAGAGCCTGGCCAGCGCTTCCATGTGGGGCCCGCTCTGGGAGTCTGGATAGACAAGCAGGATCACCAGCGTTACGGGCTGGCCGTCGATCCCCTTGACTTCAGCCGGCTGGGAAACCTTGCCGATCACCATCATGAGTTTGCCGACGGCGGAGCACTTTCCGTGCGGTATCGCCAAGCCGCCCCCGATGGCCGTGGTTCGCGTGGCCTCTCGGTCGAGTACGGCGTCCATTACGGCCTGGCGATCCGAAATGTCGCCGTTATCGGCCAGGACGTCGACCAGTTCCCCGATCATCTCTTCTTTGGAGCTGGCCTCTACGGGCATCTTTATTCGCTGGAGCGTTAGAATATCTGTCAGGCAGGTCACGTCAAATTCCTTTACCTTTTATTGCCATTACGGATGCAAGGTAGATCGAATGTTTCGCACCATTGCTGAAATCAGGCAAGCACTATTTTAGCTCTATCGGCGAGTCGGCTTCAGCTCCTGAGGTTTTTTGCAAAAGAAAGAACAAGGAAATACGATATTTTGTGGATACCGGGCATGGTCCAAGGTACTTGCATGATCAAATCGTCCGCTTGTCTGGGCCGGGGCCTTTACTTCAGGTTCGCCAGGCGCCTGGCGAAACTGGCGTACTCCTGCTCGAAAGATTCAATATCTTCGGTGATATATCGGCGGAACAGCGGCTCGCTGACCGTTCGGTTGTAGCGGCGTCCGCGGAGGTTTTTCCACACTTTGGTCGGCATATTCAGCGTCTGGCGAAAACGCCCAGCCTCTGCGTCGGCTAACATGCGCCGGAACCCATCGCCGTACACCGGGTGTGTACGAATGAAGATCGAAAGCGCCCACAACTGGGCGTAATAGCTGACGGCCTCATCGTTGTTCTTGATGACATCTCCGGCGTCCAGCGGCAGAAGTTCGCGAATTGGTTTCCAGCGATTCTGAAGAATCCCTTTTTGCAGGCTGGTGACGCGGAACGGGTTCTTATTCGGCGTGAACTCAACGTTCATGCCATGAATCTGGAAACCCGCGACCGACACGCAAAGCCCTTCTTCCAGCCACATCGGCAGGTTGTCTTCCAGGCGATGGTGAAGGAACTGGTGCAGGCCTTCATGCACGGCTACCGCGTATGTCTGCGAGTAGCGAAGATCCCAGAACAGGCAAACCCCTTCGTAGAAGAATCCGCCGGCGTCGATCGATAGATACATCTCTCGCTGGGCGCCGACGACGTTTTCGGTCAGCAGCGCCCATTCGTCGCGCGTGCCCATCATGTATACGTTGTAGAGCTCACTGACATCGGCGGCGGGCAGGCCGGTCACGGTCAGATAATTCTGGTGGGCGGCCTCCATGAAACCCGGCAGCACGCGCGTCAGGTCAGTGTTTTTCGAGGTCGTGTAGATCCGGTAATGTTCGGTGACCAGCATTTCCCCGGTCGAGTTCTTACTGTTCCACGGGGTGCGCTGAACCTTGGTAACCAGGGACACGGTCTGCAAGGGAGGTGGGCTCTGGCAGCCGGCGGCAAGGGCCACCAGGAGCATAAGAATAATACCTAGTGTCTTCATGCTCGTATTGTAAGAAACACCTCGCCCATTCGCGCGCGGAAAAGCACATAATCCAGTCGGCGAGACAGGAAAAATGCGCTTGCCCAGCCCTATTGTGGATAGGATAATCCAGCACGGATGCTTAAGGGACAGTCTCAGAACCTCCATCGTGACCCGTGGCGGTATTGAGACGGCCTCTGATGTGGCGCCGCAAATCATTTTCTAGAGCATTTTTCACAATAGTTGCAGTAGCAAGGATGCGACAAGGATTTTCTGTAATTAGAAAAAGCCGGTTGTATCGCTACGAGGAGATAGCATAATGCAGACCCGTTTGACTCTTTGCGCGATATGCGCGATCTTTGCGATATGCGTGGCCATTCTGGCCGGCCCGACATCCGCCCAGCCGCCCCTTGCCGACCGTATTCCCGCTGAAAGCTTGCTTTATCTTGGTTGGGCTGGCACTGGATTGACCTTTGACGGCTCGGCGACTGGCCAACTCGTCAACGATCCCGCGACCGACAAGGCATTTGAGGCGATCCGCCAAACGGCGCGGACCATGCTGGGCAAAGACCAGGAACAACTGTTCGACAGCGCGTGGGGGATGGCAGCAATAGCGTGGCAAAACCCGGTAGCGTTTATCGTTACCGATCTGGCCAGCGGATCGGCCGGCCCAGAACCAGCCGGGGCGCTGCTGATCCACCTGGGGCCAGACCGCCAGGCATTTGTCCAGCATCTCGACTCTATGCTGCAAGCGCTTTCCGTGCAAAAAAACACCATTTCAGAGGTGGTGATCGGGGACGTAACGTGCAAGGTGCTGAGCGGGTTTGGCGGAAAGGACATCTACCTCGCCGTCCGTGACGATCTATTTATCGCCGCGCTGGGGGCTGGCACGGCCGAGCAACTGATCGCCTTGACGGCAGATAAATCCTTGGCCAGTAACAAGAAATTCATCGAGCGCTGGAAGGACGTCGGAGGCGAAAACGAACAAATCGCGTTCTATCTCGACGTGCCCTCTCTGCTCGATAAAATCGAAAACCTTACCAGCCCGACGAGCCAGTCGGCCGATCCACAGACCCAGGGCGACTCGCCTTTGCGGCATATTTCGCAGATTCTGGGTTTGGGCAATATATCGGCCGTGGTAGGCTGCACGCGGATCGTCGACCGCGGCATGTACACCAAGATGCGAGTGCTCACGCCCGGCCCGCATACCGGGCTTCTTACGATCCTGTCGGGCAGCCCGCTGACCGAAGCCGATCTGGCCCTCGTTCCCGACGACGCCCACTTCATGGTGGCCGCTCGCTTGTCCCCCGAATCACTCTGGACCGAAACGCTGCGTATGCTCCGACAATTCGACCCCAAGCTGGAAGACCAGCTCTTGACAAATGTTGCGGCGATGGAAAAATCGCTCGAACTCTCGCTCACCGACGACATACTGGCCTGCCTGGGAGACACGATCACCATCTCCAGCGCGCCGAGCCAGGGCGGGTTCCTCACCGGCACGATGGCGAGTATTCCGGTCAAAGACGCCGCCAAGCTCACGGTGGCCCTGTCCAAAATCGAGGCCTATGCTCGACGTATCGCCGAAGCCCAGGGCGGAACCACCATCGAAACCGTAAAGTCCGGCCGAGTCCAGATCCAGTACATGGCCATTACTTCCACTCCAATGCCTTTCGCCCCCGCATGGGCGATCCACAACGATCGCCTACACTTTGCGCTCTGGCCGCAAGTGATCGCATCGGCGCTGGCCGACGACGGAACGAACAGGCCCATCACGGCCGAGGACGCATATCGTAAATCGCGAATACGAGTGTCGCCCGAGGCGTCGGTTCTCTATTACGCAAACACGCCGAAAATCCTCCGGCAGGTCTACCACTGGCTGCTGCTGGGCTGGACGATGGGCGCCAACCAACTCGCCGGCCAGGGAATCGTGGAAACCCGACCGGACTGGCTGCCCCCGCTTGCCATGCTGGAAAAATACATCTGGCCGGAAATCCGCGCCGTATCGGCCGATTCGCGAGGCATTACGTTCGAGACCTATTGCTCGCTGCCGACGGGTGGGATGCTGACTACTCCGCTGACGTCTCCGTTGGGCGTGGCGGTGGCGCTGCCCGCGCTGAGCCGGGCCAGAGAGAAGGCAAAGCAGGCTATCTCCATGTCGCGTCTTCACAATTTGAGCTTCTCGGTGATGCTCTACATGGAAGCCAACGACGGCAAGGCGCCCAAAACACTTAGCGACCTGTTCACGGATGAATCCGAAAAATATCTCTCGGACACATCCTCACTCGTAAGTCCCATGTCCGACAACCCGGCGCCGCAGATCGTCGACGGCCAGATTCAGGGCGAAATCGATTACGTCTATCTCGGCGTCAAGCCGGACGGACCGGTGCACATGATCATCTACGAGCGGCTGGAGTTGAATCGCGACAGGGGAACCAACGCCGCCTTCAGCGACGGGCACGTGCAATGGCTCAGCCGCGAGGAATACGAGCAGGAACTCAAGAAAGCCAAGGAACTCCTGGCCCCCGCCAAAGAAGACGCTGGTGAGAAAACTGATTTTTAGAGCATCTCATTCGTGAGCGGCTCTGGAGCATTTTTCATAATGGTTGTCGCCGCAGTGGGCTACGCAAGATTCCTTCTGTATATTTGTTGGGTTACCATAGACGGGTCGAGAGCGAGTAGAATAAATAAGGTTCCTGCACCCCTTTTTCTCCCGCGTCGGCGACTCCAAAAAGGGGAATCATAGCCGGTATCAGCTCTCCTTGAGGCAGCTTGAACACAATTGGTGGACCACTACCCCTGCATTTTGAAGTGCCTTTTCAAAGTGAAGGTAGTCAGAATCCACAGCATTCAATATTGCGGGGTGATTAGCACTCGCCAACGCTACTGCCACGTATTTGCGATCTGAAGGGTCAAATCTTTGAGGATCAGTGATACGGCCAAGGCTGGCGTCGTGAGGGAATTCTTCGTGCCCCCACGTCGGATCGGGTTTAATCACCACTCGCTCAGTGACACTTTTGGTAAATTGATTCTGATAAAGCCAATACATGAATTCGTCACCAACGCCCGGCCGACCACTCATCGCTAGATTACGTCGGTATTCACCCATAATCAGATCCTCATCATCAATGACGGTAATACCTGCTTTCAGTTTGTGCAATGCTTGAATGCAAGCCAGCTCGCAAGCCTCATCCGCCTGTGGCGATTCACCGTTGGCAACAATTGCAACGTTCACGTCAACCACAAAGGCGATCACTCATTCACCTCCAAGTTGATTTTATGCTTGAGCACGGCCTCCTGCTTGGCCGCAATTTCACCAAAACGGTCACCAAAGAAATCTTTTGGCCAATTCTCGATGTTGCCAAAAAGGTCCAACTCAAGGGAGTTCAGTTCTGAGCCAGACGAGCCTGTTGCGCAGAAATACAGGGCAACATCCTTCTTCTTTAGTGTCTTCTCTGCCAATCGCCTCTGCAAGCGCGTCAGTAGATGTTCGCTGTGACTTTCTATGATGACTTGGATGTTGCGATTCTTCATGACGTCGATGAACACATCCGCCAGACCCATTTGAACGGATGGATGCAAGTGGATTTCGGGTTGCTCCAGCAGTATCGTTGATCCTTCATCCACGTAGTAACAAAGGACAAGTACGGGTAGAATCTGAGACACGCCAAAGCCCACATCAGTTATCAAGACGTCTGCACTGCGAGGTCCGCGCTTGACCTTCACTTCATACAGCCCGCTTCCTTTGCCGATCTCAGCAACAGAAAAGGAGTGAATCAAACCCAGTTCTTGGAGCCAGAACGCGACGCGCTCTTCCAATGTTTTCCTATGTTTTCTTTTGCCCGGGCTGATGTATTTCCCCCTAGATCGCGCCGCGAGAATGGCATCGACTGCGCGTTCGCCACGCCGCCCCATGTCCTCGGGCTCACCTCCCGACCAGATGTAGCGCCGCTTGGGGTGTTCACGCAAAGGCCCCAAGTAATAGATACGGGAAAATAATATTTCAAGCTGTTGTTGGAGGTCGGGGAGGAATCCGCTGTTCTGATAGTACGTTACGGCCTGATCGGGAAAGCCGTGGAATTTAACGGGCTGTGGCAAATCCCATACCCGCCCCTGTGTCCGAGTAAATCGAAAGTTTTCGCCCTGGTCGGTGGGAGCCAACTGATACTGATTGCCGGAGGGGTTTTTCGTCATAGAGAACTTTTGACCCCCAAACTCATAGGAAAACTGCTGCACCATAAGCTTACCTTTGTCGGTCAAAAATACTTCTGTTGAAAACGCCATATCAGTGCCCTGAAACAGCGGTGGCTTGGTCGGGTCATTGGGATTGGGAATCTCAAGCTTATTATCCATCTCCCATTTGAACGCGAACTTGAGGAGTTCAGTCGTTGCATGCTTGTGAATGACATCACGGAACGAACCAAGCTCCACGTAATTCTGTTCGCTGCCGAAATGAAGCGGAAGTGAACGATCAGCCGATTCCAGGGTCTGCTTGAGAAGCAACAGGCTTTGGAGAATACTGCTTTTCCCTGAACTATTGGTTCCAAAGAATCCGGTGATCTGCGAAAGGCGCATGGATTGAATAGCAGGCCAAGGCTTGAAGTTTTCTAAAGAAAGTTCTTTTAGCATATTCGCTACTCCTAAACTTCCTGTTGATCGAAGAGTATCACCCGCCAATCCCGAAAATCTAATCTTGGCGTGAATCAAGCTGGTAAGACTCATCCTAGTAACCGGAATCGCGGCAACTGGGTCAGTATAATACTACGATGGGGATGTTTAGGCGACCAGAATTGCTTGATTACAGCACGCAGTTACATTTTTCGAGGCGGGAGATGAGGCCGAGAGCTTCGAACATCGACTGTTCTTCCAGGCAGGAGAGAAAAGGGGTCAGGGGGTAAAAGGGGTCAGGAACCTTTTCCTGGCTATGCGAAAGGCGCGTCGTCCGATGCCACTGTAAAAAAAGGCTGGGCGCTTTGTGGCACCCAGCCGGGGTTCATATTGTGATTCTCCATCAATTTCGAGCGAGGTCAGTCGCCTTCTTCAAAAGGCACTTCGGTAGCTAACGATAACGCTCGCGGGTCATGGCAGGGGCTTGGCGTTCCTCGCCTTGATCTCAGAAAGATCGCCGCTGACCGACACCGTTTTGCTCGTCTTGTCGTACTCAATCACCACGCCGTTCACATTGACCGCAATGGATGTCTCGTTCTCCTGGGGCACGATGCTCACCGGCTCATGCTTCTTTCGAACTGGGTAGAGCACCGTCATCATCACCAGGCGGGCCATCTTCTCCTTGCAGGTGAGCTTGACGTAGGTGTCTTCGTATTTTTCCAACTTCCTGGCCGTGAAGCCGGACATCGGGTGAGTCGCATGGATCATGAGCTTGGCTTTCTTGGCATGCAGAACGATCGAGTTGCCGTCGGCCAGAACCGTATCGACGTCCCGTGGATCATAGTGGAAGGTGTGGGAGTATTCGCGTGGCTTATCGTCCTTCTTCACGTCGTCGATCACGACGAAATAGCCATCCTTCTCAGTGGTCCGCACGAAGACGACGTGGCGCAGGGCGTGCCGCACCTTCTCGTTGCCGAAAGCGAAACGGTACGCGGTCGTCAGGTCCATTCGCACGTAGTCATATCCCGGTTTCGATATCAGTGCCTCCACGCTCGCGACCTTGGTGAAATAGTCCTTATCGCTCAGCCCCTGGTCTTGCGAGCCCTGGCCGACGCCGTCGATCAGCACCGTGTTGTGAGCTTCGCCGCTGTGGTACCAGATGAATTTTTCGCTGCCGTAGATATTGCCGCTTCCCTTGAAGAAATCCCGCAGGAACCGCTCGCCGTAGGCGTTGAGAACGTATCCGCCCTTATCGCTGTGGCCGTGATACCCGCCGTCGCTGCCGGCCTGGCAGACGAACTGGATGTCGTCCGTGTCGGCAAAACCGGTTCGCAGAATCACGTGCCCAGCGCCAAAACGGAGTCGGTCTTTTTGAGGCGCTACGTAGGCAAACGCTTCGGCCAGACGGTCGGACGTGTCGGGATTTACCTTGGGCACTCTTCGCGCGTAGAGTGTGCCCCACAACGCGTGCGAAGTGTTCGGCCGCCAGTTGCGGTCTTTCATGAGCTTGTCGAGATACCAGGCGGCCACGCCGTCATTGTATTGTGACGCGTTGCGCAAAAGCAGCAGGCCGATCGGACGGATCGTGTCACCGCTGTCGCCGAACGCCGGAAAGCCGTTACGCCCTGGGTACATCATGCCGGCGGAGAATCGGGTGATCTTGGCGAGCACGGCGTCGTTGTATTGGAAGAGGTCTTCGCCCGTCACGCGGCGGATCGCATCGGCGCTAGGGTAGATAGCCGATAGCGTCACACCGGCAGCATAACGCGAGAACGACTCGTACAACGCGCCGTCCGGATCGATCTCGTAGTCCATACTGTTCTTCAGCACCCGGGTCGCTTCGGCGATCCATTTGGGCGCGTCGGGGTGTTTGTTTTTCAGCACCAGACCCACCATTGCCAGCCCGGAGTAAATCTGCGGTTGCCAGTTACCCATGCGGCCGTCGCGCCCCCACCAGCTGCGCGACGATTGCTTGATGATCGCCTCGGCTCCACCGGCGAGAAGCAACTCCACCTTCGCTCGCTCGGGTTCGGTCAGTTCGCGGTACAGCCAGTCGTATGTGATGGCCGTAGAGCGAAGCAGGTTCCCGTGCGCCATGTTGACTTTTTGGCGGCTAAAGTCCCATTTGCCGATCTTCAGCAGGGCCTGCTTGGCGGCGGCGGTGGCTTTGCGATCTCCGCTAATCAGACCTGTCAGGGCGGCGGCGGCCATGCGACTGGCCTGGACGCGATGCTTGTAAGTTGGCCGTTTCCCCAACCGGTTGAGTTTGTTGGGCTGCAATTGCCTGGCTGCTTCCTTCGTTTGGCGGTAGAACCATGAGGCCGGGTATTGGCCGGCGTTCTTGCGGACCTGCCGCAGGTCTTTGGCTGCGAAGAACAGATACGGGTGCTTGTCGGTCGAGACATTGCGGGCCTTGTCGTAGCTCTCCGCCAGGCAGCTTGCCTGCACGGTCAGAATCAGTGACATGGAAATGCAAAAGGCACGACGCGTTGAATTTCTCTTCGTGCTCTCGGTCATTGGTCATCTCCCTTGGGCTATTGGATATGTACGGAAAAGGTCACGAACAAGTACCCCTTTCCTCTTCTGTCTCAGATAATTCCAGAGCTTTTCTACAGAGCAGGCCAGTGGTTGATCAACAGCCCCTCAGGAGCCTTTTCTTTCCCCTCGCCAAGCCGCTTTATCGGCGGGTGCGGTAGAGGTTGGCGTTAAACGTTCGGCTGGGGAAGGCTACGCCGGGCGACTGGCTGTAGGGGATCAGGTCGCTGTGCAGATAGACGCGGTCGGCTGGGATCGCCGACAGGGGCTGGAGGGTGCGAACCAGTTCGATCAGCGAGTTCATCTGCGCCCTTGGCGGGGCTTGCATCGAGAAATCGCCCGCCAGGCAGATGCCGACGCTGTCGGCGTTGAAATCGCGGCCGGGCACGTAAACATGGTTTCCCGAAAGCTGGCGTTTCCACAAGGCCGTAACCTGGATTTTTCCGTTCGGCTGGATGAGGAAATGGCACCGCTGGGCGAAGCCGGGCGTCTGGTTTACCGAGCTGTGGACGATGACGTTTCGCCATTTCATCCGCTGGAAGGGCACGGCGGTATCGTGGACGATTTTGCCGGCCAGCTCGTTGGGGGATGCGACGGCGGCGAGGTGTTGGGGGGTCGGTCGTGCTGGCGCCGTTTCCAGCACCATCAGGGCCAGCGCACCGAGCGTCATTGAAATCAGCAGCGCTGTAAGAGTTTTGATCGTCCGTGACCCGAACATAATGTTCCTTGCCTTGCCCACAGAAGTGCGAACACCGTCTCAGAATGGTCGTGAGTCTACCCTCGCTATCGGCAAATGGCAAGCAATTGCATCAGGTTTTTGCCCCGGGAGAATTGTTTTTTGCGGCATTGCGGCCAGAGCTACTCAAACTTCGCCCGGTTCCGGCTCGTCCGACAGGAGATTCAGCTGGACCAGGGCCTGGCGGGCCGCCTCCTGCTCGGCCTCTTTCTTGCTCATTCCCCACCCGCTGGGGAAATGCACCCCGCCGATGCTGACGGCGATTTCAAAGCATTTGCTGTGATCTGGGCCCTTCTCATCCAGCAGCAAATACATGGGCTTGGTTCCCCATTGCCGCTGAGAGTGCTGTTGCAGTAGAGACTTATAGTTCTGGCGATGTTCGGTGACCAGTGTTTGCTCCAGATGCGGCGTGACGTGGGTGATAATGAAATCGCGGGCGGGTTTCAGCCCGCCGTCGAGGTAGATCGCTCCGATAATAGCCTCGAACAAGGCTGCACTTACCGAGGTCGGCAGTCCGGCGTGCGAGGCCATGCCCTTACCCAGAAATACCAGGTCCGACAGGCCCAATTCCTCTGCGATGATCGCGCAAATCTGCCGCGAGACGACGACCGACTTGATCTTGGTCATCTCGCCTTCCATGAGTTCTTCGGCGTGATCGTAGAGATGGTGGCAGACAACGAGGCCGAGCACCGCGTCGCCAAGGAATTCGAGGCGCTCGTTGCTGTGGACGCGGGTCGGCGCGACCGAGGAGTGCGTTAGCGCCTTGGCCAGCAGTTGCTGATCGGCAAAGATATAACCGATCACTTTCTGGCATTTGTCGAGGGCGGCCTGTTCCACAAGTTATTCCTAAAGAGCTTCCGAAGAGCTTCCAAAAACTCTCAATGGCCGGGCCGCTGGCAAAATACGCCTATCGCCTTTCGTCGGGCGGGTTTCGTCAGAGGTCCGATAGTCCAATCGTTTCAATACAATTATATTCAGAAACACCATCTTGTCAAAGGTTCCGTTTGATCGTTATGGAGCTATTCCCGACATTTGGGCGCTTGATCGTCGGGGTGGCAAACAGATAAAATTATAGTATGAGCGATTCACTTGCGATTCGTGACGTTGACCTTGCCTCGCTGAAGGTGATTCATTACCCCGATCCGCGCTTGCAGATCGAGTGCGATCCGGTCGAGGTGGTGGACGAATCTCTTTGTTGCCTGGCCGAGCGAATGGTCGAACTGATGTTCGAATATCGAGGCGTCGGGCTGGCTGCTCCGCAGGTTGGGCTGACGATTCGAATGTTCATCGCTTCGCCGAGCTTCGAGCCAGACGACGTGCGAGCGTATATCAACCCGACGATCATCTCGACCGAGGGCAGCCAGGACGGCGATGAAGGCTGCCTGAGTTTCCCGGGGATATCCTGCAACGTCAAACGCCCCAACATCGCGACGATCCGCGCGACCGATCTGGACGGCGAGACATTCGAGGAAACCGGCGAGGGGTTGGCGGCCCGGATTTTCCTGCATGAATGCGACCACTTGGACGGCCGGCTGCTGATCGACCGGATGGGCTCGGTCGCCAAGCTCGCCAATCGAAAGCTGCTGAAGGAACTCGAGCAGGAATTCCAGGACGCTCAGGCCTGACGCTTCACCAATACACCTACCGTCACTTCCAATAATTACTGACGGATGATATTTTCGACAGGGACAGGAGAAAAACCATGCCAGGACCGGCCGAATTTACCGAAGCCTGTGTGACCGCGCAAACGCTGGACCAGGAGCTGGAAAAATGGATGACGGCCGTGTCGCCGTATCAGTTTCGCCAGACCACGCCGCTCGACGCCGGCCGCAGCGCCCTGTTGATCGTGGACATGACCGGGGCGTTCGTGGACGAGGGCCGACCGCTGAGTTCGCCTGCGGCCAGGACGATACTTCCACGAGTGCAACAATTGACGGACGCCTATCGCCACGCCGGCAGGTCGTCAGAAATATACCAGTGGATTAGCGAATGATGTCTATGAGCGATTTACTGATTCGTCTGATCGCGGTCGGCTTCGGCGTGCATTTTCTGCTGAGCCTCTGGCCGCATTTATTCACTCGGCGCGATTCGGGTGGCTCGCCGGATGGCGGGCTGGTGCTCTTTATCGAGCTGATTCGCTGGCTGGGCG
>SDBV01001820.1_pt1 | contig 31877 bp, 29 predicted proteins | sample 2277081 | NCBI WGS metagenome assembly SDBV01 (sample SAMN10402039, study PRJNA504765) | marine sediment metagenome | isolation source: marine sediment core GS10_PC15, 223 cmbsf | place: Arctic Ocean: Southern Knipovich Ridge | collected 2010 | reverse complement strand
CCGCCGTCGCGCAGGCCGCTTCGAGCACCTCAGCACCGTCGAGCGGCGCGAACTCCTCCGCGCCACCCGCGCCTTCCGGCAGCAGCCAGGCGCGCGCCATCTCCCAACCGGTGCCGGTGCTGCCCGACGATCTGCGCGAGCAGGGCTATCAGGTGACGGCAGTCGCGCATTTCAAGGTGCACGCCGACGGGACGTTCGAGGTGGAACTGGTCAAACCCACGCAAAATCCGCGGCTCAACCAGATCCTGCTGGAGACCTTGCACCGCTGGCGCTTCTTCCCGGCGATGGAAAACGGCCGCCCCGTTGAAAGCGACCAGGAAGTGCGGGTGCACTTCTCCGTAAGCTGAACGGCCGCGCGCAGCCGCTTCCGGCAGACTGCCTGGCAGACTGCTCCGCAAACTGCGCGGCAAACTGGTCAGGCCTACATGCGGAAATCCGCAGCCATGTCTTCGTCGCTGCGTGCTTCAAGCTCACCGTTGCGGCAGGCCTTCATGAATGCATCGTAGTCTTTCTCAACCAGGTCCGCGCAGGCGAACGCATAGTCGGTCAGCGCTTCGGCAAACTGGTCGCCACGGCCAATATAGGCGCTGATCTCAATCGCTTTGCCGCTCGCCTTGGCATGCGCACGCGCCATCACCCAGCCGCACAGTTTCGCGTAACCTTCGAGCAGGTCGTTGTCGAACAGCTCGATATTGGCGGAGAGCTTCATGTCGCGCAGTTGCCGGAAATAGAAATGACGGCCGGAAGGCCCGGTCGCCCAGCCGAGAAAAATATCGCTGGCCGCCTGCAGGACCCGCTGCCCACGCACCACGCGCTCGCCGTCGTGCTGCAAAGACGGTCCCCGGAAGTACTGCGCGATTACCGACTGGCGCGCTTCCTTGATCTGCAGGAAGAGCGGCTTGCCCATATGGTCGGTGCTCAGCAGCACCAGGCAGCGCGTGCCCACGCTGCCGACGCCCACCACCTTGAACACCAGATCCTGCGCCGAAAAATGGCTGAGCAGTTCACGCCGGTCGTGGTTGAGCGTTTTCAGATATTCGCCGTACATCGGGCCAATCAGCTTGCGCCAGTCGCCCAGCGTAAACCAGTCGTCTTCGGCTTCGAACATCGTGTTCGCGCCGTGTACGTGGAAGAGGCCCGGCGGCGCGTCACGAATCACCAGGTGATCGCCATCGTGCTCGCACATCTTGTCGAGCATGCTTTCCTGGGTGCGCCCAGCGGCCTTTTCCATCCCACGCCTGACCGCGCGGCGGCGTTCCGGCGTCAGCGCGGTTTCGGCCATGAGATCGAAGGTAATGCGCTCGTACCACAGTTCGAGGGCGCCGCACTGCGCGTAGCGCGTCATGCGATCGCGGTATTCGCTCATCGCCGTCATCACCAGATCGGCCGCGAAGCCGCGGCTCAGGCGCATATGCCGCGCCGCGACCACCAGGCTGGCGCTCAGACGTTTGAGATCCCACTCGAACGGCCCGAGCGCGACTTCGTCGAAGTCGTTCAGATCGAACACCAGTTGGCGTTCCGGCGTAGCAAAACCGCCGAAGTTCATCAGATGACCGTCGCCGCAGATCGGCAGCACGATGCCGGTGTCGGCAATCCGGCTCAGGTCGTGGGCCTGCAGGATCGCGCTACCGCGAAAGAACGTGAAAGGCGACACAGCCATGCGCCCGTAACGCAAGGGCACCAGTTTCTGCACCCGGCCTTCGCTGCTTTGCCTGAGCAGATCGATCGGGTTGCGATGGATCTCGCCGAGCGTCCGATGGCTCGAACGCTTGGAATGCTCGCGGGCCGCCCGGCCCCGGGCCTCCCGTTCCGCGATGCTGCTGGCTTTCATGCCCTTCTCCGTTATGGTGACTCGCCGTAGCCGGCATGGGCCGCAACCCTCGCCGATACCGTGCCGATGCGCCCTGGGTACAGGCACGCCGGATTGCACTGTTTGTTATATTTTCGAAGACTGCCTAACTGCCACGCTGGCAAGCGCCATCGCGTTGCCGTATTAAATCCTGTGAAGAAGGCGGGCGCAAGTGCCTGCGGGGCAGTACCCGCGCGCCGCGACGGAGCGGGCGGCAGAGGCGGCAGGTGAGAGAGCCGCTCCCGGCGGCGCAGTCCGAGCCGACAGCGTTTCCGCCAGGGCCGGGCGCCTCTTGCATGGCGGCGTGAGAATGTTCAAGATGGAGACCGCCCGCCCTGAGGCTGCCCGCGGGACATCGATCGCTCTGCGTCTGAACCAGTGTTGCACACGCGCTGTCACCCGCCAACCGCTTCACGAGGTCGCACATGAACATCGGTACCTACGGCACACTCGTCGCCGCCTCACTGGTCCTCCTGCTCGGCAACCGGCTGGTGACATGGATACCGCTCCTGCGCGCTTATACGATTCCCGAGCCGGTGGCCGGCGGTCTTGTAGCGGCGATCTTCCTGCTGGTGCTGCGGCTCGCCGGCAACGTGGAGGTGCGCTTCGATACGAACCTGCAGTCGCCCATGATGCTGGCGTTCTTCGCCACCATCGGCCTGAATGCCAATCTCTCCAGCCTCAAGCGCGGCGGCCCGCTGCTGCTGCGCTTTCTGGCCATCGTGATCGGCTTGCTGATTCTGCAGAACGCCGTCGGCATCGGCCTCGCCTACGTGCTCGGCGTCGACCCGCTGTTAGGCCTGCTGGGCGGCTCGGTCACACTGTCCGGGGGCCACGGTACAGGCGCGGCGTGGAGCAAGGTGTTCGCCGAACACCACGGCCTGCAATCGGCCACCGAGGCTGCGATTGCCTGCGCAACCTTCGGCCTCGTGATGGGCGGTATCCTCGGCGGTCCGGTTGCCAGGCGGTTGATGCGCCATGTCGTGGCTCCGAGCCTCACGGCCGATGCAACGTCCCCGCGCTCCGGGAATGATTCGCCTGTGGCCGCAGCCACGACTACAGTTGCCGCCACAGATACGCAGTCGCCATTGGCCTTCGAAGAGCCGAAAGCCGAGCAGGCAACCACGCCCGCCGCGTTCATCGCCACACTGGCTCTGATCGCCATCAGCCTCGCCGCTGGCGAGACGTTTGCGAAACTGCTTGCAGGCACAACCTTCGAGTTGCCGAGCTTCGTCTGTGTGCTGTTTGTCGGCGTGCTGCTGAGCAATGGTCTTGCGCTGGCCGGCAAGCCCGTGATCGAGCATGCCGTGGCGCTGCTTGGCAACGTAAGTCTTGCGCTGTTTCTCGCCATGGCGTTGATGACGCTCAGGCTCTGGGACCTGGCGGCGCTGGCGTTGCCCGTCATCTCGCTGCTGGCCGCACAGACTGTCTTGATGGTGCTCTATGCGAGCTTCGTCACCTTTCGCGTGATGGGCCGCAACTACGACGCAGTCGTGCTGGCCGCGGGCCACTGTGGCTTCGGGCTGGGAGCGACACCCACCGCGATCGCCAACATGCAGGCGGTCACGAATCGCTTTGGACATTCGCACGTGGCGTTTCTTGTCGTGCCGATGGTGGGAGCTTTCTTCATCGACATTGCCAACGCGATCGTCATCAAGGGCTATCTTGCACTGCCGCTTTTTCACTGAGCAACGCTGGCCGGTTTTTCATCATGGCGGACTACGCAAGGTCAACGCTGTGATGCTGGTTTCAAGGCGATCCATAACTCATTCCTAATAGATCGCCGCAGAAACTTTAACTATCTGAAATCCTGTCGGTCCCCTATGCTCGACCCATGATGCTATCCGGCTGCGTAATCGCGCATCCGGATGGCCACCAACGCAAGCCGCACGTGCGAGCCTGACGTACCAACCGGCAACCCGCCTTTCACTACCTTCACTACCTTCACCACCTTTACCACCTTTACCACCTTTACCACCATTAGGGACGAAAATCATGAAGATCTGTATCTTCGGAGCAGGCGCTATCGGCGTGCTGATGGGAGTTGAACTTGCACGTGCAGGCGCCGACGTAAGCTTCGTCGCACGCGGGGCCCATCTGGCCGCCATGCGTGAGCGTGGCGCGCGTTTGCTGATCGACGGCGAGGAGCACAGCGCGCGGGTACGTTGCACAGACGACCCGCGCGAGCTCGGCGTACAAGACTACGTCATCGTGACACTCAAGGCCCATTCACTGCCTGGCGTGGTGGAATCGATGCAGCCACTGCTCGGCAAACACACGGCGATCGTCACCGGCGTCAACGGCATTCCCTACTGGTACTTCTATCGGCACGGCGGCAAGTTCGCGGGCACTCGCCTCGCCAGCATCGATCCTGACGGCAGTCAATGGACCCGGCTCGGTCCCGAGCGCGCCATAGGCTGCGTACTCTACCCTGCGGCAGAGATCGTCGAGCCGGGACTCGTCAAGCATGTGTACGGCAAGAAATTCCCAATCGGCGAGCCGAGCGGCGAGCGCACGCCGCGCATCCAGCAACTTCACGAAGTCCTGCAGGCCGCTGGGTTCGACGCGCTGATCCGCGACAACATTCGCGATGAAATCTGGCTTAAATTATGGGGCAATCTGTGTTTCAACCCGATCAGCGCGCTGACTCACGCCACGCTCGACGTGCTCACCAGCGACCCCGGCACACGCGCGGTATCGCGCACCATGATGCTGGAAGCAAAGCAGATTGCCGATCACTTCGGCGTGCACTTCCGGGTCGACGTGGAAAGGCGGATCGACGGCGCCGGCGCGGTGGGGGCGCACAAGACTTCGACGCTGGTCGATCTGGAGAATCGTCGTCCGATGGAAATCGATCCGTTGCTCACCGTCGTGCAGGAGATGGGGCGTCTGGTCGGTGAGCCTACACCGACCATCGACGTCGTACTGGCGTTGGTGAAGTTGCGCGAACGTATCGCGCTACAGGGTGGATGATTTGCGCGTAGCCGATTCACTCCTGATTGCGAGCCGCCACTTGAAACCACAAAGCCGGACCCGGCGGGCCCGGCTGCCTCCCCTTCAGCCATGCCTTATTGATCGATCGAGAGCCACACCGCCTTGGGTTCGGTGAAGTTCTCGATCGCCACATCCCCATGCTCGCGGCCGAAGCCGGAGTCGCCGGCCCCACCCCACGGCAAGCGCACATCGGTGTACCCATAGGTGTTGATCCAGACGGTACCCGCCTTCAGCGCATGTGCCACCCGATGCACGCGGCCAATATCCGCACTCCACACACCTGCGGCCAGGCTGTAGAGCGTTCCGTTAGCAATCCGAATCGCGTCTTCCTCATCTTCGAAACGGATCACGCTCGCCACAGGACCAAAAATTTCCTCCTGGGAGATGCGCATTTCATGTTCGACGTTGGCAAACACCGTGGGCTCGACGAAAAATCCCCGCTGACCCAGTCGCGCGCCGCCGGTCACGAGTGTGGCGCCTTCGCCCTTGCCCACCTCCACATAGTCCAGCACCGTTTTCAACTGTGCGGCCGAGACCACCGGACCCATCGAGGTCTCGCGCGCCGCCGGGTCGCCCACCTTGATCGATTTCGCCCGTGCAGCGAGCCGCTCGACCACCTCGTCATAGACAGCGCGATGCGCCAGAATGCGCGAGCCTGCCGAGCACACCTGTCCTGTGTTGAAGAAAATGCCTGACGCGGCGGCCCGCACCGCGTTGTCGAGATTGGCGTCGGCGAAGATCACATTGGCCGACTTGCCGCCCAGTTCAAGCGTCACCCGCTTGAAGTTGCCCGCCGCCCCTTGCAGGATGCCGCGCCCCACCGAGGGCGAGCCGGTGAATGTCACCTTGTCGACCCCCGGATGAGCCACGAGCGCATCGCCGACCACGCGCCCTTTGCCGGTGACGATATTCAGCACCCCCGGCGGCACCCCGGCTTCCAGTGCAAGTTCGCCCACCCGAAGCGCAGTAAGCGGCGTAATCTCGGCGGGCTTGACGATCATGGTGCAGCCGCACGCGAGCGCCGGCGCGATTTTCCACATGCCGATCATCAACGGGAAATTCCACGGCACGATGGCCGCGACCACGCCGACCGGCTCACGTATCGTGTAGGTCAGCGCATCGGGCCGTACCGGGACCACCTGGCCTGTGATCTTGTCGCACCAGCCCGCATAGTAAGCAAGCGTGTCGATGGCGGCGGGCAGATCCTGGCGCTGCACGGCGGCAATCGGCTTGCCGCCGTCGAGACTCTCGAGCGTCGCCAGCTCCTCCTGGTGTGTGCGCAACAGATCCGTGAACCTCGCGAGGATACGGCCGCGTTCGGCAGCGCGCAGGGCATTCCACACTTTCAGCGCAGCGCGGGCCGCGCGCACTGCCGTGTCGACGTCAGCCACACTGCCCTGAGCGACGAGCGCAATCGGCTCTTCAGTTGCCGGGTTGATATCGACAGAGTATTCGCCGCTGCCGGGCGCGACGTGTTTGCCGTCGATCAGCAGGTCGTAGCGCTTGAGCTCGATATTCGTGTCCATCATGGTGCTCCTTGCTTTGAGGGATTAAGTTCAGCCGGACTGGCGGCAGCGGCAGCAGCGGCCGGTCGATTGCGCAAGCCGATCCAGCGGGCTCGCATGGGGGCAAGAATGAACCTGGCGGAAATGGCCGCGGCGATTGTCACCACGGCGGAGACGATAAACACCAGATTCCAGCCGCCCATCGTGGAAAGCACCGAGGCGAGCGGCACAAGTAACGAGGCCGTGCCTTTCGCCGTGTACAGCGTCCCGGCATTGGCCGCCGCGTACTTGCTGCCGAAGGTGTCCGCACAGATTGCAGGGAAGATCGAGAAAATCTCGCCCCAAAACAGAAAGATCAAGGCGGCGAAGGTCATGAACGCATACGGGTTGCTGCCGTATTCCATCAGCCCGAGCAAGGCCAGCCCTTCACCGGTGAAGATCATGAACATGGTGTTCTCGCGGCCCAGCTTGTCGGAGATAAAGCCGCATAGCGGACGCGTGAAACCGTTGCAGACGTTGTCGATCGAGAGCGTCATTGTCAGCAGCGGCAAGGTCATGCCGAAGAAGTTCATGGGTATGCGCGCGAGTCCCCAGTCCTTGGCGATGGGGCCTAGCTGCGCGGTCGCCATCAAGCCACCCGCCGCGACAGCAACAAACGACACGTAGATCACCCAGAACAGCGGAGTCTTGATCATTTGCCCCGGCGTGTAGTCGACCTTGGTGACGACGAGCTTCTTGCCTGGCGCGCGTGCCTCGCGCGCATTCGGTTTCTTCAGCAGCATCGCGAGGCCGAGCATGCAAACGCCCTGCAGAATGCCGAAGAAGAAAAAGGCGTGCTCATAGCCGGAGCGCACGATCATGCCGGCAATCGGGATCACGGTCACGGCGGCACCGGCGCCGAAGCCGGCGGCAGTCAGGCCCGCCGCGAGACCGCGCCGGTCCGGGAACCACTTCAGCGCATTGCCGACGCAGGTGCCGTAGACGCAGCCCGCCCCCACCCCGCCGACGACAGCCGCGACATAGAGTTGCGGCAAGACCGTCGCATACGAATCGATCACCCACGCGAGACCGGCGCACACCGCGCCACCGGCCACCACCGGACGCGGACCGAATTTGTCGACCAGCCAGCCCTCGATCGGCACCAGCCACGTCTCGGTCAAGATGAAGATCGAGAACGCCAGTTGAATGGAGGCGTCGCCCCAGTGGTGTCGCGAATTCATCGGCGTGACAAAGAGTGTCCACGCGTACTGCAGATTCGCGACCAGCGCCATGCACAGCATGCCAATGACAAGCTGGCACCACCGGTTGCCGCCGACACTGCGCACTGGCGTCTGCCGAGTGATTTCGTCCATGTGCCTTGTCTCCGCTATCTATTTAGAGCAGCCGGCCTTTTCACCGTGCTGGATGCAGCCCACCTTTTGGTTTCGACCCGAAAACGCACCACGGGTATATTTAATAATTACACTGCTTATTTCTCAGATTTAAATCAGGCAGCGTATCGTTATGAATTATTGCTTAATCAATGAGCGAACGAATCCCCGCCTTGTCAAATAGGCCATCCGCACACTTTTTTAAATCAGAACATATCAACCCGATAGCCACTCCTATCCAATCTGCCTCTTTATTCCAACCCATGCTAGGGTGATTGCCGAATTACGAATAATAAAAATTTGTTATTATGTCGATTCATCTTCGTTTATACATTGGCCATGACGATGAGAAACGCGACACTGCGGCAACTGAAGGTCTTCGAGACGGTGGCGCGTCATCTGAGTTTTTCGCGTGCGGCGGAAGAACTGCATCTGACCCAGCCTGCGGTTTCCACCCAGGTGCGCCAACTCGAGGAGCATGCGGGCCTGCCGCTCTTCGAGCAGCTCGGCAAGAAGATCTACCTGACGCCGGCCGGCACCGAGATGCTTCACTACAGCCGCGCAATCATCCAGCAGTTCCACGAAGTGGATGAGGCGATGAGTCAGTTGAAGGGCGTCTCGGGAGGCAAGCTGAATGTTGCCGTCATCAGCGCAGGCGATTACTTCTTCCCACGTCTGCTGGCCGAATTCACCCGGCGCTACGCCGGTGTCGTGCTCAACCTGGCGGTACATAACCGCGAAGAACTGCTGCATCGGCTCTCCACCAATCAGACCGACCTTGCCGTCATGGTGCGTCCTCCGCACGAGATGGACTCGACCAACGAGCCGTTCGCGCCGCATCCCTATGTGATTGTCGCCGCGCCGAACCATCCGCTCGCGCACAAGCGCAACATCAAGCTGAGCCAACTCGCGAACGAAGCCTTTATTGTTCGCGAGCGCGGCTCGGACACGTGGAATTCGATGCAAGAAGGTTTTGCGGGCCGGCTCGCCAGTCTGAAGATTGCCATGGAAATCAGCAGCACCGAGACGATCAAGCAGGCTGTGATCGCCGGCATGGGCATTGCGTTTCTTTCCGCGCACACCATCAGCCTGGAATTGCAGGTGGGGCACCTCGTGGTGCTCGACGTCGAAACCTTTCCGGTAATGCTCAACTGGTACGTCGTGCATCGGCGCAACAAACGTCTGCCGCCGGTAGCGGTCGCCTTCAAGCGCTTTCTGATGGACGAAGGGGCCGCTCTCATCGAGAAAATCACGCGTGTCACGGAACTGAGTGCGCATAAGCGATAGGTTATGGAAATCCAACAAAACTTTAACTATTGAGAATCCATCGTCGGTTCTATGCTTGGATCGAGTCATTTCACTCATTTGCATAGGAGTCCGATCATGAATCACACTTCGTTTGCCTCGCGTGCCGCCACCCGTACCGGCCACGTTGCTCCGGGCAGTTCCGACGACGCCCATCTGAGCGCCTATAACGCAGCCTTCAGCGACCTGGAGTTGGGGTTTCGCTGGGACCGCGACACGCTCAACGCGCTTCGTGAATTCGAAAGCGAAATTGCGCGTATCACCGCCTACGTCGCCCGGCACCACGCTCATCTTCACAAGGCTTATGACGCGGAGTTCCTTGCTCAACTCATCCTGCGCAAGAAAACCCAGTACTACTGCGAGTTCGCCCCCTTCGGCGAAAACTTCTAGCGTTTCGTCCTCGGCCCGGCCTTGCTACAGGCCGGGTACTATGCTGCTCCACGTACTGCGCGAACCCGGCTCACAACACAGAGCAGCGCCTCGTACGGTCTTTCATGCGCCCTTCCTCGCGCCGACGGCACCGGCCGCGCTGACACCCTATAGAACTGTGGGTGCCTCTGCGCCCTTGGCGGAACGCGCCGAAGCGCGGAGTGCCAGGCACGCCGTGCGTCTCGTCAAGCGGCGACCAGGATTGGGCGAAATCATCGTCGAACAGTGCGGGCATCTGATCGGCCGGCCAGTCGAAGTCTTCAAGCACGCACAGCACGGCGCTGCGGCGTACGATGCCGCAGCGAACCGTGGATCGCTGGCCGGACGCCGCAGCAAATCCGTAGCGACCGCGTGCGACGCCGGCGTTGATCATCAGATGCGCACCCAACGCGGCAGCAAGCAGGCTCATCGCCAACAGAACAGCCAGGCCGAACGATTGCGTATGCTCGATGACGAAGCCGTAACCCATCCAGATACAGAGAACGAACGCCGCCAGATTGACCACGCCGCCGCCCGGATGCAAAACGACGCGCGCAGTGAACCTGCCGCGCAATGCAAACCAGGCGATCGCCGACGCAGCAAAGATCAATGCGCCGGCAAACACGGTGAGATACAACTCGACGCGCGCCAGGTCCTCGCAGTACGCCGACGACAAATAGCGCACAAATCCCCCCGCCATTGCCGCCAACCCCACGGCACAACCGAGCAATGCAGCGCATTGCGGCCGGGCCAGAACGCTACGCCACTTCAATCGCTGCGTGAGACCGGTCAGCACGGCAGCGAGCAAAACCAGCAGCAGAACAGCGCTCCCCGCCCAAACGGTATTGCCTGATAACTCCGGCATGCGCGTTTCTCCTCGTGCGTTATGCCGCGGCCGCGCTCAGGCGGCGCTCGCTGTGCTCACTGCCGCAGCGGCATCCTGCGTTCCGGTCAGCCTGTTGCTTAAGGCGCCAATGCCCGCGATCGTCACCACCACGGTCGCACCCTCCTTGATCGAGCCGACACCCAGCGATGTGCCGCAAGCAATCACGTCTCCCGGTTCCAGCGTGAGATCGTGCGAGATCAGGCTGACCTGCTCGGCCGGCGAAAACACCATATCGGCCAACGGGTAGTTCTGCCGCTCCACACCGTCCAGTGTCGTCACCACCCTGCCCGACTGCCAGTCGAAGTCGGATACGATCGCCGGCCCAAGGCAGCAAAACGTGTCGAACCCTTTGGCCCGGCACCATTGCGGAAAATGCGGATTTTCGTTGAGCAGGTCGGCCGCCGTTACGTCATTGACGACGGTGTAGCCAAAGATGGACGCTGCCGCTTCGGCGAGACTCGCGTGACGGCAGCGCCGTCCAATCACGATACCGAGTTCGCCTTCGTAGACAATCTTGCCCGCGTAACTTGCCGGCCGCCGTATCGCTTCGCCCGCACCCACAACCGAACCGGCAGGCTTGAGCAGGAACAGAGGGTGCGCCGGCACCGGTTTATCGAGTTTCGCGGCGAGCGCGTGATAGTTGTTCCAGAGCGCGACGATCTTGCCCGGCGCACACGGTGCAAGCTGTGTCATGGCCCGCGTCGACAGCACTGCGCCGGTCGGCACACACTGATCGAGGCTTTCGTATTCGTGCAGATAGCCACCCTCGACACGGCCGAACACGATACCGCCGTCGCTCGACATGAAACGCATCCACGTATCCACAGCCCGCTCCTCAGTACATCCGGCGCCACCTGCCTTTCGCAAAAGCGGCGCCGTCCGCACAGGCAGAAAACATCGCTCAGATCGCGCCAGCCTCGCGCAGTGCGCCAATCTGCTCGCGCGAATAGCCGAGTTCGGTCATCACTTCGTCGGTATGTTCACCGAGCAGCGGTGAGCGTTTTACCTCGGTCGGGCTGTCCGATAACTTGATAGGATTGCCAACCGTCAAATATTTCCCGCGAACCGGATGATCGACCTCGACGATCGTGCCGGTCTTGCGCAGCGACGGTTCTTCAGCCAGCTCTTTCATCGACAGGATCGGACCGCACGGAATATCGTACTGGTTGAGAATCTGCATGGCCTCGAACTTGGTTCGCGTCATGGTCCAGCGTTCGATCTCCGCGAAGATATCCTTCAGACGCGGCAAGCGTGCGGCAGGCGTCGCGTAGTCGGGATCGGTGGTCCATTCTTCCTTGCCGATCACATGGCAGATCTTTGTCCACACCGGCGCCTGGGCGATGAAATAGATGTACGCGTTCGGGTCCGCTTCCCAGCCCTTGCACTTCAGGATCCATCCAGGCTGGCCGCCGCCCGACGCATTGCCGGCGCGCGGCACCGCTTCGCCAAACGTGCCATTTGGATACTGCGGGTACTCCTTCATCACGCCCGTGCGGTCGAGCCGCTGCTGGTCGCGCAGCTTCACGCGGCACAGGTTCAGCACGCCGTCCTGCATGGCTGCGAGCACCTTTTGACCACGCCCTGTCTGGGTACGCTGGTAAAGCGCCGTGACAATGCCAAGCGCCAGATGCAGGCCCGTGCCACTATCGCCAATCTGCGCGCCGGTCACGATTGGCGGCCCGTCGTCGAAGCCGGTGGTGGACGCCGCACCGCCGGCGCACTGCGCGACGTTCTCGTACACCTTGCAGTCTTCGTAGGGTCCCGGGCCGAAGCCTTTCACGGACGCCACGATCATCCTCGGGTTCAGCTCCTGAATGCGTTCCCACGTAAAACCCATCCGGTCGAGTGCGCCTGGCGCGAAGTTCTCCACCAGCACGTCGCACTTCTGGATCAGCGCTTCGAGCACCTGCTTGCCTTCCGGGTTCTTCGTATCGATAGTGACCGAGCGCTTGTTGTGGTTGAGCATTGTGAAGTAGAGGCTGTCCGCGTCGGGAATGTCGCGCAACTGCTCGCGCGTGATATCGCCTGCCCCTGCCCGCTCCACCTTGATGACGTCGGCGCCGAACCACGCCAGCAACTGCGTGCAGGTCGGGCCCGATTGCACATGCGTGAAATCGAGAATGCGCACACCGTCGAGTGCTTTAGCCATGCCGTATCTCCTTGTCCGCGAGGCTTACTTGTACATGGTCTGGTTCCTGGTACCCGGGGCATACTCACGCGGGTCCACCCAGATGTTCACCACGGCCGAGCGGCCCGTGCGATGGATCGCTTCCCGGGCGCGTTGCAGCGCCCCGGCGATGGCAGCCGGATCGCGAACTTCCTCACCGTAGCCGCCCAGCATTTCTGCAAACTTGCTGAACGGCACATCGCTCAGCAGGTTGCCGACGTTGCCGCGCTCGTCACCGTACTTGGCGAGTTGCCCATAGCGGATCTGGTTCATCGCCGAGTTGTTGCCGATCACGGCAAGGTACGGCGCGCCGAAGCGATTCGCGGTTTCCATGTCGAAGGCGGTCATGCCGAACGAGCCGTCGCCGTAATAGCAGAGCACTTCCTTGTGCGGATGTGCGAGCTTCGCAGCCAGCGCAAAACCAGTGCCGACACCCAGCGAGCCGAGCGCGCCGGGGTCCATCCATTGACCCGGGCGGCGCGGCCGCACGGCTTGCGCGGAGATGGTCACCACATCGCCGCCATCGCCGATATAAACCGTGTCGTCCGCAAGAAATGCGTTCAGTTCGTAGGCGACGCGATAAGGGTGGATTGGCGTGTTGGTGGATTTGAACAGCGGCATCAGCTTTTCGGTCGCGCTCGCTTCTGCGTCTTGCAGTTGCGCCATCCATTTGCGGCGCGCCTGGCGCTTGTCGTCCTTGAGACGCCCGCCTGCCGCCTGCAACACCGCGGCGAGAATCGCGCCCGGATCGCCGACCAGACCGAGATCGATGTCGCGGTTCTTGCCCACGGTCCGGTAGTCCATGTCGATCTGCACCAGCGTTAGCTCCTTGCTGATGCGCTTGCCATAACCCATGCGGAAATCGAAAGGAGTCCCAACGACAATCAGCACATCCGCGTTCGCAAACGCCTGCGACCGGGTCCGGTCGAAGTGATGCGGATCGCCCGGCGGCAGCAGACCTCGGCTCGCGCCGTTGAAGTAACCGGGAATATCCAGGCCGCGCAACAGCGCCACGGCTTCCTCATGACCGCGTGCAGTCCAGACCTGCTGGCCGTAGAGAATCGCGGGGCGCTCCGAATCGACCAGAATGTCGGCCAGTTTCTCGATGTCTTGCGGGTCGCCGACCGATTTCGTCGAGGCACGGTAGTGACCCGGTTGCGGCACCACAGCGCGCGTCAGTTCAACTTCGCGATCGAGCACGTCGCGCGGAATTTCCAGGTAAGCGGGGCCCGGCGCACCATTGAAGCACTCACGCGCAGCCATCGAAATCATGTCCGCGACCCGCTCGGTGCTCGGCACGCTAGCGGCGAATTTCGTAATCGGCGCCATGATGTCGACGTGCGGCAGATCCTGCAGCGAGCCCATCTTGTGCTGCGTCAGCGCGCCTTGTCCGCCGATATGCAGGACCGGGCTTTCCGAGCGGAATGCCGTGGCGATACCGGTCACCGCATTGGTACAACCCGGCCCCGCTGTCGTCACGACGCATCCCAGCTTGCCGGTTTGCCGCGCGTAACCGTCTGCCGCATGGGCCGCCACCTGCTCGTGGCGCACGTCGATAATGCGAATCCCCTCGTCGACACAGCCATCGTAGATATCGATGATGTGACCGCCGCACAGCGTGAAAATCGTGTCGACCCCTTCGTTTTTCAGCGCCTTGGCCACCAGATGACCGCCTGAGACGACCCCGGCGTTACGGGTCTTCTGCCTGAGCGTGTCTTCGGCCGTGGTGCTGGCTGCGACCTGGTTAGGGGATGAAACAACTGCGGACATAGTCGTCTCCCATGCAAGCGGGTTGCGGGTCACTCGGTTGTTCAACATTGCTCGACGGACGCGGCCGTTTCCCCAGTTCTTTCACCGGGCCGAAGCGACCTTTTCAATACGGTATGTGATATATCACATTCAATCAAGCATGATTTTCATCTGACAATTGAGATGAACTTTATGCGCTGAAGGCTTGCCTGGAGCGGGTTTCAGAGGGAGAGGCGCCGGCCGGCGCTCAAGAAAGCAAGGGAAAACACCGAGGAGGGAGACTTTCAGGTGCTTGTGATATATCAGGCACCCCATTTTGAGAACAAGCCAGGACGAAGGAACTCCGCATTACACGGACGGACGTGCAATGCGTTGGCGAGATTTCCGAATATCCGGTTGCTTACGCAGCCCGTTGCTGGCCGCTCAATCGAGAAAGTCGCAGTTCGCTTCGACAAACGCCGCGAGATCGAGCGAATGTTGGCGTGTGAGCCGCTCGGCCAGTTCGGTATCGCGCTTCTCCAGCGCCTCGATGATCCGCAGATGGTCGACGATCGAGCGCGAGGCGCGGTCGCTCTGCGAGATCGTCATGCGGCGAATTGCGCGGACGTGAATGAAGATGTTCTTGATCGTATCGAGGATGATCTGCGACTTCGACAACTCGACAATTGCCTGGTGGAAAGCAATGTTTGCATCGGAGTACTCGGCAATATGTTCGGCCGGCGTCGTGTCCTGGAAATTGTCGAACATGTGGCGCAGCCGGGCGATTTCCTCGTCCGTGGCGTGCAGGGTGGCAAGGCGGGCGGCCATGCTTTCGAGGGCCGCCCACATCTGGATCATTTCGACAATTTCGCGCTTGCTCTTGCGCACGATGTAGATGCCGCGGCGCGGCACCATGCGCAAAAAACCTTCCTGCTCGAGTAGCGTCATCGCTTCGCGCACCGGCGTACGGCTCACGCCCAGCGATTCGCTCAGCACACGCTCGTCAAGACGGAGTTCCTCGCGCGACTGATAGATGTCCGCATCGGCAATCGCCTGACGCAGCATCGCATAGGCCTGATCGCGCAAGCTTGCGCTCGCGCCGATCGGCTGCAACGACAAGGTCAACGGTGTAGCCACTGCTTCAGTTTGAAGTTCTGACGACATGCATCGCCTCTTGTTGAGCATGTGCAACCGGACGGGCGCCCGCCTGAACCCCATGTGGCGTGTCCACACCGGCCTGTTCACCCAGTCCGGCGAAGCGGCCATGTTGCGCCGCAAGCGCTGCGACCGGCTGCGGAATCCAGCGGGTCAGCAACACGGTGGCAGCCGAGCCCAAACCCACAACCGCCAGAGCCAGAAGCGCCAGAGGAACGAATTCCATTTGCAACTCCGAATGATTGAATGACCTTTGATCCCCCAATCATATGCTGCGCCGCCGCAAACATCAATATTTCGTATGTAGTATATCAATCGTCGTTGCGGCTTGATCGTAACATCAAGGTAACATGGCGGCCGCCTGGTGGCGTATATGCGGAATAAATAGCGCGGCCCTCACCACGTAAGCATGCGCTAACTCCAGCCTCCAGGGAATTCGGCGCCGGCGCGCCGCGGGTTGCGCGGGGAGGTCAACGCCTCGGTGTTAACGCGCAAAACGCGCGCTATGCGCGCACTTCCGCTCGCCAATCGCGCAGTTGACCTCAAACGCGGATTGTAGAAGGCGCACCACCTCATTATTCTTCGGGGAATCTTGCAGCGGTTGGCGCGCGGTAACCGGCCAATAACCGGCCAATAACCGGCGGCCTTCGCACCAGCCTCCACTGCGCTCCAGACATTCAGCATGGGATCGGAGACACCTCATGACCACAGCAGTATCGACAGCGGCCCGCCCCGGCGCCGCCAGTAACGCAAGCCGCGCCCGCCGGGCGGCGCTCGGCAGCTTTGTAGGCGCAGTGGTCGACTGGTACGACTTCCTGCTATACGGCATCGTCGCCGCGCTCGTGTTCAACACTCAGTTCTTTCCGCAGGTCAGCGCGGCAATGGGCACGCTCGCGGCCTTCGCGACCTTCGGCGTCGGCTTCCTGTTCCGGCCGCTCGGCGGCTTCATCTTCGGCCACTATGGCGACCGCCTCGGCCGCAAGCGCATGCTGGTGCTGACCGTCATGATGATGGGCCTCTCCACTGCGGCGATCGGCCTGCTGCCGTCGTTTCTCAGCATTGGCTGGTGGGCGCCGGTGCTGCTGGTGACGCTGCGGGCCATTCAGGGTTTCGCGGTCGGCGGCGAATGGGGTGGAGCGGCGTTGATGGCGGTGGAAAGCGCGCCCGAGAAAAAGAAAGCGTTTTACAGCAGCGGCGTGCAGGTCGGCTATGGCGTCGGTCTCGTGCTCGCCACGGGCCTCGTGTCGATCATCAGCCATTCGATGGACAACGCCACCTTCCTCGCGTGGGGCTGGCGCTTGCCGTTCCTGTTCAGCGTGGTGCTGGTGCTGATCGCGCTGTGGATCCGCTCGAACATGGAGGAGTCGAAGGAGTTTGTCGAGAAGGTGGTCGAAAAAGGCGCCGCGCGGCCGCGCCTGCCGATTGTCAAAGCCTTGCTCAAGCATCCGAAGGCGTTTCTGCTGATCATCGCGCTGCGCCTCGCGGAACTGTTCACCATGTACATCGTGACGGCCTTCGCGCTGAACTATTCGACCGCGAATCTCGGCATGCCGCGCACGTTCTTCCTCAACATCGGCCTGCTGGTGGGCGCGCTGAGCTGCGTGACGATCCCCTGCTTCGCGTGGCTTGCCGACCGCTTCGGCCGGCGCCGCGTGTATATGGTGGGTGCGCTGACCGGCATGCTAAGCGCAGTGCCGTTTTTCCTCGCACTCGAAGCGCGGGCGACGGCGTGGATCGTGATCTTCGCGGTGATGCTCGCGAACGTGGCGCACGACATGGTGGTGAGCGTGCAGCAGCCGATGTTCACCGAACTGTTCGGCACCGAGTACCGCTACAGCGGCGCGGGGGTGGGCTATCAGGTGGCGAGCGTAGTGGGAGGCGGCTTCACGCCGTTTATCGCTGTGGCGCTGGTGAGTCTTGCGGGAGGCTCGTGGCATCCGGTGGCGGCGTATCTGGGTGTCGGCTGCCTGATTTCGCTGGTGGTCGCCGCGCGCATGAAAACCGGTCGTGCGGCGGCATAGCGGCTAACGAGGGCGAGTGCTCCGTCACTCGCCCGCCCGAAGCTGCACCGGAAACCTGATCTCAAAGGTCGTGCCCTCCCCCTCGTGCGAGTCGAAACGGATCTGCCCGCCCAGCACCCGCGTCAACTCGCGGACGATCGCCAGCCCGAGGCCTGCGCCGGGAACGTCCTCTTCCGTCGCGCGTTCGAATTCCTTGAAGACGCGTTCCCGGTCCGACGGTCCGATCCCCACTCCGGTATCGGACACGCGCAGACGCCAGTGGTCGTCACCGTCCGCGCTCATCTCCAGCTCGACCTGGCCCACCTTGGTGTATTTCGCCGCGTTGGTCAGCAGATTGAGCGCCACCTGTTTCAGCTTGAGCCGGTTAGAGACGATCGTGCTCAAGCCGGCATCGAACGCATGCGTCAGGCGCAAGCCCTTGGCTTCGACAAACGGAGCGCACGAGGCCACCAGTTCGTCGAACAGTTCATGCAGGTTGAACGGCTCCACGACGAGGTGATTGGTATCGCCAAGCACCACTGAATATTCGACCAGCTCATCCACCAGTGCCTTCATGTCCGTGGCCTGGCGGTTGGCAAGCGCCAGCGCCGCTTCGACCTTGGCCGGCGCGCGTGACATCAGTTGCAGCGCCATTGAAAACACATTCAGGAAATTGCGCAGATCGTGCACGACGCTACGCGTGATCTGCATGCGCGACTCGTAAAGATCGCTGACGAGGCGCTGCTTCAGGGTGAGTTCGTGATTCGCGCGTTCGAGCCGGCCGGTGTAGTCGTCGATTTTGCGGTCGCGCTCGGTGACAACTTCGCGAATCGACATCAACGTGACGAAGCTGACCGCCTCGTCGATGAAGTGCCGCGCCCGCTCCTCGTGACGCCGTGTGAAAAACGGCCGCGATTCGCTGAACTGGACAATCTGGCCGGTCAGCATCTGGCGGAACAGATCGAGTTCGCGCACCAGCTCGTCGATGCGGTACCCCTGCCGCCAGCGCAGCTTGCCGTGCTTGCGTGCGTTGCGCTCGATCTCCGGCTCGACCTGATCGAGATCCTGATCTTCAAGCGCGCTGCAGATTTCCTCGAGAATGGCCGGGATGTGATCCGACAACTGCTCGTAAGTGAGCCGGTCGGCTTCGGTTAGCTCGGTGTCGTGGAAAACGGCCCTCATCCAGCGCTCGGTCAGGTTGACCTGATCCAGACGAAGGCTCTCGGCAAACGCGCGGAGTGGACGTAATTGCGAATCGGGCATAAATCGGGGCCTGCCGCCGCGAAGGGGGGAAACATGAGAACCCGCCGGCACAGGCGGGACTCGCTCTATCACCTGCTGCGCCAGCGTATCACGCCAATCCGGGCCGTTGCCAATGCCTCACCGGATTCGACGGCGCCGGCCCGGCTCCGGTGGCTTCGCGCGGCCCCCGAATCGCGCCCTGGAGCATACTTCATATGATTGGCGCGTCGCCGCCCGCCGATAGCAGGTGGCGTGATTCCGTAGGCTTCACGGCCCGCTTTACAGCTCGCTCACGCCCCATTGCACGGCCGCTTGCACGGCCAGGCGGCCGCCAAGGGGTTGCCGAGCCGAAGTTATCCGCGCATCACAATCTGATTGGCATGGTAGTCCCCCAGCGCCCGGGTAAATAGCGACGTGCACAGGTAGCCATTACCCGGCTCCCGCACGTAGTCGACGAACGCCTGTGCGCCGGCCATCTCGCTGTTGTCCGCCGAGATCAGCGCCCCTGTCCGCAGGCGCGGCTCCAGAATCTTGAGCACGGGCAGATAGTCCGACTTGGCGCCATCCAGCAGCACGAAATCGATGACATCCGGACAGCCTTCGGCAAGCGTGTGGGTGGCGTCCCCGAGGCGAATTTCCACCAGATCGTCGAGCCCGGCCTCGGCCAGGTTCAGGCGCGCCTGGGCAGCCTTGTGCGCTTCAATCTCCGTGCTGATCAGCACGCCTCCACCGTTGTCGCGCAAGGCGGCGGCAAGAAACAGCGTCGACAGCCCGAACGAAGTGCCGTATTCGATCACGCTGCGTGCGCCGCTGCTGCGCACCAGCAGGTAAAGCAGGTTGCCCATGTCCGGCGTCACCGGCATGTAGGCGTCGCGCATGGCGCGATAGAATCCGGCATCGGCTTCGCTGCCGAAGCCGTCACGCTGGGCGGCCTGCCGGACGAGCGGGTCGACACGTAGCGTCTCGGCGTATAACCTGTCGAGCGTCGCCTTGACTCTGCCCGTTGTAATAGTGGCAATTGAAGGCGTCGCAGTCATTTGGGTGGTCACAGTTCACTCCCGTAGTGGATAGAGCTGTGATCGTGTTCCATGCGTGCGCTTCGGGATTGTAAATACGTGACATCGCGCCTCGCCACCGTACAGCCCTTGAAGAGCTATCACCTGCTGCATGCAGCGGTGAGCGGCGCCGCGGACGCGCACGGGGAAGCCGCCCTGCTCGCACGCTCGATGCGCAGCGTGGTGGCCGGATTCGTCGAGCATGACGTTTACGCCGAGGCCGCGCAGGCAGCGGCCCGCTCGTTGCGTGCAGGACAAAGGACGCGGCGCCTCGCGCTTGGCTTTGCCTGCGACGCCAACCCGCTCGCAGCCCTGCTGTTCGGCGCCAGCGAGAGCACCGAGTTCGAGCGGCGCTGGAACGCCCTCAACCGGCTCGCCAGGCTCGGCGTCCGGACCCACCTGGAAAGCAACGCCAGCGGACCGAGCTTGCGCCGGCAGCCGCACATCGCGGCGGCCGATTCAGCATTCAGAGCGGAGTTAGTCGAGCAGTGCATCGAGGCTGCACGTTCGTGCGCCCAGCAGCGTCCAGCAAGCGCGGACCGGCCTGATCATCTGCTGAGCCTCGCGCGAGCGCTGGCGCCTCCCGCGAGCGCCGCAGCCGATGTAACCGGCATGCTTTACGAAGAGCCCGCCACCGAACTGCTGGACGCGGCGGCCCAGCTAGGCTGCGCGCCGCGTACGCTGCAGCGCGACCTGGGCCGGCATGGCCTGACCTTCGGCCTCGTCAAACAGGCGGTGCGCCTGACCATCGCGGGCTACCGGCTGCGCAACCTCGATGAATCCATTACGGCAACCGCGCACGCCGCCGGCTTCTTCGATTCGGCGCATCTGAACCACGCGTGGGAAGCCGCCTGCGATATCGCGCCCTCGGTGTACCGGACGCTCGCAGGCCGCCTCTGATCAGATCTGTTCGAACAGCACGTCTTGCGCGCCTTCCCACAGCACCTTGGTGCCGAGTTCGCGCAGATGCTCGTTGCCTTCGACAACCGTGAGGAAGTGATTGCCGGCCAGTTGCCCCATCTTGCTGGCGAAGCAGCATGAACCATAGGCGAGGATGATCTCGGTTTCGCTGTAGCCGCCGGGATAAAACAGAATGTCGCCGACCGACGGATGGCTCGTATGGTTTTCGAACCCCACCGCCGTACCGTTGTTTTCCAGCTTGAAGTCGCCGAGCGGCACCCAGCAGCCTTCGCCGCTCCAGCGCACGTGAATCAGCTTCTGGCGATACGGTAGAAGCTTGAGGAAGGCGGCCACCGTCTGCGGTGCATCGGGATGGGTTTCGGCGATAAATTCGTGGCCGCAGGAGGTAATGCGAAGTCGGGTCATGATGTCTGTCCGCGAGGTCTGGTTGAACGGGATGGTCGGCCGGGCATCATTGTCCCGGCCCGGGCGCGGCGCCGACAGAGACAGTTTCGACACCACGGGTCAGGCCAGTTGATGGCTAGCTCTTCAGACGGTACCCCGTCTTGAAGATCCACGCGACAATCGCCAGAAACACGGCCAGAAACAGCGCCGTCATGCCGAGACTCACGCCTACATCCACATCCGCCATGCCGTAGAAACTCCAGCGAAAGCCGCTCACCAGATACACGATCGGATTGAACAGGGTCACGATCTTCCAGAACGGCGGCAGCATATCGACGGCGTAGAAGCTCCCGCCGAGAAACGTCAGCGGTGTAATGATCAGGAGCGGCACGAGTTGCAGCTTCTCGAAACTGTCCGCCCAGATGCCGATGATGAAACCGAACAGGCTGAACGTCACGGCTGTGAGGAGCAGAAACAGGATCATCCAGAACGGATGCAACACCTGCAACGGCACAAACAGGCCGGCGGTCGCGAGAATGATCAGCCCCAGCAGGATCGATTTGGTTGCGGCCGCACCGACATAGCTCACCACGATCTCGAGATAGGAGACCGGGGCGGACAGCAGTTCGTAGATCGTCCCCGTGAACCTCGGAAAGTAAATCCCGAACGAGGCATTGGAAATGCTCTGCGACAACAGCGACAGCATGATGAGGCCCGGCACGATGAACGCGCCGTAGCTGATGCCGCCCACTTCCTTGATGCGCGAGCCGATTGCCGCGCCGAACACGACGAAATACAGCGAGGTGGAGATCACCGGCGCAATGATGCTCTGCATCAGCGTGCGCCAGGTTCGCGCCATCTCGAACTTGTAGATGGCGCGGATTGCGTAAATGTTCATTGGTCACCTCTTAGCAGGCTGACAAAGATGTCTTCGAGCGAACTCTGCGTGGTCTGCAGATCCCTGAAGCGGATGCCTGCCTCATCCAGCGCCTTCAGCAAGGCAATGATGCTGTTGCGCTCGCGCTCTGTGTCGTAGGTATAGATCAGCTCGTTGCCGTCGCCGGAAAGCGCAAGGCGATATTCCGCAAGTTGCGCGGGCACCTGCTCGAGTGGCTTTTCGAGTTGCAGCGTCAGTTGCTTCTTGCCGAGCTTGCGCATCAGTTCGGCCTTCTCCTCGACCAGCATGATCTCGCCACCGTTGATCACACCGATCCGGTCGGCCATTTCTTCGGCTTCGTCGATATAGTGGGTGGTCAGGATGATCGTCACGCCGCTCGCGCTGAGCGAGCGCACCAGTTGCCACATGTCGCGCCGCAGTTCGACGTCGACGCCGGCGGTCGGCTCGTCGAGAAACAGCACACGCGGTTCATGCGAGAGTGCCTTGGCGATCAGCACGCGCCGCTTCATGCCGCCCGAGAGCGTGATGATCTTGTTGTTGCGCTTCTCCCATAGCGAGAGATCCTTGAGCACCTTCTCGATGTAGGCGGGATTGGACGGCTTGCCGAACAGCCCGCGGCTGAACGACACCGTGGCCCAGACGGTTTCGAAGGCGTCCGTGGTGAGCTCCTGCGGCACGAGGCCGATCAGCGAGCGCGCCGCCCGGTACGCGGTGCCGATATCGTGACCGTCCACCACGATCGAGCCTTCGCTCGGCCGCACGATGCCGCAAATGGTGCTGATCAGCGTGGTCTTGCCGGCGCCGTTCGGCCCGAGCAGCGCAAAGATCTCGCCACGGCGGATAGCCAGGTTGATGTTTTTCAGCGCACGGAAACCAGAGGCGTAGGTCTTGGAGAGATTCGTGACGGAGACGACGGTAGGCTGCATGGAGGACACGGGTGCGGACGCTGGCGTCGGTTGAGTGTGCCGGGCCGCAGCCCGGAAGGATGATCCGGAATCCATGATGACCCTCGAAATATAAAGGAAAGCGTCCGGGCGCATGCGCGCGGCGACTTGCCCCGGCATTCGCGGGGCGAGCGCGCGTTGCAGCGCGTCACGTTAACGCTGGGGAATCTCGAACACCAGACAGGTCGTCGTACCGTGCGCATACAAGGTGCCGTCAGCACCGACCAGCCGCGCCTCGGCGGTGGCCAGTTGACGGCCGCAATGAATCACCTTGCCTTCCGCACGCACCCGTCCCACACGAGGCGTCAGCGCCTTCACGTAATTCACGCTGAGTTCGGCCGTCGTATAGCCGCGGCCGGGCGGCATCAGGGTGTGCACGGAGCAGCCGAGCGCCGAATCGAGCAAGGTGGCTACCCAGCCGCCATGAACCGTGCCGAGCGGGTTCAGATGCTGCGCGAGCGGCCGGCCCTGGAAGACGGCGCGGCCTTCGGTCACCTCCATGAGGGTGAAATCGAGTGTCTTCGCAATCGCAGCGTAGGGTATTTCGCCGCTCAGCATGGCCTGCAACACTTCGAGGCCGCTCTTGCCGGCAACCTGTTCAGGACTTGCCAACCCGGGGCCCGGGCCGGCTTCCATGCGCGCCAACACCTCCGCCTCCTCGGCCAGCCATGTCTCCATCACCTGTTCTGATGTCAAATAAGTTCTCCGGTTTTATCGCCGCGGCTGCGATTGCCGCATCGATTGCGGTATCCATCGCCAGCTTCGCGCGGAGCAGCGCCGCTTAGCCCTGCCGGCGCGCTATCTTCTGCTCCAGGCCGGCGCGCACCTCCGGCCATTCGGTGTCAATGATACTGAAGCGCACGGAATTGCGCTTACGACCGTCCGGCATGATGCGTTCGTTGCGCACAATACCTTCCTGCTTTGCGCCGAGGCGCAGAATCGCGGCGCGCGATTTCTCGTTCAGCTCGTCGGTCGTAAACTGGACGCGCACGCAGTCCATCACCTCGAAGGCGTGGCGCAGCAGCAGGAATTTGGCTTCGGTATTCACGGCCGAGCGTTGCACCGATGCGGAAAGCCAGGTATGGCCGATTTCAAGCTTGCGGTTGTGGCGGTCGATTTTCCAGAAGCGCGTGCTGCCGACCACGCGGTTGTCTTGGCGCCTGACAATGGCGAACGGCATCACGGTGCCGGCGCTGCGTGCGGCCAGGGCACGCTCGATAAAGCGCGCCATGGTGTCGGCGCTGGGCACGACCGTGAGCGTGAGGTTCCACAACTCGCCGTCGGCGGCCGCGGCGATCAGCGCCTGTTCGTGAGCAGGTTGCAGCGGCTCAAGCACGACGTGAGAGCCGCTGAGAACGGGTTGCAGATTGATTTCATCGTCAGCCATGCGGGGGCGTCCTCGATTCGAAAGCGCAAATAGTCAATGATGCGCCGAATCAGCCGCACGGGTGCGTTTTAAAGGAAGGAGCGCGTGATACGCAGGGCGTGCGGCGGCGGACAGCCGCTGCACAGCCCGATACAACCCTATGCAGCTTAGCTTGCCAGCTTCCTGAACGTTTCCAGCACGGCGTCGCCCTTGAACGGCTTGACGATCCAGCCTTTCACGCCCGCTGCCTTGCCGCGTTCCTTCATGGCCGGGCTGCTTTCCGTGGTCAGCATGATCACGTTGACCGTGCTGTTGCCGAGCTCGCCGCGAATCTTTTCGACCATCGTCAGGCCGTCCATGTTCGGCATGTTGACGTCGCTGATCACCAGCTTGATGCCCGGGCTGCCCTTGAGCTTGGTCAGGCCGTCCTTGCCGTCCACTGCGGTATCGACTTCCAGGCCATTCTTTCGCAGGAAGCCGGCTACCTCGTCACGCACGGTGCTCGAGTCATCCACAACCAGAATTTTCGACATGTCTGTTTCCTTTGGCATCAATCAAAATAAATCGAGTTCACCGGCGCCCACGCTGTCGTCGGCGCTCTGCTCGAATTCCTGAAAGTCTTCCGGCGACCAGCTCAGGCTGAAAGCGAAGCGCTGATGCAGCTTCACCACCCGCCCCGACTGTTCATCCGTCAGCCGGTACGTGAAGCACAAGTGCGGGCTTTCCGAACCGAACGAGATGTATTTCTGCTTGTGGTTGATCAGGAGCGGCACCTGCACCTGGCTGTGCGACAGGCCATTCGCGTCGCCCACATAGCGGTTCCTGAACGCGCCCCAGATCATGTTGGTCAGCTCGCCAAGCAGGCTGTTCAGATCGCGGAAGTCCGCCGCTCCTTCCGCCATTTCGCGCCGGCTGAGCAGATCGAGAATCGGCTGCTCGGCCGCCTGAATCATCATGTAGCCGCGGCACCACGAGCTTTCCAGCGGAATCAGGCTGAACACTTCGCCGAAAATAACGCGGTCGCGCACAATGCAAGGGGCATCCGTCTCCACGCTCAGATCGCTGAACAGGCCGCTCAGCACCGTACTCGTCAGTTCTGCAATGCCGCGCACCAGCGCGTTCGGATATTCGCGATTAAAAATGTACTCGTCGATCACCTTGCGCAGCGACGCCGGGTCGCTTGCGACGTACGCCCCGCACACCACCGCATCGAGTGCCTCCGGCAAACCGTCACGTGCCGCGCTCGACTCGCGGCGGATGATGATCGGCAGTTCGGGACGCTCCGCGTGAATCCTGAGCGCAATGGCCGTGCTTTCCTCGATCGATCCGCCGTAGCTTTCGGACACGAGAATCGCACCCAGATCGAAGTTCGAGCGTAGCGCGGAGGCGAGGCGACTCTTGCTCACCTTCAGGCCAACCAGATTGTTCTCGTCGCAGAAATTCCTGATCGCTTCCACGTGCGCCGGACAATCCTCAAGGACCAACACCTTGCTGACTGGCTTGTTCTCGTTCATCTTGTTTCCCTGCTTCCTGCGTGTTTCAAAACAGCTCGAGTTCACCACTGGTATCTTCGACTGTGCTCGTTTCGGCGACAAAATCGATCGGCGCATGGGCACACACGCAGATCGTCGCCCCTAACCTGACCGAATCATTGATCGAGACGGCATACGACGCCAGAAACTCCGGCTTGAGCGCCTCCATATACGGCATGCAGCGCGCGCTCAGCACATAGGGCGTCGACATGCCCAGATCCGGGAAGTACTGGAGCATTTCCTGATTCACTGCTCCACAACACAGATTGCAGATCTCCAGAAAGACTTCCAGGAACGGGCGTTCCGACTCCTCCTTGACGAAGTAGTGCTGGGTCGCCTCGCCCTGGTCGAAATGGAGAATCAACAGCAGCCGGAATGCAATGCCGGAAATCGTCAGGACCACCAGGTCGGCATTGGGCAGGCTGTGCGCGCCATGCGCACCAGCCGGCACAATCTCGCAGACGTCGCTCGTATCGAGCGTCAGGCGCGACTTGACCGCCCTGGAAACGATGCGTTCGAAACTGTCTTTCGCATGCGCACTGATCACGTGGAAGCCTGCTAGTGGAGCGTTGCTTGAAACTGGTTCGCCAGCGACTCGACGCTGGAAAGCGAAGCGGCAATCATCTTGCCGCCCGCCTGGATGTCCTGGAAGGTCGCCGTGGTGGTCAAGTCGTTTCTGTGCAGGCTGTCACGGTAGCTCTTCGAGAGTTCTTCAGAGCGCGCGGCAAGCGCCCGCACTTCGCTCGCCACCACCGCAAAGCCGCGGCCCGCCGTGCCCGCGCGGGCTGCTTCGATCGACGCGTTCAGCGAGACGATCACCACGTGGCGCACAATCGACGACAGCTCGCGATTCTTCGTGTGCATGTCCTGGTTCTGCGTCATCAGCGAAATCATCTGCTCGTGCCAGCGCTCGAACGTACCAGCCAGGCCTTTGAGCCGCGCCGCTTCGGCCGCGAGTTGCGCAGCCTTTTGCGCCAGCTGGTCCTTGCCGTCGAGCGCGGCTTTCAGTTCCGCGCGCACTTCGTCGGTGCTCTGCGCCTGAGCCTTCAGATCGTCGCGCAACTGCTCGAGCATGGCTTCCAGATCCTGCGTCTGCTGCTCATGCAGCGCGATCTGCTGGCCTTGTTCCGCGCTCGCCTTCTCGAGCGCCTCCACCTGGCGATCCGCTTCGGAGCGCAGGCGGTACAGCGCCTTGGCGCTTGCCAACCGGTGCGCGGCCAGCGCCACGAGAGCGGTGACGACGCCGCCTGCCAGGGCGGCTACAAGATACTGTTGAATCACAACCAATCCTTCCGAATACCCATCGCAGCGATGAGGGTTGAGTGAGCCGCTCAATCAGCCATCGTATCGAGCTGCAGTTCGTCTGCGTCGCCGCGCGCGCCGATGCCGGCAGTGTCAACCACGAGCGTTTCCGGCAAGCTCACGATGGTCTGGAACTGGCGGAAATCGGCGCCCTGGTGGTCGTCGGTGAAGCGCAGGGCAATGCTGCCGTGCTCACGCGCGAGGAAGTCGCGCACCGCGTCCATGCCGACGCCGCGGCCCGATACTTCGGTAACCTTATCGGCTGTCGAGAAGCCCGGGCGGAAAATCATTTCGGCGATTTCCTCGTCGGTGAGCGACTGGTCTGCGGCAATCCAGCCCTTCTCTGCTGCCATGCTGCGAATCCGCTTGAGCGCGAGACCCCGGCCGTCGTCGCTGAGGGTGATCTGCAATGCCCCGGCGTCCACACCCACGTCAATGCTGATTGCCCCCGCAGCCGGCTTGCCTTGTGCCGTGCGCACGTCGGCGGCTTCAAGACCGTGGTCCACCGAGTTGCGCAGCAGATGCATGAAGACATTCTTCAAGGGGCCGCCCGCTTCGCGGCGCAAGCGGTAGCCGTTCTCGCCAATCCGCACGGCCGGCGCTTCCTTGCCCAGTTCCCGCGCCAGCGACGGCAGCGACTCGAGCACACCGGACAGTGCCTCGCCCACGCTTTCCGTGCCCAGCAGGCGCAAGGCCTGGCGCACATTCGCGCGCATCGATTGCAGCGCATGCAGGTCGTCGGCCTTGGCCGCTTCGAGCAGACGCAGGCTCTCCTGGATATGCGCAATGTCGACCATCAGGAAGCGCTCGGCGCTCTCGCGGCGGCTCGCGGCCTTGCGGCCCAGGCTGACCTCGCTGATGGTCGCGTAGCTTTCGATCGCGGCGCGTACCCGTGCCAGTTCCTGCATCAGGCTGTCCTGATCCCACGCTTCGAGCGCTTCTTCCGAGTGGCGCAGATCGTGGTAGCGCTGCTCGGTCTCGTGCACGATGTTGGTCAGGTGCTGCAGGTTGTAGGTCCGCGCATTACCCTTGATGGTGTGCATGTTGCGGAACAGCTCGGCAATCGCTTCGCGGTCAGCTTGCGAATGCTGGCGAATGATGCGCTCGTTCTCGTTGATAAAGCCGGCCGAGCTTTCGATGAAGTGGTGGAACTTCTCCTCGCTCACCGCGAGAATTTCGCCGATCATTTCAAGCTGGCGCTTCTGCTCGCCCGCTTCCGCTGCCAGCTTGCGCAGTTCGGTGACATCGCGCACGCACAGCATCAGGCGCACGATCGTGTCGTTGTCGTCGGTAATCGCCGACCAGTTCAGGTCGAGAATCTTCACGCGGCCATCGGGCATGCGCTTCGAGATTTCGGTGATCAGCAGGTGTTCGTTGAAGGCGAAATTGATCGCGTCTTCGCCAAGGCAGGCGTAGCTCGCGGCATCGACTTGCGAGAGGATGTCCGCGCCGAGGTCGGTATCCGCAAACACCAGGTCCATCAGGCTGCGGCCGGCGATGTCCTTGGTCTCGAAGATCGCTTCCAGATACGCCGAGTACTCGGAGTGGATCACCGCGCCTTCCACCACCGTCAGAATGCCCTGCTGCATGTTCTGCAACATCGCCTGAATGTCGGCGGTCTTCTGCTTGAGCTGCAACGAGCTTTCCTGAATCTTCTCGATCATGCCGTTGAAGGCCACGATCGAATGACCGATTTCGTCCATCCGGCCCACCGGCACGCGGCGCGTGAAGTCCTGGCTGGAGGCGATCTCGCTCATCATCTCCTGCATGCGGGTAAGCGGGCGCGTGATCTGGCGATACAGCAGCGAACCGATCGAGGTCAGCAGAATGATCGCAATGCCGGTGACGATGGCAATCGCGGTGGTTGTCGTAGCGAGCGTGCCGTTCAGCGTGGTGATGGCCTCGTCCTTCTCGCGGGTCTTCTCGATGCGCAGCGTCTCGACGATGCCTTCGAGCTCATCGCGGTACTGGGCCACGTTCGCAAACAGATAGGCTTGCGCCAGATCGTTCTTGCCCTGGGCTTTCATCTTGGCCGTGTCGTCGATGGCCGAGAAGTAGTTCTGGAGGCTGTCGGCAGCCTGCGCGACAAGGCCCTTCTGCGCGTGGCTCGCGGCGTCGCGCGCCTGCAATGCCAGGGCCTGCTGCAGAGTGGCCTTCTTCTTATTGAGCTCGTCCTGTGCCTGCGCGACGACATTGCCGTCCGGCGCATAGACCAGCGTCATGATGGCGAGCTGCACGTCCTTGACCTGGGAGACCAGATCGGCGGAAGCCAACGCGCTAGGCACGACCCCTTCCGTCACCTTCTTGACCTCGACGGCGCTGTGCCGCGTCTGGTAGACCGCATAGCCGCCAATCGCGGACAGTGCGACGAACATCAAGATTACCAATAGCGTAATGCGATGACGGATAGTCATTTGTGCAAATCCCCGGGGTCTAACGTGCGTGTCGCGCTCTTCATGAGAGCTGCCCGGCCTTGTTAAGCTGGCCGTATTGTTGAGCGCCACGATTATCGGGGATGGTATGTGACCGATCGATGACTAAAGATAGTGCCCTGATTTAAACGCCTAAGGAAAGCGAAAGAAATAAAGCCTAATTATTGCGAGTCCTGGATACACGGCATTTGAATAAAAAATTTCCTAAAGTTTTCTTAATTGATGCCGTTAACCCCTGCCCACTTGATGAACCGATCGTCCGCGCGCCGATCGAAAACTAGTTGAGCACCTTGAGGTGACGCCACCTCACATCCATGTCTTTAAGCAGCGCGATATAGCTGACAGCACGCTCAGTGCCAAGGCTCGCACTCGCGGCCTCATTGGTCTCATTCCACAATCGCTCGAAGCGATTTGCCGCCTCGACTCTCGCGAGCGGCTGATTCAGCAACACCACGAATGCAAAAGACAACTCTTCCACGCTTCGATGCATCTGCGAATGCACCGATATCAATTCAGTAAAGTGATTCAAACGGTCCTCAAGCGATAACATACGACTGAATATGCCATTCCATGCAATAGACGGCATCCGCAAAATTGCCAGGCGAATCGCTTGCACGCCCACCCCGGCGGCGCGCGTGCCACGTCAGATCGAATGCCCTTGTTTGGGTCATGCGCCTGTCATCGACACGCAAAACTCTTCTCGCAAAATTCTCAACAAAGATTGTCACCAGAATATTACGGGGGTGCTTCGATGAGCCGGAAATGCAATGTGTTGTTCCTGTGCCGCGCCAATTCGGCGCGTAGCATCATGGCCGAAGCGCTGCTGCGCGAACTCGGCGCAGAACGTTTTGAAGCCTTCAGCGCCGGCATCGAACCGGCCGATGACGTGCATCCACTCACCCTCGCGCAACTGCGTCCCACCATGGGCGATCTCGGGAAAGTGCGGCCGAAGAGCTGGAGTGTCTATACCAAAGCGGATGCACCGGTCATGGATGTGGTGATTGCGATGTGTGAAGAAGCGGGCGAAGCACACGCGCCCGCGTTTCCCGGCAAGCCGATCTTCTGCCAGTGGAATTTCGCCGACCCGCTTGAAGCCAGCACGGACGACGGCGAGCAAAAGCGCGTTTTCGAGCAGGTGTTCCGGCAGATCCTGCGGCGCATCAGCGTATTCGTTGCGCTGCCGCTGCATTCGATGAAGGCGGCGGAGCAACGTCTCGCCGTCAACGCCATGGACGAGCACGCGCCGCCCTCGGTCGCCGTCGATTGAGGGCGGCGGCACTGACTTAAAAGGTTCATCCAGGCGACCTAGCATGACACGTTTGCATTCACGGAGCGGCCGTCCGGCATTCCTGCATTCTGCATGCTTAATTTACGCCCTTGCGAACGCCAATTCCTGACGACCCACGCGTACGCGGCGCCGGCTCCGCGTCCCCTGCCCCCGCCGACTCGCGCGCCGGGGCGAAGCTGATGACCCGGCTCCATGTCCGTCATGCAGCCACCATGCTCGCCATACTCGGCGTGGCACTGGCCATGGGAGCCCCCTTCATCCTCGGCGCGCATGCCGTGTTTGCGGGCTTGCGCAACATCCCGCTGCAGATCTTTGCCGTGCTGGCGGCAAGCGCCGCGTTGAGCGCCGCCGCGAAGGCCGGCAAGCTGCATCTCATGCAGACAGCACTCGGCCTGCGGCTGCGCTTCATGCGCACGCTCACCCTTACCGTCGTCACCGATTTCGCCTTCCTTGTGTCGCCGCTCGGCGCAGCGGGCTATGGCGTGAACATGGGTTTGCTGCAGCGCGCCGGAGCGTCGTGGGCGCTCGCCACGACCGTGGTGGGCGCGGACCAGGCGCTCGACCTGACGTTCTTTGCCATCGCCGTGCCGATTTCGCTGCTGCTCGCGCTCGGCCCGCTGACCCAGGTCACGCCGAATTTCCCGCTACCGGTTGTTCTCAGCACCCTGGCGGGCCTTGCGCTCGCCGGGCTCGTGCTGTGGTTCTGCCGGCGGCCCGCAGCGGCCGCACTCGACGCCGCCAGCCGCCGCATTCTGTGGCTGAGGGCCCGGCGGGCGCGCTGGAACAGGTTCCGCCAAAGCGTGGGCCGGCAATGGGTGCTGCTGCTCACCGGGCCGCGCTGGCGCCTCGCCGCGCTGCTGGTGTTGACCACGCTGCAATGGCTGCTGCGTTACAGCGCGTTGTGGTTCATCCTGGAGGAACTCGGCTACCGGCTGCCGCTCGGTTTTGTGCTGGCCGTGCAAGCCGTGGTGTTGCACGCCGCGCTCTGGACCGGTGTGCCGGCCGGCGGCGGCGGCGGCGACCTGGCGCTCGCGGCCGCGTTTGCGCCCTGGGTGCCGCGTGCGGCAATGGCGACCGCACTGGTGCTATGGCGCTTCGCGACGCTCTATTGCCCGCTGCTGCTCGGCGCCGCGGGCTTTATCGCAC